>Ga0307944_1000481_pt1 | contig 21886 bp, 13 predicted proteins | sample OrgLakmetagen179_FD_201831 | JGI IMG/M metagenome (GOLD analysis project Ga0307944, IMG submission 201831) | Saline water microbial communities from Organic Lake, Antarctica - #179 | ecosystem: Environmental > Aquatic > Non-marine Saline and Alkaline > Saline | place: Antarctica: Organic Lake... | reverse complement strand
ACTCCTTCGTACGATATCAGCGTTGGCTAAACCCATGTAGGACAGCGTCTGGAAAGGCACGAAATGAAGCGTCTTCTGTCATCGCACGCTGCAGAGCAACTGGGACCAACTGCAGGAGAGACAGATGTCAATAGCTCCGCTCCCGGAACGATATTCCACAAACCTTCTCCATGTACTGCGCCCAATCGAAGAGCTGATAGGTTGAGACGGTGAGATGCAAGCTATGCTGATCCTCCGTACTGACAGCTTGATGGACGTAGCCTAAGAGAGAGAGAGAGAATCAGGAGGCTCGTTTTCTTACAGCGGGAGAATAGGCCAGGCGGACTGACCACGAGGGAAGTATAGCAAGTCCCCTGCCTTCAGGACAACATCCAGAAGAGGCTCGCCAAGATCAGAGGCTGAAAAGTTCCCTGCAATCCGAACCTGTCAAGGGCTGCAAAAGTGGATACTCGACAGAGAAAGAGAAACGAAGAGAGCAGAGCACAGCAGAGCATAACCGCACTGGATGACGTTCGGGGAAGCGTCTCGTTCTCGGGATTGTCATAGACGCGCCAACGCTTCTCTCCTTCGAGTTGTAGGATAAACGCCTATGACGTGTTCAAAGCGACCGTCAGCAGCCGCTACCAGAAAAAGCCTCCAAAGCAAATAGACATTTCCACATTGCGAAGTTGTCCTGTAACTCACCTCGATATCATCGTAATGAGGGGCGAAGCCCTGAGCTCCTGGCGGCGTTAGGTAGGTGTTACAACCAACCATACATTGGAAATACTCCTAGCAAGAGCAAGAGCAAGAGCGGCCTCGACGTGAGAGCCGTATAGAACAACAGTTCCTTCTAGTAATGCCTACTTGCAAGGTCGAAACCAGTCCCCACAACTCTCCGGCGTAGGTCTGCGGATTCAGCATCCGGACGGAGCAGCCGTCCTCGTACATAGCCCACATCACGTTCGGATGAACACGTCCCTCCGGGTTCTCGGTTGTCCGTTCCCCGTGCTCATAGCTATCCGCATTCCGTTTAGCAAGAGGATAAAAAGGGGAAATACTCCTGTAACAGACCGTGCTAGATCTAGATTGATGCCATACTTGATGTAATTCTACCCAAACGCGAAAAAATGATCAATTAGCCTGTAGGAGAAAAATAAAATTAGTCCCAACCTGTCGGATGATGTCATCGAGTCCGCCCGAGCTGAAGAGACCGTCGTAGCGGCTCTGTCCTTTCCGACGAATCAAGAGCGGTTTTTTTTCCCAATGATCTCTAGCACCCACAAATGTGAGGGCACAATGCAGCCTGCTAACTCTCGTTTTGTCCTAGCTTCGCGGAAGCCCGACCTACCGAAAGAACGCTTCTGGCTCAAGGGGCGAAATCATCCACTTGAAAGTGTCTGCAGGGCAGCCTCCTACATTATAGACACAGATTGGTCGTATCTCAAGATAATCTCAGCGCTAATGCCTCAAGATGGCCTGAGCTGCCATCGAAGAATGGAAGAGACTCACGCCGAGACACGAACCCTCAGGCTCTCAGAAGACAACTAAGCACCTTGCCGCAGTGGGTTGGTGCCTTTGGTGGCTGATTTTGAAGTAACTCCAGAGTATTCGGTGATCTTAAAAACGTTTGTTTAGAGAAATTGTCACGGCTTCGCTATCAAACTAACTTTTGCCGACTTCGCTTTGCCTGGGGTAGGCCGAGCTGGTGCTTCCTACAATGTTGCAGGGTGTTAGCTGATAACAAATCATCCCCTCAAAACCCTGGCGAGACCTCTGTGGACGAAGCTTCAACGACTGAAGAGGCAATCTGTCAAACACGTGTCAGAGGGATGGGGGAAGAGTTCAACAAGACCTGTTTGCGCTTCTTTTTAGCTTTTTTCTTTTGCCTTTTCAAGACATGCTGGCTTTTTGTGTTGTCTACATCACCGGCAGCCTTATCCTCTGATGGTCCTGGCTCGCATTGCATCAGGTGGATGGAAGAACGATTGGCGCTCGCTCCTACCAGCTCCTCCTCCGATGACTCCTCCGTAAGGAAGTCTCTTTTGATTGTTCATGTCCGGTAAAGATCACAGCCGTAACGACAAGAGGCACGTTGCGAGTAAACACAATGGATGTCACAATACTGTATAGGAATTATACTTTAAGCTTACACGGTGGTTTAATATATAGCTTACATTTCTGTATTCGATGAACATTGTCAAAATGTGAATTTCTACTCAAGGAACTTGAACAAATTACAACACGGAGACTGAAGAGTCAAGATGAGAACAGCGAAGTACAACATTAGTTTTCAACCCCGCCCACTTGCGCCTTCTCTCAGTTTCAACATCTCTAAGCTTCAGGATGTTCTTTACCAGCTTCGAAACTGTAGGCAGAATCACCGTCATTTCCACTACAAAAAGGATCCACCCAACAGCCGCGCGAGTACCTCCACTCACCCGGGATGCTGCTGGAGATACTCTCGCAAATCTTGCCAGCCACCGCCAACCCGAACAACGATTTTCTGCAAGTCCAACGTGAGCAAGGCTCAAGCGGAGGCTGAGAGGAGAGGCGTTCTACCTTGCCCACACTACGCGTGTTCATAACTTTGCCGTCATCAAAAAAGCGATATTTTGTCGGACCGACGCGTTTGATATTGTCAGCATGAATACCCAGGTCTGACGGAAACAGCTCATCAGTCAAGGCAAGGGGCTGCCCCACACTCTCATCCTCTCCTACCGTGAGCACCCGGCCGACAGCTTTGTCGATGGCATCGCCAGCCACCGGCTTGTACTTTGCTTTCCGCGGTGACGTGCCATGGGAGGGTGTAGTGACCGGAGAGGGCGTCCGGCCTACATGATAAAGCATGTGACGTATGGTATTGGAGGCAGGATGAGTCCAGGATGGAAAGAGGGCTGGTAGAGCAGGGGGAGGGGAGGGGAGGGCTGGGATGTCTGTGCAAGTCTTGGTTTTGAGAGAAAGGGGTTCAAGGTCCTCTGACTCACGAGGAGTGGCAGGAGTTGAAGCGTGAGGAGTAGGTGAGGGGCTGGAAGCAGCTTCATCAATGAGCCGCTCCAAGACGGCCTTCTCGTCGAGAGCCTAACAGTAATGTGGTGGTATCAAAATCATCATTACTGTCAAGATAGTCTTCCAGTTATGTCTGGACGGGAAGACAAAGAGGGCACATCAGGAGCCGAACCTTCTGAAATTCAGACCGGAGTTGTTCGAGGCTGGTAGCCGTTTGTTGGGCTTCCTCCTTCTCCTTCTCCATCAGATCTCGGAGTCGTTTAAGCTCCTGTGTACAAGCTGTCGTTAGCCAGACGGCTGCGTAACCTCAGAAGAAAGGATGAGACGAGAAAACCGTTGTGGAAGGGATGCTTACATCCTCTCCACAGGCCGCTTGTTAAAGCACAGGTCCAAATGCTCGAGATGATGATATGCCTCAAACATGCTCGGGTACAGATGTGGAATGGCCAGATTGCGCACTTCCAGTCTGGATATGTTCGCAAAGCCTCCTATCTCAAGGCTGACGGCCCCTGCACCAAAGATGGCTAATCTGGTAACCGAAGAAGCATTAAGAGACCTCAGAGCCCAACTGAGAGCACATTGCAGTCGGCAGGAGGACGTTACATTCAGATGTAATGCCCCTACGTTCTTGAACAAGGACTGTAGGCTGGCTTGCCTCTCGTCAGTGAGAGGCTGGGTGATGCGTATCTCTAGGGTGTAGTTTAGTGACGGCTGCCACGGCTCGGCACAAGTTGCGTTGAGATTGATATCAGTGCAAATTATCAGATCGCCACTGCAGTCGCATCCGGTCGTGTTCGAAGATGAATTTGTCGAAGTCGAAGTAGCGATGGTTCCATTGAGAGTTGAGCGGCGTACTTAAAAGCGGGGATTAGATACTGCAATCATAGACTTGCTTGGATCTGGTCTTACCTCTGATTCTGTCGCAAAGAACGTTCAACTCTGGGCTAACATTCTCTGAAAGAAAGCAAGCATGTTCGAAGTCTTCTAAGGTTACCTCTCCATCAAGAGCGCAGTTTCCAAGGTTTACCAAGCCCAGGATCAACGCGTAAAGTAAGGCTGCCATGCGAACTCCCCGAGCAGCCATATTCACGACTTATATTGTCTCCTTTACAGACTGCTAGTTTTCACTGGAATCCTGACGAGTGCTAAGGTGCTAATTTCGTTTTGTTTATAGTCGGAAAATAGGAAAAATATTATCAGAAGAGAAATCCAACGATATCTGACGAGGAAGGCCAGCATGAGTCGTCACAATCAATCACTCTGAACTTGTGATGAGGAGAAAAAAACTTACTCGCTCGTGTTGATAACGGCCCAGTTTTGCTACTTTAGCACCGACTTCGTTCGTGGCAGCAATCTTCTTCCACGCCTTCAATCTCTACCGATGCCAAAGAGGGTCAGCCAATCAACACTGAAAAGACAGTCACGGTTCTCAGGGAAAGATAGAAAAAAAGTACCTGCCCATAAGGCACGCTCGGCGAGTCGCTGATTTTGGTCAGGGCCTCGATAGATTGTGAGGCAGAGGAAAACCACTTGATGGCATCGCCTAATAGCTCTTCTACCTATGTCGTGGTTAAAAAATGATCAGGTTATGAGCCAACGCGCGGGCTTGTTTAACCTGACTGACCGGCCTGGAGTCACCAATCGCAGTCTCCTGGTGGAACTGAGGATAGAATGCAGGTCCCGGGGACTCAATTTGTCCGAAGGGGCCAAAGCGATGATTGAAGACTTGCTAAAACAAGGAGAAATCAAGTGAGTAGGCTAGTCACGTTGGCCCAGCTCAAAATAACATGTTCAAACAAGTGTGGAGAGAGGCAGAAACAAGAGCGAGAGGCAGAAAGACCCTCAGAAACGTACTCACCTCGCGTGTGTTGTAGGGATAGTCCTCGACAATCCCGCGGTCGAGAGTGTTGGCAATACAAAGCATCTCTCGAGAACAGTAGTTGTTGACACACAATACTTCCTCCCGCTGACCCCAGACGTACGAGCCAGGATCCTTTAGCCATGGAGTAGATGCAGTCTTGAAGATGCCATCGAGGATCAGGAACCGGAGCCTGAAAAACGAGAGCGGCGGTCGTCGGGAAGGTAAAAGAGGGTAAAAGAGGGTAAAAAGAGTCCCAGTGTCTCCTCTCCAGCTCTGCCTTTTGGAGACGGATAGCTTAAAAGGGCAGCACTGTCAAGCCGCAAAATAAATCCCATCTGACCTTAGGGACATTCTTCTTCTTGAGTTTGCTCTTTTTTTTGTCCGCCTTTTTGAGCTGAAGCAAAGCCGCCTGCCGTCTCGCGGAGAGGCCCTGGTAGGCTAGATTGTAGCACCTCGTCGCCCACCCCGACATGTACTGCGTATAGCTGATGGCAAAGGCAAAGATGAATCACGGGGTCTTAGAAAAGTACTCGAGGCGAGGAGGTCCTGCTCCGAAAAAAGAGGCAGCTCACCAATAAACCATTATCAGTTCCTTCGGGGAATGCAGATCAAGCTCGAGTCCTGACAAAAGGAAATCCACACAGGCCAGTGCCGAAACGTAATTTGCGTAAACAGCTAAAGGATTCAATTGTACCTAAGTGCGACAACCTCCAAGAGTGAGATGATAAAAAGAAATGCGGTGGAGAGAATACAGTACTGTCCAGTGGACAACACAGTAGATAAGCTCTACTTACGTCTCCCGGTGGCTTCCGCTGTGTGGTTGACTCACAGAAAACATCAGCGGACAGCCCCTGAAAGACGGTCGTATTGATCAAGCTATGAATCCTGACCACTGCTCCGCCCAGTCTCTAGTTTCCTCCAGTCTCCTCCAGGAACAAGCTCGACCTACCTGTGCGTAGAGAGCCTGCATGTCTATCAGGTGCTTGGTCAGCTTGCGCCGATAACGTCCTTGGTTCATACAGCAGAAGGAGCAGCGAGCATAGAACAATTTTAAACTCGTATCCAAGAATCGCGACACAGCCGACTGAGCTTCGGGGGAGAGCCTGTGATGGCTGCCGTAAGAGAGACACGACTTTGCTGTATTGACGAAACACTGTATACGCTAACCACCGTGACTTACTTGACCCCTGCTTCAAGCATCCAAGCGCCATTGAACTCCCTCACGTGAGCTGCCATCTATCGGCCAAAGACAAATCAGCTCTGTCCCAACCTTCCCGGAAACACGTCACGCACAAGTTTCGAGGGCGAGATGGTGCCGAAGATGTCCGTGGTGGGTTTAAAGAGCTTCATGACCAATGTTCGCGTCAGGTTTCCGCTCTTGCGCAATCGAAAAGTGTCAAAAAAGGTCAGGATGGCGTCGGCCGTTGCTAGGGAGAAGACACGCGGTGAGAGTAGGAACTGTCCAAAGGAGAACTAGAGGGAGCTTGCTCGAGAGTTGGTGTTTGGAAGACGGGGAAGAACTTACTGTTGTTACTCAAATCGAGAGAGTCTTTGAAGTCCTGCAGTTCTGCTTGTAGAGAAGTCAACGCCTAGGGAAAGCGGAAGAAAGAAAAGTGGTGAGGGGCCAAAGAAGACCAGCTTTCTGCTCAAAATAGAGTCGGAGAAGCGCAGAAGACCGGCTGACAGCAGCCGGGAGATGGCCGAGCCGTCGCGGGTTCTCACTTCGTTTCGAGATAGGGTCTCGACGTGTCTGTTAGGGCCCGGTGTTAAAAGATGGAGGTTTATGTGCGGCTGAAATGGATGAAGGCCCTTGACGCTGGCTTCAGGGACTGTACTGGACAGAAGATACTGCACTGCATCGAGAGCTGTAGAGATCGCTGTATCCTCCACAGGCGTCACCTGCAGCAAGAAGACAAATGTGAGACAGAGTCCCACCGGAATGCAAGGCAGTCATCATCACCCAAGCTGACCTGCGAGCTTTCCGTTGTTGCTAGAACGGTCAAGAGGGAGTCACAGAGCTTCAAGCTGTTTGAAAGAGAGAGGCTTCGTTGAGACACTGCCCCTCAGCTCATTCCTATGGGAGTTGATAGACTAATGACGTATCCTGCTTACCTTTCCTTGATCAGGGACACTGAGGGAGAGGAGGATAACTCGCTTGAGCTTAAATTCCAGGACTCCGGGTCGGCTATAGCCCGGCAGAGACTGGCTAAAGCAGCAGGAGACTGAGGAAAAACTGTTGATGGAGATGGGACGTCTACGACTAAGGCTAGCAGTTTTGCTCACAAATAGATTGTAACATGTAGCTCACCGTGAACCTTTCCGAGGGAAGATGAAGATTGCAGATCAAACCCGTAATGTTTAACGCTCAAATCCAGACCATCAACTCCAGAGCCTGAAGAAACGTGTGTCACGTGTGTGGAGTGCAGGGCCTACCACTGTACGGATTTGGTCGATCAACTTGAGATAAGATATGACAAAAACCTAAGAGCAGAATAGTCAGCTGGACTCGGCCGGCTCTTCATCGAACATCAGACCTTGAGCAGCGGATGTTCGACCGCAGAAGGGTTGATTAGGTAGACGCAAGTGAAGACGGTCTCTGCCAAGGTGTTTCCTGCCCCAAGTTCTCATGAAGGCAGACGGTCAAGAGTGAAGACTAGCACTCTTACCACGGAGCCAAAGGACGAATTGCTTCCACATCTCCGCCATGATGCTCGCTAATTGATCAGCAGTGAAGTCTCGAAGCTCCAGTCCGGCCTGGCGACAAGTTGAGTTGAGCATTCGACGTCGCGGTTGAGGAGATGCTCTACCTTCCGTGCTTGAGTAAAGTCGAGAACCGTCTTGTTTTGCATTTGAACTGAGCCAGCATCCATGCGCGGATCCATCATCTCAACCGCTGTCAAAGACTGAAACAGTGTGAAGCTCTTGCCGCTCAGAAGCTCGCCATCTTTCAGCTCTAAGAAGGACAATTCTTCAGAGAATCCAACAAAACATTTAAGCACCAATGTTACCTGAGCTTGACGCCTCAAGCAATGCAGAAGCGTCTTCGAACTGAGGCATATTGCAGAGCTGCTGACTTCACAGCTACAGCTCTTCTTGGGGGTCACAAATATCTTTGATAAAAGCCCCGATTTAAGCTTGCATGAAGGCATGCATGATGGACCATGAGCGGACACTGAACTTTTTCCAATCTCATGATTCTACCAGCCAGTTTCGTAGCACATTGGAGAGTGTTGCAGTGACGACTGAAAGTAAGCAAAAAACAGATGTGACAAGCAGGTTTCACTTGAACTCAGAGACTCTTCACAATCACTATAAGGAATACAGAAACGATTCAGCTTGTCCCGGTTTAATCCTCGATGCGAAACTGGTGGATCTTCACCACAGAATCGATCAATTAATTGCGCCATGGCTCGAGCTGCATCACCAGGTAAGTTGATGTCCTCTAGCTTTTTAGATTCACTCCCCGATAGCGATCTGAACGGCTATTCTCTGCTGCTCCCCTGCGATTGACACAGCTATCAGGACTGAACAGTGGCTGGTTGAACCTCCAGTCTCAAGTGCTTCGGGAGAGCTCGCTGTGGGAGCTGAGGATATTCTGCGAATCCTTGCTCATTCCTCCTGATGTTCAAACAGATAATTTTCCTATCGTTTTTGGTAAGTCGAGACATGAGAACAGGGCATCGCTGTATGTAGGGTTGGGGTGGGAGGATCGATACATCATCCAAATTATAAGCATATAAATGCATACGTACGCAGACTGGGAAAATAATGCATATGCACACAGAAGCTCCCCGAATCTCTACAAAAGCAAAAACGCATAGAACCCTCAAAAGGAGAAACTGTATTCTTGATCTGCTCGATCGGAACGGAATCAAGCTTTGACTCCAGCGCAGCGCTATTTATTTAGTCGAGTAAAAGTTTTGGTCACCTTGACCACTCTGATTTTGCCGGCAGTTGCATGAAGTGTTGAGAGTTCTTGAGAGTTCACTGAGTTATTGTTGCTCTTCTTCTTGGCTTTGCAACTGTCACTTTGCTGCTAAAATGTAAAGCCCTCAATCTATGGTCTCTTTTGTTTTAAACACGTGGTCTTACGTGAGACATCCTTGCTGACATGCACAGACAGGACTTCCTACCTGCGACAATCTGATTTGACGGCAAGAAGACAGTTGTTCTCCCTACGAGCAAGCTAAATGTTTCTTAGCTAGGCGCAGGAAAAGCTTTTCTTTCAAAAAGTGACCATGAGCGGCGAGGCCGAAGCAGCACAAGCTCGTGCGCCAACAGCTGCATCGTCGTCAAAACTCCTTGCTGATCCACACACGATGGCGCAAATCTACGATATGGCTGACGATGGTCCACAAGTTTCATCGTCAAAGTCATCCACTTCCAACGACCTTTCCGGACGTGGCGCGTCTAAACGCAAGGTCACGATGCCCAAATTTGGCCGGCGACAAACGATGAGTCATGATTTAGCACCCTCTGATTCATCCCCTTCTAAATCGTCGCAGCCAAGTGATGCACCAGCAGCGGAAGCCTGCCCTCGTGCCAACAATTAGTCTCGGCAGCTGTGTTACCTTCTTTGCTTGTTTCATTTTCGACCTTATGGTTGTAATTAAACGTAAAACAGTGAAGGACAAGCGCAGTTAGGCGAACATAAACCCGTCATAACCCAAAAGGAAGTTGCTTCAAGAGAGCACTGCCGACGGCGTTTTGACAAAGTCATCTCCGGTTGGGAGATGCTCTCAAGCAATTTTAACCTTGAACCCATCGCGTTGAAGCCAAATCCATCTATAGTCTGCTTCGCATGAACAGCAGCAGAAGAGTCTTGTTCGGACCAAGCTCTTCAGTCGCTAAGCGCACTGCACCACGTGTTACGATGGGCGTCCAGCCTCGATGACGCCACAACTCCTCCACAGGCTTCACAAACCTTCGCAAATCAAGCCGTTATCCCAAACGTCAAACCCATGGGAGAAAAAGCTGCTAAGAACGACAGGAAGTTTCTTTCCCGCCTAAACTCCAGAGGAGACAGCAAGAGACTGGCACTTACCTCACTGGACCTGTGAAGTGCTGCCGAACGAAGAAATTCTTCACCTCCTTCTCCTTGCTTGGCAAGTATGCTTGAAGCTTCGCTGTCGATGTACTTTTCGGGTAAGGACGCTGACTCATCTTCCGCTGAGCCCACAGCTCTCGTCTCAACCCTGATCGTTGAAATGCTATGAGATCTCACAAACTTGACGACACTTGCGCAACATTACCGTGGGGGTAGACTTGACATGAGAAGGTCTTGAAACATCTTTGTCAAAGAACCTAAGCCTTGCAAAGGCTCCTTAGCCTCATCCTTACCCTCTTGATTTGCCCAATAGTTCTCCCGAGCTTCCTGCGCCATTACGACGAAGAGTCAACTTCCACCAAACAAAAAAGCCTCAAAGCCCGGCCTTTAATTCCTTGTGTGAGCTTGAAATCAAAAAAAGCTCACTTGCAAGCTCTTCATGATGAGTCGCTCTCCGCCTATGATCCGAAGAGCATCCGTCAAGCACTCCAATGCCGCCATTGGTCTGAGATGGCAGGGGGCTCAAGTGAGTGCAGACGAAGTAGGAGAGGTGTGATACGCTTGACAACCTTTCAGAAGACAGAAGGCCTTTTGCCTGTTGAATAAGGACTGGGATGTCTCCTCTCTTGTCTTGATCTGTTCATTCGTGAATCATCAACAGTCGGCCAGCACAGCAGCGTACCACCACCGCTCATTCCTTCAAACGGCTCAAGGTGATGGTCATGTGAAGTATCCATTGTGACTGATGTGAAAGGGAGTTGTAGCTTGTTTTAACTGTACAAATTAAACACTGTACTGTTCAGTCCCCAAGGGTTTTGCCAAACTCTTAGAACCCAACTCAAATGAAAAATCAGCTCTAGAAGAAAAGAGAAGACCCTGATATACAGATCCTCGAAAGCAGCCATCTTGATGCGGCGGGGAAAATTAGGCGCAGCCTAGAATGAGCAAGACGCTTTTCTCCTGATGCGAGTAGCCGCAACACAGTTACCGGCAGGCGATGACCGGGCTGAATCATCGGCTTCAGCTTTCATAACCTCAAGCGTTCTAAAACAAGTCCGAGTCAGAACAGCTTCTCGCTACCAAACGTCACACCTCTCCAAAGAACCTACTGGAGCATAAGTCGATTCCGCGCCTTCTCTGCGGCCAGCTGTTTCCTGAGCTGGTCAGTATCCGACCCATCGGCATTTAGCTCTGACGTTACCAGTGCCGGATGACCGAGAACAAGATCAATCGTCGGCCGTGCCCCAGGGTTGGGATGAAGCATCGCTAGCACCATCTCGTTCATGTTGGCGCTGTAGCGTTCTAGCGGGGGCGCGTTGCCGCTCCGTAACTGCCGCCAGGCCGGCCCGTTGTTTTCCAGGGCCTGACCGGATCCGGCTTCGTAGATGGTACACCCCAGAGAGAAGATGTCTGCCTTCGTGAGCTGGTCAAAGGGCCCGTTTAGGAGTTCCTGAAAGCGCAATATAGGACCCGGTAGACGTCAGTGTTGGCTACAAGAGAGACTGAAGCAAGACCAGAGAGCTGCCTTCTATCTGCCTGCAGCTCTTGGCATGCTCAAGGAAAGGAGGAGCTTACAGGCGCCATGTAACGACAGTCGCCTTCTTCAATGTATGGGTCAGAGACTTGCGTCACCATGCCGAGATCTCCGAGCTTGTAGAGGGAGGTCTTCTCCATCGAGGAACCGAGCTGGAGAGACTCGATGAGATGACAACGCCCCCCTTAGCAACCGCGCAATGGTCTTACTGCATTGGAGACTGAGGCATAGCCCGTCTTGATGAAAATGTTTCCCGGCTTGATGTCCAGGTGAACCAATCCTCGGGAATGAAGGGACTGGACTCCTTTTGCCTGTAAGCAGAGTAGCCTTGAGTTTGGCTCCACCCCTCGAGAGCAGAGTGCAAAACATAAGAGGGAAAGGGGTAGAGAACTTTTATGGCTTTTATGAAGGGTTGACTAACTACGTGTTTCAGGACGAAGCAGAGCTCGACTTCCGTAAAAGATCGGCCTTGGGTCCGGTAATTGTCTAGCTGTTGCGCAAGACTGCCTCGGTCACAATACTCGTTCTGGATGATCATTCGGTCCTGCTCCTCCCAAGCACTGTGGTAGCGAACAATGTGTGGTTGGTCTTGCAAGACGGCATGTGCGTACACCTCGCGTAACAGCGCTTGCCTGCAAGCAAAGAAAGAGGATGAGGCAGGCGGCACGTGACCGGAAAAATCAAATGTTTCCTACTCTTCTTTCAGCCCTGATATTCGCTTGTTGCTCTTCTTAATCGCATAGGCTAGACCATCTGCAACCATCATGACGTCACATTCTCCTGCCTAAGCTCTTGCCCCGAAGCAAAGCTTTGACTCACCTAGCTTGTTTTTACATTTGAAAACTGTGCCAAACTCGCCATGACCAAGGACACCGAGCTCGATGAACTCTTCCTCGTACCGAGAGACGTTGTGCAGAGCCTGGAAGCGAACTGCCTAGAAACAAGTCCCGGCTCGGGTTAGCACGTGACTGCCAACGTCTGAAGAGGCAGGTTTTACCTTGGCCGAGGGGGGGTTGCCGACTTGATGACGCTCCACCACACTGCGTTTGGGAGCTGTACTCTCCGTCCGTGAAGTGAAAGGGTTAATGTTAGCCGGTCGCCGTGATGGCAATTGGGGAGTCACTGGTAATTTTTATGGGAGCCGGTCGCCTCTTGCGCCCGACATTGTTTAGGAGAGTTCGTGGGGTTGATGGGTCAGTGCAAAGCACGATGGTTGAAGTCTTCTGGCAGAATGGTATCGGAGATGAAGGCGAAAAGGGCCGAGGAGATCCGACGTTTGTTATAGGCTTTAATGGAGAGCGGGGAAAAGGATCGGATGGGCGAACTTTCTCAGGCGTTTCGAAGTTTTCGCCCCATTCAAAGTCAGGATTAGTTGCCATCGCTTCAGGAGTTGATGGTTCAATAGTGATCTGCGGGCTATCATTATGCCAAGAGACATCACATGAAGGTATGTCATCTCCATTTAGATGGTGGAGCCTCGATTGGGTCGACCTCCGCGGCGTGGCTGGCGTACATGTATCCATCTGACTCTGGTCAAGAGGCCAGCTCCAGTCCAATTCAATCTTTAGAATAAGAAATCAGCCAGGTAAGCTCAAAAACTCGGCTGGAAGATAAAATATTGTTTTACTGATATCAACTCCGCCGTCTTGGGTTGATCAGGTATTTTCTTAAAATTTCCTTTCAGTTTATGCATTGGATTCGAGCTAAAAACCCTTCGTTGAGTTTTGAGATTTGAAAATTAACGTCTAAGTTATGAACGATTTCAAAGCAGGTCGGGGCTGCAGCTGATCGAGAATTGGAGGATTTTCCGGCTTTATTAGATCTAGTTGATGAATTCCAGTCGCCTTATCGTCAGCTGATTTGGTTGCTTGTTGGAGTCATCCTGGGTCTCTTCGTAACGGTGCTCTCACGGTGTCTCTTCGGGCGCTGTTTGTTGAATGGAAGACGAGAATTGAAAAAAGATTGACTGAAATGTATTTCAAATGTGCACTTTCAAGCTCCTTCTGCTCAAGTCTGTTGAAACTCCCATTCCTGGCGACACATTGGACATTGGTGCTGGGCTTGTTGGCTAGATACCCATTTGAGAATGCAATGGAGATGGAAACAGTGTCGACACTTTCCCCACACTGCAAATAAAAGGTAGCTTAGGGGTACTCGTAAATGTACGCCGAGAAGTTAAATTACCCAGAGGACAGCCTCTAGACAGTCTGGGCAACAGCCGTCAAAAGCTTGACGGCAGATGCCACACATGTCGTCGTTTGCCTCCCATCGCCATACAGCGACAAGATTCCACCTGAAAAGCACTTTCAGTCGCCTCACGTTCCATTACCGCCGCTTGTCCTTACTCTAAGCAATACAGATCAGACACTTCTATTTGACGATTTTGCCCATCTCAACCTACTGTCGATTATAACCTTCATTCTGTAGCAAGTCGTTGTCTAGATTCAGAAGCTAAACGAGCGGTGGATTTGTCATGCTATCCACACGCAGTGCAGTTCAATCAACGTCTTCGCAATAGGGCTGGCTCATTCGGCAAAAGTAATAATGACTGCAAATAAATTTTTACGATCAAAAACCTTTGTACAGTGCACTTTACAGTACAGTAATCGGGTGTTCAATATTCCGAAAATTTGATCACTAGCTTCCTTCATTGCTGCTTTACGTCATTGCTGGAGAAGTTATGTCGTTTCACTTGATGTGTATGCCAATTGAAATCACTTGACAGACACTTTTCTCAAATTGAGTCTTCATATAAGTCTTGCTCGCGATTTGGATGTATGAAGTATCATAAATAGCAGGACACAGCATCGCGAAAACCCCTTTGCTGATCTAATAAAATATCGGAGCGTACTTGGGAGGCAGCCTGACCAAAGTTGGACACGATGCTTGTAAGCAATTTATCAGTCCGGTTATTGCGGTTTTGTTACTGCATTTCCAGAACAGTCACATGTCAACCGCAATATTTCTTAGCATCAGACAACAAACATCACTTTGGCAAGTTACAACACTTTTTATCCTGACAGGTCGGCAGCGACTGTTGGATGGATTTTTAATTGAAGTTCTAGCTACATACTGTAGCTGCCTAGAGGCCTCATTCGTCTGTGGAATACAGATATTCTTGCCATGGCATCAGCCCACAACCATCGTGATCCAGACGGCTTCGATCCTTATGCAGGTTCTATCGCGCCAAGAATGAGCCAAGCGCACTTTCATTCACCTGGTGAGTCCTACAGATACAGTTGGAGCAGGGATCTACTTTGGCAACGTAAAAAAAGATGCCAATGGCGATATTGTCTGGGGGCGGCAATATCAGGTTCGATCCCCTCCTACCCGCTATTTTATTCAATGATGAGAAGCTCAAATCAACCTGATTAGGGACATAACCCGAACCCGGGCCCGGTATACGACGGCACCGGTTACACGCGAATGGCAAAGGCAATTCACACAGGTAGACGCGACCATCATAGAAATCAGCTCTATCAAGATCATTGTCAGGGACATTGACTCAGTCAAGCGGCTGCTTGCCAAGGAACCTGAGCTGGCTAACGAGATTCAGACCGGTGGCGCAACACCCCTTCACACCTGCGGGATGAGTCGGAAGGGACAGCGTGTTACACAAGCACTCAGTTAGTCGTTCTTCTTTCGAATCTCTCCTGTCGTAATTTGTGATTGAACAGTCGATGCTGGGGGGGATATCGAGGCACTCGATACCTATGGGTGAGTCAACCTGCCACAGCTCCTCATACAAGAATCAAGACTGACCCTGCGGCCTGCAGCTACACTCCTCTGCATCGTATGGCCAGCAACAACCTCGCCTTCGGAGCTCAAATCTTGCTCCGAGCCGGAGCAGACCCACGCCGAGCTAGAGAAGGATCGACCGAGACACCGCTCAATGTTGCTCAAGCCTCGGGCGCAGGGGACGTTATTCGCGTCATCAAGCAAGCTCTCCAGAAATGATACAAAGTGTAATTTTATTCTCGATTGAAGCAGGGTACTGTAAAGCATGTCAGGTCTTCAGTCAGCTTCCATCTCCGCCTGGGTCTGCCTCAGAACTAAGCCGCCGTCAAACAAGGAAGTTGCGAGATCTTGCTGAAATCTAGAGCGTCATGAGCCTTTAAAGAACAGACAGCTTACGCAGTATCTATTTCCGGTAATTGATTAACACGAATGTAATCTTGGGCATGGAGAAGAAGTTCCAGCGCAGGCGCAAATTCCTGTCAGCAATAGTATCAGGAAAGCATGAAGCCTTCCTATGAGTAAACCTTGCTCACGAGCGGGAATTCAAGACTTTGAGGGTCTTCCGCATGCCAAACCATGCCGTTGTCAAGGCTGTGGTACAGTAGGATCGAGCTCTCATTTTCCGCTACCAAGCGACACATGGTAGGCCGAATCAGCTTAATCCACTCGGTAGGTTCGACAATGGCACTGATGCGCTCTTCGTTGGATTGAGCTGCTGATTGTTTGCGAGAGCTGTCAAAGTTCACGCTGTCAGGTCCTGACAAGCCGACAAGACCAGAGGCAGAAGTCTCTCGCGCTGGGGCTACATCCCGAAAAGGAATCGTCCACGCACTGTGCCTCACCTATTTTCTGTTTCATCGTTAGACAACTTTGAAGGCATGGCGCTGTGGATAAAGTCGACTGCCATCTCATCTGCCGCTCGATCAAAGTTGGCAACCTCGCCCTAGTAAGACAGCTCCCTCTCAACGCGGCCAGAAATAGATCGAGCAGGTATAAAAATAGAAAGACAAGCGCGACAACAGGTGACTAACCTACCAGTCGACTAAGCAACGAACGAGCCTTCTCCTCAAACTTCTTCCGGCGGGGGTCATCCTACCAAATAAGATTTAATGTAGAGGGTCTGAGAGAAGAAATCCAATCAGCACTCCTTCGTACGATATCAGCGTTGGCTAAACCCATGTAGGACAGCGTCTGGAAAGGCAGGCCTTCACGAAATGAAGCGTCTTCTGTCATCGCACGCTGCAGAGCAACTGGGACCAACTGCAGGAGAGACAGATGTCAATAGCTCCGCTCCCGGAACGATATTCCACAAACCTTCTCCATGTACTGCGCCCAATCGAAGAGCTGATAGGTTGAGACGGTGAGATGCAAGCTATGCTGATCCTCCGTACTGACAGCTTGATGGACGTAGCCTAAGAGAGAGAGAGAGAATCAGGAGGCTCGTTTTCTTACAGCGGGAGAATAGGCCAGGCGGACTGACCACGAGGGAAGTATAGCAAGTCCCCTGCCTTCAGGACAACATCCAGAAGAGGCTCGCCAAGATCAGAGGCTGAAAAGTTCCCTGCAATCCGAACCTGTCAAGGGCTGCAAAAGTGGATACTCGACAGAGAAAGAGAAACGAAGAGAGCAGAGCACAGCAGAGCATAACCGCACTGGATGACGTTCGGGGAAGCGTCTCGTTCTCGGGATTGTCATAGACGCGCCAACGCTTCTCTCCTTCGAGTTGTAGGATAAACGCCTATGACGTGTTCAAAGCGACCGTCAGCAGCCGCTACCAGAAAAAGCCTCCAAAGCAAATAGACATTTCCACATTGCGAAGTTGTCCTGTAACTCACCTCGATATCATCGTAATGAGGGGCGAAGCCCTGAGCTCCTGGCGGCGTTAGGTAGGTGTTACAACCAACCATACATTGGAAATACTCCTAGCAAGAGCAAGAGCAAGAGCGGCCTCGACGTGAGAGCCGTATAGAACAACAGTTCCTTCTAGTAATGCCTACTTGCAAGGTCGAAACCAGTCCCCACAACTCTCCGGCGTAGGTCTGCGGATTCAGCATCCGGACGGAGCAGCCGTCCTCGTACATAGCCCACATCACGTTCGGATGAACACGTCCCTCCGGGTTCTCGGTTGTCCGTTCCCCGTGCTCATAGCTATCCGCATTCCGTTTAGCAAGAGGATAAAAAGGGGAAATACTCCTGTAACAGACCGTGCTAGATCTAGATTGATGCCATACTTGATGTAATTCTACCCAAACGCGAAAAAATGATCAATTAGCCTGTAGGAGAAAAATAAAATTAGTCCCAACCTGTCGGATGATGTCATCGAGTCCGCCCGAGCTGAAGAGACCGTCGTAGCGGCTCTGTCCTTTCCGACGAATCAAGAGCGGTTTTTTTTCCCAATGATCTCTAGCACCCACAAATGTGAGGGCACAATGCAGCCTGCTAACTCTCGTTTTGTCCTAGCTTCGCGGAAGCCCGACCTACCGAAAGAACGCTTCTGGCTCAAGGGGCGAAATCATCCACTTGAAAGTGTCTGCAGGGCAGCCTCCTACATTATAGACACAGATTGGTCGTATCTCAAGATAATCTCAGCGCTAATGCCTCAAGATGGCCTGAGCTGCCATCGAAGAATGGAAGAGACTCACGCCGAGACACGAACCCTCAGGCTCTCAGAAGACAACTAAGCACCTTGCCGCAGTGGGTTGGTGCCTTTGGTGGCTGATTTTGAAGTAACTCCAGAGTATTCGGTGATCTTAAAAACGTTTGTTTAGAGAAATTGTCACGGCTTCGCTATCAAACTAACTTTTGCCGACTTCGCTTTGCCTGGGGTAGGCCGAGCTGGTGCTTCCTACAATGTTGCAGGGTGTTAGCTGATAACAAATCATCCCCTCAAAACCCTGGCGAGACCTCTGTGGACGAAGCTTCAACGACTGAAGAGGCAATCTGTCAAACACGTGTCAGAGGGATGGGGGAAGAGTTCAACAAGACCTGTTTGCGCTTCTTTTTAGCTTTTTTCTTTTGCCTTTTCAAGACATGCTGGCTTTTTGTGTTGTCTACATCACCGGCAGCCTTATCCTCTGATGGTCCTGGCTCGCATTGCATCAGGTGGATGGAAGAACGATTGGCGCTCGCTCCTACCAGCTCCTCCTCCGATGACTCCTCCGTAAGGAAGTCTCTTTTGATTGTTCATGTCCGGTAAAGATCACAGCCGTAACGACAAGAGGCACGTTGCGAGTAAACACAATGGATGTCACAATACTGTATAGGAATTATACTTTAAGCTTACACGGTGGTTTAATATATAGCTTACATTTCTGTATTCGATGAACATTGTCAAAATGTGAATTTCTACTCAAGGAACTTGAACAAATTACAACACGGAGACTGAAGAGTCAAGATGAGAACAGCGAAGTACAACATTAGTTTTCAACCCCGCCCACTTGCGCCTTCTCTCAGTTTCAACATCTCTAAGCTTCAGGATGTTCTTTACCAGCTTCGAAACTGTAGGCAGAATCACCGTCATTTCCACTACAAAAAGGATCCACCCAACAGCCGCGCGAGTACCTCCACTCACCCGGGATGCTGCTGGAGATACTCTCGCAAATCTTGCCAGCCACCGCCAACCCGAACAACGATTTTCTGCAAGTCCAACGTGAGCAAGGCTCAAGCGGAGGCTGAGAGGAGAGGCGTTCTACCTTGCCCACACTACGCGTGTTCATAACTTTGCCGTCATCAAAAAAGCGATATTTTGTCGGACCGACGCGTTTGATATTGTCAGCATGAATACCCAGGTCTGACGGAAACAGCTCATCAGTCAAGGCAAGGGGCTGCCCCACACTCTCATCCTCTCCTACCGTGAGCACCCGGCCGACAGCTTTGTCGATGGCATCGCCAGCCACCGGCTTGTACTTTGCTTTCCGCGGTGACGTGCCATGGGAGGGTGTAGTGACCGGAGAGGGCGTCCGGCCTACATGATAAAGCATGTGACGTATGGTATTGGAGGCAGGATGAGTCCAGGATGGAAAGAGGGCTGGTAGAGCAGGGGGAGGGGAGGGGAGGGCTGGGATGTCTGTGCAAGTCTTGGTTTTGAGAGAAAGGGGTTCAAGGTCCTCTGACTCACGAGGAGTGGCAGGAGTTGAAGCGTGAGGAGTAGGTGAGGGGCTGGAAGCAGCTTCATCAATGAGCCGCTCCAAGACGGCCTTCTCGTCGAGAGCCTAACAGTAATGTGGTGGTATCAAAATCATCATTACTGTCAAGATAGTCTTCCAGTTATGTCTGGACGGGAAGACAAAGAGGGCACATCAGGAGCCGAACCTTCTGAAATTCAGACCGGAGTTGTTCGAGGCTGGTAGCCGTTTGTTGGGCTTCCTCCTTCTCCTTCTCCATCAGATCTCGGAGTCGTTTAAGCTCCTGTGTACAAGCTGTCGTTAGCCAGACGGCTGCGTAACCTCAGAAGAAAGGATGAGACGAGAAAACCGTTGTGGAAGGGATGCTTACATCCTCTCCACAGGCCGCTTGTTAAAGCACAGGTCCAAATGCTCGAGATGATGATATGCCTCAAACATGCTCGGGTACAGATGTGGAATGGCCAGATTGCGCACTTCCAGTCTGGATATGTTCGCAAAGCCTCCTATCTCAAGGCTGACGGCCCCTGCACCAAAGATGGCTAATCTGGTAACCGAAGAAGCATTAAGAGACCTCAGAGCCCAACTGAGAGCACATTGCAGTCGGCAGGAGGACGTTACATTCAGATGTAATGCCCCTACGTTCTTGAACAAGGACTGTAGGCTGGCTTGCCTCTCGTCAGTGAGAGGCTGGGTGATGCGTATCTCTAGGGTGTAGTTTAGTGACGGCTGCCACGGCTCGGCACAAGTTGCGTTGAGATTGATATCAGTGCAAATTATCAGATCGCCACTGCAGTCGCATCCGGTCGTGTTCGAAGATGAATTTGTCGAAGTCGAAGTAGCGATGGTTCCATTGAGAGTTGAGCGGCGTACTTAAAAGCGGGGATTAGATACTGCAATCATAGACTTGCTTGGATCTGGTCTTACCTCTGATTCTGTCGCAAAGAACGTTCAACTCTGGGCTAACATTCTCTGAAAGAAAGCAAGCATGTTCGAAGTCTTCTAAGGTTACCTCTCCATCAAGAGCGCAGTTTCCAAGGTTTACCAAGCCCAGGATCAACGCGTAAAGTAAGGCTGCCATGCGAACTCCCCGAGCAGCCATATTCACGACTTATATTGTCTCCTTTACAGACTGCTAGTTTTCACTGGAATCCTGACGAGTGCTAAGGTGCTAATTTCGTTTTGTTTATAGTCGGAAAATAGGAAAAATATTATCAGAAGAGAAATCCAACGATATCTGACGAGGAAGGCCAGCATGAGTCGTCACAATCAATCACTCTGAACTTGTGATGAGGAGAAAAAAACTTACTCGCTCGTGTTGATAACGGCCCAGTTTTGCTACTTTAGCACCGACTTCGTTCGTGGCAGCAATCTTCTTCCACGCCTTCAATCTCTACCGATGCCAAAGAGGGTCAGCCAATCAACACTGAAAAGACAGTCACGGTTCTCAGGGAAAGATAGAAAAAAAGTACCTGCCCATAAGGCACGCTCGGCGAGTCGCTGATTTTGGTCAGGGCCTCGATAGATTGTGAGGCAGAGGAAAACCACTTGATGGCATCGCCTAATAGCTCTTCTACCTATGTCGTGGTTAAAAAATGATCAGGTTATGAGCCAACGCGCGGGCTTGTTTAACCTGACTGACCGGCCTGGAGTCACCAATCGCAGTCTCCTGGTGGAACTGAGGATAGAATGCAGGTCCCGGGGACTCAATTTGTCCGAAGGGGCCAAAGCGATGATTGAAGACTTGCTAAAACAAGGAGAAATCAAGTGAGTAGGCTAGTCACGTTGGCCCAGCTCAAAATAACATGTTCAAACAAGTGTGGAGAGAGGCAGAAACAAGAGCGAGAGGCAGAAAGACCCTCAGAAACGTACTCACCTCGCGTGTGTTGTAGGGATAGTCCTCGACAATCCCGCGGTCGAGAGTGTTGGCAATACAAAGCATCTCTCGAGAACAGTAGTTGTTGACACACAATACTTCCTCCCGCTGACCCCAGACGTACGAGCCAGGATCCTTTAGCCATGGAGTAGATGCAGTCTTGAAGATGCCATCGAGGATCAGGAACCGGAGCCTGAAAAACGAGAGCGGCGGTCGTCGGGAAGGTAAAAGAGGGTAAAAGAGGGTAAAAAGAGTCCCAGTGTCTCCTCTCCAGCTCTGCCTTTTGGAGACGGATAGCTTAAAAGGGCAGCACTGTCAAGCCGCAAAATAAATCCCATCTGACCTTAGGGACATTCTTCTTCTTGAGTTTGCTCTTTTTTTTGTCCGCCTTTTTGAGCTGAAGCAAAGCCGCCTGCCGTCTCGCGGAGAGGCCCTGGTAGGCTAGATTGTAGCACCTCGTCGCCCACCCCGACATGTACTGCGTATAGCTGATGGCAAAGGCAAAGATGAATCACGGGGTCTTAGAAAAGTACTCGAGGCGAGGAGGTCCTGCTCCGAAAAAAGAGGCAGCTCACCAATAAACCATTATCAGTTCCTTCGGGGAATGCAGATCAAGCTCGAGTCCTGACAAAAGGAAATCCACACAGGCCAGTGCCGAAACGTAATTTGCGTAAACAGCTAAAGGATTCAATTGTACCTAAGTGGATTTCCTTTTGTCAGG
>Ga0307944_1000450_pt1 | contig 22815 bp, 18 predicted proteins | sample OrgLakmetagen179_FD_201831 | JGI IMG/M metagenome (GOLD analysis project Ga0307944, IMG submission 201831) | Saline water microbial communities from Organic Lake, Antarctica - #179 | ecosystem: Environmental > Aquatic > Non-marine Saline and Alkaline > Saline | place: Antarctica: Organic Lake... | reverse complement strand
ATATCGTGGTCCTCACATATGTGGTCGCCGGGCGCATGCCCGAATTCTAATGATCACGAAAGGACAGTCCATGAAACGGCGCAACATACTGAAATCCTTTGCCGCCGCCGGCGCGCTCACGGCCCTTGGGGCCTGCGCGCAGCAGGAACCCGCGAATACGGTCGTCGATATTGCCGCGGGCGATCCGCAGTTTTCCACGCTCGTGACGGCCATTCAGGCCGCGGATCTCGAGGATACGCTGCGCGGCGAGGGACCGTTCACCGTCTTCGCCCCCACCAATGCCGCGTTCGACGCGCTGCCCGCCGGCACGCTCGACACGCTGCTGCAACCCGAGAACAAGGATCAGCTGGCCAGCATTCTGACCTATCACGTCGTACCCGGCGCGGTGACGTCCGATCAGGTGGTCGGCCAGCGGATGAACGTCGCCACGGTCAATGGCGAGACCGTTCTGATCGATGGTACCGGTGGCAAGATGCGCGCGGCCGTGACCGTCAACGACGCCAACGTGACCAATGCGGACATTCTGGCGACCAACGGCGTGATCCATGTGATCGACGAGGTTCTGCTGCCCTGAGCGCCCCTGGACACGGACACCCGAAAGGCCCGTCGGATCACCCCGACGGGCCTTTTTCATGAGACCGGCGCGGGGCGTCAGCTTTTGCGGGCGAAAAGACCGGTCAGCGCGCGCTTGACCATGCCCGTCACCGACGGGCGCGCCGCGCGCAGGAAGGGCATCGGGCGGCAGACCTCGATGGCCGCGACCCCGACCCGCGCGGTCAGTGCCCCGTTGACCACGCCTTCGCCGAACCGGCGCGACAGTTTCGACAGCATGTTGCCCCCCGCCACGCTGCTGATCATGTCGTCGCCCACGGCCACCGCACCGGTGGCCACCAGATGCGCCATCACGCTTCGGGTCAGGCGCCAGCCGCCCAGCACGCCGGCGCGCCCGCCATAGATCTCGGCGATGCGACGGATCATCCGCAGATTGAGAACGAGCGCGCCCACCACATCCGCAAGCGCCAGCGGCACGAGCGCCGTCACCGTGGCCACCTGACGCGCCGCCAGTTCGATCTCGCGCGTGGCCTGCGCATCGAGCGGGCCCAGCAACTCGGTCTCGGCCAGTTCCAGAAGCGAGGCGGGGTCGAACTGTTCGCCTTCGCGATCGTCGAGACGCGCGTGGTTCCAGCGCAGCTCGGGCCGGTCCTTGTAGAGGCTGCGCAGCCGCGCGACGGTGCTGCGCGCGCCGCCAAGATCTTCATCGGCAAGCGCGGCCTGTGCACTGCTGCGCAGACTGTCGAGGCGGTTCAGCCGGGCAAAGGCGGCGATCTCGCGCAGGGCGATGACGAGTAGAACGATCAGCAGCGCCACGGCCATCGCCGCCACCGCATAGCCGAGGACCGGCATGCGCTGCAGCAGATCCACGGCGAAATCCCAGGCCGCGACCGCGACAGCGGTGCCCACAAGACCGATCACCAGTCCCCAGAAAAGGCGCGCCAACGGCGAGGGAGGCCGCGCGGCATGCGCCATCGCCGCCTGCATCGCGCGCCCCTCGGGCGGGACGAGATCGTCGGGCACCGGCGGGGCGCGATCGGGTGCGGCGGTGTCGCCTTCGTCGATGTCGATCAGAACCGGACCCTTGCTCATGCCGCCCCCCTTGTGTCTTGCCAGATCATCAGGATGTCGGGTAGCCCCTCGTCATTGCCCACGCCCTCGCCTCTGGCGATCTCGCGGAAGCCTTGCGCAAGATAAAAGGCGCGGGCCGGGACATTGCCGGCCAGAACCCAGAGATCGAGCATCCCTGCGCGGGTCTTGGCCTCGGTCAGAAGAGTGCGGCCGATGCCCTGCCCGCGCCGGTCGGGGGCGACGTAAAGCGCATGCACGCGGGTGCCGTCGCGGATGATGAACCCGGCCACACCGGACGGGTCCCGCAGGATCCGCACCCAGCCACGCAGCGTCACCCAGGCCAGGGCGCGCAGATCGTCGAGCGGGCTGCGCACCCGGGGCAGCCACGCCGTGCCATGGGTGAAGGCCCACAGGATCGAAGCGATCCTCGGCAGGTGCCAAAGCCGGGCGCGGAGGGTGCTCATAACCGGTCCCCGATCAGAAACTGTGCCGCCCGGTCGAGCCGGATATGCGGCGGCCCCTCGCCGCGGCGCAGATCGAGCGGGGCGGGCGCAAAGTGCATGGCCTTCAAGGCGCCATCGGGCCACGTCTCGGCCCCCTCGCGCGCCGCCGACAGCAATTGCGCCGGATCGTCGGGCAATTCGCCGGGATGAAACGCCACCTGACGCCCGGTCTCGAGCAGCCGTCCGCGCACGCAGTCAAGCTCGCGCCCGGCATGGGTGATACGGTCCTCGACCGTGGTGCGCAGCGCCGCAATCGCCATGGCGCGGGTTTCCGTGCCGGCGAAATCGGCGCGGTCGCGCGCGGCGCGCAGCAGCGCCTCCATGATCGCGGTCAGGCGGGCGTGCTGCTTATGATGCAGGTGATCGGCCTTGGTCGCCGCAAACAGGATCTTCTCGACCCGGCGGCCCAGCAGAAGCTGCGTGAGAAACGCGTTGCGCCCCGGCCGGAAGGCGCCGAGGATCTCACCCATGGCGCGGCGCATGTCCTCGACCGCGCGCGGCCCCTTGTGCAGCGCGTCGAGCGCATCCACCAGCACCACCTGCCGGTCGATGCGCGCGAAGTGATCGCGGAAAAACGGCCGTACCACCTCGCGCTTGTAGGCTTCGAAGCGGCGCGCCATCTCGGCGCGCAGGCTCTTGCGCGGGTCGCGTCCGGTCTGTGGCAACGGCGCGAAGGTGACGACCGGCGAGCCCGCGAGATCGCCGGGCAGCAGGAACCGGCCCGGCGTGCAATCGTAGAACCCGGCCTCGCGCGCGGCCGTCAGATAGGCGGTGAAGCCCTGCGCCAGACGCTGCGCCGTGGCCTCGTCCAGCGGCCGGCTCGCATCCACCTCGCGCATCGCCCCGAGATAATGCGCTGCTTGCGGGCGCGCCGCGATGCGGTCCAGCACCTCGGACGACCACTGGTCATAGCTTTTTTCGAGCAGCGCCAGATCGAGCAGCCACTCGCCCGGATAATCCACGATATCGAGATGCACCACGCGCGGCCCGGTCATACCCGCGAAAAAGCCCGCCGGCCGCACCCGCAACGACAATCGCAATTCCGACACCGTTCTCGTGCTTTGCGGCCAGTGCGGATCGGGACCGGTCAGGGCGGCGCGCTGTGTCTCGTAGTCAAAGCGCGGCAGGGTCACATCGGGCTGCGGCTGCAAATAGGCGGCCAGAATCCGCCCCTCGCTTTCGGCCGACAGACCGGGCATGCGCGCGCGGTCCATCAGATTGGCGACCAGCGAGGTGATGAACACCGTCTTGCCGGCGCGCGCCAGCCCGGTCACCCCCAGCCGGATCACCGGCTCGAAGAACGCGCCCGAGACCCGATCGCCAAATCCCTCGATGCCGCGTGTCAGCCCGTCGGCCAGCCCTGCAATCGCCAATACTGCCTCTTTCTTTTGTTCGGTGCAGGATAGAGGGGACGCGCGGGGCTTTCCAGAGTCCATTTGCCGTCGGGTGCCCTTGTATTGGCCGTTGCACGGCGTGGTCGGGGTCGCACTATTTGGGTATTTTCACCAAGAAGAAGCCGCAATGCGGGTGATGGTCAAGGCCGGGTTTCTTGGCTATGAGGGGCAAAACCGCGAGGGAGCCCAAGCGCATGGTCGATAACGAGCAGCCGCAGATCTATCTCGTCACGCCGCCCGATTTCGAGCCGGATGTCTTTTCGGGTCGTCTGGCGGCGGTGCTCGATCAGCATGCCGTGGCCTGTCTGCGGCTGAGCCTTGCCACGCGCGACGAGGACCGGATCGCCCGCGCCGCAGATGCCTGCCGCGAGGTGACGCATGCGCGTGACGTGGCCTTGGTGATCGACAGCCATATCATGATGGTCGAGCGGCTGGGGCTGGACGGGGTGCATCTGCTTGACGGGCCACGCTCGGTGCGTGCGGCGCGCAAGACCCTTGGTGACGATGCCATTGTCGGGGCATTCTGCGGCACCTCGCGGCATGACGGGATCAGCGCCGGCGAGGCGGGCGCGGATTATGTCGGCTTCGGTCCCGTGGGGGCCACGGCGCTTGGCGATGGACGCCGGGCGGACCATGATCTTTTCACCTGGTGGTCGGAGATGGTCGAGCTGCCGGTCGTGGCCGAGGGCGCGATGGACGCGGCCGCTGTCGCGAGCCTTGCGCCGGTGAGCGATTTTCTGGCCTTCGGCGAGGAGATCTGGCGCGAGGCCGATGCCGGTGCCGCGCTGCAGCGCATGGTCGATGTGATGCGCGATGCGCTGGCAAAGGGCTGAACGGGGGCCTTTCACAACCAGTCGCGCAGGGTCGCGATGAGCGGGATGTCGGCGGGCGGCATCGGGTAGGATGTCAGATCGCCCGCGCGCACCCATTTGAGGGCCTGACCCTCGCGCCCCTGCGCGATGCCCTGCCATTTGCGGCAGGCAAAGAGCGGCATCAGCAGGTGAAACTCCTCGTAGGCGTGGCTGGCGAAGGTCAGTGGTGCCAGGCAGCTTTCCCAGGTGTCGATCCCCAGCTCTTCCTGCAACTCGCGGATCAGCGCGTGTTCGGGGGTCTCGCCCGGCTCGACCTTGCCGCCGGGAAATTCCCACAGCCCGGCCATGGATTTGCCCGCCGGGCGCTGCGTGAGCAGGATGCGCCCATCCACATCGATGAGCGCCACGGCCGATACGAGGACCGTCTTCACGACCGGTAATCCGCGTTGATGTCGATATAGCCATGCGTCAGATCACAGGTCCAGACCCGCGCGGTGCCGCCGCCGAGGCCGAGATCCACATGGATCACGATCTCGTCGTTCTTCATGTAGACGGCGGCGCGGTCCTCGTCATGATCGGGACTGACAAAGCCGTCGCGGGCGACCTGAAGATCGCCGAACCAGATCGCCAGCAGATCGCGATCGGCGCGCGCCCCCGATTTGCCCACGGCCATGACAACACGCCCCCAGTTGGGATCCTCGCCCGCCACCGCCGTCTTGACTAGCGGCGAGTTGGCGATGGCCTTGGCATGCCTGTGCGCCTCGGCATCGGAGGCCGCACCGGTCACGGAAATCTCGATGAATTTTGTGGCGCCCTCGCCGTCGCGCACGACCTGATGCGCGAGATCGCGCATGACCCGCCACAGGCCTTCCATGAAGCTGACATTGTTTTCGGTCACCCGGATCCCCGACGCCCCGGTCGCCGCCACCAGAAGCGTGTCGGAGGTCGAGGTGTCGCTGTCGACGGTGATGCAGTTGAAGGTCGTGCGATTGAGCGCGCTGACGGTGTCCTGCAAGACCTGCTGATCGATCGCCGCGTCGGTGAAGATATAGACCAGCATGGTGGACATGTCGGGCGCGATCATCCCCGAGCCCTTGGCGATGCCGGCGATATGCACGGGCTGTGCGTCGATCATCACCGTCGTGCCGGCCCCCTTCGGATAGGTGTCGGTCGTGCCGATCGCCTCCGCGGCCGCTTTGATGCCGTGCTGCGACAGCCCCGCGCGCAGATCCTCGAGGCAGCCGGTGATGCGCTCATGCGCAAGCGGCTCGCCGATCACGCCGGTCGATGACGAAAACACCCGCGCCTGCGCGACCCCGAGCGAATCTGCCACAGCCGCCGTTACCGCCTCGACCGATTCGGTGCCGCGCCGCCCGGTGAAGGCATTGGCATTGCCCGAATTCACGAGGATCGCGGCCCCGCCTTCGGGCGCGCCGCCGATCTTGGCCTGACAATCCAGCACCGCGGCGGAGCGCGTCGTGGACCGGGTGAACACGCCGGCCATCGCCGTGCCCGGTGCCAGATGCACCAGCAGCACATCGTCGCGGCCTGCATAGCGTACACCCGCCGCCGCGGTGGCGAACCGCACCCCGGCGATCTCGGGCAGGTCGGGAAAGGCCGCCGGGGCAAGCGGCGACCGTGCGAGGGTGTGACCCATGGCTCAGTTCTCCAACAAATCGAACCGGTTGATCAGCGCGGCGTCGACATCCGCACTGCCCTCGCGGGACACGGCGGTCTCGCGTTCCAGATCTGCAACGTGGTCGTCAAAGGCCTGTTGGCGCAGCTCCGAGACCAGCTGGCCGCGCACATCCCCAAGCGGCGGGCGTTCCTTGACGCGTATCTCGCGCAGCTCGATCACGTGCCAGCCGAATTGCGTTTTCAGCGGCGCGGAGATCCCGCCTTCGCCAAGTGCTGCCACCGCGTCGAAAAACTCGGGCACCATGACACCCTCGCCGAACCAGCCCAGATCGCCCCCGGACGGGCCCGAGGGGCCGATCGACCGCTCTTGCGCCAAGGCGGCGAAATTGGCGCCGCCCTCGATCTCGTCGATGATCGCCTGTGCCGCGTCCTCGGTTTCCACGAGGATATGCGCGGCCCTGTATTCGGTGCCGCTATCGGCCTCGGCATAGCGCGCGTCGTAAAGCGCGCGCACCGCCTCGTCGGTGATCGAGGCATCGAGAACCTGTCTTGTCACCTCCGCCGCGCGGACCGCGCGCCGTTCGTTTTCAAGCCGCAACCGGGCGTCGCGCGACAGGGGGCCGTCCTGCGCCTGCATCAGAAGGGTCTGCCGCACCAGTTGATCCAGCACCGCCGCGAACAGCGCGTCGTCGGGCACCTGATCATATTCCTCGGGCAGGCCGCTGCGCAGCACGAGCATGTGCCCCAGCGTGATTTCGGTCTCGCCGACCGTGGCGACCACGGTATCCGCGGATGCGGCGTCCTGGGCCCTGACAGGCGCCCCGAGCGCGAGCCCGGCGCAAAGAGCGGTGGATGCGAGAAAACGGCACAGCATGAGATTGGTCCCCCGGGAATGATAGGTTGTCCGACATGGGCGTCGGTGTCGTGGCGCGCGACGTTGACACTGTTCGGGCGGCCCCTTACATCGCCAGATAATCTACAAGCGTGCCGCCAATTCGCGTCCGTTCTAGGGCGGGCGGGCAAGCGGGGCAAGCGATTGCCTGTCACGGACAGTCGAAACACCGGAACGGATGGAACATGTTGGGTATTGGATCGGTCGCGCGAAAGATTTTCGGCACCCCGAACGACCGCAAGATCAAGGCGACGCGCCCGCTGGTCGAAAAGATCAATGCGCTCGAGCCAGAGTTCCAGGCATTGAGCGACGAAGAGCTGATCGCGAAAACCGACGGCTTCAGAACCCGCATCGCCGAGGGTGAAAGCCTTGACGCGCTGCTGCCCGAGGCCTTTGCCAATTGCCGCGAGGCCGCGCGCCGCGCGCTTGGCCTGCGGGCCTTCGACGTGCAGCTCATGGGCGGGATCTTCCTGCATCAAGGCAATATCGCGGAAATGAAGACCGGCGAGGGCAAGACGCTGGTCGCCACCTTCCCCTGTTATCTCAATGCGCTGTCGGGCAAGGGCGTGCATGTCGTCACCGTCAACGACTATCTGGCAAAGCGCGACGCGGACTGGATGGGCAAGGTCTATGCCGCCCTCGGCATGACCACCGGTGTCGTCTATCCGCAACAGCCCGAGGCCGAGAAGAAGACCGCCTATGCCGCCGACGTGACCTACGCGACCAATAACGAGCTTGGCTTCGACTACCTGCGCGACAACATGAAATCCTCGCTCGAGGAGATGAACCAGCGCGGGCACAATTTCGCCGTGGTCGACGAGGTGGACAGCATCCTGATCGACGAGGCACGCACGCCGCTGATCATTTCCGGCCCCAGCCAGGACCGCAGCGACCTTTACAAGACCATCGACGCGCTGATCCCCGAACTGACCGCCGAGCATTACTCCATCGACGAAAAGACCCGCAACGTCACCTTCACCGACGAGGGCAACGAGTTTCTCGAGGAACTGCTTTTGTCGCGCGGCATCCTGCCCGAGGGTCAGTCGCTCTATGATCCCGAAAGCACGACCATCGTGCACCATGTCAATCAGGGTCTGCGCGCGCACAAGCTGTTCACCAAGGACAAGGACTATATGGTCCGCGACGCCGAGGTGGTGCTGGTCGACGAATTCACCGGCCGCATGATGACCGGGCGCCGGCTGTCGGACGGCCTGCATCAGGCGATCGAGGCCAAGGAAGATTGCAAGATCCAGCCCGAGAACGTGACACTCGCGCAGGTCACGTTCCAGAACTACTTCCGCCTTTACGACAAGCTTTCGGGTATGACCGGCACCGCCTCGACCGAGGCCGACGAATTCATGGAGATCTACGGGCTCGGCGTGGTCGAGGTGCCGACCAACCAGCCGATCGCGCGGGCCGATCAGGACGATGCCGTCTATCGCAGCACGCAGGAAAAATACGACGCCATTGTCACGGAGATCCGCGAGGCGCATGAAAGAAGCCAGCCGATCCTTGTCGGCACCACCTCGATCGAAAAGTCCGAAAGCCTGAGCGCGGCGCTGACCAAGGCCAAGATCCCGCATAACGTGCTCAACGCCCGCCAGCATGAGAAAGAGGCGCAGATCATCGCCGATGCGGGCAATCTCGGGGCCGTGACGATCGCCACGAACATGGCGGGCCGTGGCACCGACATCAAGCTTGGCGGCAACGTCGACTTCAAGGTCATGGAGGCCATCGACGCCGATCCCGAGGGCGACCCGCAGGAGATCCGCGCGCGGATCGAGGCCGGGCACGCCGATGAAGAAAAGGCGGTGATCGCGGCAGGCGGGCTGTTCGTGCTGGCCACGGAACGCCATGAAAGCCGCCGCATCGACAATCAGCTGCGCGGCCGGTCGGGGCGGCAGGGCGACCCCGGACGTTCGGCATTCTTCCTCAGCCTCGACGACGATCTGATGCGCATCTTCGGATCGGAACGGCTCGAAAAGGTGCTGGGCACCCTCGGTATGAAAGAGGGTGAGGCGATCGTTCATCCGTGGGTCAACAAGTCGCTCGAACGCGCCCAGGCCAAGGTCGAGGGGCGCAACTTCGACATCCGCAAGCAGTTGTTGAAATTCGACGACGTGATGAACGAACAGCGCAAGGTGATCTTCAAGCAGCGGCTCGACATCATGAAGGCCGAGGATCTCAGCGAGATCATCGGCGAAATGCGCGCCGAAGTGATCACCGATCTGGTCGACCAATACATGCCGCCGAAAACCTATGCGGACCAATGGGATACCGAAGGTCTGCACGCCGCCGTGCAGGAACAGCTCAGCATGGATCTGCCGGTGATCGACTGGGCCGATGAAGAGGGTGTCGATGACGAGGACATCATCGAACGGCTCGACAAGGCCGCCGACGAGATGATGGCCGCCAAGGCGGCGCAGTTCGGCTCCGACAACATGCGCATGATCGAGAAACAGGTGCTGTTGCAGACGATCGACGGCAAATGGCGCGAGCATCTTCTGACGCTGGAACATCTGCGCAGCGTCGTGGGCTTTCGCGGCTACGCGCAGCGCGATCCGCTGAACGAATACAAGACCGAGGCGTTCCAGCTGTTCCAGACCATGCTCGACAGTCTGCGCATGGACGTGACCAAGAAGCTGTCGCAGATCCGTCCGATGAACGAGCAGGAGCAGCAAAAGCTCATGCAGGAGCTTGACCAGCAACGCGCCCAGATGGAAGCGGCGGCGAAACCCGACGCGGCACCCGCCGTGTCGGAAAACGCCGTGCCGGGCTTTGTCGAAGACGACCCGTCGACATGGGGCAATCCGGGCCGGAACGTCGTCTGCCCCTGCGGATCTGGCAAGAAATTCAAGCACTGCCATGGCAGGTTCGGCTGAGCCCGTCACGTACGACAAGGAACGTCGACGCCACCGGCGTTACAGATAGCCCTCTGCGCGAAAGCTGACTTCGGCGGACCGGCCGATCACGACATGATCGTGCACCGCGATGCCAAGCGCATCGGCGGCCCGCTGCACCTGCCCGGTCATGTCGATATCCGCCGCCGACGGCGTCGGATCGCCGGAGGGGTGGTTGTGGACAAGGATCAGCGCGCTCGCGTTGAGATGCAGCGCGCGTTTGACGATCTCGCGCGGGTAAACCGGCACATGATCCACGGTGCCGCGGGCCTGTTCCTCGTCGGCGATGAGGGTATTCTTGCGATCCAGATAGAAGACGCGGAACTGTTCGACCTCGCGATGCGCCATGGTCGCGCGACAATAGTCCAGAAGCGCCGCCCAGGATGAGATGACCTGCCGCTGCATCACGCGGGCGCGTGTGAGGCGGTGCGCAGCAGCCTCGACAATCCGCAGCTCGGTCACCACCGCTGCGCCCACGCCCGCCACTTCCTGTAGCTGGTCGGGAGGGGCCGACAGGACAGAGGCGAAATCGCCGAACCTTTCCATAAGTGCGCGGGCAAGCGGCTTGACATCGCGCCGCGGGATCGCCCGGAACAGCACAAGCTCGAGCATTTCGTAGTCGGGAACCGCCTGCGCGCCGCCTTCCAGAAAACGGGTGCGCAGCCTTTGCCGGTGATCGCGGATATAGGATGGTTGCGGCGCTGACGACAGCACTGGCGTCGCCTCGTCGGCATCGAATAGCGGTAGCGGCCGCTCGGAAAAGGCTGGGGCATCTGACATGCCCCGACACTGACCGAATCGCGTTAGAGAAAGGTTAACGCCTGACGGCGTCAGCTTTTCATCGCGTCCCAGAAATCCTTGACAGACGAGAAGAAACTTTTGCTTTCGGGATTGTTATCCTCGCTCATCGTCTCGAACTCGCGCAGCAGGTCCTTCTGCCGGGACGTCAGGTTGACCGGGGTTTCCACCGCCAGTTCGATGAACATGTCGCCGCGCACGCCGCCGCGCAAGGCCGGCATGCCTTTGCCGCGCAATCGCATCTGACGACCCGATTGCGATCCGGCGGGGATCTTGACCTTGCTGCGTCCGCCTTCGATCGTCGGAACCTCGATATCGCCGCCAAGGGCGGCCTTGGTCATGGAGACCGGCACGCGGCAAAAGAGGTTGTTCTCCTCACGCTCGAACAGGTCGTGCTGGACGACATTTATGAAAATGTAGAGATCGCCTGTCGGCCCGCCGCGCATGCCGGCCTCGCCTTCACCGGCGAGTCGGATGCGCGTGCCCGTCTCGACACCCGCGGGAATGTTGACCGACAGCGCGCGATCCTTGTGGACGCGACCCTGACCCTGACAGGCGGTGCAGGGATTCTTGATGATCTGGCCCAGCCCGCTGCATGTGGGGCAGGTCCGTTCGACCGTGAAAAAGCCCTGCTGCGCCCGGACCTTGCCCATGCCCGAACAGGTCGGACAGGTGGCCGGCTCCACGCCGCTTTCGGCACCGGTGCCGTCACAGCCGTCGCAGGCCACGGCGCTTGGCACCTTGATGCCCTTCTGCAGACCGTTGAAGGCGTCTTCAAGCGTCACTTGCAGATTGTACCGCAGATCCGCCCCCCGCGCGGCGCGTTGACGTCCACCGCCGCGCGAGCCGCCCATGAAGTCGCCGAACAGATCATCGAACACGTCCGAGAAGGCACTGGCGAAATCGCCCTGCCCGCCGCCGAAGCCGCCGGCCCCGGGACGCGCGCCGGCCCCGGCGCTCGCGCCATTGCCCCCCTCGAAGGCGGCATGTCCGAAGCGATCATAGGCCGCTTTCTTTTCAGGGTCCTTCAGGGCATCGTAGGCTTCGCCCGCTTCCTTGAACTGGCGTTCGGCGTCGGGATCGTCGCTGTTGCGGTCCGGATGAAGCTCCTTGGCCTTCTTGCGATACGCCTTCTTTATATCGTCTGCCGAGGCACCTTTGGACAGGCCCAGCACCTCGTAATAGTCACGTTTTGCCATCGGGGATCTCCTTGATACCGGAGTGACGTATCCGGCCCGGCGCTATGGCCGGGCCGGACAGTTCCGTGCGAAACGTGCCTCAGGCGCGTTTGTTCTTGTTGTCGTCGTCGAGATCCTCGAAATCGGCATCGAGTATCTCGTCATCGGCACCACCGTCCGGGTCGCCATCCGCAGACGGATCGGACGCCTCTTCCTGGCTGGCCTTGTAGATGGCCTCGCCAAGCTTCATCGAGGCCTCGGTCACGTTCTGGATGCCCGAGTTGATCTTGTCGACATCCTCGGTCTCGAGGTTCTCCTTGAGCGCGGAGACCGCAAGCTCGATCGCCTCGACGGTGGACGGATCGACCTTGTCACCGTATTCCTCGATCGACTTTTCGGTCGTGTTGATGAGGCTTTCGGCCTGGTTCCTGGCCTCCACGAGCGACCGGCGCGCCTTGTCGGCGTCGGCGTTTTCCTCGGCCTCCTTGACCATTTTCTCGATGTCTTCCTCGGACAGGCCGCCCGACGCCTGAATGGTGATCTTCTGCTCCTTGTTCGTGCCCTTGTCCTTGGCCGAAACCGACACGATGCCGTTGGCGTCGATGTCGAAGGTCACCTCGATCTGCGGCATGCCGCGCGGCGCCGGCGGGATGTTCTCGAGGTTGAACTGGCCGAGCATCTTGTTGTCGGCGGCCATTTCACGCTCGCCCTGGAACACCCGGATTGTCACGGCGGACTGGTTGTCCTCGGCGGTCGAGAAGATCTGCGACTTGTTGGTCGGAATCGTGGTGTTGCGATCGATCAGCCGGGTGAACACACCGCCAAGCGTCTCGATCCCGAGCGACAGCGGCGTCACGTCCAGCAGCACCACGTCCTTGACGTCGCCCTGAAGCACACCGGCCTGAATGGCCGCGCCCATGGCGACCACCTCGTCGGGGTTGACGCCCTTGTGCGGCTCCTTGCCGAAGAACTTCGTGACTTCCTCGGTAACCTTGGGCATGCGCGTCATGCCACCGACCAGCACGACCTCGTCGACATCCGACGCCGAGAGGCCCGCATCCTTCAGCGCCGCCTGACACGGCTTGATCGAGGCCTTGATGAGATCGCCGACAAGGCTTTCGAGCTTGGCGCGGGTCAGCTTCACCACCATGTGCAGCGGCTGGCCGTTCGAACCCATCGAGATGAACGGCTGGTTGATCTCGGTCTGGCTGGCGCTCGACAGCTCGATCTTCGCCTTTTCCGCCGCTTCCTTGAGGCGTTGCAGAGCCATCTTGTCTTGGGTCAGGTCGACGCCGTTCTCTTTCTTGAACTCGTCGGCGAGGTAGTTGACGATCCGCATGTCGAAATCCTCGCCGCCGAGGAACGTGTCGCCGTTGGTCGCCTTGACCTCGAACAGGCCGTCATCGATCTCGAGGATGGTCACGTCGAAGGTGCCGCCGCCGAGGTCATAGACCGCGATCGTGTGGCTTTCCTGCTTGTCGAGCCCATAGGCGAGCGCCGCCGCCGTCGGCTCGTTGATGATGCGCAACACTTCGAGGCCGGCGATCTTGCCCGCGTCCTTGGTGGCCTGACGCTGTGCGTCGTTGAAATAGGCCGGCACGGTGATCACCGCCTGCGTGACCTCTTCGCCCAGATAGCTCTCGGCGGTTTCCTTCATCTTGCCGAGGATGAAGGCGGAGATCTGCGAGGGGCTGTACGTCTCGCCGCGCGCCTTGACCCAGGCGTCGCCATTGCCACCGTCGACCACGGTGAACGGCATGTTCTTGTTGTCCTTGGCAAGATCGCTGTCGTCGTACCGACGCCCGATCAGGCGCTTGACGCCGAAGATGGTGTTTTCGGGGTTGGTGACCGCCTGCCGCTTGGCGGGTTGCCCGACAAGACGCTCATTTTCGGCGAAGGCCACGATCGAGGGCGTGGTGCGCGAGCCTTCGGCGTTCTCGATTACCCGCGCTTGCGAGCCGTCCATGATCGCGATGCAGCTGTTCGTCGTGCCGAGGTCGATACCAATCACTTTGGACATGTTGTAGATCCCTTTCAGTTAGGCGATTTGACGAAGGCCCGACCCGTTTCGGCGTCCGACCCCCGGATGACGGGCAGGCATGCAATCGATGTGCAAAACCTGCGGTTCTGCCGCTATATAGGCGGGGGTCCGTTGGCCTGCAACCATCGGTCCGGGACGGATTTCGCAGATTTGCGCTAAATTGCCCGACAGAGTTCGAAAAGGAGACCCGCGATGTCTGATCCGACCCTGACCCTGCGCGGGATCGCCATCTACAAGGGATGGCTGTCACCGACCGCGCAACGCGGTATCGTGGAGGATCTGCGCGGCGTGGTCTCGCAGGCACCGTTTTTCGCGCCCGTGACCCCGTCGGGCAAGAAGATGAGCGTGCGCATGACCTCCGCGGGACGCTATGGCTGGGTGACCGACCGGCGGGGCTATCGCTACGAGGCCTGCCATCCCGACGGCATGCCGTGGCCGGCGATCCCGCAAAGCGTGTTGGCCATCTGGCACGCGCTGGCAAGTGCGGCGCGCGATCCCGATTGCTGTCTCATCAACCACTATACCGGGACGGCGCGCATGGGGCTGCATCAGGACCGCGACGAGGCCGACTTTTCGTGGCCGGTGCTATCGGTGTCGCTTGGCGACGACGCATTGTTCAGGGTCGGCAATACCACACGGGGCGGGCCGACGGAATCGATCTGGCTGAACTCGGGGGATGTGCTGGTGATGGGCGGTGACGCGCGGCTGCTCCATCACGGGGTGGACCGAATCAGGCCCGACAGCTCGACGCTGCTGCAGGGGGGCGGCCGGATCAACCTGACCTGCCGCGTGGTCGATTGACGAGGTGATCAGACCGACGGGCACGGGTCCGTGCCCGCCGTCATCTGCGATAATCGCGCGTGGCCGGGATCAGGCCCACTGCCCGATGGCGGTGACCGTGACCTGCGGCGCGGTCGCGGTCGATGTGGCGGCATAGGCCTCGACCCCGCCGCTCAGGTGATCGCCCGCGACGGTCGAGGTCCAGAGGCCCGCCCCCGAGACAACACTCGCCGTCAGCGTCGGGACCGTGCCGCTGGCAAACGGCGCGGGATAGGTCCACGACGTGGGCCCCGTGCCGCGAAAAAGCGCGCCCTCGGCCACGTCGGGGGCATCCAGGGTCAGGCTGTGCTGGCAGATCTGCGTACCGTCGGGGTAGCGAACATAGGTGCCGTCCACGCCGGTCGCCCGGATGGTGTTGTGCTCTCCGCCGAGTGCGGACCACGGCCCCCAAACCGCGCCCGAGGCGGTGCGAAACGCCAGCGTCTGACCATCCGTCGCAATCAGGATCTGGGTCAGATCGCCGGTGCCCGCGCGCAGGACAAGGCAGGTTCCGGTGCCCGTCGCGCCGGCGGTGGCAGCGGTGACCGCGTAAACCCCCGACGCGGTGCCAAACACATCGAGATCGCCCAGCACCGGCACCGCCTGCCCGCCATCCTGCCCCCAGCCGAAGGCACCGACGCGCAGCAACCGGCCAAGGCTCGCGTCATCGGCGGCCTGCTGCACCGCCGTGCCCGTCGCCAGACCACTCGCCGCGTCGAACTGCAACGCGGTGGACCAGACGGCGCCATCGGCGCTGACCTTGATCGCGAAGTCATCGGTGCCGGCGGTGCCCATCTCGGCACGCCCGCCAAAGCCGGTCTGGAACAGCAGGCTGGCCGTATCGCCGGTGCTGTCCTTGTTGATCTTCACCTGATGCCCCGCGCCCTCATGCGTCAGAAGCGTCGCGGCGGAACTGACGACCAGCCGATTCACCGCGTCGTGGCTCGCGTTGATGCCCACCCCGTCGAGATTGTCGAGATCGGGCGGTGCCAACGCGACCCACGCGCCCCCCGCCTGCCGCAGCAGCCGTCCGGTGGCCTTGTCGAGCGCGATCCACCCGTCCTGCGGGGCCACAAACCGCCACGTGTCATCGACGAGGCCGGCGATCATGCCGCCCTGCCCGGCCCATGCGCCAACGGGAACGGTGCCGAGCGCCCAGAGCGCGCCCTCCTGCGGCACGTCGGGGGGCACAAGCGCGCCCACCTCCTCGACGGCCAGTTGCACGGTGAAATCGAGCAGCGCCAGCGCCTCGTTATGGGTGACGTGCTTTTGCGCCTGCGAGGGCTGGATGAAGGGCAGCGCAAGGCGGGGGGACTGGTCGGACATCAGGGGGGCCTCCGGGGGATGTGGCGATGGGATATGCGGCCATCCTTGCCGTCATCCCTTGCGCCTTCCCGAACAGACCGTGCGGTGGCCCGATCGCGTCCCTTATGCGGTCTGCAACCGCTCCAGAAGCCGGCGCATGAAATCATGCCCGGCCTGGAACTGCTCGACGGTGATGAACTCATCCGGCTGATGCGCCTGCGCGATGTCGCCCGGCCCGCAGATCACCGCCGAATAGCCGCGATTCTGGAACTGCCCCGCCTCGGTGCCGAAGCTGACCATGTGGCTGCCGTTGTCGCCGGTGATCTGCCGCACCAGCGCCTCGGCCGCGCCGTCCACTTCGGGCCGCACACCCGGCACGGCGAATTTCGGCACGACCTCGATTCGGGTTTCGGGACGGACGGCCTGCATGTCGGCCTCGATCTCGGCCGCGCGCGCCTTGAACAGCGCGCCCCAGTCGTCGGGGTCCTCGCCGGGCACGATCCGGAAATCCATGCCGAACCGGCAATCCTTGGCGGTGATGTTATGCGCGGTGCCGCCCGAGATCTCGCCCACATGCAGCGTGGTCCATGGCGGCTCGAACCCCGAGGCGACCTCCGACGGGGTGCGCGCCCGGTTCTCGGCGTTGCGCATGTTGGCCCAGTCGATCAGCGGTGCGGCCGCCATGATCGCGTTGACGCCGCGATGCATCATCGAACTGTGCACCTCGAAGCCCACGACATGCACGTCGAACCCGAGGCCCCCCTTCTGCCCGGTGACCGCCTGCATCATCGACGGCTCGCCGATGATCGCCATCTCGGCCCTTGGCAGATAGGCCAGCATCTGCTCGATCATCGGGGGCGCGCCGATGCAACCCACCTCCTCGTCATAGCTCAGCGCCAGTTGCAGGGGGCGCGCCACACCCGCGTGATGCGCCTCGACCAGCGCCCAGATGGCGAGCGCGTCGAATCCCTTCATGTCGACGCAGCCGCGTCCGAAATACTTGCCGTCACGCTCGACCACGGTGAACGGGTCCGACGCCCAGGGCTGGCCATCCACCGGCACCACATCCGTGTGCCCAGACAGCACCACGCCGCCCGAATTATCAGGTCCGACATGCGCGAAAAGCGCGGCCTTCTCGCCGGTCTCGTCATAATGGCGATGCGCAGTGATGCCGTGGCCGTCGAGATAATCCTCGACCCAGTCGATCAGCGGCAGGTTGCTGTCGCGGCTGACGGTGGGAAAACTCACGAGCCGCGTCATGATCTCGAACGGGGTCAGTCTCTGGCTCATGATCAATATCCACTTTCCGAGGTCAGCACGAAATGACCGGGGTCCACTTGCCGGTAGACGGGCGGTTCCGGCTCATAATCCACCGGATGAATGGGCGACGGGATCGGCTTGAAGTCGAGATCCTTTTCCCCCTTGCGCTTGCGCGGATCGGCGATCGGCACGGCCATCAGAAGCGCCTGCGTGTAGGGATGCTGCGGGTTTTCGAACACCGCGGCGCGCGGGCCGCGCTCGACGATCCGGCCCAGATACATCACGCCCACATCATGGCTGACACGTTCGACCACGGCCATGTCATGGCTGATGAACAGGTAGCTCAGCCCAAGATCGGCCTGCAACTCCATCATCAGGTTGAGAACCTGCGCCTGAACGCTGACATCCAGCGCGCTGACGGCCTCGTCGGCGACGATCAGCTTGGGGTTCAGCGCGAGCGCCCGGGCGATCGCCACGCGCTGCCGCTGGCCGCCCGATAGTTCATGCGGAAAGCGCCGCAGATACGAGCGCGGCAGTTCCACCCGGTCAAACAGCATCGCGACGCGATCCTCCATCTCGGACTTGCTGGCGAGGCCGTAATTGCGCATCGGTTCCGACACCTGATCGGCCAGCTTCATCTGCGGGTTGAGCGAGGCGAAGGGGTCCTGAAAGATCATCTGCATGTCGACGCGCGCGCGGCGCAGATCGCGACCCTTCAGGGCCATGATGTCGGTGCCCCCCAGCACCACATGGCCCGCCATCGGCTCGACCAGTCGCAGGATGGACCGCCCGGCGGTGGATTTGCCGCAACCCGACTCACCAACAAGGCTGAGGGTGCGCCCCCGGTCGAGATCGAAGGTCAGATCCTCGACCGCGTGAACATTCGCCACCGTACGCCGCAGGAATCCACCCTTCACAGGAAAGCGCGTGGTCAGGCCCTTGACGTGCAGCAGCGTCTCGTCGTGGCCCTTGATCGGCTTGATCTCGTGGGCGTCCGATCCCAGCAGGCGCATAGGCTCAGGGTATGCCTTGCCGCGCATCTCGCCCAGCTTCGGGACGGCGGCCAGAAGCGCGCGGGTGTAGTCATGGGTCGGCGCCTCGAAGATCTGCTCGACCGGGCCTTCCTCCACCTTGTTGCCACGAAACATCACCACGACCCGGTCCGCGACCTGCGCCACGACGGCCATGTCATGCGTGATGAACACCACCGCCGTGCCGGTCTCGCGTTTCAGCCGGTCGATCAGTGCGAGGATCTCGGCCTGGATCGTGACGTCGAGCGCCGTGGTCGGCTCGTCGGCGATCAGCAGGCGCGGCTTGCAGGCCAGCGCCATGGCGATCACCACACGCTGGCGCATGCCGCCCGACAGCTCGTGCGGATATTGATCCAGCCGTCGTTCGGGCTCGGGGATGCGCACCTCGCGCAAAAGCTCCAGCGCCCGGGCGCGGGCCTCTTTGCGGGTCATGCCGCGATGGACCTGCAAACCCTCCGAGAGTTGTCGACCGACCGTGAATACCGGGTTGAGCGCGGTCATCGGCTCCTGAAAGATCATGCCGATCTCGTTGCCACGAATCGTGCGCATCAACCCCTGTTCGGTCTGGGCGAGGTCGATCTCGCCGCCTTCGCGGCGATCGAACAGCATCCGCCCGCCCGTGATCGTGCCGCCGCCATATTCGATCAGCCGCATCAATGACAGCGACGAGACCGACTTGCCCGATCCCGATTCGCCGACGATGCAGACCGTCTCGCCCGCATTGATCTCGAACGAGACATCCTCGACCCCGACCACGGTGCCGTCTTTCGTCTCGAATTCGACGCGCAGGTTTTCGATCCGGGCAATCGGGGTGTCCAGCATCCGACGGGGCCTTTTCTGTTGCATGAAGCGACGTGACGAAAAGCTACGCAGTTTGCGCGCGCGTTGTCAAACCGTGCCCGGGTGATGGTCCGGAATCTCGAAAAACACGCACCCGCCTCTTGCGTTTTGCCTGAAATCCGGTCTGACTTGCCTGAGACGCAAGATGCGGACGGGGCACAGGCACCCGTGTGGCCGGGTCCGCGTCGGCACATGACCGGGCGCGCACCGGCGCAATCAGAACCGAGATGGCTGACGACAGGCTGTCCAACACCGGAGGACCGATATCCATGACCCTGAAATCCCTGCTTCTCGGGGCGACCGCCGCGTCTGGCGTCGCCCTCATGGCACAGACGGCCCACGCCGAACGCGGCGCCGACGGCCACGTGAACGTGATCTACTGGCAGGCGCCGTCGATCATGACCCCCTACCTGTCGGGCGGCACGAAAGAGGTCGAGGCCGCCAGCCTCGTGCTGGAGCCGCTCGCGCGGTACAACGAGAAAGGCGAGCGGGTGCCGTATCTGGCCACGGAAATTCCCACGGTCGAGAATGGCGGCGTGTCCGAGGATCTCACGTCGATCACCTGGACGATCAAGCCCGATCTGCAGTGGTCTGACGGCACACCCGTCACCGCCACCGATGTCAAGTTCACCGCCGATTACTGCATGAATCCCGAAGGCGGCTGTGCGCAGCTTGCCAAGTTCGAAGGGGTGGAGTCGGTCGAGGTGATCGACGATCTGACCGTCAAGGTCACGTTTTCGCAGCCGACCCCCAACCCCTACGGCCCCTTCGTGGGCGGACAATCCCCGATCATCCAGGCCGCGCAATTCGCCGAATGCACCGGGGCCCGCGCCTCGGAATGCGCCGAGGAAAACTTCAACCCCATCGGCACAGGGCCTTTCGTGGTGGACGAGTTCCGGCCCAATGACGTGATCTCGCTGTCGGCCAATCCCAATTACCGCGACCCCGAAAAGCCGGCCTTCGCCACCATGACCTTCAAGGGCGGCGGCGATGCCAACTCGGCCGGTCGCGCGGTGCTGGAAACCGGCGAGTACGACTATGCGTGGAACCTGCAGCTTGCCCCTGACGTGATCGCACGGATGGAAGAGGCCGGCGAGGGCGAGGCGCTTGCGGCCTTCGGCACGCTGGTCGAGCGGATCGAGGTGAATCTCACCGATCCCTCGCCCGACCTGCCCGAGGGCGAGCGCGCGACGACCAAACATCCGCACCCGTTCCTGACCGATCCGGCGGTGCGCGAGGCGCTGTCGATGGCGATCGACCGCCCGCTGCTGACCGAGATCGGGTATGGCAAGGCGGGCCGGCCCACCTGCGACTGGGTGCCGGGCCCCGATGCCTATGCCGCCGACAACACGCATTGCCTTGAACAGGATATCGAAGGTGCCAACGCGCTGCTGGAAGAGGCCGGCTGGACCGACAGCGACGGTGACGGCGTGCGCGACAAGGACGGGGTCGCGCTTTCGCTGCTCTTGCAGACCTCGACCAATGCCGTGCGCCAGGACTTCCAGGCCCTGATCAAGCAGTGGTGGGGCCAGATCGGCGTCGAGACCGAGCTGCGCAACGTGTCGGCCTCGGTCTTCTTCGGCGGCGATCCGGGCAGCCCGGACACGTTCCAGAAATTCTACGCGGACGTGGAAATGTATGCCAACCTCTTCGATGGCACCGATCCGCAGAACTACCTCGCCTCGCGCACCTGCGACAAGGCCCCGCGCCCCGAAACCCAGTGGCAGGGCGAGAACATCAACCGCTTCTGCAACGAGGAATATGACGCGCTTGTCAGGGAGCTGGGCCGCACCGCGGAGCTTGAAAAGCGCGCCGAAATCGCCATCAAGCTCAACAACATGATCACCCGCGACACCAACGTGATCATTCCGCTGGTGCACCGTGGCCGGGTCTCGGCGAAATCCAACACGCTTGGCGGCGTGATCCTGAACGTCTGGGACACCGAGATGTGGAACGCCGCCGACTGGTACCGCATCGAGGAGTGATCCGGGGCGCGCTGCGGACAGGGGTCGGGCCCATGCCCGACCCTCTTTTGCCATCATAGCCATGCAAAGGCCTGCGCATGCTGACCTTCACGATACGACGGCTCGTCCTGTCGATCCCGACGCTGCTTTTCATCAGCCTTGTGATCTTCCTGCTGCTGGAGCTTGCCCCCGGCGACCCGATGGCGCAGGTGCCGCTGACCGTGCCGCCCGATGTCAAGGAACTGATGCGTCAGTCGCTCGGCCTCGGCGAGCCGACGCATGTCCGATTCGGCAAGTGGCTGTGGCAGTTCTTCGTCGTCGAGCCGATGGTCCTCGCGGATCACCTGCTTGGCACCAACCTCGCCTTTGAACAGCAGCGGGTGCTGAGCTGGCAATTCCGCTCGCCGGTGATGGACGTGATCGTGCAGCGCATGCCGCAGACGCTCTGGGTGGTCGCGATGTCCTATGTGGTGGGCATCCTGATCGCGCTGCCGATCGGCATCTATTCGGCTTACCGGCAGTATTCCGTGTTCGACCAGACCGGCACCTTCATCACCATGGTGGGCTATTCGGTGCCGCCGTTCTTTTCCGGCGTGCTGGTGATCGTCATCTTCTCGGTGCAGCTCGGCTGGCTGCCCTCGATCTACAACACCACGCTGCAGGTCGTCGACTGGGCCACCTTCAAGCAGCAGGTCATGCAGATGGTCATGCCGGTGATGGTGCTGGCGCTGCAGACCACAGCGCAGATCAGCCGCTTCATGCGCGCCTCGATGCTCGACAATCTCAACCAGGATTACGTGCGCACCGCCCGCGCCAAGGGCCTGTCGGAATGGACGGTCGTGATGGTGCATGTGCTGCGCAACTCGATGATCCCGGTGGTGACCGTGATCGCCCTCGGGGTGCCCTACATCTTCGGCGGCGCGATCATCACCGAGCAGATCTTCAAGGTGAACGGGCTGGGCCAGCTTCTGATCACCGCGATCCAGGCCAATGACCTGCCGATGGTGCAAACCGTGACCTTCATGATCGCCGTGCTGATCGTGCTCTTCAACATCATCGCCGATGTCCTTTACGGCGTACTCGACCCGAGGATCCGATATGACTAATATCCCCGATCCCAAACCGATCACGGCGCTGGCCGACGAGGGTCCCACCACGCCGCCGCGCGGCCACTGGCGCGATGTCTGGGACCAGTTCAAGACCCATCGTGGCGCGCTTGCCGGGATGATCGTGCTTCTGTTCATCATTCTCGCGGTGTTCCTCGGGCCGTATGTCTGGCCCTATGACGCGGGCTTCATCGACATCCGCGCCCGCAATCAGGGCCCGTCCCTTGCCCACCCGTTCGGCACCGATCAGCTGGGGCGCGACACGCTGGCGCGCATGCTGGCCGGCGGGCAGACCTCGATCTCGGTGGGGCTGACGGCGATGCTGCTGGCGCTGGTGCTCGGCTCAGCCATCGGGGTTCTGGCGGGGTTCTTTCGCTGGCTCGACGGGCCGCTGATGCGGCTGACCGATCTCTTCCTGTCGCTGCCGCTGCTGCCGCTTCTGCTGGTGATGGTGCTTCTGTTCCGCGAGGCACTGAACGGGATTTTCGGCCCGGAAATGGGCATCTTCATCCTGATCGTCGTGGCAATCGGCGCGACAAGCTGGATGCCGACGGCGCGCATCGTGCGCGGCGACGTGCTGGCGCTGAAGGAGCGCGAGTTCATCCTCGCCGCGCGTTCGATCGGGACGACGAATTTCAACCTCATCACCCGGCACATCCTGCCCAACGTGATGTCGCCGATCATGGTCTCGGCCACGCTCGGGATCGCCAA
>Ga0307944_1000442_pt1 | contig 22932 bp, 23 predicted proteins | sample OrgLakmetagen179_FD_201831 | JGI IMG/M metagenome (GOLD analysis project Ga0307944, IMG submission 201831) | Saline water microbial communities from Organic Lake, Antarctica - #179 | ecosystem: Environmental > Aquatic > Non-marine Saline and Alkaline > Saline | place: Antarctica: Organic Lake... | reverse complement strand
GCGAAATGCAGACAGTTGCATCAAGGGGTATTCAGTCGGACATATGATGGTGGTATGCATTTCAAGTTATGAAATTTATAGAGCCAAAACAATTAGTTAATATTATATATGGCGGAGGGAACGCGACTGCCGTCGAACCTTCTCTGGAAAAACTAAATTAATTCAAAGCACTGCAGTGTCTCAGCAAAACGTGAGCACATGGTTGGAACCGGCTTCGGGTAATGTCTGATTTGATCACGCCTCTCCGATGGGCAAGCGAACAACAGTTTCCAGTCCGCGTTCTGGAAAGTTGCGTAGCACGACAGAACCACCATGTGCCTGGATGATTGTCCGGGCAATCGCGAGACCCAGACCAACGCCCCCGGTCTCGCGGCTACGCGAACTTTCAAACCGCACGAAGGGTTCAAAGACAGCCTCAAGCCGATCATCGGGCAATCCCGGACCCGTGTCAGCGATGGAGATGATTGCCATCCCCGGCTGTTGCGTCACGCTTACCTTGGCGCTGCCACCATAGCGGACTGCGTTGTCGATCAGATTGCGCAGGGCGCGATTCAGGGCATGGGGCCGGATGGTCGCGAACAGCGGTTCTGAGGATGCGAGGGTTGCGCGGCCGCCACCCACATCATTCACCAGATCGCCCAGCAACGAGGTGAGGTCGACCGACGCGGCGGGCTCTGCCTTGGCGACACCGCGCGCGAACTCCAGTGTGGCCTCTACCATCGCCTGCATCTCCTCGACCAATGCCTTGAGCCGGATGCTGTCTTCGGTTTCGTCGAGCATTTCGATCCTGAGGCGCATCGCCGTCAGGGGGGAGCGCAAGTCATGGCTGAGGGCCGCAAGCATATGGGTGCGCTCGTTCACAAAGCGGGTCAGGCGAATTTTCATCCGGTTGAAGGCCTGCGTGGTATCACGCACCTCGGCTGGGCCCGTCATCGGCAGTGGGTCCGTCTCAAGCCCTCGGCCCAGCCGGTCGGCGCCAATGGCAAGGACGCGCATCGGGCCGACGACCCGCCGCGCGGTCCACCATGCCACCAGAACGACGGCTACCGCCATCAGCAGAAGCGGCAACAGGGCTTGCGGTGAAAGCTGCGGGCCGGGGCGGTGGAACATCGTGCGCACGTTTAGCCATTCGCCACCCGACAGACGGATCGACAGCGTCAACTCGATGGGGTCGGTTCGTCCGGCCATCATCGCTTCGTGCATCGGGCGCATTGCGTCAGGCATGCCGTCGGGCAAGGGAAATGGATCACGTGTAAGGGCATGGACATCCGCCCGGACCTCTCGTTCCGGTTCACCGAGGATCTGTCGGATCTGGCGCAGAATGATGTCAGCATCGCTGCTGTTGTGGGGCGCTTCCGGCTCGGGCTCCACTGTAAACCTGACCAGCGGCGAATCTGCAGCCCGAAGGATGGACGGGCGCAGACCTGTTGGGGCATCGTCCAGCAGCAAGACCACGTTCGCCGCGCGTCCTGCCGCCTCCAACCCCAGCGCCGCGCGCACGGCGCGGTTGCGCTCGTCGGTCAGTAACAAGAGACTAAGCCCCTGTGTGATGGCCAATGCCAGCAACAGCATGGCCAGCAACTGACCCCCCAGAGAATGCGGGAAGATCTGGCGCAGAAAGGCGAAGCGCTGGTTCATGGAAGCGCCCTCACATCGGCGGCAAGGCTGTAGCCGCCACCCCATACGGTGGCGATCAATGCGGGCTTGGCGGGATCGGCCTCTATCTTGCGGCGCAGGCGACTGATCTGGTTGTCGATGGTTCGATCGAACACCTGGGCCGCGCGACCCGAGGTCAGATCGAGCAGTTGTTCGCGGCTGAGCACAAAGCGCGGGCGTTCCAGAAACACTGTGAGCAGGCGAAACTCAACGGTGGTCAGCGCCACTTCGGCGCCCTCGCTGTCGGTCAGGGTCCGGCGATCGGTGTCCAGCACGAAGCGGTCGAATGCCAGCCTGTGCCCGGCCAGACAGCCGCCCACGACTTCGACGCGGTCAGACCGGCGCAATATCGCCTTGATCCGGGCCAACAACTCGCGCGGGTTGAACGGTTTGGGCAGATAGTCATCCGCGCCGATCTCCAGCCCCACGATGCGGTCGGTTTCATCGCCCAAGGCGGTCAGCATCAGGATCGGGATGCCACCCTGCGCGCGCAAGCGGCGACAGACCGACAGGCCGTCCTCGCCCGGCATCATCACATCAAGCACGATCAGGTCGAACTGTCCGACGCCCAATGCCGCGTCCATCGCCACAGCGTCAGCGGCCGAGGTCGCGCGCATGCCGTTCTTTTCAAAATATTTCACCAACGCATCGCGAATCTCGCGGTGGTCATCGACGATCAGAATGTTGGGCGAATGGGGCATCATCTTGTCTCCTGATGATGACCCTAGCTGAACCTGCATGGCGTGCGCACAGAAGAATGTCGCAAACCCTCTCTGCGCTGCTGTTTGCGACAGTTTGATACAAAATACCGTTCCGGCTGACAAACTTGTGGGACATCTGCCCCCCAGATTGAGTTCATCACAATCCAATCGAGGAGAGACAGAATGAAACGTTCAACCAAATTCGTCCTTGCAGCCGTTGCCAGCTTTGGCCTTGCCGCTGTTGCGGTGCCGGTCATCGCCCAGCAGGGCCAGATGCAACATGGTGGCATGATGGATGGCAGCATGGGCCATCATGGCGGCATGATGGGCGGCGGCATGGGGATGATGGGCGGTGCGCAAAGCTACGCCATGGCCACGTTTGACACCAATAGCGACGGGACACTCAGCCCCGAAGAAATGACGGCCGGCATTCAAGCCGAACTCACGACCTATGACACCGACGCCAATGGCACGCTATCACTGGAAGAGTTTGCCGTGATGCACGCGGCTCATACCCGGCCGATGACCGTGCGCGCCTTTCAGATGCACGATGCGGACGGCGACGCCCAGGTGACGGACGCTGAAATGGCGGCAATGGCCGCCATGATGCAAAACCGCATGAGCAAACGGCAGGGCGACATGCCGGGCGCGGGTCGCGGCATGATGGGCAATAACTGACACGCCATTATACCCCGCCAGTCACGCCAAATGGCGTCTGGCGGGGGCAACCCGATCACGGATCAGGAGGGTACGATGATAAACGGATATGGTATGGGTTTGGGAATGGGCTTTGGCTGGCTCTGGATGATCGTCGCTCTTGTGCTGGTCGGTCTCGCGATTGCAGCGCTGGTTAAATATTTGCGCAAATAAAAATTTCCATGCCCTGAATAGCCCAAGGCATTTTTGATTTGGGAACCCTCGCCACCCGAATTGCGTTGAACTAGAAACATCCTTCATTAAGGGGTAAAAAGATGAATTATGGACGTTTCTTCGCGATGATCGCGACGTCGACGGTCGTGATGTTGGGGTTGATGTATCTCAACACCTATGCGCTCGACCACATCTTCTTCTCGCAGACGCGGATGTGGATGGCGCTTTATATGGGTGCGGTTATGGCGATCATCATGCTCGCTTTCATGCTGGGCATGTATACCAACAAAAAGGTCAATCTTGCGATCTTTGCGGGTGCCGCTGTGATCTTCGCCCTGTCGCTCTGGCTTGTCCGAAGCCAGGAGACGGTCGACGACGTCGCCTGGATGCGGGCGATGATCCCGCATCATTCCATCGCCATCCTGACCAGTGAGCGGGCCGATATTTCGGACCCCAGGGTGCGGGCGTTGGCCGACGCAATCATCGAGGCACAGCGGAGCGAAATCGCTGAAATGAAAAGATACATCACCGACATCGCGGCAAACGGCGAGGCACCTGCGGGTACACCCCGCGCCGAAGTGGAATGATGGCGCAATAGAATGGAGGTCGACGTCGCTGATGGAAACGAAGGCAGGCGAAGGAGTTTCGCTGGATTTCTGCGCTTATCCTGCCTCTGCATTCTGTGGCCGATCCACGTCAACGCTTTGAGCGCCGAATAGCTTAGGATCGCCTGTTCGGCACCCTGCAAATCCACTTTAGGAGAGAACAATGATGAACGGCTTCGGTATGGGTTACGGCATGGGCTTCGGCTGGGTCGGGGCGATCTTGTGCATCGTGCTGGTCGGGCTCGTGATCGCGGCGCTGGTAAAATACCTGCGCAAATGAATCGAAAGGAAATATTATGGACTATACAATCAACCGCCTGATAGCGGACGCCAAATTTGCCGCTGTCGACGCGCGCACCCGCGCTGCATTGAGCGACAAGGGTTTTGGCATCCTGACCGAGATCGACGTCAAGGCGACGATGAAAAAGAAACTGGATGTCGAGATGGCACCCTATCGCATTCTCGGGGCCTGCAATCCGAAAATGGCCCATGAGGCCATCGCGATTGAGCCGCGTGTCGGCGCGATGCTGCCCTGCAACGTGATCCTGCGCGAGGTTGATGGCAGGGTCGAGGTCAGTGCCGTCGATCCGGTGGTCTCGATGCAGGCGATCGATAATGCCGAACTGCATGCCGTCGCGGGTCAGGTGCGCGATCTTCTGAAGAAGGCGGTCGAGGCGATCTGAAATGCGCCTGCGCACCGGTATCCTCGTGGCGATTGCCGCACTCGGGCTCGCCGGGCTCGGGCTGTGGTGGTTTGCGCCGTCGGTGCTGGTCGATGCCCAGAGGCTTCTGGACCGCGAAACGCTGGAGGTTTTGGTGTCGCGCGCGGGGCTCTGGGGCCCGCTGCTGATCATCAGCCTCATGACATTGGCGGTGGTCGCCAGTCCCATTCCAAGCGCACCGATCGCTCTGGCGGCCGGTGCCGCCTATGGGCATGTCTGGGGCACCGTGCAGGTCGTGATCGGGGCCGAGCTTGGGGCGCTGATTGCCTTCGGCCTGGCACGGGTTCTGGGGCATGATGTCTTGCGGCGGGTTTTTGGCACTTCGGTCGATGCGGGGCTGCTCGGATCGCAGAACGCATTGACGGGAACCGTATTTGCAAGCCGCCTGATGCCGTTCGTATCCTTCGACATCATCAGCTACGCGGCAGGGCTCAGCCGCCTGCACGCCTGGCGTTTCGCACTCGCGACGCTGGCGGGCATCATTCCGGCAAGCTTCGTGCTCGCGCATTTCGGCGGCGAGGCAGTCAGCGGTGACATTGGTCGCACCACTTGGGCGGTACTGGGGCTAGGCCTGATCACCGGATTGCCCCTGCTCTGGATTGCGACCAGACGAAACTCTGGAAAGGAAACCTGATGGCCGAAAGCTACAAAGAAAACAGTATCACCCTGCCGGGTGCGGTGGCCATGGGCACGGGCGTGATGATCGGTGCGGGCATCTTCGCGCTGACCGGTCAGATTGCCGAGCTTGCCGGACCGCTGTTTCCTCTGTCGTTCGTCGCGGGGGCAATCGTCACCGCGTTCAGTGCCTACACCTATATCAAGATGTCGAATGCCTTTCCGTCCGCGGGCGGCATCGGGATGATCCTGAAGAAAGCCTACGGCCCGACAACGGTCGCAGCGGGGGCAGCGCTCCTGATGGCGCTGTCGATGGTCATCGCCGAAAGCCTCGTCGCCCGGACCTTCGGCACCTACACGATCCGGGCCTTTGGCGGCGATCCGGACAGTTTCCTCGTCCCCGCCATCGGCGTTGCGCTGATCGTCGTGGCCTATCTCGTGAACGTCTCCGGCAGCCGCTCGGTCGGACTTCTGTCCATCATTATGGCCGTTATCAAAGTCGGCGGCATTGCGCTGTTCGGTGTGGCTGGCCTCTGGGCCAGCGGGATCACCTTCGCGGCAACCAGCGGAGAGGCAGGCGCCACCGGTTTCGTGGCCTCTGTTGCGCTGTCGATCCTCGCGTTCAAGGGCTTCACCACCATCACCAACAGTGGGGCCGAGGTCACCGAGCCGCACCGCAATGTGGGCCGGGCCATCGTGCTGTCTATCGCGATCTGCGTTGTCGTCTATCTGCTTGTCGCCTTCGCCGTCGGCTCCAGCCTATCCATTGACCGCATCGTAGCGGCAAAGGATTATGCGCTGGCCGAAGCAGCGCAACCCGCACTTGGGCAGACCGGCTTTTATCTGACGGTGGCGCTGGCACTTGTGGCCACGGCCTCGGGCCTGATCGCGAGCATTTTTGCGGTGTCGCGGATGCTGGCCATGCTGACCGAGATGAAGATGATCCCGCACAGCCATTTCGGAATGCCGGGAGGGGTCAAGGACCATACGCTAGTCTACACCGTCGTGATTGCCGGGTTTCTGACGGTTTTCTTCGACCTCAGCCGGATCGCCTCGCTCGGTGCATTCTTTTACCTCGTGATGGACATGATCATTCAGGCGGGCGTTTATCGACATCTGCGCCACGACATCGGGGCGCGGGGATGGGTCATGCTGACAGCGATCGCACTGGACGCCGTGGTCCTGACCGCCTTCGCGGCGATGAAATGGCAGTCTGATCCGCTGATCGTCATAGTTGGCGTCATCGGCATGACACTGGTGTTCGCATTCGTCGGCGTCTTTATCGCACGCAATCCCATAAGCGAGGGCGATCACGACCCCCATTGAAAAGAGTTTGAGGTTCCAGCGGCTGGATGCCTCACGCTGAAACACATCAACAGAAAGTCGGCAGGATATGGACCACGATCATCAGCACGCAAAGTCAGACATTCCCGAAGGGGCTGAGACGGCAAAGGATCCGGTCTGTGGGATGACGGTCGAAATCGAGCCCGACACGCGGCACGCTGAGTTCGAGGATAAGACGTTCCATTTCTGCTCTGAAAAATGCCAGACGAAGTTTGAAGGCGATCCGTGGTTCTATGCCTCGGGCCGCGCCGAAGGGCGCAAGAAGGCCGCACCCGCTAACGTGCAATACACCTGTCCGATGCATCCTGAGATCGTCCGTGACGCGCCGGGGCCTTGCCCGATCTGCGGCATGGCGCTGGAGCCGGTGGTGCCGACGGACGAGCCCAGCCATGAGTTGACGGATTTCACCCGCCGGATGTGGATATCGGCGGCGGCGGCAGTCCCGCTCATCGTGCTGACGATGGGCGAGCTGGTTGGCCTGCCTGTGCGCGACTGGATCGGACATCAGACCGCCAGTTATCTGGAGTTTGTGCTGGCGACGCCAATCGTGCTTTGGGCCGCCTTGCCGTTTTTCAAACGCGGCTGGGACTCGCTGATCAACCGCTCGCCCAATATGTGGACGCTGATCAGCCTTGGCGTGGCTGCGGCCTATCTCTATTCGATCGTGGCGACTTTCCTGCCGGGCATCTTTCCGGAGGTTTACCGGATGGGCCAAGGTGTCGGCACCTATTTTGAAGCTGCGGTCGTCATTATCGCGCTGGTGTTCGTAGGCCAGGTGCTGGAACTGCGAGCGCGGGAACGCACCGGTGACGCGATCCGCGCACTTCTCGACCTCGCACCAAAAACCGCACGACGTATTCTGCCAGACGGCACTGAATACGACGCACCACTGGAAAACATCATGGAGGGCGACCGGCTTCGGGTGCGCCCCGGCGATGCGGTCCCGGTGGATGGGACAGTGATCGACGGGCGCTCGTCCTTGGACGAAAGCATGCTGACCGGCGAGTCGATGCCTGTTGAGAAGGGTCCAGGCGATGCGGTGACCGGGGCCACGATCAACAAGAACGGCAGCCTCGTGATCGAGGCGGGCAAGGTCGGCGCCGATACCGTGCTGGCGCAGATCGTGGCCATGGTGTCGAATGCGCGCCGCTCTCGCGCGCCAATCCAGGGGATGGCGGACCGCGTGGCGGCGGTCTTCGTGCCGACCGTGGTAGGGGTGGCGATCTTCGCCTTTGTGATGTGGATGATCTTCGGGCCGGAACCGGTGCTGGTCTTTGCCATCGCCTCGGCCGTCTCGGTGCTGATCATCGCCTGCCCCTGCGCGCTTGGCCTCGCCACCCCGATTTCGATCACCACGGCGGCCGGTCGCGGGGCGCAGGCCGGGGTGCTGATCAAGGATGCCGAGGCGCTGGAACGCATGGCCGGGGTCGATACGCTGATCGTCGACAAGACCGGCACCCTGACCATGGGCAAGCCAAAGCTGACCGATACCGTAGCGCTGGGTGACATCGCCGAGGCTGATATTCTGTCGCTGGCCGCAGCGCTTGAACGTGGCTCGGAACATCCTCTGGCCGAAGCCATCGTCGAAGGGGCCGAAGCGCAGGGTGCTGCCCGGCAGGAGGCTGCGGATTTTGAGGCTGTTACCGGCAAGGGCGTGCGCGGCAACGTCGGCGGACGCGCCGTCGCCCTCGGCAATAACGCGATGATGCAAGAGATGGGCCTTGAGACGACGCAGTCCGAGGAAAAGGCTGATGCCCTGCGTGCCGAGGGCAAGACAGCGATGTTCGTCGCGGTTGATGGCGCCCTTTCGGGCATCGTGGCGGTGGCCGATCCAATCAAGGAGTCAACTGCTCAGGCGATCAAGGAGCTTCATGCGCAAGGGCTGCGCGTGATCATGGCGACAGGCGACAATGAGCGCACCGCGCAAGCGGTAGCGGCGACCTTGGGCATCGACGAGGTGCGCGCCGGCGTCCTGCCGGAAGACAAGAAGAAGTTGATCGACCAGTTACGCAAAGACGGCCACAAGATCGCGATGGCAGGCGACGGGGTGAATGACGCCCCCGCACTGGCCGCCGCCGATGTCGGCATCGCAATGGGAACCGGTGCCGATGTCGCGATGGAAAGCGCAGGCATCACCCTGTTGGGTGGGGATCTGATGGGCATCGTGCGGGCGCGCAAACTGGCACGCGCCACGCTGCGCAACATCAAGCAGAACCTGTTCTTCGCCTTCGCCTACAACGCTGTCGGCGTGCCTATCGCTGCGGGGCTGCTTTATCCGGTTACTGGGCTTTTGCTGTCGCCCATGATTGCGGCGGCGGCGATGAGCCTGTCGTCGGTCTCGGTCATCACCAACGCGTTGCGGCTGCGGCGCGTTGATCTATAGGCAAACCAAAAAAGGAGATACGCATGACAACGTTCCACATTCCCGACATGAGTTGCGGCCATTGCAAGGCGACGGTCGAAAAGACCATCCATGCTCTCGACCCGGCGGCACAGATCGCGTTCGACATGGCGGCGCGACGGATATCGGTCGAGAGCAGCACTGACGCGGCGCATGTTCAGGCTGCCTTGGCTGAGGCCGGATATCCTGTGGCTTCGACCTGAGTTGTCTTGATCTGGCCGCCCGGATCTACGCCGTCCCGTCAACTTTCGTCGGACGTGCTCCGCTCCGCCTGATACAAGCGCTCGCGCTCGGGCCAGTGCGATTTGATGTAGGCTAGGATGTCCGCGATCTCATCGGTACTCAGCAAGTCGCCAAACCCCGGCATGCCGCTGTCGACGGCCACTCCCATCTGAGCAAGCGCCTCCTCGCCACCATAGGTGATATAGGCGATCAGATCGGCGTCGGAATGATGCCAGGTATGGCCGGTGGCGTCATGGGGTGGCGCGGGGAGACGCCAGTCAGACCCCGCGCTTTGCCAGTCCGGCTGACCCTCCAGATTACCGCCATGGCAGGCTGCGCAGTTCGCGTCGTACAGGACGCGGCCGCGCGCCACCGCGGCACCGTCGCGCGCAAACAGATGGATCGCGGCCCAGATGGTTCCCAAAAGGGCGACCCCTGCCAGCATGAGTATGCCGAGCCTCACATCGGTTCTCCGGGTGAGCTGAAACGCGCCGGGCTGGAAGTCCGCCCCATCAGTTGATCCCGTTGGCACGCTGCAACTCGCGCACGTAAGCAACGATCGCACCGAGTTCTCCATCCGTCAGGCGTTGCTCGACCGGTGGCATGTTGCCAAACGGCCAGTGATGCGACCGCACGCCGTTCCGCGCCGCCAGAACGAATGCCATGTCCCCGTGGTGGTTGGGCTCGTAGATGCGATGCACCAGCGGCGGCGCGACGCCGTCTTGCCCGGCGGCATTCGTGCCATGGCAGGACGCGCAGACCGCGTTGAAATATGTCTCCCCCTGCCGGGCCTGAGCCGAAAACCCCTCCGGTACGATGACTTCCGCCATTGGCGCTCCGACCAGGACTTGCGAGGCGTCCGGCGCCGCGGCGGAAACGGGTTCTTCGGCCGGCCGACCTTGGGTCCAATACCAGCCCGCTGCTGCGATGAGGGCGACAACGAGTCCGCCGATGAGTCCTTTGTTCATGATACGATCTCCGATCTGTCTTCGCCGATTGTGCGGCGCTGGCGCGGCTCACCTGCTGTCGGCTCTTGGCCATACGGGTGAGGCGCGCCTGTGAATGTGTTTCGTCACCGGGGGAATTCCCCTCCGGTGGCGGGCGTCTCAGGCTGAGACGGCGAACTCGGTCATCATGCCGGTGAACAGATGCGGCATGTGGTGGCAATGCAGCATCCAGCGCGCGGCCTCGCCCGCGTCCAGAGCGACGGTCACCATTGTCATCGGTGGAACATACACTGTGTCGCGGATCGCGCCGTCCAGGCTGCGTCCGTTGACGTTCACCACCTGGAACACATGCCCATGCAGGTGCATCGGATGCCCCATCATCGACATGTTGTGGAACGTCAGATGCACCCGCTCGCCGCTCCTGGCGGTGATCGGCGTGTGGCTGCCCCAGGTCTGCCCGTTGATGGTCCAGAGGTAAGGCTGCATCGCGCCGCCGAGCATGATCATGTGCGAACGGTCCACCGGGCGCGACGCCAGCGAGGGAGCACCTTGCGCCCGTGCCGCTCGCAGCAGCCCCTCCTGAGCGAGATCGATATCAAACGCGCTGCTTTCCGTTTCGGTCAGATCGTCGATCCGGCGCACTTCGGCACCTGCAGTGGCAAGAATGATGCCCGTGCGCTCCCGTGCACCTTCCCGCAGGGCGAGGATCGGGAAAGCCCCCGCTTCCGGTAACTCTATTTCCAAATCAAGACGCTGCGCCATCGCAAGACCGAAGCGTGTGCCCGACACCGGCTCAACCCCGTGGCCATCCACCGCCACCAGACGCGCAGGGATCCCACCCGTGTCAATCCAGAAGGACGTCGCTGCGGCCGCATTGATCACCCGCAACAGAACACGACCCCCGCGTTCAACCGCAACCACCTCGGGGTCGGCGAGCGTGCGGTCATTGGCAAGATAGGCGTCGAAGTCGAAGTCGTTCAGGTCCATGACCATCCCGCCTGCGCCCATCTCGCCCATGGTCATCCCGGGCATGGACATGCCGGAATGATCCATGCCTGACATCCCGCTCAGGTTCTGCGCAGGAGCGTCCATGTCGCTCATGTCGTGATGCGCGGCCCCTTGCGTGATCTCGGCCAGCACCTCGGCCGCGGGTCGGAAGGAGAAGTCGTGCAGGAACATCACCACCTCCTGGCGGTCGGCCGTCAGGTCCTCGGGCCGCCGCACGATCAGCGGAGCCGCAAGCAGGTTCATCTCCTGCACCGGCACATGGCTGTGCATCCAGTGCGTGCCGGGCATGGGCGCATAGTCATAGCTGCGCGTCTCGCCCGGCTGCAAAAGCGGCATCGGCAGGTTCGGCACACCATCCTGCACATTGGGCGGGATCTGACCGTGCCAGTGTATGATCGTTTCCTCATCCAGAGAATTTGTCAAATCTACGCGGAATCTCTGACCGGGGTCGAGGATCAGCCCTTGCCGGCCCGCTTCATTGGTCAGGCCCATGACGGTGGAGGCGCGACCACCGACGTCAATCACCCGCGTCTGTGCCGTCAGTGTAAGGGGTGCGCTTTGCGCAAAACTCAGGCGTGGTAAGGCCGTGGTGGCAGCCAAAGCTGCGGATGCGGCCAGAAAGCTGCGGCGTGTCAGTTCATGTTTCAATTTAAATAAATCCATCATGCCCCCAAAGGGGCGCATCGGTCAGAAGCCGCAGCACGGCTTCGCGCGTTAACCGTTCAGATGGATTTGGGAGGGCGGTCGACCGGATCGATCTGGCGGTCCCGCAGTATGGGCGCGGTCAGAGTCCAGCGAATAACTGAGCTGAACTTGATCGGTGATGCTGACAATGGCAGTGGCCAATCCGCAATCGGCCCGACGCAAGCAATGGCACAGACGCCGGACATCAATTGGTCGCCCGACCCGCAGTGGTGGAGGGGCTTCCCCTGTTCGTGCATTTCTCCCCGCTCCTGATGACACAGGACCGCAGCGTCGGGCGAGCCGTCTGCCATTGCTGCGTGCGGAACCGCGCCCATCAGAATGACAGCGGCCAAAAGTAATATGGAGAGAAGAGCGCGAGTCATTCGATGAAGGCAGCTTATCTTGATTGAACTTGCTGCAATCTAAGCGTGGATGGGTTTCGCTGCAACACACGTTGGCGTTTCACATTCGCGGACCGCAGGCCGAACGGAAGAAAATTCCTGCCTACCAATTGGGAACGCTACAAACCCGCGTCTGATCGCGCATGACCGCATAGTCACTCATCATCTCGGCAATTGCCGAGTCCTCCGACAGCCCTCGCAATTCCTCGGCAGCCCTTGCCTGAAACTCCCGGCTGTATTCCACTACCGGCGGACAGGCCGCCACGCTGCCGGTTTCAAAACCCGCCGTCGCGCAGCCGGTCAACCAACTCGTTACGATTACGAGGACGGCGAGCCGCCGCTTCCAGCATCCGGCGTTGAACTTCATTGGCTTTCTCCGTGACCTCAAGGCGTTCCGCGAGCCGCCCCGCCCGCTCCCCGGCGCTGCGGATCGACAGAAGGAACAGGATGATGGCGAGGGCAACAGCGCCGTACCGCAGGGCCGCGCGCGCAAATGGACTGGCCGATATGCCGCGCAGCAAGGCGGCAATCATCGCTGCCCCCGGCGCCAGTCATCGAGCCGCGCATAGATCGTGACTGCGACGCCCGCGAGTGCCACTGCGATGAACACCCAGCGAAGCGTCTCGAGGTATGGCACCAGCGGCAGGACGGCGGATTGGGTCTCGGCGAGGACGTTCTGCGCCACCTCGACCCCCGCCGCACCCAGCGTTGCGACACCGGCCGCCCCGCCACCCTTCATGGTTCGGCTCTGGGCCAGTACCTCCCGCGCGGGCTGGGTTTCCTCAGCAAAAGCCGTTGCCCGGATGGGGAACCGCTCACCCCACTGCCGCGCCGGACCAAGATCGACATGCATGAACCCCGAGCGCGGATAGAATCCAAACCCGAGAAATCCCACTGCTCGTGCCGCTGCCTCGAACGCCACCGGGTCGTGGTTCGACATTGCGATATCGAAGGCTGCGCCGTCCATGTGCTTCGAGCGGGTTGCGCCGCCGACGGCGCGGTTGTGCTCCGGGCTGCGATAGGCGGAGCGGACGATCAGCGGCTTCCCCAGACGGTCGCGCAGCGCCTGAAGCTTGTCGAGCGCGGGCTCGTTGATCAGCAGGTTGCCGGTGCCTCGGCAGGCAATTTCGGCGGGCGAGAAGTTGGGCCAGCGCCAGGCGCTTTCTGGCACGTCGCGCCAATGGTCGTAAAAGGTCGTGGTCATGGTGTCCTCCAGGAACGAAGAAACCCGCCACGAGGGCGGGTTCAGGTTGGGTATGCAGGGTGTTCGGTGCGGCTACGGTCCGCCGCCGAATATTTTCAGCTTAATCGCGATCCCGGCCAGCAGCGCCAGCATCACGCCGGTGGTGATCATGCGGACAGCGGTCTGCATTGCGGTGCGGCGCACCAGACGGATGCAGTCGAGCAAGGATCTCAGATCCCGGATATCGAGCGCGGCTTCGTCGCCATCGAGGCCCACATCCGCCAGCGCACGCTTTGCGCCTTTCTCGGCTGCGCGTGCCAGCATGGCCTCGAACTCGGCATCAGGCATGCGCACGAAGCCCTCGTATCGGGGTGGTGTCATCGGATCATCCTCCCACCGCTCAGCCGACCTTGCAGCCCCAGAAGGACGTGTGATCGGCGGCGAAGTAGCCGTCCGCGACCCGGAAATACCCCTGCAGCTCGACGGTATCGCCCGCAGTCAGCGGCACCATGGTCTGCAGCCAGATCGCGGTGGCGAGCGTGACGTGGGTGGCGGAGAACTCGCCGAAGGAACCCCGTATTTCGGTCGCGCCGTTCAGCACAAGCCGCCCACGCATGCGGGCAGTGGCGCTGGCGTTGATCTTGTAGAGCAGCGTTGCGCCGAAGAGGTATGTCCCATCGACGGGCGCGGTGAACAGGCTGGTTCCGGCATCGAATGCGCCCTGATCGTTGTAGTCGGTGTTATTGAGGCCGATCTTCGTCCAGGCTCCAACGCCCACGTAGTTGTCATAGTTCGTGTAAGCCTTGAAGCGCGGCAGTTGCGGCTGCTCGACGATGCCGGTGGCGTTGTCGACGATGAGCCCGTCGAAGAACGTGCCGCCGTCGGCCGAAACCGCGAGGCGGAAACCGTCGGAGCCGAAGAGCCCGACCAGCGCCTTGGTCACGAAATTGGTCTGAAGCGTCAGCCCGAGATCGTCGCCTGCAGCCTCCTTGTTCATTGTGTAGAACAGATCGCCGGTGCCGCCCTCGGCCACAGTCTTCGCCGTCCAGAGCGCGGCGTTCAGCTTGGCTGAAAACGGATTGGCGGCATCGGCTGTCGTGCCAAGCCCGAGCAACGCGAGGTTTTGCAGGGACGCTGGCGTGGTGCCGACCCAGCCGGATCCATCGTAGACCAAAAGCAGCCCCTCGTCCTCGACCCAGACCCGCCAGCCAGCGCGCGGCGGCAGTCGCAACCATGCTCCATCTGTGAACAGCGCGACATTCAGGTCCCAGCCCGCCCAGTCGCCGGTGCCGCCGGTGGCCACGATGTATCGGTCGCCGTCTGCCGGACTGCCGGGCGGCGCTGTCAGGTCGCGATCGAGCACAGAGAGCTGCACCAGCCCGTCGAGGATGCGCAGCGCCTCGTTATGGGTGACATGCTTCTGGGCCTGCGCCGCGAGGATGTAGGGCAGTAGCAGATTGGTCGTGGTGTCGGACATGGGCTGGCCTTCAGAAGGTTAGCGTGACGGTTTTGGCCGCACCCCGCCCGATCAGGGCGGAGATCTGGAAGATGCGGATGTCGAGCGTGTCGCCGGGCGCGAGCGGCGCGCCCCAGTCGACGGTCTGGTCGGCAGAGCTGTAGAACGCGCTTGTTGTGGTCACGCTCAGCACCCGCTTCACTGTGCTGCCATCGAGGATCTCGACTTCGTAGGCTTCGACCTCCTCGATCAGCGGCACCTCCACCGCGCCCCAGCTGTCGGCTGCTAGGGCCCGGGACCGCCGCGTCCAGCGGATCGTCAAATTGCCGGGCGCGCGCGGCTTGCGCCATGGCTGCTCGACATGGGCCACTGAGAACGGCCGCAGACCCACGCCCACCGGCGTGAAGTTGGCAGCGACATAGGTCTCACCGCTGACTGCGCGGCTTGCGGGACCGATGCGCCAGTTCCACGGAAGCCCGAGGTCAGCCTCGGCGATGGGTAGTGATGCCAGGGCCTCGTCGAGAACTACGACCCGTGCGCCTGTAGAAGCCGGATTGGCCATAGCCGCTTCCGTGCCGCGCTGTCCTCGCAAGAGCCGCGTCAGTTGATAGCGGCCCGGCGCGATCAGGTCTGCTGTGCCCGCCTGGACGATTTCCCAGAAACCTGACGCGGTCTCGATGGCGAGCGCATTTGCCCCGCCGAACAGCGTCAGGTCCGTGACACTTTCCAGCGTACCAGAGAGCAGATCGACCACCAGCGCATTGCCGAGATCGAACCGCGATGTGGGACCAGCATAGAAATCCGAGACCAGCGTTCCGATCCGGGCACGGCCACCAAATGTCGTCAGCAGTTCAAACCCGTCCGTCGATGGGCTGCGGAACACTGCCATCTCGCCCGGCCAGGGAACGGCGTGCGCTGCGATGAGCGGCCGATGCGCGGGCTGATCCTCGGTCAGTTGCGGCAGGTCCAGCAGCACCACCTCGGGCGCGCCGAACACCACGGCTTTTGACAGGGACGACGGTCGTGGCGATCCGGGTGGCAGATCGTGTGCCTCGCGGTCCTGACGGACGGCTTCGATCCCGCGTGCCTCCGCATCTGCGATGGAAACAAGCCGCAGCGGGATGTGCCGACCGTCATGTGCCAGCGTGACAACGTCCGCCGGATCCAGCGCCAGCCGCGAGGGTGGCAGGCGAAACGCTGCTGTTTCCCGCCCGGTCCAGGCTTCCATCAGCGCGCGACGGCAGCGGCGTTCAGCTTCTTCTGGCGGGACTGCCATGGGAAAGCTCTCCGAGGCGATCCGCGTTGTGTCGACAGTGATGCGGCGCGCCTCAACGAGGGCGGCATCATAATCCTCGTCGGCCCGCGCTACCTGCCATTTGAGCGCCTGCGGCAGTTCCGTCTCCTGCGCGCGGGTCAGTTCGAGAACGTCGCCCTCGCTGGCCGCGACAAGATCGTCGTGCATCACGTTTGCCACGGCGGCCCGGCCCCGCATCACGAAACGGATCATGCCCTCGGTCTCCACCGCGTCAAAGCCGAAATGCCGCGACAGCGTTGTGATGGACGCTCGCGGGGATTCCAGTGCGCCAATCGCATAACCTTCGAGCGCACCCCAGAGACCGGTGACGTCGATCCGAGCCTCGGGCATTCCCGCACGCACGCAAAGATGGCGCACCAACGCGGCCAGCGACACCGCTCCAAGCCGCCCGGTCAGCCAGTGTCCCAGCCGCCAGTTTGCCCCGTCGGTCCAGACATCGGTGAGCGCCGGGAAGAACGGATAGGGCCGCGCGTCCCAGGTCCAGGCGGCGCATTCGGGGACATGCACCATCCGATCGCCGTAGACCGATGACACTGGGTTGTTCGCCGGGGTGCCCCACCAGAGATACGTCGCCTCGAGATAGGCGCGCTGGATCGCGTCGTCGCGCCAGCCCCGCGAGAAATGCGGCGTGAAGCTCTCGGAAGACTTCGGATCGAAGAAGACGTTAGGCTGGTTGGTGCCCCGGTCAATCGCCGGGCAGCCGAGCTCGGTGAACCAGATCGGTTTCGACTGCGGGGTCCATGCCGTCAGCGTTCCGCTCTCCACCCCACCGGGGCGGTTGTAATGCGCATTCGACCACCAGGCGCGCAGATCCTTGTAGCGGAAGACCCATGGCTTTGCCGCAGCCCCATCCGAAATCGGTGTGCGCACCTGCGCTGAGCGGTCTGCGGCGCTGGCATAGAACCAGTCGAAGCCTTCGCCGCCCGCGATGTTCGACTGCAGATAGGCGCGGTCGTAGATCGCGGGCCAGCCCTCGGCCGCATCGGCATGATCGAAGCCATCTCGCCAGTCGGAGAGTGGCATGTAGTTGTCGATGCCGACGAAATCGATCTCCGGATCGGCCCAGAGCGGGTCGAGGTGGAAGAACACGTCGCCCGAGCCGTCGCCCGGCTGGTGGCCGAAATACTCCGACCAGTCCGCCGCATAGCCGATCTTGGTGTCGGACCTGAGGATCGAGCGCACATCGGCGAGCAGATCCCGATAGGCCTGCACGGCTGGATAGGTGCTCGCGCCTGACCGGATGGTGGTCACCCCCGGCATTTCCGTCCCGATCAGAAAGGCATCGACCCCGCCCGCCGCCGCGCAGAGATGGGCGTAGTGCAGCACCATCCGCCGCAGACCCCAGTCGCCGGATGGCCCGGTCCACGAAACCGACTGGCCCGAGACGCTGAAGCTCGCGGGCGTGGCCGCGCCGAACAGGGCCGCGACCTGGCTTGCGGCCGTGGCGGTCTTGTCCACGGTCCCGGCGTAGCCCGCCGCCGGAGAACAGGTGATCCGCCCCCGCCACGGAAAATCGGGCTGGCCGGTCTCGGCAGCGTTGTCAGAATACGGGTTTGGCAGCGTATTGCTGGGCGACACATCCATCAGGATGAAGGGATAGAAGGTGACCCGCAGCCCGCGCGCCTTCATTTCCTGGATCGCCTGCACCACGGCGAAGTCGGCGGGCGTGCCGCCATAGACAGGACGATCCTCATCGTCGCGGCTGACGAGGAAGGCACTGGCGCGGGTGACGCCATTCACGGACCAGGTCGACGGCGTGGTGGTTTTGGCGATGACCTCAACGCCGGGCCGCACCTTGCAATTGCCTGCGCGAAGATCGTCGCCGAACCAGGCGACGACCAGCGACACGCTCTCGACCTTCGGCGCCGTGGCCTGCAAGCGGTCCAGCGCCACCACAATGTCAGCGGTGTCGGTCAGCGCGTTGAGGTTCTCAGGCTCGGACGAGCCGCTGCTGCCCTTCCGAATGCCCTCCGTGGCATAGGCGAATTCGCCCGAGGCCGGGATCATGGTGACGGCCTGCGTCAGCCCCTCCGCTGTATCAGGATCGGCAAGCGGGCGGAACAACTCGAAACTCATCTGCGGGATCCGGTTGCCATAGTTACCGAGCGGCAGGTCCTCGAAGACCACATAGGCCGTGCCGCGATAGGCGGGCGTGTTGGCCGCGCCCATCTTCGCTGAAATGAACGGATCGGCCGCCTGGCTCTCGTCGCCCGGATACCAGCGCCATGTGATCCCGCCGGTATCCAGCAGCTTGCCGTCGGCCCAGATGCGGCCAATGCCAGTGATCGGCCCCTCGCAGAGAGCCACGGCGAAGCTCGCATAGTAGAAATACTCGGTGGTCTTGACCTTGCCGCCACCCCCGCCGCCCTTGCCGCCACCCTGCGTAGTGGTCTTGGTTTCCTCGCGGAAATCGGTCGCCCAGACGATGTTGCCACCCATCCGCATGCGGCCATAGAGGCGTGGGATCACCGCACCTTCAGTGGCCGAGGTGATGCGCAGATTGTCCAGCCGCGCGCCTTCGATCCGCTGGGTGGGTGCCAGTGACGAGATGATCCAGCTGTCCACGACCGAGCCGATGGTGGAACCGATGAAGCCACCGATGGTCGCGGCGCTGACGCCGAGGATCGCGCCGCCAATGCTGCCGCCAATGGCAGCACCTGCGGCACCGAGAACGAGGGTGGCCATGTGGGGATCTCAGCGTTGTGGGAACAGGAAGGCGAAGGCGATGCGCCGCCGCCAAGGCGGGGTGATCTGTTCCTCGATCACGCCGAGGCGCTCATAGGCGTGGAGGAATTGGTCCGGTCCAGTGAGGATCCCGACATGCTTCGCGATGGCGCGGGGCTGCATGCGAAAGAGGACCAGCGCGCCCGAAACAACATCAGAAGTGGCGATCTCCGGCATCATGCGCCGAGCCCCATCCGCAAGAACCTCGCGCGGGCCGGTCTCGCCCCAGTCGCGGCTGTAGGGCGGGATCGGGAACGGTTCAGGGCCGACGACCTCACGCCAGACGCCCCGGGCGAGCCCAAGGCAATCGCATCCGACGCCCTTGAGACTGGCTTGGTCGTGATACGGCGTGCCGAGCCAGGACCGCGCGATGGTTACGACGTATTGAGGATCTACGGCCTTCAAAGCACCGCCCCCTCATGTCCACCATCCTTGGTGGCGTAGCGGAGAACTGCGTCCTGGCCGGGGATGTCCGGGAAGCCGCGAAAGTTGACGGTGTTGGCAAACTTCGCCCCACAGGTCTCCATGCGCTTGTCGCAGCCCGCGCGGACAATGAAAACGTCGCCTCCGGCAATAGACCGCACGGACGCTTCGAGCAGTGTCAGCACCGCGATGCCGTCTGTCACGTCATGCGCGATGATCTCGGCGCGCCGCCCGGCATTGGTCCCGCTGGTCCATTCGACGGTACCGAAGGTGAACCAGCCGGAGGAGAAGCCGCCGATGCCCGAGGCGGTGAACGCCCGATCCCGCAGAAGGTCGAGCACGGTGCCCGAACCTTTGAATGCCGGGCTCTCCAGATCGACGCCGCAGCGCGTATCCCCGAGCCCGGCGTCGCAGGTCGCCTGAAAAGTTCGCCCGACCGTTTGGCCCAGCACATGCGCGAGGCTGCGGACCTCGGCAACAAAGGCCAGCCTTCCGCGCCGGATTTGGCCGATGGCACCCCGGCGCATCAGCACGCGCTGGCCGGTGTCCGCCCAGTTCACGCGCCAGACCTCGACCTCCGCGTTGTCCCAGCGGCCATCGAGAATGTCGGTCTCGGTGATCCGGTCTGAGGTCAGCACGCCCTCCGCGTCCTGCGCATCGACCGACAGGTCAGACCCCGATCGCACCTCGGAGGCCGTCAGCCCGCTTTCCGGCTCGAAATCGGTGCCGTCGAAGCTGAGCGTCCGGTCGTGGTCGGTGAAGCCGAAGGTCACGCTATCCGCGCGGGCAATCCGCCAGCACCAGGACAGCGTCGTCGTGCCCTCGTCCAGATGCGTTTGCAGATCGGGGTTGATGCTTTTCATCGGCGGAGTTCCAGAAGTGGAATGGATGTGATCGAACCCAGCCGCTCGAGATCAAGCGTCACGTCGAGCGCATCGGTGTCGAAGCGGACGGGTACGTCGAACTCGAAACCTGCGGCGACGGAGACGCCCACCCCTGGTGCGGTATTGAAGGTGACGAGGCCCATCGTGGTATCGGCCGACCAGCCTGACGGCTGCTCGACTCCGCTAAGCGCAATGCGCACGGTGCCCGCCACTGGCTTGACGATTGTGCGGGTCCAGGATTGCGCTCCGGAGGCGTAGCGCTTCACCAGTTGGAAGGCGGTCGTCGTGCCGTCGCCGGCACCAATCGCCTGATCGCTCGGCGATGGCGTCCCCGAGGGCAGGCAGGACTTGTAGTCGCCCCAGTCCTTGAAACGGAAGCCATACAGCCGCCCGTTTCGTGCTTCAAAGAAGGCAACGACCGCCGCAAGGTCGTCCGCGCGGCGGATACCGTAGGCGACGTCGTAACGGCGTCGGGAATTGGCCCAGCTGGCGTTGCGCTCCTCATCGCCGGAGGCCAGCTCGACGATCTGTGTGCGACGTTCCGGCCCGCCGCGAGCGCCCCGGCTGATATTGTCGGGAAACCGGACTTCATGAAACGCCATCACATGCCCCTCCGACCCAACGACACGGCGCGGGCGATGTCAGCCGCGACCTGCGTGCGCGACTGCCGGAAGCTTTCAGCGTCGCGGGCCATGATGGTGACATTGATTCCACCGCCGCCGTAGCTCTGTGCTTCACGGCGCGACAGCACCCGTTCGCCCCGCTGCAGGATCGCTGGGACTTCATCGTGGCGCAGACCGGCAACGCCGCCGGAATGCATCCGGGGCGCTGCCGCGAACGCCATGGCTGGAACCATTCGGCCTGGCGAAGAGGCGCCGACCATGCCGCCCGCATGCAGGATGTTCGCGAAGATACCACCCGCGCCGCCAAGCGCGCCGGAAAGCGCATTGGCGATCGGTCCCAGGATGAACCGCCGCGCCGCCAGCTTCGCAAGGTCGGCCAGCAGCGAGGTGACCAGATCGCGAAAATCCAGCTTGCCGGTCTTCACGAAGTCTCCAACCGCGTTCTCTGCCGACTGAAACGCGCCAACCAGCGCCTGGCCGATATCGCCGCCGATATCCCGGGCCTTGCTGGCATAGTCGCTGAGCGCTGCGGTGACCGCCTGCCAGCCGGTGACGGCGGCCTCGCTATTGGGTTCGGCGGCAGTGGCAGCAGCCCCGGCCGCAGCACCGGCACCCGTAGCCGCACGTCCAGCATCGCCAAGGGCTGTCTCCAAACGCTCAGCCGCGCCAGTCGCCTCGGTCAGCGCGTCTGCGCCAACCTCATTGCTGCCCTGCACGGCGTCACGCAGGGCCTGCCAGCTGGCGAGCGGCGCACGCGCGCCCTCGGCCAGGTCGCGTGCAGCCCCGCGATAGGTGTTGGCTGTTGCAAGTGCGGTGTTGGCCGCCTCGGTGAGCCCGAGGTCGGGGGCTGTGAGCGGGTTGTTCTCGAAAGCCCGGTCAAAAGCAGTCTGCGCAGCCGTGGTCGCAGCCGTCGCGGCACCCTCGAATCGGTTCTCGATCTGAGCCAGCTCAAGATCGGGGATGATCGAGATGCGCCGCTCCGACCCGAGCGCTTCCAGCCCCTGGTTGATACCGCCAATGAAGCCGTTGATGCGCGAGACGACGCCGTTCAGCATTGCCTCGACACCATCGATCAGGCTGTTGGCCGCCTGAAACGCCAGGTCGCCAATGGCGGCTGGCAGCATGCCCCAGATTGCCTTGATCGCCTCATAGGCCCCCTCAAAAGTGTTCGCCGCCGTGTTGCCAAAGGCCACGACGCTCTCGATAGCGCTCTGCATGCCGGAGGCGGCATCGGCCTTCAGATCGAAGAACATCGCCGTGGCCGCAGCGCCCGCCGCCGCAGCCCCCATCTTGATGCGATCCCAGACCTCGACGGCGAGGTCCTTCAGGAGCGACATTGCCTCGCCAAATCCACCCGCGCCCGACACGAGGCGGGTGAACTGGTAGACGAGATCACCTGCACCGACGATCAATGCCCCGATGCCGGTGCGGATCAGCGCGCCGCGCAACAGGACCAGCGCAGTGGCGAGACCGCGCACCGACAAGGCCGCCACGGCCATCCCAGCGACCCAACGCCCTGCAAGAAAACCCACAAACGTGGCGGCATAAGTGGTCAATCGGCCGATGTTGTCGAATAGGCCCCGGATCGCGATGCCGAGTGGCCCGGTGCGGCTGGCCACGGCCGCCATCGCGTTCGCGACCGCTTCCAGCGCGGGTGCTGCTGCGACAGCCAGTTGGTTCGACAGGCCACGCCAGATCAGCCCGAGCCGGGAGATCGCATCATTGGTGCGTTCGATCTGGTCGGCGTCTTGCTCGGAGACAACGACACCGAAGGCGAGGACGTCCTCGGTCGCTTGGCGCAGCGTCGCGGTGTCGATGCGCGACATAGCGATGGAGCCTTCCTCGCCAAAGAGCTGACCGGCGACAGCGGCACGCTCGGCGACCGGCACGAACTCCTCAATGGCGGCGTTGATCGCCCCCACCCGCTGATCCAGCGGCAGGGCGATCAGCTCGGTGGCCGAGAGCCCGAGCCGATCCAGCGCGTCGGCAGCAGGTCCCGTCCCGGCGGCCGCCTGGCTGAGCCGTCGAGTCAGATCCTTGGTCGCCTGCTCAATCCCGGAGATGGAGACGCCCGCCAACTCACCCGCCCGCTCCAGCGTCTGGATCGAGGCGACCGTGGTCCCGAGAGACTGAGCCAGTTTGGCCTGC
>Ga0307944_1000422_pt1 | contig 23516 bp, 17 predicted proteins | sample OrgLakmetagen179_FD_201831 | JGI IMG/M metagenome (GOLD analysis project Ga0307944, IMG submission 201831) | Saline water microbial communities from Organic Lake, Antarctica - #179 | ecosystem: Environmental > Aquatic > Non-marine Saline and Alkaline > Saline | place: Antarctica: Organic Lake... | reverse complement strand
GGACTGGCGGTTGCAGTCTGGCCGGTTGCTTTCTGTGGTGCTTTTTTCTGGTCAGCCTGTGCGCCAGTGGCGATCTGAGATTCCAGTGACGCGGCACGGCTGGCCCACGATGTGCGGGTGCTGGCCTTGGCCGCACAAGAGGTTAGTGTTAAGTGTCTGCTGATCGGCAAAGGCTTATCTCCCGATAACGATGCTCTGATGGCACGGATAGCGGCTTTAGGTTTGGAGGACAGGGTGGTGTTGGCCGGTCAGCGAAAGGATATTCCTTCCGTGATGAATGCGCTGGATCTCCATGTGCTTTCCAGTTCATCCGAAGGCTTCCCTAATGTGCTTGCTGAGGCGATGGCCTGTGGAACCCCCTGTATCTCCACTAACGTTGGAGATGCCATGGAAATCCTGGGTGATGCAAGCCTGTGTTGCCCTGCGCAGGATTCACGTGCCTTGGCCGATCTAATCATCAAAATGGCCAAAGAGTGGCAAAAGAATCCCACTGCCTGGCAGGCTCGGAAAAAAGCAAGCGCCCAACGAATTGCGTCTCGGTTTTCGATTGAAGGCATGGTTGATGCCTATGAGGCATGCTGGTTTGGTGAAAAGCGGAGTTTAACCTGACGATGCGTGGGCTGATCGGATGTACTCGAAACATAAAGGCAGCCGACTCGGATAAAAATGAAGTGAGCAATGGGCCCAAAACCGACAGCCTGGAACACGCCATGATGGCCAATTTCACCCGTTCCTCATTCGTAAGATGTGAAGCGACCACCTGAGCGGTAGGCATAAATGGCGGTATCATGTTGGAGTGTATTGATGTTTCAGACCTGGTTGGAAGAAAATTGTTAGCAAAAAAAATACTGTTTGTTGTTAATATCCCCGAGTTCTTTTTGTCCCATCGACTGCCCATCGCGCTTGCCGCCCGAAAAGCAGGTTATGAGGTACATGTGGCAACGGCGGATGGGGTCGCAGTTCAGGGCATCAAGAATTTTGGATTTGTACACCACAAGGTTGCCATTGCAAGAAGCGGACAAAACCCCTTCACAGAGCTTGGCTCTGTCATCGGGTTGTATCGTTTGTTCCGACGGTTGCAGCCAGATCTTGTGCATCTGATTACCATTAAACCGGTCTTATATGGCGGTATTGCCGCCAGGCTTGCGGGCATCCCTGTGGTAGTCGCTGCAGTGTCGGGGCTGGGGACGGTTTTTGTCGCGCACACGGGCCTGGCCCGGGTGCGACTCCGGCTGGTCTCAGTACTGTATCGGTTGGCGTTGAATCACAAACGGCTTGCGGTGATCTTCCAGAATCCGGACGACCGCGACGGGTTATTGTCGATTGGCGCACTCAGGGATGATCAGGCGCGTATTATCCGTGGTTCCGGTGTGAATCTTGCCGATTATCCGGTTGTGCGAGAGCCCGAGGGTAAGCCAGTGGTAGTGATGGCCGCTCGCTTTTTGAGAGACAAGGGCGTTTTCGACTTTGTTGAAGCAGCAAGATTGTTGCGTTCAAGGGGTGTTGCGGTGGTGATGCGTTTAATTGGCTCACCAGACCCTGGCAACCCCTCCAGTGCCACTGAGTCGGAGGTCCGCGGCTGGTCTGCAGAACAGATTGTCGAATTGCCCGGGTTTTGCACCGATATTGCCGCCCAGTATGCTGCAGCGAATATTGTATGTTTGCCTTCTTATTACGGTGAGGGCCTCCCCAAAGCGCTAGTGGAGGGGGCTGCTTGTGGCAGAGCTGTCGTAACAACAAATCATCCCGGTTGTCGTGATGCCATAAAGCCTGATGTCACTGGTGTTCTGGTTCCTGCCAAAAACCCGATTGACTTAGCCGATGCGATTCAGGCCCTGATCGAGTCACCGGAACGTCGTGCCCAAATGGGCAAGGCAGGCCGGGAACTGGCGGAAAAGGCCTTTGCTATTGAAAAGATTGTGGAACAGCACATGACGATCTATCAAGAGCTATTGGCCGATGATTAACAGCGGGAATGTGTTGGTTACCGGCGCTTCCGGATTTGTCGGCGGCCATCTTCTAAAACGTCTTGCTTACCGGAAGGAAGGCGAGGTTACGGGTACGGTAAGAATGGCTGGAAGTGTTATCACGACGGGCACGGTTGCTGTGGGCAATATCGATCAGCACACAGACTGGTTCGTCGCCTTAAAAAATCAGCAAGTGGTGGTTCACACCGCCGCCCGTGCGCATATCATGAACGATCAAGCGGCGGAACCGTTGGCGGCGTTTCGGGAAGTGAATGTAGCGGGGACCCTCAAACTCGCTCGCCAGGCAGCAGAGGCCGGTATCCGTCGTTTTGTATTTATCAGCTCCATAAAAGTAAATGGCGAGCAAACAGCACCGGGCAGGCCATTCACTTGTGACGATACCCCCACCCCCGAAGACCCCTACGGCATTTCAAAACTGGAAGCAGAACAGGGCTTGCAGCAGATCGCTCTCGAAACCGGCATGGAGATGGTCATTATCCGCCCGCCCCTGGTGTATGGCCCGGGTGTAAAAGGCAACTTCGCCAGCATGATCAAGTTGGTTGAAAAAGGGTTGCCCTTACCGTTTGGCGCGATAGACAATCGTCGCTCCCTGGTTGGGCTGGACAATCTGGTTGATTTGATTATTACCTGCATAGACCATCCGAGCGCTGCCAATCAGGTGTTTCTGGTCAGTGACGGTGAAGATCTCTCCACGTCCGGATTGTTGCGGCGGGCGGCGAAAGCGATGGGTAGGCACTCCCGGTTAATCCCTGTGCCTGCAGGTTTGTTGCAGCTAGGCGCTACGGTGCTGGGAAAAAAAGCCGTTGGCCAACGGCTGTTGGGCTCGTTGCAGGTGGATATCGGTTCAACGCGAAAGCGCCTGGATTGGACGCCGCCGGTATCTGTAGATGAAGGGCTGAGGCGTTGTTTTGAAACTCACGGCTACTGATCATCAATGTGATGAGCCGTTAACCAGGATGTTTAAAGAGTGATTCGTTTTCTGGATGTGTGTTTTGCCTTGCTGGGGCTTGTGATTGGTTTTCCGCTTCTGGCAATGCTTTACGTGATTGGATTGTTCGATACCGGCTCCCCCGTATTCCGGCAGGAGCGGATTGGGCGACAGAAAAAGCCGTTTACCCTCGTAAAATTCCGGACAATGAAAGTTGATACCGCCTCAGTGGCGAGCCATCTGGCCAGCACCGCATCGATTACCCATTTTGGCCATTTTCTTCGTCGCACCAAACTCGATGAATTACCACAGCTCTGGAACGTGCTGAAAGGCGAAATGAGCCTGGTAGGCCCCCGTCCCTGCCTGTTTAGTCAGGACGAATTAATCCGGGAGAGGGCCGAGCGGAACGTATTCAATTGCAGACCTGGAATCACCGGCCTGGCGCAGATCAATGATATCGACATGTCTACCCCGAAGCTCCTGGCTGAAACCGATCAGAAAATGCTCGAAAAACTCACGCTGAAGGCCTATTTCCGGTACATCCTTCTAACACTGGGAGGTAATGGATCCGGTGACAGAATTCCGGGAGAAGACTGAGTGATTAATCGATTTTTGAACCTGCCAAGGTACCAGAAGCGCATTGTTTCGGTATTGTCAGACGCTGGCGCCCTGTTCTTATCCATCTGGCTTGCCTACGCCCTTCGATTGGAAGATTACTTTTGGCTCCCCTCTGACAAGCAGTTAGCGGTTGCCGTCACAACCGTGGCTCTGACCATCGGGATTTTTATACGCCTTGGGTTATATCGAGCCGTTATCCGCTACCTGGGTGATAAAGCCTTTTTGACCATTATTTACGGCGTGATCGGCTCCAGCCTTTTGCTGATTATATTGGGTTACCTGTTCCAGGCCTTTTTGCCGCGCTCTGTCCCCATCATTTACGGCGCAATGGCCTTCCTGTTCGTCAGCGGCACCCGCCTCAGTGTACGCATGATCGTCAACCGGCCGCTGCAGATGCTGAAAGAGCCGGTTGCGATCGTTGGCGCCGGGAGTACCGGCCTGCAGCTGGCGTCAGCGCTTGGGCAGGGCTCAAAATTCCGCCCTATGGTATTCATTTCCATTGACCCTGCGAACCATAAAACCCTGATTAACGGCCTGCCGGTGATCGGGCTTGATCACCTTGAAGAGTACCTGCCTAAATACAGCGTTCAGCGATTGCTCCTGGCACTGGACGCAGACCCCAACATCAATCGCAAGGCGTTGATCGAAAGCCTGGAAACCCTGTCCATTCCGGTACAGACCGTTCCCTCGGTATCCGAACTGGTGTCCGGCGAGGTGCGAATCAACGATGTCCGGGATCTGGAAATTGAAGACCTGCTGGGCCGGGACCCGGTCCGACCGGATCTGGAACTGGTGGCAAACAGCCTTCACCAGAAAGCCGTGATGGTGACGGGGGCAGGGGGCTCAATTGGTTCAGAATTATGCCGACAGATTATCCAGCACCGCCCCAGAACCCTGGTGCTGTTCGATCGGTCTGAATCCTCTCTCTATCATATTGAAAGGCAGCTTCGCGCAATGAACGCGTCTGAGGCCTTGGGTGTCAGCATTCATCCGTTATTGGGCAGTGTCACGAACCGCGCTCGCTGTGAATCGGTCATGAAAAGCTTCGGCATCGAAACGGTCTACCATGCTGCCGCCTATAAACACGTGCCGCTGGTTGAACAGAATGTGATCGAAGGCATACAGAACAATGTGTTCGGTACGCTTCGCGCAGCCGAGGCGGCCATTGCCTCCGGAGTCGAGCGTTTTGTACTGATCTCGACCGATAAGGCCGTGCGGCCGACCAATGTCATGGGCGCCAGCAAACGCGTCGCGGAGTTGGTACTGCAGGGCCTTGCAAAGCGCCAGAGCCAAACCATTTTTTCCATGGTGCGTTTTGGGAATGTTCTAGATTCATCTGGTTCAGTGGTGCCACTTTTCCGGGAACAGATCAACGATGGCGGCCCGGTCACCGTGACTCATCCAGATATCATTCGCTATTTCATGACTATCCCCGAAGCGAGTCAGCTGGTGTTGCAAGCCGGCAGTATGGGGCAGGGCGGAGAGGTATTTGTACTCGATATGGGAGAGCCCGTCCGCATTGCGGATTTGGCAAAGAAGATGATTCACCTGATGGGGCTGGAAGAAAAGACCAGCGAACATCCCGGGGGCGACATTGAAATTCAGTTCACCGGGCTCCGGCCGGGGGAGAAATTGTTTGAAGAGTTACTGATAGGTGGGGACCCGGAGCAAACCGAACACCCCCGGATCATGATGGCCAGAGAATCCTGCCTTCCCTGGGCCGAGATTGAGGCAAGCCTGCGCAGCCTTGAAGCCGCCTGCAGCAGCGCCGACTCCCAGACGATCTTTGCCATTTTTCGCGAGCTGCCAATCAAGTTCTCTCACCAGGACAAATCGGGGTCAGACCCCAATGCATTTCACCCCGGAAAATGCACTGGGGTCTGACCCCCACGCCAATCTAAGCGCCAAAATAATGGCGTAAAGTGGCGTCAAAAACGCCACAAGTTTAACGTTATTTGACACCCAGGCCAAATAACATAGCACCTTCGAATCTTAATTCCGGAGACGCTATGTTTATCCTGCCCGGCTTATCGCCCAAGACCATATTTGCGCTTTGCTTCAGTTTTTTGCTTATTGCATGTGGCGGCGGAGACTCCGATTCCAGCAGCACCGCTTTGGCCAATCCTCAGTCTGATAACGTTGAAGAGCCAGCATCTGCGCCTTCTATAAATGAAAATGAGCCCGCTCAATCTGAAGAGAGCGTAAAGACGGTTTGGGTGGAAGGTTCTGCGGTAAAGGGTGTCGTCCGGGGCGGTCGAATTTCTCTTTGGCGTGCTTACAGTGCAAATCCCGAATCAGGATGGGTTCAGGTGGGCGAAAGCGTACGCACGGACAATGACGGTCGGTTCCGAGCTGGTGTTCCTGAGAATTTCACTGAGCGTTCCTTAAAAGTTGTGCTGGCCTCAGACAGTGCCACCCAAATGCGCTGCGATGTGCGCCCTGTTTGCCAAACTCCGGGTGGTGGCAACGTAGCGTTTGGAGAATGGTTCTGGCCCGGTAACGATCTTTCAATGAAGACGATGGTCCATCCAACTGGGGGCTCTATTTCCAGGGCGGTAATTACTCCGCTCGGTTCCCTGGCATTTGATATGGCCTCGTTAAACGGGGTGCCGGAATGGTCTGATTACCAAAATGCATTGTCAGACCTGGAAGCCAAATTCAGTCTCTCAGCGGGGGTGCTTAGTCGCTCTCAAGTAGATCTGTCAACCCCTGGAGCGTTGATGGCAGACGCTTCAGTTCTTGAATCTGCTTTTGTGAATGTTGGTTTCCTTGCGCTTGCGGAGGATTCGCGTTGGGGGTCTTTGGCGGATGTAATTGGCGACTTCAAACAAGAAATAATTCGTAATCGGTATTTGCCTCTGCTTTCGGGTGCGCAGCTTGAGACCAGTGCTGAACTAGTGTTGCTGGCAAGCAGCCTACAAGCGTCCCGCCACACAGAGGTGGTTTATCAGGAGGGTGAGCAGGGGCAAAATTTATCTCTTGCAATAGAATCTCTGGATGAAGCTCTATTAAACATTGGCTATGTGCCACAAAATCCAGACCCTGTGCCAACGCCAACGCCAACGCCAACGCCAACGCCAACGCCAACGCCAACGCCAACGCCAACGCCAGCACCAGAGCCAGAGCCAGAGCCAGAGCCAGAGCCAGCACCAACGCCAGAGCCAACACCAACGCCAGAGCCAACACCAGAGCCAGAGCCAGAGCAAACACCAGAGTCAACGCCTGCGCCAGAGCCAACTCCAGAACCCGAACCGGTGACCGGCTCTGCAAGAATGACTTGGCAAGCACCATTAACCCGAGTCAATGGGGAGTCCATAACAATGGGCGAAATCGACAAGTACGTCGTTCGATACGGCACTGAAGAAAGCGTTGAAGAAATGTCTTATGAAGTGATTGTCGACGATGGTCAGACAATGGAGTACGAGGTCGCCGGGCTCGGAGAGGGTACCTGGTACTTCGCAATCCGGACAGAAGATACAAGTGGACTTCAGAGTACATGGTCAGAAGCAGTCAGTAAGACGATTTCCCGATAACTCGGACCATAAGTAACAGCACGGAGCCATGTTCCAAGCGCCCGTCGAGCGCTTATCGGTAACGGACACGGCGGCTGTCGACGGGGCCTTTGAAAATCTAAAAATCGTTACGTGTTTGTTATTGGTGGATTTTTTCTGAAGGCATAGTCTGCTGTTATGTTCCGTTGGAAGCGGTAGCGCAGATTATGTCTTCCCGCGAATCATGACAGCAAGGGAGCAGGCTTTGCCCAGAGACGATCCCGAATCAACTGCCGCCAGCCAGCAGTTTGACTGTGCGCTGATTGTAAAACTCCTGAGAAATGCGCCTACCGGGCACCAGCCCGGTTGGGAGCAGGAAGATACCCTCTGGGTCAGAAAGGCATTTTAGCCTGATACAGCACCCATAAGCCCGACCGCGCAGATAATGTCCGGCAATTGCCGCACTGACATAACGTAACCACAGGCGGGGTGGACTCACCAGCATCAATAGCTGATAATGCGCGCCCTCGGGTCCAGTGCCATTGCGCTCAGGCGCGCATTTTTTGGCGATTGGCGGGACGCTTAAGCATGGCGGTGCTATGCAACTGAAGCCTATTCACCCCTGGGACAAAAGCATTAATGTTCAAACCTAACGCAAAATCCGGCCAGCGACCGACGCCGTTACAAGACGCCCTTGGCGAGTGTAAGAGCGGGTTTTACGCAGTCGGATTCCTCAGCTTTTTTATAAACCTCCTTTTGCTTGTGCCAGCACTATACATGCTGCAAATATACGACAGAGCCCTCGGCAGTCGAAGCATAGAGACCCTGCTGATGCTTACGTTGATCGTCGTATTCCTCTTTATAGCGTTGGCGTTGTTGCAGATAGCCCGGTCCGCCATTCTGGTTCGGCTCGGGAATCATTTGGATGCCAGCATGAACAGCAAGCTGTTCGCGTCCATGTTCAAGCAGTCCGTTAATGAACCAGGCCGCCAAAGCTCTCAGCCCATTCAGGACATGACATCGCTGCGTCAGTTTCTGACCGGTCAGGGCCTGTTTGCTTTCTTTGATGGCCCCTGGTTGCCAATCTTTATTGCGGTTCTGTTTGCTTTCCATCTCTGGTTCGGTATTTTTGCGATTATCGCTGCCATTATCCTCGCCGTGCTGGCCTTGGTGAACGAAAAGCTCACCAAGGCGCCGCTCAGCTCGGCCAGTAACAAAAGTATCCAGTCTACCCGCTATGCAGATTCATGCCTTCGCAATGCCGAAGTCGTTGACGCCATGGGCATGGAAAGCAACCTGCGCTACAAGTGGCTGGAAAGGCACATTGGCTTTCTTAAAGACCAGTCGGATGCCAGCGACCGCAATGCTGTCGTGAGTAATATCTCAAAGACCCTGCGGATGATGTTCCAGTCCCTTATCCTGGGGCTGGGCGCCTTTCTTGCTATCGAACAGGAAATCACCCCTGGTATGTTGATAGCCGGCTCCATTCTATTGGGCCGGGCGCTTGCGCCACTGGATTTGATGATTGGCTCCTGGAAGGGGTTTTCGTCCGCGCGACAGGCTTATCAGCGCCTCAATCAATTATTTGAGCAGTACCCGACTGGTAACGAGGGCATGCCTTTGCCAGATCCTGAAGGACAATTGTCGGTGGAAGCCCTGGTGATGGTTCCTCCCGGCGCAGCGTCGCCTGCCCTGCGCGGTGTCGGCTTCAGTCTCGACAAGGGCGACATGCTGGCCATCGTTGGGCCCAGTGCGGCCGGTAAGTCCTCTCTGGCCCGAGCCGTTCTTGGGGTGTGGCCGCTGCAGAACGGCAAAGTCCGGCTTGATGGTGCGGATATTCACCAGTGGGATAAGGCCGAGCTGGGCCCCTTCCTCGGTTACCTGCCTCAGGACATTGAATTGTTTGAGGGCACCATCAGCGAAAACATCTGCCGGTTCGGTGAGGTGAATCCGGGGGCCGTTGTGGCGGCGGCAAAAATGGCGGGTGTGCACGAACTGATCCTGCGCTTGCCTAATGGCTATGACACTCACATCACCGCGGTTGGTGGTGCGCTGTCTGGCGGCCAGCGCCAGCGCGTTGGCCTGGCCCGAGCATTGTATGGCCAGCCACGTCTTGTGGTGCTGGATGAACCCAACTCAAATCTGGATGACCAGGGTGAGGAGGCCCTTGTCGCCGCATTGGAAGCTCTGAAAGAGCAAGGAGTTACCGTTATTCTGATCTCGCACAGAAAGCCCATCCTTCGCCTGGTCAACAAAATGCTGGTGCTTTCGGAAGGCCAAGTAGCAGGCTTTGGCAGCCGGGATGACATCATGCGTGCGCTCCAGGACGGCCGAATCAACGTTGGTAAAGGCAAACCGCAGACCCTGCAAGGTGGCAAGGCATGAGTCGGCAGATCTCCGGGGAAATGTTGGAAGGTGAATACGAGAAAAAATCGGCTGCGCCTGACCTCCCGCAACTTGAAACCGACCACCGGCGGCGCTCCCGGCTCGGCATTCTGGTGGTTATTCTGACCTTTATCGGTTTTGGCGGCTGGGCCACTTTGGCACCGGTAGACGGCGCTGCGGTGGCCGTCGGAGAGGTTATTGTCAGTACCCAGAACCGCGTTATTCAGCATCTTGAAGGTGGGGTGGTTGATCGCATCTATGTCGACGATGGCGACCGTGTTCAGCAGGGCGACATCCTGGTAGAGCTGTCAGATGTCATTGCCCGTTCTGAGCTTGAAATCATCCAGTCTCAGCTACTGGAGATCCTGGGAGAGGAAGCCCGGCTGCTGGCCGAGCGTGCCGACAAACCCTCCATTCAATTCCCCGAGCGCTTGACCAGCCAGTCCGAAAAGCCTGCTTTCGCTGCCATTCTTGAAGGTCAGCAATCGCTTTTTGAGTCCCGCAGAGACGGCCTTCAGGCCAGGCTGGATATACTCAACCAGGGCATTGACGCGCTGAATCAGCAAATTCAGGGCCAGCAGGCGGTGAGTCGCAACCTGAGTGGGCGTATTGCGTCTTATGAGCAGGAAGTGGCGGGTTGGCAAGAGCTTTATGATCGCCAGTTGGCCGATCGCACCCGAATTAATGAAATGGAGCGAGAGCTTCTTCGCCTGAAGGCCGATAAGGATTCTACCAAATCGGAAATTGGTCGCTTGCGGTCGGAAATCAGCTCCACCCGCTCGGAATTGCTGGTGACCAAAGAAGAATTCATGGAAAAGATGACCACCCGACTGCGGGAAGTTCAACAGAAAAAAGCCGACCTCATGGCGCGGGAAACAAGCTTGCAGGATACCCTCAGCCGGCTGGTTATTAAAGCACCGGTGACCGGCACCGTGGTGGGCAACAAAGTCTACACGGAAGGCGGCGTTGTCAAGCCGGGCGATACGCTGATGCAAGTTGTGCCCTTCAACCTTCAGCTGGCCATTAAGGCCCGGGTTGCGCCCACGGAAATTGACCGGATTAGCCCGGGCCAGAAAGCCGATGTCAGGCTTTCCGCATTCAACTTCCAGGCGGCCCACGTCATCGAGTCAGAGGTTGTGACAATATCAGCCGATACCTTTGAGGATGAAAATACTGGAGAAAGTTATTACGAAGTGCGCCTGAGGCTCACCGAGCAGGGCACGACGACCATGGCGGAACAGGAGATGTTTCTGGTGCCAGGCATGCCGGCAGAAGTCATGATCAGTACCGGAGAGCGCACCGTGCTCAAGTATCTGCTGGACCCTTTCATCCGGTTGTCTGAAAAAGCCTTCCGGGAAACCTGAGGAGAGTGCGTGCACCACTTGCTACCACGAACCGTTGTACTTTTAGCTGCTGCATTGCTGACGGCCTCCGCCCTCGCCCAATCAATGACATTGGCAGAGGCCTACGAGACAACACTTAACCGTAACCTCGAGTTGCGCGGTGAGCGAACCTACGTACAGGCAGAGAAGGCCGGCGTGGATGAAGCCTGGGCCGGTGTAAAGCCTCAAGTGGACTTCACTGCCGGTTATGGCCGCACCCGGTATAAAAGAGACCTTGGCTTGGGAGGGTTGGAGGATGGCTCCGATAGCCCCCGACGTTTGGACGTAGGCGTCAGCCAGGTACTCTATTCCCGGAAAGCGTTCAAGGGGATCGAGCAGGCTGAGCGCTCCGTCGACAAAACCCAGGCTCAATTTGAGGCGACCCGAAGCCAGATTGGTATAAACGCGCTGCTGTCTTTTCTGGATGTGCGTCGGCTTGAGCGGCTGAAGGCCATTGTTGAACAGGAGCTTGAGAGCCATCAGAGGCAGGCTGACCAGCTGCGAGAAATGCTCGACCGGGGTTTTGCCACTCGTGCTCAATGGCTTGAGGCGCGCTCACGTGTTGATGAGGTACGTGCTGATGTTGTGCGGCTTGACAACGAGCAGCGTATCGCGCTCCAGACCCTGCGACAGGTAACCGGCCTGCCGGTGGAAACGGTGGTTCCGGTCAACGAACAACTCTGGCAGCGTACCAGGGCCTTTCTGAAAAATGACTGGCAGCAACAAGCCCGGGCCCAAGCGCCCTCATTGAAGATAGCCCGGGCCGAATCCCGGCTCGCGCGGGTATCCCGGCAGGTCGCCAATGCCGGTCATTACCCGGAACTGTCTTTGAGAGCCCGCTATACCGATAACGACAGCTTCGCCACCTCATTGTTGGAAGAAAGGCGCATTGAACTCCAGTTAGTCGTCCCGATTTATAAGGGGGGCGCCACCAGCGCCAGAACCCGCGCCGCCCGTTACCGGGAAGAGGGCGCGGAATGGTTGCTGGCCAACGAGCTCGAACGGATTCAGATAGAAGTGGAGCGGCTCAAATCAGAACTCAGCGGCAGTTACAGCAACATCCAGGCGTTGAAACGAGCGGTCGCTTCTGCCCGGGAATCAGAGAATGCCGCGGAAGAGGGGTTCAACGCCGGTTTGCGGAACCTGACCGGCCTCCTCGATGTGCGCAAACGCCGGTCGACCATTGAGCAAGATATGGTCACCGCAGTTTACGAAAATCTGAGCACGAGGCTTGAACTCCTGGCTCTGGCGGGTGAGCTCAATTCGCAGCAGTTGGCAAAGTGGTAGCCCTTTAGCCAAGGTTCAGCGTGGGTTAATTCAGGGCTGAATCATAGGGTGGCCCTGAAGCGTCGCCAGAGCGGTTTCTCTACCAGAACGTGGCCAGCGCCGGCTACCGCAGCTGAGCCTACAAGCACGGCAAAAAAAGACGTCGCCAGCGTCGGCAGCGCCAGTTCATAAAGCCAGATAACCGGGAAATGGGCCAGAAACACGCCATAACTCAACACGCCGGCGTAACGGTTGGCCCGGTAAGCCGGGCCCTTGAAACGCACCAGAGCAAGCCCATGAACCAGGGGCACCCCCACAGCAAAGCCTAGCGCTACCTCCCGGTTAAAGGGCGCATGCCACTGGGGCAGGGCGAAAAACAAAGCCGCTGCAAAACCGCAGATACCCGCCCAGATGACCCAGGCGAGCCGCCTTTCGCTCCGGATGCCGGAAGCCATCAGGGCTCCGCACAAAAATACGAACAGAACCCCCGGTAACAAACGGTAACCGAATACATCGGCGCTCAGCCAGGGGCCCTGAGCCAGTCCGAATACAACAAGGCTGGCGGCCAGCGCGATCAACAGGGCCCAACGGTGCAAGAGCAGCAGGGGCATGAGAAGATAGACCTGCAGCTCCACCGCCAGCGACCAGGCGGGAGGAATCAGAGTGGTGGTATCGACCCCACTGTACATATAGTAATTGAGCGGGAGCACGAGCAGATTCTGAGCCAGAACGGCAAAAGAGGGAGCACCACTAAGAAAGTAGCTTTCGGCGCCGGCGACCAAGGCACCAAAGCTGACCGCGAGCACAAAGTAGTACATGGGCGCAATTCGCCAGAAACGGTCCACTAAAAACCGCTTGACCGCCGTTTCACCCGGGGCCCCAAGCCGTTGCCACAAACGGGCTACAACCGAGCCGGCGAGAAAGTAGAAAACCACGACGGCACTCACACCAGGATTTAATCCCGCAAACGTGATGCCCATATGGCTGGCGACCACCAGTGCAGCCAGTCCAAACCTGAAAAAGCCCATTCATACCCTCTCGATAAACCGCCGCGGCAGTATAGAGCCCTGATTGCAAACAAGCGAGATTCCGTAACATAGGTTGGCCCAACGAGTTAAGAAAATTTACAAAGTAACCCCTTGCCAACCGCTCGGCTGTGGTATGCTGTGGTCTTGTGAGCTACTTACATGAACTCGTCATGGGGAGTCTCACTGAAACGTCAGGTGTCGTTAAACCGGTGCCCATCAAGCAATTTTAATGTGGTCGACTGTTGACTTGTTTTTGCTGTTCATGCAACTTACCGCGAGTTGTAACAGGCAACGTTAAACCCGGCCTTCAGGCCGAGATTCCGATCAGGAGAGGAACAAAATAATGGCTTTATCAAAGACTCAGATTTCCGAACTTTACGTAGCGATTTTCAACCGCGCATCGGAAGGCAGCGGTAACACGTACTGGCAAACTTTCAGCAGCGACGACAGCGCAGCTGAAGTTGCTTCTGCGATGCTGGCATCAACCGCCGCTGAGGATTACTTCGGTAGTTCGCTTGATGAGAACCAAGCGTTCATCGAAACCATCTACGAGAACACACTTAGCAAGACCCTGGCTGATGATCCCGATGGTATTGCTTACTGGGTAGGTCGTCTGGACTCAGGCGAAAGTCGCGGCCAGATCGTTTCCGAGTTGGTAGCAGCGGTTGGGGACTATGAGGATGATGTCGCTGACGGCACAGCAGATGCAGCTACCGTTCGCGCCTTCAACCAGTTTAATAACCGTGTTGAAGTGTCCAACTACACTGCTGATAATCTGCAAGATGTACCTGACGACTTCGCGACTTCTTTAGCATTTGGTGAAGGCGGCCTGGTTGTTTCTGAAGACGCAGCGACCGTTACTTCTGCACAGTCAAGCGTTGATGCGATCGTTAATCCTGAAGCTCCGGCTACCGGTTTGACTGCACTGCTCAATGAGCTTAGCACTGCGCAAGATTCGCTGAACGACTTCTTGGCAGCTGCCGATGGAGACGACGATCCAGATACCTTTACTACAGCTCTCGCCATCGAAGGCGATTATGATACTGCTGTTACTGCAACCGATGCTCTGGTTGATGGGACTTATGACGGTGCCTCTACTGCGGTGAAAGCAGCCCTGCTGTCCGCACAGGAAACTGCTAACGCAGAGGTTCTTGCAACTGCAGAGGAAAGCGTTGCTGACGCAAATACTGCCATTGCTGAAGTCGACGGCCTGACTGCGGCTGTCGCTGCCGCTAAAGCCGCTGCAGACGCTGAAGACGCAGCCACAGAAGCAGCTGCTAATGCTCAAGTTGCCGAAGAAGCAGCCTCTGCCTCTTGGGTAGTTACTGCCAATGGTGGTGCGAAGGTCGACGGTGCTATCAACTCTACGGGTGTTCTCACAGTTGACGTTGATGACGCTACCAACGCCGTATTCGCAAATGATACAGTCCTGACACTGACTGAAGTGGACGCGAATACCGGTGTAGTCTCTCTTGCAGACGCTGACAGTGGTTGGGATGCCGATCAAGTAGCGGTTTTTGAGGCTCAGCAGGGTCTTGCGGCCGACCTAATTGCAAAATACAACGCCAGCATCTCGGCTGACGCAGCAAAAACCTCTGCGGTCGACGCCTCTGACGCGGCCGATCTGGAAGCAGCGCTCCTGGACAAGGGCGACGATGCGGCAACCGTTACAGCGTTGTCTGACGTTGGCGCAGGTTTCACGGAAACTACCGCAGCAAATGCTGCTGAGCCGACTGCCGCAGAAATCGCTGCAGAGATCACTGCCCTGACCAAAATTGAAAATGACGGTCAATCGGCGTTAGCTTCTGATATCGCTTTGGTTGGGTGGGCTGGTTCCGAAGAAGACTCCGAAGAAGACACTGAAACTGCCCACGCGACGGTAGTAGGCCAAGCAGTTACAGACGGGTTCATTGATGCTACTTCTGAAACTGCTATCAACGCTGCATTTGATGCTGCGCTGACTGCTGAGGCTGATCTCAATGCTGCGGCCGAAGCGTCCATCGATGCCTTGGAAGATGCGACCAACACTGCTGGTGCTCTTGACACCTTCGAAGACTTGGTAGATGCCTACTACACGGCTGAGCTGGCTGATACGCCGCTGATTGAAGATCTTGTAACTGCTGAAACTGCGGTAGTGGCAGCACAAGACACCATTGATACCTTGGATGAGGTGGTCACAGAAGAGCAAACTCTTCTTGATCAGCTGACTCAAGCAGGTGTTCTTCAAGACGCGGTAGATGATGCAGAGCAAGCACTCACCGACGCAGATTTTGTTGTGTCGACAGTGGGTATTAGCCAAACAGCTACTGCTGATAACGACGCGTACTTGGTCGGTGATGTCGAAGGCACGATCTCTGGCTTTGGCAATGAAGGTTCCGACAGCCTCTTCGTTGGGACTGACTACGTACTGAACACCGGCGATGTTGAGACTGACGGCGTTGACTCCGCTTTGGAAATCTTCCTGACGGAAGACGCTGGCGGCAATACCACGGTCACTCTTGAAACGTCCGCTTTCGGTTCCAATGCCGCAACGCCGGAAATTCTCGAGATTGTTCTAACAGGCGTAGGTGCTGATGAGCTGGTGTTGAATGATGGTCTGTTGACTATCGCTTAATGTTTGGATCTCTCCTGACGTTAAAACCCACGGGGTCTGACGTTTAGGCTCCAACGGTTTCAAAGAACCCTGGCTCACAAGGCTGGGGTTTTTTGTGTCTGTATCTTCAAAAAAGTAATCGAGAGGTTTGAGAATGATGAAGCTTTTACTGGTGCTAGCTATAGGTTTACTGCTTACGGGTTGCAGTGGTGTTCCCTTCGTTCCATTTATTTGAGGTGAAAGAAGTTAAAGAAGTTGGTCATGAACAGGCACTCACTCTGGTTCGTAAGTGGGGTCAAACGTGTGTTGGTGGTTCATGGTCTTCTCGTTGGTTGAATGGCTACTCAATTGAATAGGGTGGGTCAGTATTACTCTGGCGATGACAACATTGTTCACACAGCGCCCGGAGGGCGCATGGAACCATGGATCTATTCTGGCTTAGTCAAGTTGAGTGAATGTAGGCGTGGGTCCACAAGTTGGCAGGAGTTGATCCACAGAGTGCTTGTTGTGCCTGGTTTATCCGGTTTGATCAATCTGGGGTGATGATGAATGGCAAGCATGGTTGTTCCTGGTTTCAGTTGAGAATGGGTTCGTTGGTCACGTCACCAGAAGTCCAAACAGCAGTGTGTTGGCCAGTGGTTGGTTCAGCAGTAAAGCGAACCAGTAATGAACAGTGTTGTGTTTGATCGTGGAATTACGTTGCTTGGGTTTCATTGTGTTGCCGTATAAGTTTGTTGAAGTTCCGTTGTCGGAAGTTGATGAGTTGTTTGTTACTGGTTTGAGTTACCTCAACCATCCAATGAACCAGTGGTGATGGGTGACTGTTCCTTGTCTTTGTTTACATGCGTGTGACTGTGTGACAGTTCGAGTCCTGTTAGCGGGCTCATACCCATTAGAAGAAGCCAGTGTGTTTCTGTAGCCTGAACAGACAAGCCTCTTAGTACGTGTCCAGGCGGGAACTGACCGTTGAGTCCGGCTGTGCCAGTTCGAGTCTTGAACCAGGAGTCGAACCAGTTAATACACTGGTTCAATCTCTATGATGTTCAGATCAACATGGCAGCACTATCAGTAAGTTACGCATACACGTACCCATAAGGTGTGTCGTGCCAGTTCGGTTCCACAATGCAGTACCGAACTCTACTGGCAGACCATTAATAGACTGTCTGGTCTTGCTGTGTAGTGGTGTAGGGCGTGTGTAGATACAGTAGGAAGAATGGGTGGGGTGGATTGCTAGGGGTACTGTGAGTCGGTACCGGGGGGGGTATCTCGGTTTTCAGTTATCAGTAAGTCAGTACTGCCTCCGTAAGCATTTTTGAGTTTGGCTATAAGGTTTTGGTTAGATGGCTGGGTCACATCCATGTGGAGCCAGTGTTACCGCGAAAGCGTGTGAGGTTTAGGCTGTTTGCTTCGTAGTTTTCGTCTGCTGAGGTTTGATCAGACCGGCTTGCTCAAGTTCTGGCCGGAACTTATTGATAGTCCTTTGGTATGTCTTGTCAATAATCCCGTACTTTTGTTTTAAGTTTTTGAGTTTGCTGCCAGCGAGGTATTCAGTTCTTATTTGGACAATCAAATTAAACCTCTCTTGGTCACGTCTTTCTGAGGCTAACGCTTTCCGCCGTTGGTGCAGGTAAGTTCGATTAATCCTGGCCATACCTGGCTTAAACCAGTTGGCTACGTATTCAGCGTGGGCTTCATCCGGCACCACAAAAATATGTGGTGTTTCCAGCGTAATGTTGGGATTTCTGACGCTGGTTCTGGCAATGCACTGGTAAGCGGCTTCGTGGCAGCGTTCTCTGAGAACCGTCTGAATAATTTCATGAGGACACTGGTTGTGGTGCTTGGCGAAGAGTTTTAATGCGTTTGTTTCATCGTTGTCCGGTCTCATGGATGAGAGGAAGACGGCATTGTGGTATTCAGTGTGGTTGTTCTGACCATGTGCCGATGATGTGATTTCTTTATACGGGTAGCCCTCCCAGCATTCATGTTGATCCTCTTTGCTATTAATGGTTAAAAGCGTCGGTTTGCCTTGCAAGACACTCTGGGCGACTTCTTGCGCGTACAGGCCCACAGTTTGGGTTGAGGTCACAGCCTGTCCATGAAGGGTAAGACGTTCGTTCGCCTTGTCTTTCTTTAGGCTGCTCGACCAGCGATTTGCTTCAACAAGAGGGTATATGATGGCATGTGCCGCATGTTGATCCTCCAGAATTACTTTTGGGTCTACTTGGACTTCAACGATGGGAGTATTCATTACTTTCTCTACAACAAAGCCCGCCAAGGTATCTTGTAATTGTGCGCTTAATATGGCCATCCGCTTGGAATGGGTCACCAGATTCTCGAGCTGCTTCCAATCCGTTGCCAGATAAATTTTCATCACCTTGCCGTTGCTATGCTGTGACGTGGTGTACATTACTTCATGACTGGCCAGCAGAAACTCCAGTAGGTCGGCAACGTCTTTGCTCGTGCTGTTATCAATCCCGGATCGGATATTGTCGATTCTTCTTTGGATCTCTTTCTCGCTGGCAGATGCGTCCAGGGTGACCTTCTGATATTCGGTACCTGAACAAGGTTCAGTTTTGATTAGGGTCTCCCAGCTTGAACCACTGTCCTTGTATTCGTAAGAAACATGTACATGATTCACAAGGCAATCGGGAACCTCATCAATAATTAACCGAACATCTCGCAGTTTTTTTGGATCCACAGTTCTAAGTGCTTTATGGGATACGAAGATCACTCCGCCTTCTTTCTGGTCCAGTCTGGCATCTAATGCTTTGCGAACGCTGCTTGAAGGGGGCACGGTGTCGCTATCGATCCGCTGAAAGGACATTGGAGAGCCAGACGCCTGACTGGGTATGGCTTTGAACCCCTCGTAACTCTGAGCTGTAAGTTTGTTGGTTTTGGATGAAAAGATCACTTTTTCATTCGGGTTCCCGCTAAGGAATGGATAAAGGTATTCAATGGTGCGCTGGGTCTTTCCTCCTCCGCACCGGCTTTTCACGTGTAGTACTTCGTTAGTCATTGTGATGTCCCTTTTTAAGTAAGAAAGGGTGCATTGTTTCACTGCCGTAAGCCCTTTTCAGAACTTTTTTCTACCGATGCTGTTCTGGGTCAGTTGCTATCAGGATTGTCTGGATAAATGACTTCAGAGCCAACCGACTGAAGAGGAAGTCATGATATCTGGCGGCTATGCGCTGGGAATGTCTGCTGACCCGAATCCTTCCTATGTTGTGGCAGTTTCACCAAATGCAGTAGGCATCTGAGCCAGACAAAAAAGGGGACAAAATCCTATAAAGACTCTTAATAGAAAAATGTCCCCTTTTTTGCAGCCTCTTGCAGTCGTGAACCAGTAATTGGATTATTCGCCGCGGGCTTCAGCCAAGCGGCGAATGGGAGCCAGGCTGAAAAGGGGTGTAGTTGAAGTTGATAATGGCGTTTTCCGTTTTTGTAAATAGACCAGAGCTACAGGCCTCTGGCCGGTCCTTGGCTGGCGCCCGTCCCCTTGAGGCCTCGCCCCGATCTTCTGCCAATGGTCAAGAGGAACTGGTTATTGACCTCCAGTGACGGCATAGCGTCAATTGAAGAATTATTGATTTAAAACAAACCCTTATAAGTAAATTGAAATTCGGACCTAATATATAGGGGGAACCCCGCCGAGATGCCTAACGGCATCCCGCCAGGCTCCCCTAAAATCCCTGCTCCTGTGATCAGGGATTTTTTAACAGCTTCAGCGAGTGGCCGCAGGCCACCTACCTGTAAACCATGTAATTAAAAAGGGTTCACATTCTCTTAAAGGTCTTTAAGGAAAAGTGAACCCTTTTTTTATGGGGTGTATAGTTCGCCGCCCCGAGCCAACACCGTGCCCCAAGTCCCGCAGCTTGCTGCGGCGGCGCAGGGAGTGCGGTGGTGGTGAGAGGGCGGTGAGTCTAAATAAAAGTAAGATGTGTGTTAAGTCTATAAGTGTCACGTCAGGTAATCGCATCCGCTGGATCAACAGTGGTAGGTTTCATGGTTTTCCTATTATGTTTCCAATAGCTGCAGGGCTTGGCTACGCCCGCCCTGCAGCGTATGGACCTACTCTTAGGTTGGGTTAGAACTCAACAGTGCAAGCACCACCTGCATACGCTTGGCCGCCATGGTGTTCATGTCATGACCGTATAGGATTGCGAACCCAGTTCTTCGGCAAAGTCGATGTGTTTAACTTCCTGTTCAATGGTTTTCATTTGTACGCGCTGTAGTAGTGCTTCAGGCACTCCGTCATGGGCTGTGAGTCACGGTGAAAGTAAAGCTGAAGATCCTTACCCGCCGGGGCCTGTTCTTGTTTATGGTTTCAGTGTTGGATCAACACATTTGGTATCCGATCCCACTCTGTCACTGGTTCATGGGGTATAGGTTAAACCAGATAACAGCAGTCTGGTGCCGGCACCTGGCTCATCTGCTTTCCTGACAGATTCACCAAGGGCCCGGAGGACCCCTGTCACTATGGCTTTGTTCTGTTGAGTGTAGGTTGTTGTTTACCTGACGGTGCGTAGCGTGAACCAGCCCCGGAGGCGCAGCCGACGCGGCATGGTGAAACGCGGATGCAGCGGAAGATAAACCATGGGAAAAGAAAGGGTGTGTTGTTTTGTTATTGGTATGTGTCAGTACCCTCCCGCTTCCGTGCCTACGGGGCCGTGTGCTTTGCTTCGCACGCACAGACCCGCTTGGCACACACGGTCGTGTACTGACGATTCCCTGGTTCAGAAGTATGTATGACAGGCGCCACCTGCTCTGGTTTCGGGTATTTGATTATTGGTTCGATTGATTACCGACGCGAAGTACCCCGGCGGGTTCAATGCGAGGCCTGAGGCTGTCTTGACGAAGAGATCTTGTATGGTGGCCATGGATGGTCATGCATGTGGCACATGATCATGAAGCGTCTCTCAGGGCGGTCTGTCGGCTTCCTGGTTCGAGTTCGTAATAGGGACTCGAACTGTCACGGATTCTGGTTTGAAGGATGAACCAGTCTGGAGCCGTCAGGGTATCGGCCTTGTATCGTCGTTATAGGGCCGTTCAGGCTTGTTAGTATGCCGTTCTCAATACTCATAGGCTTGTCCTGGTTTACCCCGTAAGCAGCCTCTAGCAGGCTTCCAGGCCTTAACTGGGTTTGGGTCAGGATATCGGTGACATATCGGTTCTGTTGTGATGTTCCTGGCTCACCAGGCAAGTTGTGACCATCGTGTGTGGTAAACTTCGGGCATTGAGACAGGAGCGATGACGATGGAATTATTGGACCCCACCAACGACTATGTGTTTAAGCGATTGTTCGCAGAAGCACCGGATTTGTTGGTGGATCTGATCAACGACTTGCGCCCGGATCTGCCGGATATTACCTCTGTTGAGATTCTGAACCCGACCATAGAAGCCAGTGAGTTGACGGGTAAGTACATTATCCTGGATGTGTTGGCCCGTGACGGTGATGGCCACTGCTATAATATTGAGATTCAAGTACGACGGTACGGTGCGTGGAATAAGCGTGGTCTGTTTTACCTGGCTCGCACTCTAGGCGCGCAGCTGAATGCCGGGGAGGACTACCAGCACCTGAGAGCCTCTGTTGGGTTGCACCTGTTGGATTTTGATTTGTTTACCGCAACCGAGAACGAACGCCGGCAAGCCGTGTGGCGGTTCGAGATGCGTGATAAGACTCAGCCTGGCGTATCGCTGGGAAATATTTTGCAGATGAACCTGATCGAACTGAACTAGGCAGACCGAATGGGTCTGGAGCCAGGCCCACTATCAGCCTGGATTACTTTCTTCAAGCACTGGCAGGAGGAACTCACCATGGCCAACGTGGCACATGAACCAGTCAAGAAGGCGATGAGCCGTATCCGTGAACTCAGTGCCGATGAGGAGGCTCGTCGTCTGGCGTTTGTAAGAGAGCGGGCTTTGCGGGATGAGGTATCGCTGTTGAACGATGCCAAACGTGAAGGCCATGAAGAGGTGGCTCGTAACCTGATTGCAATGGATCTGCTGACCGATGCTCAAATTGCGACAGCTTCTGGCTTATCCGATAATGAGGTCAAGGTACTTCGTGAAGACCAGAAACACTGATATCCGTGCCTGTAATGGCTCAAGTCTGTGAGCGTCTGGATCAGCTCAACAGTTTGGTGGAGGATCGAGATATGTTGGCAGAGAACTTAGAGAACCTGGTTAAGAAAGAACGGCTTGAAGGCATGCTGATAGGGCGCCAGGAAGGCCGTCAAGAAGGTGAACACATGAAGGCTGAACAAATCGCCCGTAACCTGATCAATCGCACCGAAATGGATGATCAGATGATTGCAGAGATTGCTGGTTTGACGTTTGATGAAGTCAGTCGGTTAAGGTCAGCGATCAAGCACTGAATGAAAGTCCATGTGAGTCACCAACATGACAAGGGCAGCCGATGGCTGCCCTTGCTGTATCTGAATGGATGTAACGGCTCTCAGGCGGCCACAGAGGCTGGCATCGAAGCCAGGCTGATGCCCTCGTAGGTATCGTTTACGGCCTGGTTCTGGCTTTCAGGGGACAGGTGCAATGTTTTTCTTTTCAATAGAGGTACGATGATGGTTGATCCACTGGTGGTGAGTTTTAAGGAATGTCGGCAGCTGCGCTGGGCGCCTCCTGAGGATGTGGGGTTTGCTCAGGATGTCGCTCTGGTTCCCTTGACGATGGCAGAACTGTCAGCGGCTGCCTGCAGCATGCCCATGGCATTTGTTAAGCAGAACCGGTCTTGGCGCCTTGTTGGCGTGTGCGGCGTCGAGCCCGGGCAAAACTTGTTTGTCCGCAAGGGCCAGTGGCTGGGAGCTTACCGGCCGAACTGGTTACAGAATTGGCCGTTCGATTTCACGGTTGTTAGGGACAAGGCGTTCCTGGTGTTTGACAAGGCCAGTGGCACCCTCGTGTCTGAAGGGGGCGAGCCGTTCTTTGAGAATGAGCAGACAATGGGGCCGGCTCTGGAAGCCATCAGGCAGCGGATGCTCCCCCTTGCCAGGCCCATGCAGTTGACTGGGCGGGCGGTGCATGCGCTTGCGGAGGCAGGGGTGCTGGTACCCTGGCCGAAAGCAGTTCAGGAACGTGTCGAGGGGTTTTCGATACCTGGCCTGTATATGTTGGATGAGAAGGCGTTGGCCAATCTCGACGATCAGGCCTTTCTGGGTTTGCGCTCGGCAGGGGCGCTGGCGTTGGGTTATGCGGTTAATCTATCACTGGGGCAGGCCCACTTACTGAGCCGTCTGCAAAAACTGAATCCTTCCGCAACGTCAGGCGAAGTTGCAGATCTGGAGGCTTTTTTCGAAGAGGACGACAATCTCAGCTTTTAGAGTTGTGTCAAAAATTGTGAAAGTTGTGACGTACCGATTGTGATGAGCAAGGAATTGCTGATAGCTTTCGTAGCTAAACTCAAAGGAGCAGAGCGGATGTCTGATTTAACGACTAATTTGTCCGAATTGTATGTGGCTATGTTTGGGCGAGCGCCGGATGCGGGTGGCCTTGAGTACTGGTCTAATGAACTGAGCTCCGGCAAGGTGCCCAATCTTCAGGGCATCGCCCAGCTGATGTATGAGACGGGGGATGCTCGGGCTTATTACCCCGTGGGTGCGGATAATGGGACGGTGATCTCCAGCTTTTACCAGAATGTTCTGGGCCGAACACCCGATGCTGAGGGGCTTGCGTATTGGGTGAATGAGCTTTCGTCTGGCCGATCGTTCGGCAGTCTTGTGGTCGAGATGGCCCCCTCTGCCAGCCTAGTTGTCCAATTGGCGATTTCGCCTAAATATCACTAGCCGGGGCGGCATGGGAGTATTCATGCCACGCTATTCCGAAGAAC
>Ga0307944_1000410_pt1 | contig 23897 bp, 17 predicted proteins | sample OrgLakmetagen179_FD_201831 | JGI IMG/M metagenome (GOLD analysis project Ga0307944, IMG submission 201831) | Saline water microbial communities from Organic Lake, Antarctica - #179 | ecosystem: Environmental > Aquatic > Non-marine Saline and Alkaline > Saline | place: Antarctica: Organic Lake... | reverse complement strand
AATTGATGGGATTCCATTTATCAGTAAAAATCCCAAACCTACTAAACAGGAAGCTTTAGAATACTACAGAAGAGTAGCCACAAGTAATGAATTGTCTATCAATTTGTTTGAGGAAGTTGCAAATGTTACGCAACAAGAAGATAAAACTTATCAGGTAAGTACCAACAAAAAAGCATACCTTACTAAAAATATTATTGTATCCACAGGTTTTTATGATATTCCTAATCCATTAAACGTTCCTGGTGAAGACTTGCCTAAAGTGAGTCATTATTACTCCGACCCACATTTTTATAGCATGCAAAAATTAATAGTGGTTGGAGCAAGTAATTCCTCCGTAGATGCAGCTTTAGAAACTTGGCGGAAGGGCGCTGAAGTGACCATGATTGTTCGTGGAGAACAAATTGGAGAACGAGTAAAATATTGGGTGAGACCAGACATTATAAATAGGATAAAAGAAGGCAGTATAAAAGCTTATTTCAATGCTGAATTAACTCATGTTCATGATAATACAGTTGAATTCAAGGACGAAAATGGAAATTTACAGACTATAGAAAATGATTTTGTTCTGGCATTAACTGGTTACCGTCCAAATTTCAGTTTTTTAGAAAAATTAGGAATTGAAGTTGCAGATTCAGATAAAAAAATTCCAGATTACAACGAAGAAAGTATGGAAACCAACCAAAAAGGGATCTACTTAGCAGGAGTGATTTGTGGTGGTTTAGAAACGCACAAATGGTTTATTGAAAATTCGATTGTTCATGCTGAAAAAATAATTCAATCGATTAAATCTTAAATTTTACAGAAAAAACAGACTTCTATAACAAATTGGGCTGCTTTTGATTAATTTTAATTTTATGAGTTCAATTACTACAAAATTCTACAAATTACAGAATCAATTTCTTTCTGAACACATCAGTGAAAAGGCAGAAGTAATAATTGTCTACATGGCAATAGTTTCCTTTCTAATTCATCTTGGTATAATCGCTTTTGTAGATTTCGATTTTTTGAGTTTAGGTGCGTATGAGGAACTCACTATAAATCCTATTTCTGCTTTATATACTCCATTTTCCATTATTTTAATTTATGAAGTATATCTATTGGTTTTTTACTTGCCGAAATCCATCACAAACTATATTGGGAAGCAATACGAAATAATTACCTTAATTTTAATTCGAAAAATATTCTATGATTTATCTAATTTAGAATTTTCAGAAAATTGGTTTTCAATTGAAGGAGATTTACAATTTTCTGTTGATATTGTAGCTACTTTGCTGCTTTTTTTGCTGATATTTTTCTTTTATAAGATAGACCAAAAAAACAAGAAAGGGCATACAAAAATAAGTCTAAAAACAAAAAAGTATATCCGAATTAAACGCTTCTTTGCCAGCTTGTTGATACCTATTATTATTATTCTTGCCGTTTACTCTTTAGGCAACTGGATTTATGAAACTGGATTAAATCCGAAGCAAGTTAGTAGTAATATAAAATCTTTAAACAGTATATTTTTCGATGATTTTTTTACCGTTCTTATTTTAACTGATGTATTGTTGTTGCTGTTCTCCTTTTTGCAAACCAATCAGTTCAGTAGGGTTATTCGAAATTCAGGCTTTATTATTTCAACGGTATTAATCAAATTGTCATTTTCTGCAGATGGTATATTAAACACCATTTTAATTGTAGTTGCTGTCAGCTTTGGACTTCTTATTTTGTTGATTTACAACAAATTCAACCAACTTGAGCAGTCTCGTTGATAATCCTTACCTTTGCAAAATGCAAGGAATATATGATTTTATAATAGTTGGAGCAGCTCAGGCTGGCCTTTCTATGGCTTATGAATTGAAGCAACTAGACAAAAACTTCTTAGTTTTAGATAAGGAAAATGAAATTGGGTCTTCTTGGTTAAAACGATGGGATTCGCTAAGGCTCTTTACTCCAACCGAATTCAACCATTTAAAAGGACTGCCGTTTCCTGCTGAAAGTGGACATTATCCCAACAAGTATGAAGTAGCTGACTATTTTAAACGTTATGTAAATACATTTCAAATACCGCTTCAATTAAATACGTTTGTAGAACACATTGACAAAAAAGATGGAATTTTCAAAATTGAAAGTAATCAGGGTGAATTTTATGCAGCGCAAGTAATTATAGCTACTGGACCTTTTCATATACCTTACACTCCTCGTTTTTCAGAAAAAATTGATTCTAAAATTTACCAAAGCCATAGTAACTTCTACAAAAATCCAGATAAGTTAAAAGATGGTCCGAGTTTAGTTGTAGGTGCTGGAGATTCAGGATTTCAAATTCTAGACGAAATTTCTCAACATTCTGACCATAACGTTTATTTTGCAGGAGATACCAATGTGAGCACGCTTCCACAAGAAATCTTGGGAAAAACCTTGTGGTGGTGGTTTACCAAATTGGGATACTTAAGTTTTAGTAAAGATTCTTGGTTGGGGAAATACATTAGCCAAGGAAAACAACCCATTATTGGCACAGATGTAAAAGGCATATTACAAAGAGAAAATGTAGTTCCCGTAGGAAAATGCTTAGATGCAGATGACAAAACCATAGCTACCGAAAAAGAAGAATTAAAGGATATAGAAAACGTTGTTTGGGCTACTGGATACAGACCAAATTTCACTTGGATTGAAGGTTTGGAATTAGACAAGGATGGCTATCCTATTCATGAAAGAGGAATAAGCAATAAAAAAGGCTTATACTTTATTGGCTTACCTTGGCTTCATACAAGAGGGTCAGCTACTCTAGGTGGAATCAAAAAAGATGCTACTTACCTAAGTGATTTCATCAAAAAGAAAGTATATAGCCCAGCTGAACTAGTATAATTATTTAATTAAAATTTAATTTTAATTTACCTAATTTCAATAAAGTTTATTTAGATTTATATTTGATTTATTTTTATGAAAAAACCCTTTTATCACTTCACTTTTTTTTTAGTATTAATAGTAAGCTTTGTTTCATCCGCTCAAGAAGAAAAACCTATCAAAAAAAGTATTTTTAGTTACGTCAATCGCTTAATAAAAGATACGGTAGCCGAGGAGAAGTCTCAGTTTATGATGTATCCTACTATTGGGTATGAGCCGGAAACGAGTCTAGAAATTGGGTTTAGTCCTTTGTATGTATATTACGCTAAAGAGGACATCAATAACAGGTTAAGCGAAATTAGTGGATTTGCCTTTTATACTTTAAACAATCAATTTGGTGCAAGTTTTGAACATGCCATATACTCTGATAAAGACAAGTGGTTTTTTCTTGGCGAACTTGAATACCAACGTTTTCCTCTTCAATATTACGGCATAAGAAGTCAATTAGAAAGTGTTCCTTTAGAGTATACTTATATTGTAGATGGACGACAAATCAAAATAAAAGAACGCGTATTACGAAAAATAGCTAATAATTTTTTTATAGGATTTGAAGCTGACTTTCGCAGCTTGAGCAAAGTAGAATTTGAACCAGCAGAAGGTGAAGATGAACTCAATATAGATTTACCATTTGGTTCAGAAGGTACTACCAATCTTGGCCTAGGTCTAGGACTAGTTTATGATGAAAGACACAACGTATTAAACGTACGTGATGGTTTTTTTTCAGAATTGAGTTTTATACAATTTAACCCTTTTTGGAAAAGTGAAGTAGATTACTACAATATTGTAACTGATACCCGATATTATAAATCCTTCAACAATAAACGAAATGTGCTTGCGGCACAATTACTTGGTGAGTTTAATTTTGGAGGCGATATTCCATTTAACCAACTAGCTTTAATGGGAGGCAAAAACATGATGCGAGGCTATTTTTTAGGAAGATATAGAGATAAAAAACTCCTAGCTACTCAAGTAGAATATAGAATGCTACCGATAGATTTAGGCTTTACTAAACGATGGGGAGCAACTCTATTTTCAAGTGTGGGTTCTGTTTTTGATGAATTTGGCACCATAGATAATTATGAATTTAAATGGGCTATAGGAGGAGGAATCCGCTTTCTATTATTTCAGAAAAAAGACATTTACGCTAGGTTTGATTATTCCTTTACTCCAGATGAAAACGGTTTCTACCTAACTATTGGTGAAGCTTTTTAAAATAACTAACTATGAAAACACTTTTAATGCTTTTAATTTTTACCATTAGCTTTTCGGCTTTATCACAAACTAATGAAGCCACATCAGAAAGACGCTGGCTAATCTTACTCACTCAAGAAGAAGGACATCCGCAACTGCAAGAACAAATGGGCGCCATTGAAGCCAATCGTGAAGAGGCAACTGATCGCAAAATAGCAGTAATTCAAATGACTATAAATGGTGCAAAACCACTGTTTAATTCTCCAGTTAATACCTTGCGAATAGCTGAAACGTTTCATAACACAAAATCAAGTGACACCGACTTTGAAGCCATTTTAATAGGAATAGACGGAACAGTAAAGTTAAGAAGAAAAAGAGCTATAGAAATAGAAGAGCTTTTTGAATTAATAGATAGCATGCCAATGCGAAAGGAAGAAATTCAACGACAAAAGAGAGCAGAACGTCTTAAAAAAGAACGCGAAGAAGAACGACGTAAGAATGAAGAATAAATTGTTACTACATAAAAAAGCCCTTCAAAATTTTGAAGGGCTTTCTGTTTGTAAATAAATCAGTTGACTTATTTAGTGAATAACATTTCTCTGTATTTAGATAGTGGCCAGATTTCATCATCTACCATCATTTCTAATTTATCACAATGGTAACGAATCTCTTCAAAAAATGGTTTCACTTCATCACAATATAAGTGGGCTCTTTTAGTAGCATCGTCAACAGTATTTGCTTTTTTACGTGCTTCAATCATTTCACTAGTTGCTTTGTTGATGTGCTCAATATGATTTGAAATAGCTTCAATAATGCTCATTTGTTCTTTTGCAATATCTTTAAAAGAGGAGCCGTAAATTTCTTTGAGTCCTTTTACATTTTTAATCAAAACATTTTGGTAAGAAATTGCAGTAGGTATTACATGATTTCTTGCAATATCTCCTATAAGCCTACCTTCTATTTGAATTTGTTTTGAATAATCTTCAATTTCAATTTCATATCTGGCTTTTACTTCAACTTCATTCATGATGTTTAAACCAGCGTACAAGTCAATTGCTTTTTTAGAAATTTTAGGTAACAATGCAGTTGGTGTAGTTTTATTGTTGCTTAAACCACGTTTAGCAGCTTCATCTTCCCAAGCTTGACCATATCCATCTCCTTCAAATCTAATTTTTTTAGAAGACTTTATGTATTCTCTAAGTACGTTAAAGATAGCATCATCTTTTTTCATTTTACCAGCAATCAAACCGTCTACTTCAGCTTTAAATTCCTTAAGTTGTTTTGCAACCATAGCATTTAAAGTAGTCATTGGGTCTGCACAGTTTGCTGTAGAACCTACGGCACGAAATTCAAATTTATTCCCTGTAAAAGCAAATGGGGAAGTTCTGTTTCGGTCTGTATTGTCTAATAAAATTTCTGGAATTTTACCAACTACATTCAATTTTAAATCTGTTTTTTCCTCTGGTGAAAGTTTTCCATCGGTTACTTTTTCCAACTCATCTAAGACCTTAGTCAATTGTGAACCAATAAAAACAGACATAATTGCTGGTGGAGCTTCATTTGCGCCTAAACGATGATCGTTAGAAGCAGAAGCGATGGTTGCTCTTAAAATTTCTTCATTTTCACAAACCGCTTTTATGGTGTTTACAAAGAAGGTTAAGAACTGGAGGTTTTTCATTGGTGTTTTACCTGGGCTTAACAAGTTCGAGCCAGTATCTGTTGCTAACGACCAATTGTTGTGTTTCCCACTACCATTTACATTAGCAAAAGGCTTTTCGTGAAAAAGTACTTTAAAGTTGTGTTTCTCAGCTACTTTGTCCATCACATCCATAATAAGTGAATTGTGATCTACTGCTAAATTAGCTTCTTCAAAAATAGGCGCCAATTCAAATTGGTTTGGTGCTACCTCATTGTGTCTTGTTTTAACTGGAATACCTAATAACATGCATTCGGTTTCCATATCCCGCATATAGTTTAATACCCTTGCAGGAATTGAACCAAAGTAATGGTCATCCAATTGCTGTCCTTTAGCTGGAGCATGACCTAATAAGGTTCTACCACATAATTTTAAATCAGGTCTTGAAGAAGAAAAAGCAGAATCTATTAAAAAGTATTCTTGCTCCCAACCTAAAGTGGCTGTCACTTTGGTTACCTTTTTATCAAAATATTTAGCTACATCGGTAGCGGCCTTATCTAGTGCGCTTAGTGATCTTAACAACGGAGTTTTATAATCTAATGCTTCACCAGTGTAAGAAACAAATATGGTAGGAATACACAAGGTTGTTCCCAATACAAAAGCTGGAGAAGTTGGATCCCAAGCTGTATAACCTCTAGCTTCAAACGTATTTCTTATACCACCATTTGGTAAACTAGATGCATCTGGCTCTTGCTGTACTAACTGTCCACCATTAAATTTTTCAATAGCAGCACCATTGCCTATGGTTTCAAAAAAAGCATCATGCTTCTCTGCAGTAGAGCCTGTCAATGGCTGGAACCAGTGTGTGTAGTGAGTAGCTCCTTTAGAAATAGCCCATTCCTTCATTCCTGTAGAAATGTTATCTGCTAAATCTCGATTGATTTTACTTCCATTTTGGAATGCATCCATCACGGAGTTAAAAGATTCTTTAGTTAAATACTGCCGCATGGCAAATTCTCCAAAAACGTTTTTTCCAAATATTTCAGAACGTCTAAACTTTTCTTCAACCGGAACTGGATTGCGAGTAAGTGTTTCTTTAATTGCATTAAATCTTAGTATGGCCATAGTTGTTGTTTTTATAATTGATTGCAAAAGTAAAAAAAAACGAAATATCCCCTCTAATTAAAGGGTTAAATTATGATTATTAAAAAAATACAACCTAAAACCCCCGAAAATATCACCTAGAAAGCCACTAAATAAACAAAAACTACATAAAAGGCGAAAAGTAAAAATCCTTTGTATCGGGTTAATTCCATTCTTGGAGCGATAAAAGCAAGTGGTAATAAAAGAGCGGCAACAGCAATCATCCAAACCATATCTTGACCAAGTATTTCTGGAGAAGAAATTGGTATAGGCAAAATGGTGGAAGTAATTCCTAAAACAGCTGCGATGTTAAAGATGTTTGAGCCAATTAAATTACCAAGTGAAAGCGCCTTTTCTCCCTTAAAGGCAGAAATTACAGAAGCAGCTAATTCTGGAACGCTGGTACCTACTGCAATCATAGTTATCCCAATTACTCGGTTACTTACGCCCAATTGTTCTGCTAGGTCTACTGCCCCTTTAACCAATAAATCTGAACCAAAATACAAACCTACTCCCCCAATAATTAACCAAACTGCAATTTTAAAAGCGCTTATTTCTTTCAGATTTTCGTCGACTTCTGCTTGCACATTCCCTTTGCTGCCTCTAGCTCTTTTTATTAAATAGACCAAGTAACCAAGAAGCAAAATAATAAAGATGATTCCCTCTACACGGCTTATTTCATTTCCTGTATACATAAAGTAGTACATCAATGCAGAGAAAAATAACATGACAGGCCAGTTCAACCTGAAAAAATCGCGGTCAATCATCAATGGTGCAATCATGGCTGTAATTCCTAATACCATTCCAATATTAGCAATATTAGAGCCGATTACATTTCCTATAGCAATTTCTGGATTGTTGTCAAGAGCTGCTTGTATACTCACCAAAAGTTCTGGTGCTGAGGTTGCAAAAGAAACCACAGTTAAACCAATTACCATCCTAGAAATATTAAACCTAAATGAAAGTGCTACGGAAGACCTTACTAAAAACTCTCCCCCAACCACTAAAAATAAAAACCCTAAAAAAATAAAAAGTATGCTCATGCTTCAATAAATAAAAGGCTAATATAGAAGTTTTTTCCACTTCCCATAAACCAATATTTTAATTTCTATTAAATTAGAAACTTTAAAAAACTATTTTTATAGTTATATAACTGCTTTTATAGTTGTATAACTACTTTTTTAGTTTATATTTGCGCATGGAATTTAAACCTAAACTTATGCAATTACCCAAACTTACTTTTAAAGAAGAAGAAATTATGCATGTTATTTGGATGCTTGAAAAAGCATTTGTAAAAGAAATTGTTGAAAAACTAGATGAAGAAATTCACTATAATACGGTTTCTACAATGGTTAGAAACTTAGAAGTTAAAAAGTTTGTAAGTCACGAAGCTTTTGGAAAAACGCATCGCTATTTCCCTTTAGTAAAAAAAGCAGACTATTCTAAGCAAGTATTGAATTCAACTACACGAAAATTCTTTGATGGTTCTTATAAAAATTTGGTTTCGTTTTTTGCCAAAGAAGAAAACATCAGCACCGAAGAGTTGAGAGAGATTATACAAATTATAGAAAAAAACAAATAACATGGAAACGCTAATTTACCTAGCAAAAGCAAGCATCCTTCTAAGTGTTTTTTTGCTGATATACAGACTGTTGCTAAGCAAAGAAAGTTTCATTCAATGGAATAGAATATTTCTAGTCCTAGGATTAGTATTGAGTTTCAGCTTACCTTTAGTTACCTATACCCAAATTGAAATTACAGAAATAGAAATTCCTATTCAACGCAACACAAATGAACCTACTATTCAATTTATTGAAAATGAAATTCCTATGGCGAACACAAGCCAAGTTAAAAGTATTGAACAAGCTTCATTTTGGGACGATGTAACGTGGATAGATATTTTGATTTCGGTATACCTACTTGGCGTTTTATTCTTTTTAGGCAAATTGATACACCAAAGTTTATCATTGATAGGATTGCTTCATAAGGCCAAGAAAATAAGGAAAAAAGGGATTTGTTATTGTGAAGCAAATCAACAAATGGAAGCTTTTTCGTTCTTCAATACCATGGTTTACAATCCAAAGTTACATGATGAAAATGAACTAAAGATCATTAAAACACATGAGGAAATTCATATAAAAGAATGGCATTCCATAGACATGTTGTTGGGAAATTTAGCTTGTATTTCCTTGTGGTTTTTACCATTTGTATACCGCTACCGAACTGCGATAGATGAAAACTTAGAATACATAGCTGATGCCAAGACAGCCCAAAAAACAAAATCGGTTAAAAAATACCAATACACGCTACTCAACTATTTAGCTTTAGACACGAATATGCAGTATGCCAGTTACTTTTTTAAACAATCTTCACTAAAAAACAGAATTATGATGCTGAATAAAGAAAAATCAAACACTAAAAACATGTATAAATACAGTTTAATTTTACCATTCATAATTGGCTTTATATGGCTATTTCAAATTGAAACTTTGGCTAAGGAAGTGTATGTTGAAGTGGAACATCCTACACAAACAAATACTTCAGGAGAAGCTTCAAAAAGTGAAGCTGAACTTGCCGATGTTACATTTCAAGATACCAATGAAAAAGTAATAAAACAAGATTCCACATCGGTAACGACTATAGATAATATTGAAGTTACAATCAACAAAAATTCTACTGATAAATCGCTAGATAATCTTTCTGATTTTTTTGCTAAGCATGAACAAAAATTGAAGTTTTCAAAAATTAAAAGGAATAACAAGGGAGAAATAAAACGAATCAAAATCGTACTTTTTGACACAGAAAATGGATTCAAAAAAGAATTATTGGTTTCTGGAAATGACCCTATACAAGATTATGTAATTCGAAGAAATTTCAAGAACAATATTGCCGAAATTGTAGAATGGCAGGAGCCAGAAAAAGACCTTTATACACTATTAAACGAAGCTAAAACTATTATCATTAATGGTAAAGAATTTGAGAGCAGTAAGCCATTGGCCATTACTGACGTTAAAGTGAAGCATATTGATGATGAATTGATAGAATTAACGGCAAAAGAACTTTCAGAAACCAATGTTGATCAAATTACCAATATGTACGAAGATGAAAATAATGAGCAAATAGTTTATATTTTCAATTATCTGAATCAAGCAAATGAAAAAGTTTCTAAAGTGATTCGCATGCATTTCAATAAACCTAAAAACAGATTTGTTGATGAATTTTCGCATGCTTATAATGAAGAGTCTAATAAAGAAATAGAAACTTCATCTACAGATGAATTAAGCAAAGGTAGTAATGAAGATTCTAACTTATTGAGCGTAAAAACTACACCAAACTCATCCATCAAAGAAAAAATTGAGGACAAATACAAAACAGTAGATTACATCTATATAAATGATGAGAAAATAAATAAGCGTAGTTTGATTGATAAAATACTGGTTTATAAAACCATCTCTTTCAATAACCAAGAGTTAGCTTTTTCCGATGCTAAACTATATGAAAATGAAAATCACAATAGCATTGGTAACATTCTGGTTCAAGTGATTAAACAAGAAAAAGAAATGAATAAACAACAGGTTTTGTGGTTTAGAACATCTGAAGATGTTGAATTGGCTTCAGTACATAATGCAACAATCGGTAAACAAAAAGAAAAATTAGAAGAGCCTTTTGGATTATCTAATAATTCCCTTGTAAGTGAGGTTAAGATTATAAAAAATGGGAAAAAGCCTATTTATGTGTTAAATGGAAAAATAACAACCGCAGCTGAATTTGACAAAATCAATCCGCAAAGCATAGATTCTGTTAGCGTATTTAAAAATTATGATAAGCTGCCAGATGAAATAAAATCCAACACGTTTATCAAAAAAGAAGATTTTCCAGGGGCGATTTTTGTTCAGCTAAATGAAAATAATGATGAGAAAGGTCAGCTAAAGTTTCAGGGAAAACTCAATGTGAATGATGCTGATGGTATTACAAAAATTAATGCTCCCGACATAATAATGGAATATGATGACGGCAAACCACCCATTTTCATTTTAAAGGAAAAAGTGATTGATAAAGAAACTTTTAAATTGATTCGTAAAACAGATATCAAATCAATATTTGTTATGAAAGATTTCGAAAATCTTTCAACTAAGTTGAAAAATATCATCGGAGTTAAAAGAGAAGATTTCAATGGCCTAATATTGATTGAATTGAAAGATGAAAAAGAAAAGAACAAATTTGAAATCATAGTTTCTAAAACCAAAAATGGTTATGCCATGAAATGTAATCAGGGTTGTGCATGGAAAGAACTTACTTTTTCACTAGCAAAAGATGAGGTTAGGTATGTAGATGCCAGCGGAGTTAGTTCAACTGAATTTACTACTCAATTGGATGATTTACCAGAATTCCAATTCAAAGTAGAAGAAGAGAATAACTTGATTAAATTGACAAAATTATCAGGTAGTATTTGGGAAGATTTAGGCTTCAGCATCCAAGTTAATGAAACTTATAAATTGACAAATTATGGAGTTAATAAGATTTAAAAACCTTTGGGTTTTATTGATATTCAGAACGGGGGAAAGCAGTTTTGAATTGTAAATTATGAATTTTTAATTAGCTAAAATTATACCTACGGGAGAAAGCAACCTAAACTTTAGAAGTACTCTTATTCAGAACACAAAAGAATCAAATGTCATTCCGAACGAGGTATGAAGAGGAATCTCATGCGCTTGATAAGAAAAAGTAAAGCAATTTTGAATTTTGAATTGGTTAAAACGAAAGATGGAATCTGCGGAAGTTTTATGAATTGTGAATTATAAATTATGAATTTTAAATTAAATAAAACGAAAGATGACAATACTGCTATTTAACAAAATGTGAAATAAAAAATTATAAATATTAAGCTGAAATACTTTAATTAGCCGTCGGCGGAGAGATTTTAAAAAGACTATCTTTGCCGAGAATTTTTTTTGAATGAAATTTGATTTAAAAGCTAAAGATTTACAATCTAAAGCACGTGCAGGCAAAATCACTACCGACCATGGTGTAATAGAAACCCCTATTTTTATGCCAGTAGGCACCGTTGCTAGTGTAAAAGGAGTACATCAAAGAGAGTTGAAAAACGACATTAATGCTGATGTAATTTTAGGAAACACCTATCATTTGTACCTACGTCCAAAGACTGAAATTCTTAAAGCAGCTGGTGGTTTGCATAAATTCATGAATTGGGACCGAAACATCTTAACCGATAGTGGTGGCTACCAAGTATATTCTCTTTCTGCAAATCGGAAAATCAAAGAAGAAGGGGTAAAGTTTAAATCGCATATCGACGGTTCTATGCATTGGTTTACACCCGAGAATGTAATGGACGTTCAGCGGGAAATCGGAGCAGACATTATCATGGCTTTTGATGAGTGCACTCCATATCCTTGCGATTATGAATATGCAAAACGCTCCATGCACATGACGCACCGCTGGTTAGAACGCTGTATTGCACAACTGAAAGAAAGCCCCGCATTGTATGGATACAAGCAAGCTTTTTTTCCGATTGTACAAGGCAGTACGTATACTGATTTAAGGAAACAATCTGCAGAATACATTGCTTCAGTAGGAGCAGAAGGTAATGCTATTGGTGGACTTTCCGTAGGAGAACCAGACGATGAAATGTATGCCATGACCGAAGTGGTGACGGATATACTACCAGAAGATAAACCACGTTATTTAATGGGAGTAGGAACACCCATTAATTTGTTAGAAAATATCGCCCTAGGAGTAGATATGTTTGATTGTGTAATGCCAACCCGAAATGCTAGAAACGGCATGTTATTCACCGCAAATGGAACTATTAATATTAAAAATAAGAAATGGTACAACGATTTTTCTGCCATAGATGAAATGAACATCACTTGGGTAGATACCGAATATTCCAAAGCTTATTTACGCCATTTATTTACGGTAAATGAACTCTTAGGAAAACAAATTGCTACTATTCACAATTTAGGCTTTTATCTGTGGTTGGTTAGAGAAGCTAGAAAGCAAATTATTGCTGGTACTTTTAGAACTTGGAAAGACAAAATGGTAATACAAATGAACAAACGCCTATAATTTGAAAATCTTAGATTGGTACATATTAAAACGCTACTTATTTACTTTTTTCATGATGGTATTGCTGTTTATTCCAATCGGAATAATCATAGATTTATCTGGTAAAATAGATAAGATAATTGCTAATGAAGCACCCTTAGGTGAAACCATAGCTTATTATGGAAATTTCACCCTCTACTTTGCAAATCTCTTATTCCCTATCCTACTATTTTTATCTGTAATTTGGTTTACCTCCAAACTAGCAAACAACACAGAAATTGTAGCTTTTTTAAGTTCTGGAGTTTCCTTTTACCGATTTTTAAGGCCCTACTTTATTGGAGCAAGCATTATTTGTGCTTTAGGAATTGCATTAAGCTTATACCTTGTTCCTTCTGCTAGCACAGGCTTTAACGAATACAAATACAAGTACTTAAAGCGCTCTAAACCCAGCGATCAACAAAGAGATGTGTACAGACAAATTAATGATAACGAAGTAATCTATGCAAGTAATTTCAGGGATAAAAGCAAGACAGCTTCCAATTTTACGCTAGAGCATTTTGATGGTACGGAATTGAAATTCAAAATAAAAGCAGACCGATTAAAGTTAAACCCTGACTCTACTTATACCTTAAATAATTATGTAAAGCGAATAGTAGGTAAACGAGGAGATACTTTTATTAAAAAAAATGAATTAGATACCATTTTACCATTCGATTTTGATGAACTTACTCCAGTTATTTACATTGCTGAAACACTCAATTACAACCAATTAAAAGATTTTATTGCACAAGAAAAGAAACGCGGTTCACCAAACATCAATCGGTATGAAGTGGTTGCACAACGCAGATGGAGCATTCCTGTTTCTACATTTATACTTACCTTAATTGCCGTTTCAGTATCGGCTATTAAAAGGCGAGGAGGTATGGGCGTAAACCTAGCGATAGGAATCGTCATCGGTTTTAGCTATATTTTTATTGAAAAGGTGTTGGGCAGCATTGCAGAACAATCTACTTTCTCTCCTATTATTGCGGTTTGGTTTTCCAACGTAGCCTTTGGAGTTTTATCTATTATCTTACTTAATAATGCTAAACGATAAGTCTGCAATAAATTAACCAAGTACTTTTAATATATCTGAATTTTAAGAAAGCAAAGTGAAATCCATCGTATAAAGTTTGCTATATTTGCCTACTCATTTTACCAAATCACAACGCTAAATTATGGAATATTTAGACTTTGAATTACCCATTAAAGAATTACAAAATCAATACGAAAAAGCCTGTGAAATAGGCTCAGACAGCAATGTTGACGTATCTGATACCTGTAAGCAAATTGTAAAAAAACTAGAACAAGCTAAAAAAGACATCTATCAGAATTTATCGGCTTGGCAAAGGGTTCAACTTTCAAGGCATCCAAATCGTCCATATACAATGGATTATATAAATGCCATTTGTGGAGAATCATTTTTAGAACTTCATGGTGACCGTAATTTTGGTGATGATAAAGCAATGATTGGTGGTTTGGGCAAAGTAAAAGGCCAGAGCTTTATGTTTATTGGTCAACAAAAAGGCTATAACACAAAAACCAGACAATACCGTAATTTCGGAATGGCAAGTCCAGAAGGCTATCGTAAAGCATTACGCTTAATGCAATCTGCAGAAAAGTTTGGTGTACCCATTGTTTGTTTGATAGATACCCCAGGAGCATTTCCAGGCTTAGAAGCTGAAGAACGCGGTCAAGGTGAAGCCATTGCCAGAAACATTCAAAAAATGTTCAATATTCAAGTTCCTATTACCGTTATTATTATTGGTGAAGGTGCTAGTGGTGGGGCTTTAGGAATTGGAGTGGGCGATAAAATTATCATGTTAGAAAACACTTGGTATTCTGTTATTTCACCAGAATCCTGCTCTTCCATTTTATGGCGTAGTTGGGAGCAAAAGCAAATTGCAGCAGAAGCACTTAAACTTACTGCAAAAGACATGAAAAAACAAAAATTGATAGACGAAATACTTAAAGAACCTTTAGGTGGTGCTCATAGTGATAGAGAAAATACATTCAAAAGCGTTGAAAAATGCATTCTGAAATCTTATGAGGAATTGAAAAAGTTATCACCAGAAGAATTGACCGAAAAACGCATGGATAAATTTATTCAGATGGGCGTTTACCAAGATGCATAAATCATAAAACCAACCAGAGTAAAAAGTCCGAAGTTTTTACTTCGGACTTTTTTAGTTATCAACATCAATTAAAAACTTACCAACAGCAAAATGTTGATAAGGTGTTGACTACCTAGGAAACAATTAATTTACATTAAGTAAAGCTTTTTTTTACATTCGCAATATGGAATCATCACAACAATACGCTCAAAATAAACCCAAAAAAGGCAATGTTATCAGCCTTCAAAAAGGGAAAATACCTCCACAAGCTGTTGAACTAGAAGAGGTTGTACTTGGAGCTATGATGATTGACAAAAAAGGGGTAGATGAAGCCATTGACATTTTAAGTCCAGATGCTTTTTATAAAGAAGCACATAAAAATATTTTTGAAGCTATACATGTCTTATTTCAAGAGGGTCAACCAATTGACTTGTTAACTGTTTCAAGCCAACTTAAAAAAGAAAAGAAACTGGAGATAAGTGGTGGTGAATATTACTTGATTCAATTGACTCAAAAAATATCATCTTCTGCCCATATAGAATACCACTCTAGAATCATACTACAGAAATTCATCCAACGAAGTCTGATTAAAATTTCCAATGAAATTATAGAAGAAGCATACGATGAAGGGACTGACGTTTTTGATTTACTAGATCATGCAGAGTCCAAATTATATGAAGTTACTCAAGGAAATATAAAAAAATCCTCAGAAACCGCACAAAACTTGGTAACCCAAGCTCTAAAAAGAATAGAAGAAATATCTAACAAAAAAGGTTTAAGTGGCATTCCTTCAGGATTTGATGATTTAGATAAACTTACTTCTGGCTGGCAACCATCAGACTTGATTATTGTTGCTGCACGTCCAGGTATGGGTAAAACTGCCTTAACGCTATCTATGGCCAGGAATATGGCTGTTGAACACCATATTCCAGTTGCCTTTTTCTCTTTGGAAATGTCTTCTGTGCAATTGATAACTCGATTAATTTCATCTGAAACTGGATTGAGTTCAGAAAAATTAAGAACAGGGAATTTACAAAAACATGAATGGGAACAATTAAACGTAAAAGTAAAAGCTTTAGAACAAGCTCCATTATTTATTGACGATACCCCTTCCCTATCTATTTTCGATTTACGAGCAAAAGCTAGAAGAATGTCCTCACAACATGGTATTCAACTCATAGTAGTTGATTATTTGCAATTGATGACAGGCGGTGGAAACAACAAAGGAGGAAATAGAGAACAAGAGATTTCTACTATTTCCAGAAACCTAAAAGCCTTAGCAAAAGAACTTAATATTCCTGTAATCGCACTTTCTCAGCTTTCTAGAGCAGTAGAAACTCGAGGTGGTACTAAACGACCTTTGTTAAGTGACCTTAGAGAATCTGGTGCAATTGAACAAGATGCAGATATAGTTTCCTTTATATACAGACCTGAATATTACGATATTGACCAATGGGATGATGATGAAAGCAGTCCAACCGAAGGTCAAGGTGAATTTATTGTTGCTAAGCATAGAAATGGCGGTTTAGATAATATCAGATTACGCTTTATTGGTAACCTTGGTCGATTTGAAAATCTGAATAGTATTGCTGAAGACTTAGAGTTTGGATCGAAAATTAATAGTGAAAGTGACCCTTTTAAAACTCCAAAAACATCAAACCCAAATGAGGCTTTTGGTGACATAGAGAAAGATGAAGATCCATTTCCTTTTTAAATCTTAAAAAAAACTTGTCAGACGTAGCTTTGATGAGGATTTCTGTACCTTTAGAAATTAGAAATTAATTTATGCTTCAAAGAATAATTTTCGTTTGTATACTATTGTTTTCATTCACTTCACAAGCATCATTTGTGTTGCTTCCAATGGATGCAGAATCCCAAAAAGACCATTTAAAAGCCTATGGTATTACTTATTGGACATTAGATCGAGGTCAAAAGGTACAATGGTTGCTTAATTATCGTGGTGGTAGTTTTTTGATACCTGATTCCGAAAATCTTAGAAAAGAATGTACTATTCGTGGTGTGAGCTATGAAGTAATCAGCAATGAAAACGCAGCAGCTATTCTGAAAGAAATTGATAGTCCCGCTGTAAACCAAGAATCTGTAGTTTTAGAAAAAGCACCTAGAATCGCAGTTTATACTCCAGATGGAAATGCACCATGGGATGATGCCGTAACCTTGGTATTAACTTATGCTGAAATTCCTTATGATAAAGTATATGATGAAGAAGTTTTGAACGACGAGCTTTTACTTTACGACTGGTTGCATTTACATCATGAAGATTTTACAGGACAATATGGTAAGTTTTACAGAGCTTACAGAGCAACACCTTGGTACATAAAAGAAAAAAAGGAAGCAGAAGAATTAGCAACTAGACTTGGTTATGATAAAGTTTCTAAGGAGAAACTTGCTGTTGCTCAAAAAATAAGAAATTATGTTGTTGGTGGGGGTTTTATTTTTGCTATGTGTAGTGCTACAGATTCTTTTGATATTGCGTTAACTGCTCACCATACTGATATTTGTGAACCCATGTTTGATGGAGATGCAAGTGAACCAGGCTACCAAAATAAACTGGATTTTAGTCAAAGTTTCGCTTTTAAAGATTTTACTTTAGAAAGAGATCCAAATGTATATGAATTTTCTTCTATAGACATGACTCAAAAAAGGAAGATTCCTAAAGACAAAGACTATTTTACTTTGATGGAATTTTCTGCTAAATGGGATCCTATTCCTACTATGCTAAACCAAAACCACACCGCTCTTGTAAAAGGTTTTATGGGACAAACCACCAGTTTTGAAAGAAGCCAAATAAAATCGAATGTTCTTGTGTTAGCAGAAAACAGGGTCAATGGTGAAGCTAGATACATCCATGGTATAAAAGGAAGAGGGTTTTTCACCTTTTATGGTGGTCATGACCCAGAAGATTATCAACACCGCGTTGGCGACCCCAAAACCGAATTAGAATTACACCCTACTTCACCTGGATACAGATTAATTTTAAATAATATTTTATTTCCAGCTGCTGAAAAAGAAAAGCAGAAAACATAGATATCCACGACTTAGTTTAGCAAAAAGTAATTGGTCTTTTTATAAAAGAATTACTTGGTAAGGAAGTGGTTAGCGGGTTTCGCTTTTCGACCATCGTCCTTCGGTATTCGGTATTCGACAATCGAACAACGGGCATCGGTTTTTGTTCCTAGTCTAACATATTTCGGATATCAGTTTTCAGATTTCGGTTAGGGGTTAGCGGGTTTCGGGTTTCGACCTTCGGTAATCGAACAACGGGTATCGGGACTCTCACCTCTCATCTCTAACAGCTATACGTTTACCCTATCTTCTAGCTGAAAGCGGTCTTTTACCTTTACACGTACTATACTGTAAAAAAATTGCTACTTTTCACAAAAGTAAAAATTATGAATTTTTTGTTTAAGACAAAGCCGAAAGTAGATCCAACTGAGTACGATGATATTGAAAACCAAAGCCTTCAACCTATGGAGGCTCAAGCTTTTTACTACAATGAAACCGATTTTGAAGAATTGCCTGATTTTGATATTGAACAAATAATTCATTTTCCAAAACAAAATTATAATTCTTGGCTAAACATTCACGGTATTCACGAAACTAAAAAGATTGTAAGGATTGCTAAAAAGCTTAAGTTGCACCATTTAAGTATACAAGATATTTTCGACATACATCAAAGGCCAAAATTTCAAGAATTTGATACTTATTTTTTCTTCAATATTAAGTCTAAATTCATTGAAGAAAACAAAGATTTAAGCACTGAGCAAATCAGTTTTGTCTTAGGCGAAAATTTCCTAGTCAGTTTTCAAGAAAAAAAGAACGATCATTTTCAACATCTTCGGGAACGAATTCGCAAAAACAAGGGCGTAATTCGTGAGCGGGGCGCAGATTATTTATTGTTTTTGATGCTTGAAGCTATTTTAATTGAATTTGATAATATGATTGAAAACCTGCAAGAGGAGGTAGAAAATTTTCAGTTGATGGATGTAAATGTTGACCCATCTCCAGATTTATTGAAAGAGATAGAATATCAAAAAAAGAAGATTCAAGTCATACGGAAAGCTATTTTTCCAGTAAAAGAATTTTGCACTCATGTAGAAACTTACGAAAATCCTTTTATCCAAGAAACTAATTTAAAATACTTTAAAGACGTAAAGGAATATTGCCGGAGTTTACTAGATGATACCGAGGAAGCAAAAGTTACTTTGGAAGCCAACATCAATTTATTTTTCTCCATCCAAAGCCATCGCATGAATCAGGTTATGAAAATACTTACCGTGGTTTCTACTATTTTTATCCCGCTGACTTTTATTGCGGGTATTTATGGAATGAATTTTAAATACATGCCAGAATTGGAATATCAGTTTAGCTATTTCTTAATTTGGATTGTCTTTTTAGTTCTTTTTGTAGGGATGATGTTTTATTTTAAACGGAAGAAATGGTTTTAACTAGTTAATGATTTTATCCTGTATTCATTTTTAGCGTATTTGTATTGCTATATTCTTGTAATGGTTTAGCTAAATTCTATCAAAAATAATTTATGGCTAATCAAAATCTTTACTATAATATTGTAACAAAACTGAGATTTCAATTACTAATGCACTAAGTTGAACAACTAAAAACTAAGCCAATGACAAGAAAGCTACTTTCGCTAGAATGGAAACAATTTACCCGCTCCGCAGCATTTACCAAAGGTCTAGTCATCAAAATTCTCATGATTTTAGGGGCTTTATATTTTGGTGGAATTGCCATTTTTATGGGCGCTATTTCATTCAAAATACTGCAAAAGACCGTCCCTGATGTAGATCCCCTTATAACTATATGTCAGTTTCTCATCTATTGGGTTTTGGGCGAATTAGCACTTCGTTTTTTCTTGCATCAATTGCCAGTAATGAACATCAAACCATTGATGGTTTTGCCTATTAAACGCAACAAAGTCATTCGTTTTTTACTCAATAAAACTATTTTTTCTTTCTTCAACCTTATTGGATTGTTATTTTTTGTTCCCTTTTCGGCCATGTTGCTTTACAAAGGCTATCCACCAGTTCAGGTTTTAGGATGGATATTTAGTTTAGTAGGTTTGGTGTTGTGCCTCAATTTTGTCAATTTTCTCATCAACAAAAACAACACTTATTTTTATATTATTGCTAGTGTAGCAGCCTTGTCTATTGCACTCAACAAATATGAAATCATCTCTTTTACTAGTATTTCAGAACAGCTTTTTTACTCCCTTTACCAAATGCCTTATTTAGTAGCAATACCTTTGTTGCTTGCCTATTTCTTGTATAAAATCAACTTCAATATGGTAGCTAAACAATTTTATTTAGACGGCATGATTCGTAAGAAAATAGAAAAAGTTGAAACTAAAGACCTCAGCTTCATGGACCGGTTTGGAGATGTTGCTCCTTTTCTTAAAAACGACGTACGCATGATTTGGCGTAACAAACGCCCCAAACAAGTATTGTTAATGGCTGTGCTTTTTGTGTTTTACGGTCTAATTTTCTTTACCCTTGACATGTACAAAGACAATTTATTTTTCACCGCATTTGCCTCTATATTTATCACAGGCGGTTTCTTGCTCACCTTTGGTCAGTACGTTCCCTCTTGGGATAGCGAATATTACAAACTCATGATGAGCCAAAACATCCCTTATTCGCAATACCTAAAATCCAAATGGTCGCTTATGGTATTAGGGGTAATTATCGCCTATATACTCAGCATTCCTTACCTGTATTTTGGCACAAAAATATTTGCTATGATAACCGCTGGAGCTTTATTTAATGTAGGGTTAAACTCCTTTATCACCCTTTTTGGCGGTGCTTTAAATCGCATCCCGATTGAGCTCAATACCAAAGCAAATGCCTTCGGAAACACCCAAGGTTTCAACACCACACAGTTGCTTATTTCCTTACCCAAAATGCTCGGCCCTTATGCTATTTTTATCGTTCCCTACTATTTTTTAGGCTTTAATGCAGGAGTTATCGCCTTGGCACTAAGTGGAATTTTAGGACTGGTATTTACCAAGCAATTTTTAAAATTTATAGAAAAAACATACCAAAAAGGAAAATATAAAACCGTAGCTGCTTTTGCAGAAAAACAATAACAATTAGGGGTTTCCCCTCGCTTGGGCGAGGGTCGGGCTCTCGGCAGTCGCTTTCCCCAACAAAAAAAGTTGGGCAAGAGCTCCAACAAAGCCTCCATCCCTAAGCCAACAAAAAACAAAATAAGATGATAGAAATAAACCAAATTAGCAAAGTATATAATGGCGTAAAAGTCCTTAATGTAGAAAATGTGTCTATTCCAAAAGGACAAAGCTTCGGCCTAGTAGGAAACAATGGTGCAGGAAAAACTACACTTTTTAGCTTGTTACTCGATTTAATTCAACCTACCACCGGACACATTAGCAGCAATGGCATTGCAGTTCATGAAAGCGAAGATTGGAAACCATTTACCTCCTCATTTATAGATGAAAGCTTTCTCATTGGCTACCTTACTCCAGAGGAGTATTTTTATTTTATAGGCGACTTACGTAACCAAAGCAAAGCAGATGTAGATCAATTGCTTGCAGAATTTGAAGACTTTTTTCACGGCGAAATCCTGAACCAAAAAAAATACCTTCGCGACTTATCTAAAGGAAACCAGAAAAAAGCTGGTATTGTAGCTGCATTAATCGGAAATCCAGAGGTGATTATTCTAGATGAACCTTTTGCAAATTTAGATCCTACAACACAAATTAGATTGAAGAAAATTCTAAAAGACTTAAGCCAACAAAAAGGAGTAAGCGTATTGGTTTCTAGTCATGACTTAATGCATGTAACGGATGTTTGCGAACGCATTGTGGTAATTGATAAAGGAGAAGTGGTAAAAGACCTAGCAACCACAGAAGCTACATTAAAAGAACTGGAAGCATATTTTGAAAGGTAAATGAGCACATGCCAGTGAAAAGTTAGTTAGTTTCTAGGCTACTGCTTATTTTTTGATTAGTAGACTCATTAATTCGGTATTTAAGATTAATTTTAGATGAATGAAAAAGTATCATTTCTTATCATCTGCTTTTCTAGGTAAACTTTCTTTTTCAAAAGTTAATCCTAACCATGTTTTAAGCTTTCTTTTTTTTATTTGGACGATAACCAAATTAATCAGTTTTAGATTATGGTTTCAGCTAGACCGTGTTTTCCCTAGAATTCCTGCTTTTCAATTCTTAGATTTTAAAGGTTTCGAAATAATCGATTTGGTTTTATCTATTAGCAGTTTTTTTTTACTTGTTTTTAGCGTATTCAAACCTAAACCAAGATTAATTGTACTGCTTGTTATCTTAGAAGCTCTATTGTGTATTTTCGATCTACTTCGTTTTCAACCCTTTGAATTTCAACTTTTATTATTGAGTTTGGTTTACATTTGGAAACCAAAGCGATTTATTTTCAATTTAACCCTTCTTTTAAGCGCTACTTACATTTATGCGGGTTTATGCAAGTTCAATTTAGGTTTTGTAAATATTCATTGGGGTTATTATTTTTTAGAAAAAAGCCTCAGTGTTCCTCGAGCAATTGCACAAATTCCAATGGTAAAAGCTTTAGGATTTAGTATTCCTTTTCTAGAAACTCTTGCAGGTATACTCTTGCTTACCAAATACCGAAATGCAGCTTGTCAAGGCTTGATTTTATTTCACATTGCTACTTTATTATTCCTAGGCCCATTTCATTTGAACATAAATCAAGCCGTTTGGCCGTGGAATATAAGCATGATTTTGCTGCTTTGGTTTTTACTTAAACAACCAAGACTAAGCATAACTTATTCTATCTTTAAGCCCATAGGCCAAAAAATATACTTCATTATTCTATTTGTATTTCCTTTGTTGGGGTTTACCAATTTTTATCATCCCTATGCTGCTTTTCGATTATATGAAGGAAAAGTTACTTATCTAGTGATACAGAGTGCATCTCCTACTTTAGCTGAATTTCATCAAAAAAACTACCACAAACTCATTCCTAAAGTTAATCATTATACCACATTAGCCAGAACAATTAGCCTAGCTGAATTTCAGGTTCCCATTGCTCCTGTTCCTTGGTTACATTATAGAATTAGAGAAGTTATTCAACAGAAAGTAAGTTTTGGAGAAGCTGAATTCTATTTTCTGACCTATCCATATCGTGAAGTTAATATAATGTAATTACCCCATAATTATTAGAGTATTAAGCTGCATCAAAGCTGAAATAATGTTATTTTTTGATACTTCTTTTTGAAATCTATTAACTAAATAGAAACTAAAATTCTTTACAAATCAAGTACATTTGCACTTTTAAAATAATAAAATGAAAGTAGCTGTAGTAGGTGCTACCGGAATGGTAGGTCAAGTTATGTTGAAGGTCTTAGCGGAACAAAATTTCCCTTTAACTGAGTTAATTCCAGTTGCTTCAGAAAAATCTGTTGGAAAAGAAATTGAATTTAAAGGAAAAAAATATAAGGTGGTGAACCTTTCCACCGCAGTAGCAATGAAACCCGCCATTGCCTTATTTTCAGCAGGCGGAGAAACTTCACTAGAATGGGCTCCTAAGTTTGCAGAAGTGGGTACTCGGGTAGTAGATAACTCTTCGGCTTGGCGAATGCAAGAAAACATAAAATTGGTTATTCCCGAGATTAATGCGCATCTATTAACAAAAGAAGATTATATTATCGCTAACCCTAACTGTTCTACTATACAATTGTTGATGGTGCTGCATCCCATTCATCAAAAATATGGAATTGAGCGTGCCATTGTTTCTACTTATCAATCCATTACTGGAACTGGAGTTAAAGCAGTTCAACAA
>Ga0307944_1000376_pt1 | contig 24745 bp, 29 predicted proteins | sample OrgLakmetagen179_FD_201831 | JGI IMG/M metagenome (GOLD analysis project Ga0307944, IMG submission 201831) | Saline water microbial communities from Organic Lake, Antarctica - #179 | ecosystem: Environmental > Aquatic > Non-marine Saline and Alkaline > Saline | place: Antarctica: Organic Lake... | reverse complement strand
TCCTCCAAGTAGACCTACGCGGCGATCTGGCTGGAATCCTTGAGGTATCGGCTCAAACACGAACCCCGGCCACTGGGACCGGCGGTTCGCAAGTTGAGATGGTTGCGGGAGTAGGATTTGAACCTACTCCTGCGATTCAGCTTATCTGCGGATAGAGGTGGGCGAGTTTCATGCGCGCGTCATCGGTTGAGAAGCGCCATTTGACGGCTGTGCCGCCTTGGTTGCGGGGCATTTCCCACGCCCTGGTCTGCTCTTCGAGTTTCCCGCGATCTGGGATGCGGCGGTCGAGGCACTGGCGTGCGAGGGTGCTGAGTTCGCATTCAGCGATGTTGAGCCAAGAGCCGTGTTTCGGTGTGTAGTGCCATTCGAACCGTTCTGCGATCCGGCGGGCTTCGGCCGGGTCGAACGCCTCGTAGAGCGAGGCTTGCCGGTGGGTGTTGAGATTGTCCTGCACCAGAACGATCCTTTCAGCCTCTTGGAAATGGGTATCGGCCAGGTCCCGCAGAATATGGGCATAATCGACGGCCGTGCGCCGCTCGCGAACGGCGACATGACGCCATCCTTCCAGAGGCGCAAACAGCATGAACAGGCTGGCCACGCCGGCGCGCTCGTATTCATAGTCGAAGCGCGCGTCGCGGCCGGGCCCCATCGGGATTGGCGTGCGCGTCTCCTTGGTCAGTTGCTTGCTCGTCTCGTCCAGACAGACCAGCGGGCGCGCCGGATCATGCGGGCGCGTGTAGACCTCCAGCACATCTTCCATCGCCGCGACAAAGGCGGCGTTGGCCTTCGGCGGGATCACCCAATACCGGCTTCGATGCGGTTTGAGCGCGTTTTTTTGAGCACGCGCTGGATCGTGCTGTCGCTGGCCGCCTCCACGATGCCCAGTTCGACCACACGCTTTTCCAGCAGCCGCAAGGACCAGCGCGCATGGCCTTCGGGCGGCTCCGAACAGGCCAGTTGCAACAAGCGCGCCTCCGCTTCCCCATCAAAAATCCGAGGCGTTGGCGGCGTTTGGCGCTTCTTGCGCGCCAGCGCCGCTTCCAGACCCTCCTCCACGAACTGGCGGCGCGTGCGAAGCACTGTCGACGCGCTGGTGTCCAATGCCGTAGCAATCCGCGCATTATCCCAGCCGCCATTTTCCAAGGATGCGTCCGCCTTCAGCAGGATTCGTGCTTTCAGCAGCCGGTAAGCAGCATCCCGACCGGTCCGGATCATCCCCTCAAGGAACGACCGCTCATCAGAACTCAACCGAACCACATATTTCACCAACGGCCCTGTTTTCGTCATCTCAATCACCTCTCGACCATTTTCGACAGTGATTCAGAGAAATGTCCTCGTGTCAAAATAACCGAAGCGAAGGACTACGACCTTCAGGTTATGAGCCAATAATTGAATGATTTCAATAGTTTATGAAAATCAGGCACTTAGCCGATAAGCCTTTGATTTTGCGAATTTCCATGCCGTGCATTCACTGGCATTCGCCCGTATTCAGCCGCAAATCCAGTTCGAAATGTGCATTCGCAGGTTGATGTGGTGTTGATGTAGCCGATGGCTTTGACGAAGGCGATCATGGGCGCAAATACAGCAAGCGACCACGACGACAGGCCTCGAAACGTTGAAATTCGGACTGAAGACCGTTCAGTTTCGCCCGCCGACTTGTGTGAAAAACCGGCGGGCAGATTGTCCTTTACCCGGCCAGCGACCATCACGTAGAAATTAGTGAGCCGGTTCGTATAAAATATCGGCCAAAAAACTGGGGAGCATCATCTGATGAAATCAAGGACATATATCGGCGTCGGTCTTATCGGTCTCGGCCTCGCGGCTACTGCGCCAGCACGCGCTGACACTCTGCGCGACGTGATCGAAAGCGGAACGCTGACGGTCGGCGTCAAGGCCGACTACAGGCCTTACGGCTATCTCGACACGGACGGCAATGTCGTCGGCATAGAGCCCGACCTGGCTCAGGACGCAGCTGACGTCCTCGGCGTCGACCTGGAACTCATCGAGGTCGTTGCCTCAAACCGGATGCAGTTTCTCGAGCAGGGCAGGATCGACGTCATGATCGCGACCATGACCGATACCATGGAGCGGCGCGGCGTGGTGGAGATCCTGAACCCTGACTACTATTCATCGGGGACCAATATCCTGGCACGCAAGTCGAGCGAGTTCTCGGATTGGTCGGATCTCGATGGTGCGCCGGTCTGTGGCGTGCAGGGCGCCTTCTACAACCGCAAGACCGAAGAGGAGTTCGGCGCCGATATCGTGGGGTTCACCGGCACCTCCGAGGCGCTCAACGCTCTGCAGCAGGGGCGCTGTGCCGCTTTCGTCTATGACGACAGCTTTCTGAATTCGCGCCTCCAGGAAGATGGCTGGGCCGACTACGAGATGCCCCTCGAAACCATTGATGACGCCCCTTGGGGCATGGCGGTCAAGACGGGCGAGGACGCGATGGCCGCCTTCATGTCGGGCATGATCGTGCACTGGCATACGACGGGACGCATCGTGGAGCTCGAAGAAGAGTACGGCATCCAGCCTGTGCCCTTCACCCGCAGGATGCATGAGCGCTATCGCGGCTACATCCCCGACTCCGGCAGCTGATCGTACGGTCGGCGGGCGTGATTGCGCGCCGACCTGATCTCACCACGCAAATCACGAGGCTTCCGTGTTGGAAATTTCCGAATGGTTCCGGGTGCTCGCCGAGACATCCGGGATCAACCTGACCATTGTCTACGATGCCTATGACCGCGAGCGGATGGTCCGTGGGTTTTTCAACACGATCCTTCTTTCGGGTATCTGCCTCGTGTTGTCGATTGTGATCGGCGTTGTGGGAGCATGGCTGCAGGGATCCTCGCTCAAATGGACGCGACGGATCGTCTCCGGGTATATCCAGCTTTTTCGCAACACGCCGCCGCTCGTGCAGATGTACTTCTTCTTTTTTGCCCTCGGCGCGCTGATGCCGCGCATGCAGAACGAGTGGGGGATTATGGAGCCGATCCTCTCCAATTGGCACTGGGCGATCATCTCGCTGTCATTTTTTGCGGGCGCTTTCAACGTGGAGATCTTTCGCTCGGGAATCGAGGCGGTGCCGAAGGCGACGGTAGAGGCTGCCAAGTCGCTGGGATACACGCGTCTGCAGGCGTATCGCCATGTGGTGCTGCCGCTGGCACTCCGGGTTTGCCTGCCCGCGCTCAACAACAATCTCGTCAACCTTGTGAAAACGACAACCCTCGCCTACGCAATTGCGGTGCCGGAGATGCTCTATGTCGCCAATCAGATCTGGTCAGACAGCCTCAACGTGCCGGAGATGATGACCTTTCTTCTCTTCGCCTATGTCGGGCTTCTCGCGCTTCTGGTCTGGGTGATGAACCGCTGGGAGCGGTCGCTGCGCCTGCCGGGATTCGGCTCATGAGCCGGACGCGCCTTGAGGGGACCACGGACTTACCGGTCCTTATGCCCGCCGCTGATCGTCTTGCGGCACGGGCGCAGGCCGAACGGCACCTTGGAGGTCCAGCGCTTCGACTGAGCCTCCTTCACGGATGCGCACTCGCTCTGTTGATTGCCGTTTGGGCCGGGGCGGTCTGGGCCCAGGACACGGTAGCGGGTGAGGTGCGGCCTGGCGTTTTCGCGGCCCTCTGGCAGTGGCTGCCAGTTCTGCTCGGTGGCTTCGTGTTCAACGTCGGCATTAGCATCATGGCGATGGGGATCGGCACGGTGACCGGCACGGCTCTGGGCATCCTGCAGGTGTCGAAAATCCGACCGCTGAGGAGTTCGAGCTGGCTCGTCACGCAGTTTTTCCGCAACGCACCATGGCTGGTCCTCCTCTTCTACTGCATGTTCCTGATGCCTTTCGAGTTCACGGTGCTCGGGGTCACCATTCCCTTCCCCGATTGGGTAAAAGCGGTTATCGGCCTCGCACTCCCGGTGATGGCAAACGTATCCGAGATTGTGCGGGGCGCGATCCAGTCAATACCCTCCGGGCAGTGGGAGGCAGCCCGTAGCCTCGCCTTCTCGCGCCGGCAGATCCTGTTCGAGATCATCCTGCCGCAATGCGTCAAGCGGATGCTACCTCCATGGATGAACCTTTACGCGATCCTGACCATGGCAACGGTGCTCGCATCGGTTGTCGGGGTCAGCGAGGTAATGACGCTGACACAGCGCGCGCTTGCAGCAGAAAGCCGGACCGACTTGCTGGTCCCTTTCTACGGTTTCGTGATGCTGCTTTTCTTCGTCTATTGCTACCCCATCGCCCGTTACACCCAGAAACTGGAGCTGCGCTATGCCGTCAAATAGTGAGACAAGAGCGACCGACACCGCATGCATTCCAGACCAGCCCATCGTGGCGATCCGCGACGTCCAGAAGAGTTTTGGCGACATTGAAGTGCTTAAAGGGATCAGCCTCGATGTGATGAAGGGTGATGTGATCTGCATTATTGGCGCCTCGGGATCGGGAAAATCTACGCTGCTGCGGTGCATCAATGCGCTCGTGCCAATCGATAAGGGGTCGATCAAGGTGGAGGGGCTGGAGGTCAATGACCCCAAGCTTGACGAGCTTGCGCTTCGCAAGAAGGTTGGAATGGTCTTTCAGCAGTTCAATCTGTTTCCCCATCGCACGGCGCTGCAAAACATCATGATGGCGCCGGTACAGGTGCTGAAACAGGACCGAGAGAAGGTGCGCGAACGCGCCTATCGCCTATTGAAAAAGGTTCGGCTCGAGGAGAAGGCCGAAGCGTACCCGGGTGAACTTTCGGGTGGACAGCAGCAGCGCGTTGCCATCGCCCGTTCTCTCGCAATGAACCCCGATGTCATGTTGTTCGATGAGGTAACCAGCGCTCTGGACCCCGAGACGGTCGGTGAGGTGCTGACCACGATCCGCGAGCTCGCTCAGGAAGGCATGACCTGCATGCTGGTCACCCACGAGATGGGCTTCGCACGCGAGATAGCAGACCACATGTATTTCACCGATAAGGGGGTGATCGTCGAGCACGGACCGCCGACGGAATTCTTCTCAAGCCCGCGCGATGAGCGAACCCGCGCCTTCCTCAGCCAGATCCTCTGAGCCCCTACTCTGCGGCCTCAATCTTGTACGCTTTGGCAGCCATGAAATGTTATTGGCAATCATCATGGTTCCGGAGCTCACTCCGGCTGCTCGCAGCCCCTGCGACAGAATGCGTCGCTTTATAGAAAAGTGGGTCTGCAGTCCTGCAATGACAGGTTTATCTGTCACTCTAAGTTGTACTCGAATTGGTTCTTAAACCTCGAGTGGAGCGCTTGCAGCGGCGTTGTTTACCGAACCGAAAAATCCGTTCCCGTCCTTCTGGGCTCCTCGTGCGATTGCAGCGCAGGGAACGGTCTGACCCTGCCGGCACCCTACCGTGTGCGCGTGGGGATGTCGGCGATTAAGAAGGAGTGATACGCATGGGACTGCCACAACGTGTTTTCTACCCTGTCCATGAAATAGCCACGCGCTGGGGATGCTCGGTGTCCGACGTCGCCGGCTGGGCCACGATGGGTCAGCTCAGGATTGTCACCGGCATTCCACCCGTCGAGTGTGGTGAATGGCGCGCAGGCGGGCTGGTTCAGGTCGAGCCGATGGACATTCTACCAATGTTCCGGTCCTGCGGAACAGGTCCGCGCGAGGTACGTCTGTACAGAGTTCGACCAATCGAATCCGATGAATGGCTTTACATCACCGCCCCTGCAGACGGCGTGCGTGTCTCGATCTGTAGCGCGACAATCTGGATGAGAAAGAGCGCGTCAATCTGGATGAGAATCCTTGCCCGCGACAGGTTGAGGATGGCGGGTTACTCTGTCGCGGGCAAGAGACTTTTTGCTGATGATTGTCGCGGCGCGTCAATCTTCTTTCGTGTCGGCCGATGGCGCCTTCCGAGGCGGACGCCCCGGGCCCTTGGCCTTTTCCGCAGCTTTCCGCCGGTAGCTTTCGACATTCATCTCGAAGATGGTCGCGTGATGAACAAGGCGGTCGACGGCGGCCAGGGTCATGGCCGGGTCCGGGAAGATCGTGTTCCATGCGCCGAAGGGTTGGTTGGCCGTGATCAGCATGGAGCGGCGTTCGTAGCGCGCGCTGATCAATTCGAACAGCACGCTGGTCTCTGCCTGATCCTTTGTGACGTAGGTGATGTCGTCGAGGACTAGCAGGTGGAACTTGTCGAGCTTTGCGATGGCTGCCTCAAGGACGAGATCGCGGCGCGCCTGCTGGAGCTTCTGGACCAGATCGGTGGTGCGGGTGAAAAGGACCCGATAACCGTTCTGGATGAGTGCCAGCCCGATCGCGGATCCCAGATGCGACTTTCCCACCCCCGGCGGGCCGAACAGCAGGATGTTGCTACCCTTTCCGATCCAGCTGTCGCCGGCGGTGATGGCACTGACATGGGCCCTGGACAGCATGGGGACGGCTGCGAAGTCGAAGGTCTCAAGGGTCTTTCCGGGCAACAATCGGGCCTGTGCGAGATGTCGCTCGATGCGGCGGCGATCGCGTTCGGCCAGTTCATGCTCCACCAGGGCGCTGAGCAGACGGGCGGCGGGCCAGCCTTCCTTGTCGGCCTGTTCTGCGAAGCGTGGCCAGAGCGCCTTGATGGCTGGCAGGCGCAATTCGTTCAGGGCGAGGGTAAGGCGGGCGGTATCGGTCTCGGACGACGTCATGCTGCAACCTCCTCGGCGCAGGCCGCACTGCCGACCAACCGGTCGTAGGATGACAGGTCGGCCAGCTGCACCTCGACCTCGGGCATCGCATCGGCCGGCGGGTTAAAGAGCGCGCGCAGGGCCGCCATGTCGGGCTGGCGTTTCTGACGAAGATCCTCTTCGAGCTGCGCGGCCAATTCGGCCTCGCATCCCCGATCATGGGCCAGCGCCAGAAGATCGACAGTCATGCGACACGCCGTCTTCTCATCAGTCTGTTCCAGCAGGACTGCGAACATGTCGCTGAACGCCCGGCGTGGGAACAGCTGGTCCCGGTAGACCAGCCCCATCAGCGCCATGGGTTTCTTGCGCAGGGAATGGATGACATGGTGATAATTGACCACGTGACCACGGCTGCCGCTGCTCGATGCCCGTCCGCGCGGCAGCGTCAGCAGGGCGCTACCTGTGATAAACCGCAATCATCAGTACTTCGGACTGCAAACATCGGCCGTTTATCGACCAGATTGTTCGCGACTATCGGGCCCGCTTCGACCGGATTATTTGCGAACGCAACCACATTATTCGCGACTGGGCTGCAAACATCGGGCTCCGGCCACTTTACATGAGAACGGCCTTGGTAGCTGAGATGTAAGGCTCGCCGACAGGTAAGTCGGCGAGTATCTTCACGCTTTTCCGCGGCGCGCGCACCAGCCCGAAGTCATTGCAGACATGCCCGCGACGCCGATCAGGATGGCTATCAGGAGGACATAGCTGCCACAGTGGTCGAGCGTGGACATGGTGATTGCGGCGGCGATGGGTCTGATGCGCGGTCAAAGGTTTGCTTTCCAGCGCCACAATATTCCACTATAGTGGATATTCCATCATATAAGAATCATTCTTGGAAAGGTGTTGGATATGCTGGAGGCAGACAGCAACCGGTCATGGAGCGTCGGGCAGAACGTAGCGACTATCCGACGCCGCCGGGGTTTGACGCTTGAGGGGCTCTCGGAACTCAGTTTGGTCAGCCGCGCATCAATCTCTGCTCTTGAAAACGGAGCCGACAATCCGCGCGTCCAGACGCTCTGGAACCTCGCGGACGCACTTGGGGTGAATTTCGGCACTCTGATCGGTGACAACGAGGGCGAGCGTGTCTTGGACGGCGATGGTGCCAGCGTGCAGCTCATCGACCGGCAAACGACTCCGAAGATTGTCGAGGCTTACCTGTTCGAGTTGCCCGCCGGGATAGCCCGTAACGCCCGATCTCATGTTGCAGGTGTACAGGAGCACGTGGTCGTTCTTACCGGAGAACTTCTGACGGGGCCGTCGGACGGTCCCAGCTTGCTGACACCTGGACAATCCGTCTCGTTCGCGGCGGATGTGCCGCATATTTATTCGGCCGGGCGCGCCAGCACGCGCGCCATCGTAACTGTGGTGTATCCACGTCTGGACGACGGGACACGGCCCGACCAGGAGCTGAACTGGCCCCGGAGCAAGGCCGATTGGGAGGCGATCGTGTCGCTGATGGCCCGCGCCACGATCGAGGTGCAGAACGGGCTCAGGGTAAATACCAAGACGTTTAATCTTCCGGCGCAGATCAGCCCCGAAAAAGCAGCGAGTGACCTTCGGAAAAAGATCGCGGCCGTTCCGTCGAGCCCGGCCGTTCGCCGCTTCGTTATCGCCGACAACGCTCCCGGAATTCTCTCGATCTACCGGACACCGCAGATGACAGGCCTTCCCCCGACCGCCGGACCCTTGGAAGGAAAGATAACAAAGCGATGCCTTGAACTCGCTGGCCTCGCTACTGCGCGTCGCGGGACGTACGATTTGGATCGGGTCCATCGCATTGTCGGCGAAACCTCGTCCTTGACGGAATCCGCCTTGGCGGCGGAAATCCTGACACGAAATGGAATGCCGACCGTCCCGCTCGGTGTTGGCACGATCGAACACTCCCGAGAAGTCGGTGATGCTGATGCCGAGCGCCTTTTCGAAGCTCGGATCGACGTCGATGCCTACGAGGCCTACGAACTCGTCCACCCCGCCTATGCTCGCCAGACGCTCGCGCTTGCGTGTTATCTGCCTGTGACAAAAGGATTGAGGATTCTCGATGTCGGAACGGGTCTAGGTCTCCCCCTGGCCATGCTTCGAGAACTCCGCCCGGACATGCAGGCGGTGGCCGTAGACCCGAGCCAAGTGGCGGTCCAGCATCTGACGCGGCGGTTCGCCGAGGACCCCGCCGTCGAGATCCGGCAGGCCTCCATCACAGAACTTGAGCGAGGCAATGATGGCTTCGAGGCTGCCGTGTCGATTGGTGCGTCTCACCACTTGGACACGTCCGCCTTTCTAGCTGCTATCCGGGAGCAGGTAAGGCATGGCGGTCGTGTCCTGATCGCCGACGAGATGGTTTCCGCATTCTCAAACCGCGAAGAGCGTGAAGCCGCCCTAATTCGCCATCACTTGTGGTATATATTGGACACACTGGTGGAGTTGCCGAAGGGAGCCCACAAGGGCGACATCCAGCTCGCGCAGCGCTTGGCCCAAGTGCTTCCTGGGACGATGGGAATGGCCCATTCCGACCGAAGCAAGGCAGCTCGGCGTACGATCCGAGACCTCTTCGAGGAGGTCATGGCGATCGAGCGGCCAATGCAGCCCTCACACCCGCTGGCAGTGTTCTCTCGCTTCCACCTTCTGGAACTCCAGGCGCTCATTGCGGGGTTCGACTACGAGGTCGAGCAGAAGACGTCTCCGCCACGGTTCAAAGCGCTCGCCCGGACGAATGGTTTTGAAATTGCGAACCACCACCGGATCTATGCCACCGACGGCGACAGCTTTGAGGATGCCGGGACGCACCTTCTGGTCATGGAGGCCCTATGACGGCCGATCTCGGTCTGCGCGCAGGAATGCGCGCTGCGATGCCCATCGCGGCCGCTTACCTGCCGGTGGCCTTCGCTCTCGGGGCGGCGTCCTCGCAGTTGGGTTTTTCTATCTTTGGAAGCGCGCTCTGGTCCGCGATCATGTTCTCGGGGGCAAATCAGGCACTCCTCCTCAGCGGGCTCGCCTCGGAGGTTCCGTTCGTCATCCTGGCGCTCTTGGCTATCGCGGCGAGCCTCAGACATGCCCTCTACGGAGCGGCTCTCGTAGGACGGCTTGATGCTTCGTCTGCAGGCCGTGCCACGTTTGCATATGGCCTGACGGACGAGGTATTCGCCACGACCCTGACGGCATACGAAGCCCGTGATCGCGCTTTGCCCTCCAGGTGGCTCGTGGGACTAGCCGTTTCGGCACTCGGGATTTGGATCATCGGGACCGCACTCGGAAGCGCGGTCGGCGATGTGCTTCAGGCCCGCGCGCCCGGCATCAGCGCGGCGCTCGACTTCGCTCTTCCCGCACTCTTCGTGGGACTGGTCTGGTCCACGGCGAGTCGGTCGGTGCTTGGGCGGATGCTGCTCTCCGGGACGCTCTCGGCATTCATGATTTTTTTGGGACGCCCCGAACTCGCGATCCCTGCGGGGGCTCTGCCCGCTCTAATCCCTGATCGGAAAACCGAATGACCGCCCTCTGGATCACCATCACGGTCATCGGTGTTGCGACCTACGCCACCCGTGTCGTGCCATTGTTCTGGCTTCGGCCGAACGGCCAGGAGAGGCCGCGGTCGTCGTGGCTCGACCGCTTGGGCCCGTGTTTGCTGTCAGCTATGGCGATCGCGGTCATCCTACCCACGTTCGCCCATGCAGAGGGGTCGTTGGAGTTTCTAGCCGCCACAGGCGGGTTGATCGCTGCGGGTGGCTCCATGTGGTTTCGGCGGGATCCGGGCCTCGCCACCCTCGTCGGCATGATTGCTTTCTATGTCGTATCACCCTGATCGACATCGAATGAAAACAGAAGTGTCTGGCAAACCCTCGTTTCCCGGATGCACGGGGCCCGGCGGAAGGCTGCCTTGAAATAGCAACGAAGTTCTTTCCGCTTACCCTGTCCGGAAATCTGTGTATATCTATAATCATCTACCACGGCTTTCCGGACGTTACTCGATGCTCATCGGCTATGCGCGCGTCTCGACCGACGACCAGACGCTCGATCTGCAACGCGACGCGCTGAGCGCGGCCGGCTGCGAGAAACTGTTCGAGGACAAGGCATCCGGCGCCAAGGCGGACAGGCCGGGCCTCAAGCGCGCGCTGGACCATCTTCGGGCGGGCGACACGCTGGTGGTTTGGCGGCTCGACCGCCTCGGTCGGTCGCTGAAGGACCTGATCCTTCGGGCCGAGGAGCTGAAGGACCATGGCGTCGGGCTGCGGTCTCTCCAGGAGGCGATCGACACGACATCAAGCGGAGGGCAGCTCGTCTTCCATCTCTTCGGCGCGCTCGCCGAATTCGAACGCACGCTGATCCGCGAGCGCACCCAGGCCGGTCTTGCCGCCGCACGCGCGCGAGGCCGCAAGGGCGGGCGGCGCAAGTTGCTCGACCCGCGCAAGCGCGCTCATGCGGTCGATCTCTACAAGTCGCGCAAGCACACCGCGAATGAGGTCTGCGATCTGATGGGGATCAGCCGCGCCACCCTCTACGCCTATATCGAGGAATTCTCCGATGGGCCGTAAGGGGCGGATCCCCGCGGAAACCTTGCTGGCTCTGCGCACCCGGCTCGGGAAACTGCCGGCGCGCGATCCCCAGCGGCGGGCAGAGATCGCGCGCGTCGCGGAGGTGTTCGGCGTCAGCGCCGCCACGATATATCGGTCCTTGCAGGAGTTGCACCGCCCGAAGGCGCTGCGCCGGGCGGATCGTGGGCAACCGCGCGCGATCCCCGCCGCCGACATGACGCGGTTCTGCGAGATCATCGCCGCATTGAAGATCAGAACGCGGAACGGCCAGGGACGGCATCTCTCGACGAACCGCGCCATCGAGCTCCTCGAGGAGTTCGGCGTCGAGACACCGGACGGCCATGTCCAGGCCGCGCCCGGTTCCCTGCGACCGACGACCGTGAACCGCTGGTTGCGCGCCTGGGGTCTCGATCACACCCGCATATCCCGCGCCCCCGCCGCCGTCCGGTTCGAGGCCCGGCACGCGAACGCGTGCTGGCAGTTCGACATGAGCCCGTCCGACCTCAAGAAGATCGACCGGCCGGACTGGATCGAGCCGGGACGCGGGCAGCCGACCCTGATGCTGTTCAGCGTCGTCGACGACCGCAGCGGGGCGGCCTATCAGGAATACCGCTGCGTCTACGGTGAAGATGCCGAAAGCGCGCTGCGCTTCCTCTTCAACGCGATGGCGCCGAAAGACGATAGCCCGCTGCGGGGTATCCCGGCGATGCTCTATCTCGACAACGGCCCGGTCGCCCGCAGCCTCGTGTTCCAGACGATGATGGAGCGGCTCGGGATCGACTGGCGCACCCACATGCCGGCCGGGACCGACGGCAACCGCACGACGGCGCGCGCCAAGGGTAAGGTCGAGCGGCCGTTCCGGACCGTGAAAGAGGCACACGAGACGCTCTATCATTTTCACAAGCCGGAGACGGAGGCCGAGGCGAATGCCTGGCTGCACAACTTCATCGACCGTTACAACGACAAGCCCCACCGGCGCGAACCGCACAGCCGGATCGAGGACTGGCTAGCAAACCTGCCGGAGACCGGCCTGCGCGAGATCTGTTCCTGGGAACGCTACACGGCCTTTGCGCGCGAGCCGGAGCGCCGCAAGGTCGGGGCGGATGCACGGGTCGCGGTCGGCGGCGCGCATTACGAGGTCGACACCGATCTCGCCGGTGAGGACGTGCTGCTCTGGTGGGGCCTTTTCGACACCGACCTCTTCGTCGAGTGGAACAACCGGCGGTTCGGCCCCTACCGTCCGTCCGGCGGACCGATCCCGCTTCATCGGTATCGCAAGCCCGGCAAGTCGGCCCGCGAGAAGCGTGCCGAGACGGTCGCGGAACTGGCCGAGGCGATCAGCCTGCCCCGCGCGGCCGTCGCCGGGATCGGGCAGCCCGATCATGTCGCCGAGATCGTTCCGCTCAGGTCCGTGCGCTTCGAGGACCCGGATCCTTGGGGCGAGATCGCCTTTACCAGCGCCCTCGCGGCGCGTCGGGCAATCTCCGACCAGCTCCGCCGACCGCTCGGCGAGCTGCATGGGAATGACCTTGCCTTCGTCTCCGAGTTGCTCGGCCGCACGCTCGACAAGGCCGAAATCCGGACCGCCATCCGGGACCGTTTCAGCAAACGACCGGAGGAATAACAGTCATGTTGACGAGCAGGATCCGCGACCAGTTCCATATCGCGAAGGACTGGCGCGAGGCCGGTCACTTCGAGACCGCGCGGATGAAACAGATCGGATCGGACATCCGGGCGGCGGTCATGGCCGGGCGACTGATCGCGGTCTCCGGACCAGTCGGCGCGGGCAAGACCGTCGCGGTCAACCGGCTGAAGACCCAGATGGCCAAAGAGGGCAAGGTGATCGTCGTGCGCAGCCTGTCGATCGAACACCAACGGATCACGTTGCCTGGTCTCATCACGGCGCTGTTTCTCGACATCTCGGGCGATCCCGGTCTCGTCGTTCCGACGCGGCCGGAGCGTCGGGAGCGGTTGCTTCAGGATCTGATCCGCGCCGAGAGGAAGCCGGTCGCGCTCTTCATCGACGAAGCTCATGACTTGCATGGCCAGACGCTGAACGGGTTGAAACGGCTCATGGAGATGATCGACGAGGGCGGCGGCACACTCGCCGTTGTCCTGGTCGGACACCCGCGTCTCCACAACAACCTGCGTCGCCCGACGATGGAGGAGATCGGCCATCGCACGGCGAAGATCGAGTTCGGGGGCCTCGGCGACGAAGGCGTCGCCTTCATCGACTGGCTGCTGAAGGCTTGCCTGGCGGACGGGACGAAACCGAACGACGTCATTACCGCCGACGCCCGGGCCTTCCTGGCAGAGACGCTGACGACACCGCTCCAGATCGTCGAACATCTGAACCGCGCCTTCACCGACGCCTTCCGCATGGGCGCGGACACGGTGACGCGTGAGATCGTCGAGGATACCATCTCCGCCGGCTTCGACGATCTCGACGCGCGCCTGACCCGGATCGGCTATCCGCCGAAGGCGCTTGCCGACCAGTTCGACACCCGCCTGCCGGAGATACGTCGGTTCCTGGGCGGCAAGCTCGACGCAGAGCGGACCGAGGAAATCACGACCATGATGCGCCGGGCGGGCCTGCCGATCTGACCTTCAGGGTCATTCTCGCGTAATGTGGTTCGAGCGCGATGTTTGCAGCCCAGTCGCACGAAGTGTGGTTTCGTTCGCAGATAATGTGGTCAGGACACCCACGATAGTCGCAGGTAATCTGGTCGAGAAACGACCGATGTTTGCAGTTCAGAGCGCGGATGATCGCAGTTCGTTACACCTATAACCGCACCGTGCCCACCGAGGACCGGCGCGAGGGTGTGCTGGCCTTCAACGAAAAACGCGATCCGGTTTTCAAGGGGCACTAGCCGTGGGCGATCCGGCGGCATTTTTCGGTGCGGTCCACGTCGATGATGCCCTCGTCCCGAATCCCGGCGTCCCGGAGGCAATCCGCTTGCACCCGCCATCAGACGGGCGACGAGGTGTGCCGGGCGACCCAGGTAATCGGGTCGACCTCATCCCCGGGATCATTGCCGGCCGCTGACGGAAAACCCGCGCTGGCGCGCGGATGGCGCAGCGGGCTGATTTGTCCGTCCATGAGGACAGTGGCGGCTATCCCCGGATGTCAAGCCATGACCCAATGGCCCGCGGTCACCCGGCAGCGTCCAGACCACCCCGATCGGACTTGAGGCTGCCATTGTTGCAAAATTGCGGCCAGAGACGTGAGTGCCCCTTACCCCTTTGACGTCATGTCACGCGGACGCTTTCGGCGGTGCCGGGGGCCGAAACGCGGCCCATGAGGGCGATGCGGATGTGGATTTTTGCGGTTTGGCGGTCGGGGTTTCTTGCCGTGATGCGACCCCCGAAGGGGCCCAAAGTATCTGCTGGCGCGTAGGGTTTCGATGCGGGCACGGGCCGCACCGCTACCTCTGGCTCGTCACTCAGCTGCTTTCGCACACAGCCCCGGGCAGCCTCGCTCGACATCGCGAGGAACGCGGCCGGTGTGGTGCTTTCGTGGGCTTGCCGATCGACGCCGAGCCTTTTGGTGAGACCGTTCATGTCAGTGGACGCGTTCCAACGGGATACGAATATCCCTTTGCTTGTCGCTTGGTTCGCGCCGACGGTGAGGATGTGCTGTCGGGGCAGCGACGGCAAGTGGCCGAGTAGCCGAACCTACCCACGCAGGGTCGTGCAGCCAGAACCGCATCGCGTTTTCAAGATCCGCGTGCCCCGTCGTCGGCCGCGCGCCGTCACGGGGCTAGCCCCGTATGCGACATACAGTCTCTAAGGCTTTTCGGGATGGAACCCCTCCGTGCCAATACGAGTGAGACAATTGAGTGGCTGAAGTTTACACTTGAGGGCGCAGGAGAACGAACCCATGGTTATGCCTTCACAGACACCACTTTCGCCGGATGCTGGATCTGACCCTGTTTTGTCCACGACATTGCCCGCCCGCGTTGTTTCAGCACCAGTGGTCCCCACGGCCGAACTAACGAGCACGCCGAAGCGGCGCAGCTTCACAGCCAAATACAAACTGCGCATTCTGGATGAGACGGACCAAGCGGCAGACACTGGCGGGGTTTCCGCCATTCTACGGCGGGAGGGGCTTTATTCCTCTGCACTGACCGATTGGCGCCGCGCGCGGGCGGCCGGCACATTGGGTGCATTGCAGCCACGTCACCGTGGCCCACAAAAGGCACCTGCCAATCCATTGCAAGCTGAGCTGGCAAAGGCCAACCGTGAGGTCGCAGCGTTGCGGCGCCGTCTGGATCAGGCGGAAGCCATCATCACCATCCAAAAAAAAGTGGCGGCACTTCTGGACGAGATGGAGCAGACGCAAGAGCGCGGCGGCAAATCATGATGGCCACCGCGATTGCTTTGCCCGCAGGCAGCGGCTTGACCTCAGCCGTTTGCTCCGCGCTTTCTTTGTCCCGCGCAAGCGTTCTTCGGCACCGCGCGGCGCTGACGGACCCGCCATGTGTGCGAAAGCCGCGCCCGCTTTCAGCGCGGGCTTTGCCGCAACGTGAACGGGACCAGGTGCTCCAGCATCTACGCGAGCCCCGTTTTGCGGATCAGACGCCCACCGAAGTCTTTGCCACCTTGCTGGATGAAGGGACCTATCTGTGTTCGATCCGCACAATGTACAGGCTATTGGCGGCGCAGGGCGAAGTGGCCGAACGCCGCCGACAGCGCACACACCCCGTCTATGCGAAACCGGAACTTCTGGCGAGCGCGCCCAATCAGGTCTGGTCTTGGGACATCACAAAACTGATGGGCCCGGTGAAATGGTCCTACTTCTATCTCTATGTCATCCTCGACATCTTCAGCCGCCGAGTGGTTGGCTGGCGCATCGAGCACGCGGAAAGCGCCGCCCAGTTCAAGGAACTGTTCATCGACGCGATGGAGAAACATGCCGTGCCGCGCGATCAACTGACACTGCACGCCGACCGCGGCGGACCGATGAAAGCCAAGACAACGGCGTTGATGCTGGTCGATCTGGGCGTGCTCAAGTCGCACAGTCGACCGCACACATCAAACGATAACCCGTTCTCGGAAGCCCACTTCAAAACCCTGAAATATCAACCCGAATTTCCGAGAAACTTCGAAACCATCGAGCAGGCCCGCGCATTCTGCCGCCGTTTCTTCGCATGGTACAATCAAGACCACCATCACGCAGGGATCGGACTGATGACCCCCGACCAAATCCATTTCGGACAGGCCGAAACAGTCTATGCTGCGCGACAGTCAACTCTCAATGCCGCGTTCCTAAGCACGCCCGAACGCTTCGTCCGCAAGCCGCCAAAACCGCCTCAGATCCCGACAGCCGTCTGGATCAATCCACCAAAGCCAATCGAACAAAACCAAGTCTAAAGCCCAAAAGCCACTGTCTCAAAATCGTTGACACGTTCCGAACCCAAGGTTATCTCCACTTCCGCGTACACCAAGGTATGCACAAGGAGCAAAATCATGGAAAACATCTCGGTGGGGCAATACGACCTCATTTACAATGCTTTCTCGTTTGCGTTCGCGACGCTTGCTGCGGCAACAATCTTTTTCTGGTTGGGACGCAGTCAGGTCGCTCCGCAATACAGAACGGCAATGACCATCACCGGTCTTGTCACGTTCATCGCCGCTTACCACTACTTTCGGATCTTCGAAAGCTGGGAGGCCGCGTTTGACGTGACCGAAGGTACGGTCGCGACAACGGGCTATGCCTTCAATCAGGCATACCGCTATGTCGACTGGCTGTTGACGGTGCCGCTGCTGCTGGTCGAGCTGATCCTCGTCATGGGGCTCAGCCGGTCGGAAACCGTGTCGCGTGCCACGCGCCTCGGTCTGTTGGCGGCGCTGATGATCGCCCTCGGATATCCGGGCGAGATCGCCGAGACCGCAGGCGCGCGCTGGTTCTGGGGCATCGCGTCGATGATCCCGTTCCTGTGGATCGTCTACGAGCTGTTCGTCGGGCTGTCCAAGTCGATCGACGATCAGCCGGAAGAGGCACGTGGCCTGATCAGCGGTGCACGTTACCTCGTGATAGCCAGCTGGGCGTTCTATCCAGTCGTCTACTTCGCCGGGGCTGTCGGCCTTGAGGGGGCGACGGCGACCACGGTGATCGAGGTCGGCTACACGGTGGCGGACATCACGGCCAAGGCGGTGTTCGGTGTGCTGATCTTCATGATCGCACAGCGCAAGAGCATCTCCTACTTCGAAAGCCAGAAAGCGTCGGCACAACCGGCCGAGTAAGGTCGTCGCTGCCCGCCCTCTCGCGGGCAGCGATACCATCCCATTTCGGAATTTTCAAAAGAGGTGCGTGGTGTCAGTGCAATGGAACGTCGACGGCATGGCGGTCGAGGAGTCGATGCGCGCCCTTCTTGGGGGTGGATCGGTCGGTTCGGTTGCCACTTACCACGTCGCCACCGGGGGCGCCCGAACCCGTGCGACGCTCGCATTGGATGCCGCCGCGGTGCTCGGTCTCGATAGCGCGGTGGCACGCGCCTGCGCCTGCGCGGCGGAGCTCTTGCACAACGCCTCGCTCGTGCATGACGACTTGCAGGAACGCGATCCCCTACGGCGCGGTGGGCCAGCGGTCTGGCACGCCCATGGCGAAGCCGCCGCGATCTCGGCGGGCGATCTGATGATATCCGCCGCCTATGCCAGCCTGGGCCGTCATCCCGACCCCGCCCGCGCCATAATGTTGCTGCACGAGGCCGTGGCCGAGACGGCCCGCGGTCAGACGATGGATCTGGCTGCGCGCGTCCCTTCTGTCGCGGCGTATCGAGACCTTGTCGCCGCAAAGACCGGCCCGCTTCTGGCGCTGCCGGTGCAGCTTGCGCTTTGTGCGGCGGGCCTGCCTGACACTGGGGACGCTGCACGGGTAGGGCGCGGACTGGCGATCGCCTATCAGATACTGGACGACCTGCACGATCTCGACGCGGATCAGGCCGCGAACCGGGTCAATATCTGCACGATCCTCACATCCGGGGACATGACACCGGCCGAGGCCCGAGATGCCGCGCGACGTTCAGCCCAGGACGCGCTGACCGGGGCGCGTCGGCTGGCATGTGACCTGCCGCACGGCGCCGGATCGGCCTTTCACACCCTTGCCGACCGTCTGGACGGCACCTTGACGGAGTATTCCAATGCCGCGTGATACCTCGATCGATTGTCAGCCCCGCGCGATTGTCGCCGGGGCCGGATTTGGCGGCATCGCCGCAGCATTACGCCTGAGGGCGCGCGGCTATGACGTGCATCTCATCGACCGCTGCGCGCGGCTTGGCGGGCGCGGACAGGTGTTCGAGCATGAGGGGTTTCGCCACGATGCCGGCCCCACCGTGCTGACCGCGCCGCATCTCTTCGAGGAATTGTTCACGCTTTTCGCCAAGCGCCTTGAGGATTACGTCGAGCTCGTCGAACCCGACCCTTGGTACCGGTTTCATTTCCACGATGGCGAGACGTTCGATTACGGCCCGACCGAGGCCGCGACAGAGGCCGAGATCGCACGCCTGTCACCCCGGGATGTCGACGGCTACCGCCGCCTCGGGGCGTGGTCCAAGAAAATCTACGATATCGGGTTTCAGCGCCTCTCGACGACGCCTTTCCATTCGCTGGGGTTCATGCTGCGCCAGATCCCGCATCTTGTGCGCCTGCGCTCTTATGAAAGCGTCTGGTCGATGGTCAGCCGCTTTATCAAGGATGACCGGCTGCGCCGCGCCTTCTCGATCCAGCCGCTGCTGGTTGGGGGCAATCCGTTCGACACCACGGCGATCTACGGCATGATCAACCATCTGGAGCGCACGCACGGCATCTGGTTCTGCAAGGGCGGTACCGGCGCGCTGGTCGACGCGCTGGAGCGGCTGATGCAGGAAGAGGGGATCACCATCAGCCTTGGTACGACGGTGTCGCGCATCCGGCTCGACGGGGCGCGCGCGACCGGGGTCGTGCTGGACAACGGGCTGGACCTTTCGGCCGATGTCGTGGTGTCGAACATGGACCCGGTGCATGTCTACCGCGAGATGCTGCCCGCCGAGGTGCAATCGCCCGTCGCGAAACTGCGCACGAAAAGCGGGCGTTTGTCGATGGGCCTTTACGTGCTGTTCTTCGGGGCAAACCGGACATGGCCGGACGTGGCGCATCACACCGTCTGGTTCGGCGAACGCTACAAGGAATTGCTGAGCGATATCTTCCACCGCAAGGTACTGGCCGAGGATTTCTCGCTTTACGTGCACCGTCCCACCGCAACCGATCCCAGCTTTGCGCCCGAGGGCAAGGACAGCTTTTACGTGCTGTGCCCGGTGCCCAACCTTGCCGGTGGGCAGGACTGGGCGGTCGAGGGTCCGAAGCTGCGCGACCGGATCGTCGCGGCACTTGATGCCTCGATGCTGCCGGGTCTGTCAGAGGCCATCACTGCCGAATTCGCCATGACGCCCGAGGATTTCAAATCCGACTACCTGTCGGTGGACGGGGCGGGGTTCTCGCTCTCGCCGTTCTTTTCGCAATCGGCGTGGTTTCGATTCCACAACCGGGCCGAGGGGGTCGAGGGCCTGTATTTCGTCGGCGCGGGCACGCATCCCGGCGCGGGTCTGCCGGGCGTGGTGTCCTCGGCGAAGGTGCTGGACACGGTCGTGCCGGCCCCGGCGGTGGTTCCATGATAAAAGACATGACACCCGAAACGATCCTGTCACGCCATGCCCGCAGCTTCGCGCCCGCCGCACGGCTGTTGCCGCCCGAGGATCACGCGCGAATCGCGCGGCTCTACGCGCTGTGTCGCACCGTGGACGATCTGGCCGATACCGAGGGCGGGCCGCGGGTGCAGGCCCGGCTGACCGCGCTGGGTGCCGCCTTGCGTGGCACGGGCGGCGCCGATCCGCTGGCGATCGAGGCGCGCGCGCTGTTTGACGCGGCCCCGGAAGGTCTGGCGAGCTTTGCCACGCTGGTCGAGACCGTTGCGGGCGATACCGGCGCCACCCGCCTTGCCGACGAGGCCGCGCTCGACCGCTACTGCATGGGGGTGGCGGGCACCGTCGGCGTGATGGTCTGCGCGCTTTTTGATATTCCCGCCCGTTGGCATGGGCCCGCGTCCGATCTGGGCAAGGCGATGCAGCTGACCAATATCTGCCGCGACGTGGGCGAAGATGCGGCGGTGGGGCGGCGGTACCTGCCTCGCACGCTCTGCCCGCATGCGCCCGATGCGATCCTTGCCGCGGCGCCCGACACACGGCACGATGTCGCGGTTGCCGTGGCGGTGCTGCTGGCGCGGGCCGACACGCTGTACGCCTCGGGGTGCGCCGGTCTGCCCGCGCTGCCGCTGCGCCTGCGGCTTGCGGTGGCCGCCGCCGCGTCGATGTATGCCGGCATCGGAGCAGAACTGCGTGCGCGGTCCTACGATCCGCTGACAGGCCGGGTGGTCGTGCCGAAGTGGCGCAAGCTGCTGCTGGCAGCCCATGGCGTGACCGCGCATGTCCGGCCCGGACGCGCCGCCAACACGGGGCGCCATCATGCCGCATCCTGACGTCGATATCGCGATCCTCGGCGGGGGCTGCGCCGGGCTGAGCGTTGCCACCCGGCTGGCCGCGGCGGGGCGCAGCCTGCAGGTGATCGAGCCGCGCGCGCACTACACCGATGACCGCGCCTGGAGCTTCTGGCGCACCGCCCCGGACCCGTTCGAGGATTGCGTGCGCGCGTCCTGGGCGCATTGGGATGTCGGCGGACCGGGTGGCATCGTGGGGCGCACGTCACCGCATCTGCGTTATCAAAGCGTGGCCGCCGGGCCGTTCTATGACCGGGCGCAATCGGTGATCGACGACAGCCCGCTGGCCGCTCTGACGCTCGGGGTGGGTGCGTCGGACCCGCGCCGAACGGAAGATGGCTGGCAGATCGAGACTGACGCCGGCGCGCTGTGCGCCAATCACGTGATCGACACGCGCACGCCGCAAAGAATTCCGACCTACGGGCAGTTCTTCCTGGGCCGCGAGATCCGCACAGAGCGCGCGGTCTTCGACCCCGACCGCGTGCAACTGATGCAGTTTCGCCCCGCCCGCAGCCGCGGTGTCGATTTCGTCTACATCCTGCCCTTCGCCCCGGACCGCGCGCTGGTCGAGGTTACATCCTTCGCCCCCGCCTCGCCCGACCGGGCCGTGTTCGAGGACTGGCTGCAAGCCGAGATTGCCGGGCTGGCACCCGGCGCGACGGAGGTCCTGCGCGAAGAGACCGGCGCCCTGCCGATGGAGGTCGGCTATGGCGAGCCACTCGACGATGGCGTGATCCGCATGGGCCTTGGGGGCGGGGCGGCGCGCCCGTCAACGGGCTATGCCTTTACCCGTATCCAGGCGCAGGCTGATCGTGTCGCGGCGGCGCTGCGGCGCGGCACCCACCCGCAGATGCGCCTGGACGGGCCGGGCACAAGGTTCATGGACCGGGTGTTCCTGCAGGTCCTGCAGACGATGCCAGAGCGTGGGCCGGCGCTGTTCGAGGCGCTGTTTCGCAACGCGGCCCCGGACCGGCTGGAGCGGTTCCTGTCGGGATCGGTGCATCCGGTGGACAGGCTCGCGGTGATGACGTCGCTGCCGACCCTGCCTTTTCTGCGCGCGGCACTGGTTCCGGCATGACGGCCACCCCGCTATGGCAGACGGTGCTTTTCGGCTGCTGCGCGGGACTGGCGGTGGTATGGTACATGTTCGCCCAGCCCGGACTTGTTGCGCAGCTTCTGCTTCTGGCACCGCTTGTCGCCATTCTGGGCCTGCCGCATGGCGCGCTTGACCTGCCGATCGCCGAGGCGCTCTGGCCGCTTCACGGATGGCGCGGCAAGCTGCGTTTCATGTCGGTGTATCTGGGGCTGGCCTCCGTCGTGATCGTGCTTTGGATCCTCGTGCCCGGAATTGCCCTGGCCGTCTTTCTGGCCTACTCGGTGCTGCACTTTTCCGACGACTGGTCTCAAGCTGCACCGCCACTGCGCTGGACGGGAGGGGTCGCGACAATCGGCGCCCCAGCATTGGTGCATCCCGAAGAGGTGGCCATGCTCTTTGCCTATCTCGCGCCGCCGGCCGCGGCCGGCGTCATCGCGAATGCAGCGGCAATGGCCGGTGCTCTCGGATTGTTCTTGTTTGCCGTGACATGCCTATTCCGGCCAGAGGCGCGGGGCCGGGCGACGACGGAACAGGCAATCTTGTGGGGGCTCGCGGCTTTGCTCCCACCCCTCATGTTTTTCACGATATATTTCTGCGGTCTGCACTCAATTCGGCATTTCAGCACAACGATCCTTTTTGTCCCGCGTGCAAAACGCGCCCTTGCCATCGCGGCGCTTCTTTCCGGGATTGTTACCCTCGCAGCCGCTGGTTATCTGCATGGCCGGACTGTCGAGGCTCCGGATGGGCTAGCAAGGTATCTCGTTCAAACAGTTTTCATCGGGCTGGCCGCGCTTACCGTGCCACACATGATACTGGTAGAAGGGTTTAGCAATCTCAAGAAAAGGCGGTCACCCGCTTTGCAACCGAATATTCATTAGCTCGTTTTTTGCACATTGCGCATGTCTCGCCCCTCGACCCGATAGCTGAACCGTCCCGGGTTTTCGAGAGGCTTTTCTGTTCGAAACCTACGCGGCGTTTTCAAGGGTGTGATCTACTCCCCATCGGTTGGACAGGATCTGGCGTAAATTAAGCTACTCTCTGCACCTGCTGATCAAGGTTGGTTGTTTCATTTCTCAGCCAGTAGACCACGGCGGGTGGTCTGCCGCCAAGGGCTGAGTGTGGGCGTTGGTGATTGTAGAAGGTCATCCATTTTCGGATGCCTGCCCTTGCCTCCGAGCCGGTTTCCCAAGCATGCAGGTAGACGCATTCGTATTTCAGCGTCCGCCACAGCCGCTCGATGAAGATTTTGTCGAGATCAAGAGGGACCGTCGCGCCAGTGGCGCGGCGAAAGCCCGATGAATGGCCTTTCTCATCCATGGAGATACGCACGCCGGTCCGGCGCAAACGGTCCGTCCAGGCAAAGGACGTGAACTGAGATCCTTGGTCGGTATTCATGATCTCGGGCAGGCCGAACTTGTGGATTGAAGCGCCCCGGGTCTGTCGGAGACCGTCAACTTAAGTAAGGATGACGGTTATGACAAAAAGCAAAATGGCAAATCGCTACTCGCCTGAGGTCCGCGCGCGTGCGGTCCGGATGGTGTTCGAGCATCAAGGCTCCTATGAGACGCAGGCGGGCGCGATTGCGGCCATTGCACCGAAGATCGGCTGTATTCCCCAGACCTTGCGGGAATGGGTCAAGCAGGCCGAAAAGGACAGCGGCATGCGCGACGGCGTGACCTCCGAAGAACGGGATCGGATCAAGGCACTGGAACGTGAGGTTCGCGAGTTGCGCCAGGCGAACGAGATCCTGCGCAAGGCGTCAGCTTATTTTGCGCAGGCGGAACTCGACCGCCCACTCAAGCGATGATCGCCTTCATTGAGGATCAGCGCGTTGTCTACGGCGTCGAGTCGATCTGCAGGGTTCTGCCGATCGCGCCGTCGATATACTACCATCAGCTTGCATGCCGCGCTGATCCTTCCAAAGCGTCGCTGCGCCGTCAGCGCGACACAGAGCGGCGGACAACTACGCTGACATAGGGGGTCCATGACGTCGTGCAAAGAGGTGCCCCGATGGCGCGCCGCGGCAATTTCAGCCACCCGGTAAAGTTGCTGAACCTCGTAGAAGACATGTCCAGTGGTCTTCAACCATCAGCTGAAAAGCCAAGGAGGGCTTTTGATCTCAATGGCGCTCTAGGTCAGCTGTCGAGGCGGGATTTTTGCTCACGGAGCATGCGCTCTCAAACATCCAAGCCTCTGACAAGAGTGTGAAATTGCCGCTGACCGGGACTGCTTGACCCGCCAGCGGTGCGCAAACGAGAGGAATCTACCAATGGGATTGCCACAACGTGTCTTCTATACTGTTCACGAAGCTGCCGCGCGCTGGGGTTGCACGATATCCGACATCGCCGGGTGGTCTGGTACGGGGTCCTTGAGAGTCGTTACCGGCGTTCCCTCCGTCGAATGCGGAGAAAAATCTGCCAGCGGGCTGGTGCAGATCCAGCCAACGGATATCCTGCCGATATTTCGCCGCTGCGGCACAGGGCCGCAAGCCGCACCTGTCAGGCGCATCCGCCCGCTTGAGGAGGAAGAGTGGTTGCACATCAGCACCCCGGAAGAGGGCGTCATGGTCTCGATCGGGGATGTGATGATCCTGGGCAACGATGTTCAGCGCTTCGAGGACGCACATAATCTGTTTGACCGGATCTCAGAAGGCGCCGGGCTGGGCGAGGACGGTGACTACGACTAGGCTGGCATGCATGTCGAAATCACACGGCGCGTGTTCGAAGAGGGCCTGCCCGTCTCGCAGGCGGAATGGATCCGCGAACTTCAGGGGGTCTGTTCCGGCTGAGGGCAGGATGACACCTTAAGGGCCTCGGTCCCATTTTTCTTCCCCATTTTGATATCTGTGGCCACCTTCGTGCCGGTTGCTTTCGTGCTATGCGCGTTTGGTGGCTG
>Ga0307944_1000331_pt1 | contig 26685 bp, 19 predicted proteins | sample OrgLakmetagen179_FD_201831 | JGI IMG/M metagenome (GOLD analysis project Ga0307944, IMG submission 201831) | Saline water microbial communities from Organic Lake, Antarctica - #179 | ecosystem: Environmental > Aquatic > Non-marine Saline and Alkaline > Saline | place: Antarctica: Organic Lake... | reverse complement strand
AAACCTTAGGCATGTGCACAGTTGCAAACTCAAACAAATCTTTCTGTTTTTCAGTATTTACTAATGTATGGTAGGACTCATTACTAAAAGGCATTAAATATACTATGATATTTTTTCCTTCGTCAACTAAAGATTTTACTAGTTTTATTGAATTTTCAAATTTTAAAGTATCAAATTTTGAAATCGAAAATCGACCTGTTAATCCATTTTTGATTCTTTTTGATGTCTTTGGCTCTTCAATATCTATAAATTTCTTTTCTTTTAAGAGTAAATTAATTCTATAGTCTGGTGTTTTCAAACTTCCATCTAATCTAAACCCCCCATTAAATAACTGGGCATTTGTGCCAATGTTTTTTGAAATACGCTCCTTGGTTAAATCAGAAATAATTTTGTGGTAATCAATTAAAGAATTGTATCTTGTTAAATCAAATTTTCCTTTAGAAAATTCAAATTCTTTGTTTTTATCTCTAATTTTTAGATTATCATATTTGAACCACCACGGGTCAATTCCAACAAGTATGGTATTTGCCTTAATGTCTGATTCTAAAAAATTATTTAAATCCCTCATATTATGCAGCAAACCCCCAGCATTATAATAAGTGCTATTAAAAAACTCACTTCTAATTTGCATCATTCTACTTGAACCAGAGCTTAAAATTTCAGGCTTGTTTCTTTTGATTCCATAGAGCTTATAATTTCTAAAATCTTGCGATAAATATTTTCTCATAAAAAGACTATTCCTATTTCTTTCTTGAATTTCAAAAACAGTAGGTATAGTACTCGTTTCTCCTAGACTATGCATTACATATTCGTATGATAACAAAAAGAGTATGATGGGGATAATAAAAAACAATAATTTTCTTAAAAAATATTTCATACGACTTTAAAATTGGAAATAAATAAACTGTTCTTCTTTACCTACATATAAAAGAATCAATAGTATTATGATATAATAAAAACCATATCTAAAGGGTTTCTTCCAATTACTACCAAACTTTTCAATTCCATATTCATCCTTTCTACTTATCCATTCGATGCAGATAAATATACTGACCATTACGAATATGATAAGGCTGCCTTTCAATCCGTCAAAATCTGGAAATTGGAAAAATGATAAAGAAAATATTTTTTTAAAAATTGATATGGAATGCGATAAGTCCTCTGCCCTAAATAATATCCAACTAAAATTAACGAGAGCGAATGTATATATCATAAGCCTTAACTCTCTAAAAGTTGGAAGAACTCTATTTTCTGCAATTATATCTAAATTGGCTCTATTGTTTTTGAAAAGTAATAATGGCATAAAATAGAGGCCATGAATTGCACCGAAAAGTACATAAGTCCAATTAGCACCGTGCCATAAACCACTTATAAGAAAAACTATAAATACATTAAAAATGTATCTGCTTTTTTTTACTCTGCTTCCACCTAAGGGTATGTAAATATAATCTCTAAACCACGTCATTAAAGAAATATGCCATTTTCTCCAAAATTCTGCAATGTCTCTTGCAAAGAATGGATATGAAAAGTTTTTCATTAAATTAAAACCAAATAATCTTGAGGTACCAATTGCTATATCAGAGTAACCGGAAAAATCACCATAAGCTTGAAAAGAAAAAAACAGTAATCCAATAACGAGAGAACTTCCATTTAGCTCTCCCGAATTACTAAATATCTGATCTACATATTCAGCACAGTTATCTGCAATTACTACTTTTTTAAATAACCCCCACAAAATCTGCCTCAAGCCATCAACAGCTTTATGATATTCAAATTTTCTTCTTTTGTAAAATTGAGGCAAAAGATTTGCTGCCCTTTCAATAGGACCAGCTACAAGTTGAGGCTTGAATACAAGCAAATAAAGCTATCCTAAATGAATAGATTTTTATATAAAATCTAGCGCTACTCCAAAATAGCATCCAAATTCAGCATAACCTCGCTAGTAATTTGGCTTTCAATAACACTATCTGCGAGTTCTCTTTTAGTTTGTTGTAAAGTATTTATTTTTTCTTCAATAGTTTCTTTTGCTATAAATCTGACCACATTTACATTTTGTTTTTGTCCGATGCGGTGTGCTCTTCCAATAGCCTGTAATTCTGCAAACGGATTCCACCAAGGGTCAAGGATAATGACGTAAGAAGCGCTAGTTAAATTTAGTCCCGTTCCGCCAGCTTTTAAAGAGATAAAAAACAACAAACTATCGCTGTTATTTTCAAAATAGTCTACTTCTTTTTCTCGGTCTTTTACTTTGGTTTGCCCTGTAAGTAAATTGTATTTGATATTATTTTGGTCACACCAATCGGTATAAATTTTCAAGTGAGTTGTAAAGGAACTAAATACGAGCGTTTTATGTTTCGAGCGCAGCAAGGTTTCTAAATAAGCAGAAACATCTGCAAATTTTCCAGACTTAGCTTCATTTTTAATAAGCTTTGGATGATTCGCCAATTGCCGCAACTTCATCAACGCATTTAAAATGGATAATTTAGCATTCTTATTTTTTTCAGGATTGATTTTACTTTCAATAATTTGATTTCTTACTTTAGATTTTTCTACTTCGTATAATTTTGCTTGTTCGGGAGCTAATTCAGTATAATAGATTTGTTCAGCAAGCTCGGGTAAGTCTTTTGCTACTTCAGCTTTGTTTCGCCTTAGTAAGTAGGGGTCTATCAATGATTTTAGTTCGTTAACCTTTTCTTCATCTTTGTCTTTTTCAATCGGTTTTTTAAAATGCGAATTAAAAAAAGGATAATTACCCAATAAATTTGGATTTATAAATTGCATTTGGCTCCATAAATCACTCAACGAATTTTCAATAGGCGTTCCGCTCAAAGAAACTTTGTGTTTGGCATCTATGCTATTTATGGCTTTGTATATTTTGGAATTTCTATTTTTAATTTGCTGACTTTCATCTATAATTATAAAATTGAAGGACATGCTTTTTAAAAACTCAATATCTCTCAATAAGGTGCCATAAGAGGTAAAAACTACATCTACTTTGGAGATTTCTTTTTGTAGACGTGCCCTATCTTTTCCCACATAACTCAGGCAAGAAAAATGAGGACAAAACTTTCGTGTTTCGTTATACCAATTGAAAGTCAAGGAGCTAGGCGAAACAACAAGTGCTTTTAGTTTTTTGTCTGTAGCTCCAAGTGAACTAAACAAATCTAAAGGAAATTCTGGCTCTACAGCTGCGTTGAAATCTTCTTTAAAACACGTGTATACAAAATCTAAATAGGCAAGGGTTTGAATGGTTTTTCCTAAACCCATATCATCTGCCAAGCAAGAGCCAAGGCTCATTTGGTAATTTTTTGCTAGCCAATTTACACCTTCTTTCTGGTAATTTCGGAGACTTGCTTGTAGATTTCCGGTGGATTTATACGGCAAAATATCTTTGCTTATTTCTTCTGGTGTCGCAATTTCAGCTTCTTGCAAAACTGTAAATTGATTCTTTTGAATCTTTATAGCATCCTTTTCAGATTTACCTAAATTGATTAATGATTTATAGCGGCTATACCATTCAAAAGGAATTAAAAAATGACTGCCATCTGGCAATTCATACAATCGTTCACCAGATTTTAAATTGGAAACCAACTCAGTAAACGGAAACTGAAACCCTCCAACATCAATAGTCATTTCCACATCAAACCAATCGTTTTTTTCTATGTATTGAGATGAGATGTTCGAAAGCTTATCGTTTATCTTTAATTTATGCAACTCAAAATCCACTTCAATAGATTCTGAGTTTAATGCTTCTTTTAATTTTATGAGCTTTGATATATTGAAGAATGTATCAATTTCATTGATGTTCGTGTTAAAGGTAGCAAGCTTATTGTCTAAAAATTGAAGCCCAAAACCATTTAAAACTGATATGAATTTTTGCTCTTGTTCTTTGTTTCTTGCGGTTTCTAAAACAGTGAATTCACCTACATCATCATGTTTCAATTGAATGTATTTATCTGCAGAATCAACTATAGAAAAGCTGTGGTTTTTGTAAACAAAATAAAGCTCTAAATGGTATACTTTACTATAAATAGTAGACGTAGGTTTTATGATGCAAGATTTGCAAGTATTGTAAGTGATTACCTCAAAACCTTTGGCTTCAATAGGTGCTTTTTTGATGACCTTTTTAATGAATTTATTAAAATACTCCACACTACTTCGCTTGGGAATTTTAATAACTTCCTTGTTCAGAAAGGGTATCAGTTTATTGGCGTTGATGTACTTTAATGAAACAATTTTTTTATTATAAACTATAAAAGGTGGGTCGTCAAAAAGAATTTCAAATTTCTGTTGAGAAGGAATAAGTTCGTTTTCTCCATCAAAAAGACTTAAACGGTATTCTAAAACTGCTTCTAGTTTATTAAAATACAGTTTTGGCTCTAACACCGTATTTGAAAAAAACACTTGCCTCTTTTCAAAGCGTTGTCCTTTTTCAAGATTAATTGAAAGTGGTATAGTGGTTTTTGAAATCAGATGAAGAAACTTTTCTAAAGAAGTTTCAATATGCTGAATAATAAGTCTTTTGAACATACCGTCATTCAAAAAAAAGCTTAATGGTTTTGCAACTTTGTTTTTTTCGTTATACTTTTTGTGAAGTGTATTTGGATGAAGCTTTTGGCACAATAACATCAATTCTTTAGAAACTTCGTCGCATACAATTTGATAAGAATCAAGGGTTTGTGTGTTCGCACTTTTAACTATATAGCCGAGCAAATCATTTTCTTTTCCTGCTATACAAGCCCTCGGAATATGATATTTTAAATCAGCATTGTAAGCTAAGTCAAAAACAAGAATATAAGTTTTCATTATGTGTTTGGTACTGTTTTAAACAAGCTGTGAAGTGAATAAATCGTATCGTTTTAGACAGCTATTTTAATTTCAAAAATAGGTATTTAAAAGGAGTTTTTTCAATAAATAAAGGTATTACTACGTCATTAATTCAACATGTGGTATTTGTTATTTCATTCAAAATTAAGCAACTTTTTAATATCACTATTAATGCGTTAGCTGTGTTTGCTGAAGAATTTGTATTGAAGAAGAAAAAAATGTATTTTAGTTTTTTAGAAAAACACATTAGTGAATTTTTAAAATCCACTTTAATTGAAAAATCCAAATCCATTCGCCTTGAAAGAAACCATCCTAGAAAACTTAAAAAAGTACAATCACAATTTTCAGTTGGAAGGAAAGCATAGCATAAGGGTTAAATTAGACTTACAATTGCACGTAATTATAGAAGTTAAAGACGAAAAGGTGAATTTTAATACTGTGCTTGAGCCATGGAATCCGCTTAGTGGAATAATGAGAACTTCGTTGAAGAGATTTATAAAATCATTGTTTTTTTGGTCGCTTGCTATTGTTATATTGTATTTTGCAATAGCAAGCATGATATTTGATGTCAATGTTTTATTATATAATGTTGCCATTTTAATTGCAGCTTATGGATATACCATTATTGTAAGTTTGTACTACTTCATCACATACGAATCCTTTAAAACGAAGGTGATGCTTTGGTTGAAGTAATATTTGAAGGTTTTTAAGTAGATGAAATTCTTTTTCAGGTTCTTATTAAAAATAACGATTTCTAAAAGAATCAATTGCACTTAGAAGATGATTTTCACTTCTGATTTTGCAATTAACTAACAAACACTTATTTTAGGAGCAAATTTAAATTTGAATGAAACGCATCAGTCATTTTGTTTTCTTAGTTGTAACTTTAAGTTCAATTTTTAATACTTTAAAATCACAATCACAATCCATGACATATTTAGCATTAGGCGATTCCTATACCGTTGGTGAAGCAGTGCCGCTTGAGAACAGTTGGCCACACAAATTAGTGTATCAGCTTCAATCCGATGGTTTCGATGTGCAAGAACCGAAAATCATAGCCATCACAGGTTGGAGAACAGATGAATTAATTGCTGCTGTAAAAGACCAAAAAAAAGATTTAGATAAGCATTACGATATCGTTTCTCTTTTAATCGGAGTGAATAATCAATACCAAAAAAAGAATATTCGCAAATACAAAAGAGAATTCAAAAAATTGATAAAAATTGGATTATCTAAATCAAAATATGGAGCAGAAGGGGTATTTATTGTTAGTATACCAGATTATGGGGTAAGTGATTTTGCCAAAGAAGAAAAACTAGAACATGTTGCTAAAGAAGTAGCGAAGTACAATAAAGTAGCAGCTAAAATAGCCATGAAATACGGAATTACTTTTTATGATATCACTCCAGTATCTAAAACAACAGAAGGAGATCAAAGCATGTTTGCAGAAGATAAGTTGCATCCTAGCGCAAAACAATATCAGCTTTGGTTAGATATATTTTACGAAGAAGTAAAAGCCAAACTAGCTAAATTAAATTCAACTGAATGATAGGTTGAAAAGAGCTCCATAAATCGGTTTATCAATTTCAAAATGAAAGAGGATTTTTTACATTATATCTGGAAGTTTGCAAAGTTTAATTCACAGCAATTGCTCACTTCAGCTAATGAGAACCTTACCATCATTCGACTAGGAACGCACAATCAAGATGAATCTGGCCCAGACTTTTTCAATTCACAAATAGAAATCGAAGGTCAACGTTGGGCTGGAAATGTAGAGATTCATTTAAAATCTTCAGATTGGTATGCACACGGTCACGAAAAAGATGATGCTTACCAAAATGTTATTTTACATGTAGTTTGGGAGCATGACATGGATATTTACAGAACAGACCAATCTGTAATCCCCACATTAATTCTTAAGGATTACGCTCTATCTTCAGCAGAAAAGAATTACCACCAACTTATGCAAAATCAACTGAAATGGATCAATTGCGAAGCAGATTTCAATTCCTTTTCAGAGCTAAAACTCAAATCTTGGTTGGAGCGTGTTTTTGTGGAAAGACTAGAGGAAAAATCAAGCATTATTCAGCAAATGTTGGTTAAGTCTAAGAACAACTGGGATGAGGTTTTGTTTTTGATGTTAGCTAAAAATTTTGGCTTAAAAATCAATGGAGAAGCTTTTTTAACGCTTGCTAGGTCAATTCCATTTCAAGTACTTCAGAAGTGTGCGCAATCTGAATTACAGTTGGAGGCCTTGTTGTTTGGTCAAGCTCATTTGTTAGAAAAAAAGGATATTCAGAATGGGTATTTCCTTCAACTTCAAAAGGAATATGTGTATTTGAAACAAAAGTTTCAATTGAAAAATAAGGCTGTACTTCCTGTTCAATTTTATGGAGCAAGACCTACCAATTTTCCAAGTATCCGCTTAGCGCAATTAGCGAGTTTGTATCATCTAAATAAGCACTTATTTAGTAACTTGATGCAAGCAAAAAGCAGAACTGAAATCGCAAAGGTATTCAGCATACAACTTGGTACTTTTTGGCAAACCCATTATACTTTTGAAAAGGAAAGTAAGCCAAGAAAAAAACAGCTTTCTGCTAGTTTTATAGATTTGTTAATCATTAACACGGTGGTGCCCGTTCAGTTTTCTTTTGCTAAATTTACAAATAATATAGAATTGGAAAGCTTAAGCGTTTCGATGCTAAGCAAATTGCCAAACGAAAAAAACACACGAGTAGAAAAATACAATTCCTTACGTAAAAATACAGCTACTAACGCGATGGAATCTCAAGCTCTACTTCAGTTAAAGAAACAATATTGTGACCAACATAAATGCTTGAAATGCAATTTAGGAATTGAATTATTAGGAAGATGATACAAGAAATACGTTATTTTTTTGAACGCCATGGATTTTATGTGAGCACCCGTTTAGCAGACCGTTTAGGCATGAAAGTGAAATCAGTTCGGCTTTTTTTTATCTATGTTTCCTTTGCAACTTTTGGCTTTGGTTTTGGCTTATACTTAACCTTTGCTTTTTGGTTAAAGTTGAAGGATTTAATATATACTAAGCGGACTTCAGTTTTTGATTTATAAGTATTTCAGAAAGAATACACATCTTAAGTTTAATAAGTGTTTAAATCATTTCTTTAAAGGAATACCATAATTTTTTATACTTAGTATTCTTCTTTTTTTTGGATTTTATTCACATTTTACGAATAATCATATTGATTAGCATTAAAATAGCTTTAATAGCACAAGTATTTTTTGCATATTGCAACCCAAATTATACTTACAAAGCGAAATTTATGTGGAATTTTAAAGTTATATTGCTTTTTTGTGGTGTTTTGTTTTTAACAGCTAACACAAATGCCCAAGATCTTCAAGTTGAATCTAAATTGATTAACCCTTCAGACCAGATTGATGATGGTACCATTCAACTACGTGTTTTAGACGGAGAAGAACCTTACACATTCAAGTGGTCTAAGCAAGATGTAAGTTTAAGTTCTTCAACCGCTTCTAATTTAGTTGAAGGAATTCCATATTCAGTTACGGTAACTGATGTAGGTGGGAGAACCTTTTCTGCAGAATATACTATTGAAGCAGAATCTATTGCAGAACACTTTAATGGTTCATTTAAACCCATTGTAAATAGTTTGGGGAAAGTGCTTTTCTGGGATCCCTTTGCAGCTGTAGGTATTTATGATCCTATTGTTTATAAGGATGTTGAAAAGATTTTTGCTCCAGGTTGGAACGCTGATACTACCGAGAAATTTAAATTAGAAAAATGGTTAGTTGAAGATGGAAGTAAAGTAGAAAAAGGACAAAAAATAGCTGTCTTAAGTAGAGGCAAACTCGGATCTATTGAAGTTGAATCTCCTGTAAACGGCTCATTAACACATGTAGACGATGAAGGAGAGTATGTATACAATCCAGATAATCCTAAACATGTTATTGAAACCAATGCACATTTACTGGCTAAAATAGAATATGCAGACCAAGTCATATTAATGCATCCTAACGGAGATCCAGTTGAAAGTCAGATCCCTTTTATCGTAATTTGGTTGATTTTTGGCGCTGCTTTTTTCACTATCCGTTTGGGATTCATTAATATCCGTGGATTTAAGCATGCTTTACAATTGGCAAGTGGTAAGTATGATGAGCCAAATGCGCCGGGTAGAATTACACACTTTCAAGCTTTAGCCACAGCAGTTTCTGCAACCGTTGGTTTAGGGAATATCGCTGGTGTAGCCGTAGCCATTTCGTTAGGTGGTGCAGGAGCAACTTTTTGGATGATTGTCGCTGGATTTCTAGGGATGTCTTCCAAATTTGTTGAATGTACTTTAGGGGTAAAATATAGATTTATTAGTAAAGAAGGTAGAATTTTTGGAGGCCCTATGAATTATTTACGCCATGGTTTAGAAAAAAGAAACCTAGGAAAATTAGGAGCTTTTCTTGCTGGTTTTTTCGCTATACTAGGAATTGGCGCTTCGTTTGGGGGTGGAAACATGTTTCAATCCAATCAATCTTTTGAAATACTATCCAATCAAATTCCCTTTTTAGAAGGTCAAGGTCCTTGGTTTGGTGTTTTTTTAGCTGTATTGGTAGGAGTTGTTATTATTGGTGGAATTAATAGTATTGCAAAGGTTACCGGAAAAGTAGTTCCATTTATGGCAGGAGTTTACGTATTGGGAGCTTTAATTGTTATTGGAATAAATATCGAAAATATTGGTCCAGCATTTAATGCTATCTTTACAGGAGCATTTAATCCTGGTGCCTTAAAAGGAGGTTTTATAGGTGTTTTAGTTGTTGGTTTCCAAAGAGCTGCATTTTCTAATGAAGCCGGTGTTGGTTCAGCTGCTATAGCGCATTCAGCCGCAAAAACCTATCATACACCATCCGAAGGTTTTGTAGCTTTATTAGAACCATTTATAGATACTGTGGTTGTTTGTACCTTGACTGCTTTGGTGTTAATCTTTACAGGAAAACATGAATTAACGGGAGTTGCTGGAGTAGAGCTTACTTCTTCTGCATTTGGAAGTGTAATTTCTTGGTTCCCTTATGTGCTTTCTTTAGCTGTATTTTTATTCGCATTTTCTACCATGATATCTTGGTCTTATTACGGAATGCGTTCGTGGACATACATCTTTGGAAAAAGCAATCGATCTGAATTGATATATAAATTCTTGTTTTTACTTTTCGTAGTCTTAGGAGCTTCTGTGAGTTTAGGCGCTGTACTTGATTTTTCAGATATGATGATTCTTGCTATGTCCTTCCCTAATATCATAGGACTGTACATCTTATCTGGTGAAGTAAAAGGAGATTTAAAAGCATATATTGTAAAATTGAAAGAAGGTAGTTTATACAAAAAAGAATAAATCTGAAGAGTATCATGAGTTTTTTAAAATCCCATTTCGATCTGAGCAATTCTCAACGAAATGGGATTTTGTTTTTTGTTTTCTTACTCATTGTTTCCCTAGCTTTTCAATTTTTTTGGATGATTCCGAATTCAAAAGAAGTGGAATTTGCATTTAGTGAAGAGGATAAGCAATTGCTTCAAAAAGAAATAGACTCCTTGAAGACTGCTTCAATTGAAGCAAATCAACCAAAGATTTATCCTTTTAATCCCAATTTTCTGAAAGACTTCAAAGCTTATCAATTGGGTATTTCAACAGAAGAGTTTGACCGTCTTCAGCAATTCAGAAACCAAAGTAAATGGATTAATTCTGCCGAAGATTTCAAAGAAGTTACCCAAATTTCAGATAGTTTATTGAATGAAATCAAGGTGTATTTCAAATTTCCAGATTGGGTTGTTGAAAGCCAAAGAACAAAAGCTTATGAAAAGGCTGAAGCTGGTCAACTAAACTTGAAAAGCTACGATGAAAAGCAAAATTTGAACAGCGTATCTGAGGAAGAACTTCAAGAAATCTCTGGAATAGGAGAGGTGTTGGCGAAACGGATTGTACGTTACCGAGACAAAATAGGTGGCTTTATAGCCGATTTACAACTGAAAGACATTTATGGTTTAAAGTATGAAGTCAGAGAAAAGTTGTTGCAAGAATATACTGTTAAACTAGAGCAAGACTATCCGAAAATAGATATCAATACCGCTTCTGTTGTAGAGCTTACCGAAATTCCTTATTTTAATTATGAACTAGCTAGAGAAATCGTTCACTTTATTAAATTAAGAGAAGGGATAAGCGATTTTGAAGAATTAGTAAAAATCTATGATTTTCCCGCACATAAAATTGACAGAATTAAATTATATTTGAAAATAATTGATTAATCCATAATTTTGGTCAAATAATCATTCAACATATCTAAAATATTTTACAATGAATTTATATTTTACTGAAGAGCATAACTTGTTTAGAGAAAGTTTACGCGATTTCTTAAAAAAAGAAGTAGTTCCACATTTAGATAAATGGGAAGAAACGGGAACCATAGAACGTTTTATCTGGGAAAAATTTGGAGAAATGGGCTTCTTTGGGGTTAATTATCCAGAAGAATATGGCGGAATGAATTTAGACTTATTTTACACGGTCATCTTGTTAGAAGAATTGCAACGCATCAACTCTGGTGGATTTGCAGCTGCTATTTGGGCTCACGCATACTTGGCTATGACGCACTTAAATGCTGAAGGCTCGGAGGAAATTAAACAAAACTACCTAGCCAAGAGTATCACTGGTGAAATGATAGGTTGCTTGTGCATCACCGAACCTTTCGGTGGAAGTGATGTTGCAGGAATGCGTTCTACTGCGGTTGAGAAAGAAGACCACTACCTTATAAATGGGTCTAAAACCTTTATCACAAATGGAGTATATTCAGATTATCTCATTGTTGCCGCCAAAACCAGCCCAGAATTAGGAGGAAAAGGAATGAGTATTTTTCTTCTCGATCGAGATATGGCTGGAATTTCAGCTACTAAATTGAATAAACTCGGTTGGAGAGCATCAGATACAGCAGAACTCGCTTTTGATAATGTAAAAGTACCGAAAGACCGATTGATGGGAGAAAAAAATAAAGGTTTCAATTACATCATGCAGCATTTTGCTTTAGAGCGATTAATCATGGGTATAAATGCACATGCAAGAGCAGAATATGCACTTGAATATGCCTTGGATTATATGGAAGACCGTACTGCTTTTGGAAAGAAAATTAATGAATTTCAAGCATTGCGTCATAAAATGGCAGAACGAGCAAGTGAAGTTGAAATGGCAAAGCAATTCAATTATTCCCTAGTTAAACGAATGATTATGGGAGACTATGTTGTAAAAGAAGCAAGCATGTCTAAAATGCTGTCTACCAAAATTGCAGATGAGACCATTTATGACTGTTTGCAAATGCTGGGAGGGTATGGTTATATAGAAGAATACCCACTAGCAAGAATGTGGCGTGATAGCCGTTTGGGACCAATAGGAGGCGGCACTAGTGAAATTTTAAAAGAAATTATCGCCAAAATGATAATCGATAAGAAAGAATATCGTCCAGCGACGAATTCTTAATTTATCGTTTTGGCGAAAATGCATCTTCTGCATCGCCAAAATGATAATCGATAAGAAAGAATATCGTCCAGCGACGAATTCTTAATTTATCGTTTTGGCGAAAATGCATCTTTTGCATCGCCAAAATGATAATCGATAAGAAAAAATATCGTCCAGCGACGAATTCTTAATTTATCGTTGTGGAACTGAAGCGTGGAACACCCATTGCCTAAAGGCGTTTCCCTCAGGAGAAAATAAGTTCCCTTCCCTGCCTGCAGCAGGCAGGCATTGAGGGAAGGGTTAGGATTGGGTGTATTTTGACGAATAGAAAAATTATAATGTAAAACACCCATTGCCTAAAGGCATTTCCCTCAGGAGAAAATAAGTTCCCTTCCCTGCCTGCAGCAGGCAGGCATTGAGGGAAGGGCTAGGGTTGGGTGTTTTTTTGACTAAGGGTGAATGCCTACATTCTTGCTCAAATTTCGTACTTTGTCTAATACTTTTTGCCCCCTAAAGGACTGGGTAAAACAAAAGGGAATTCAAATTTTAAAACGTCAGAATCTATTAAAATTTTGGAGCTCGAACTAACATCCCGAGCATCTCCAAAATGATAATCGATAAGAAAGAGTATCGTCCAGTAACGAATGCTTAATTGTTAGCTATTTTTGTGTTTTGTTGTATCTAATCAGTTTCAAAAAATCATATAATTATTGTACATCAGTAACCTATTATCATTCATTTGTGTATGATTTTCACGCAGAGAACGTTAAGCGTTTCGCAAAGCACGAAAATTTATATCTCTCTAATAATAAACACTTTGCGTTATTTTCTTTGCGAGCTTTGCGTGAAATAAAATTATGATTATCAATATTCTAAACATACTGATTAATTACGTTTTGCTTTGTATGACTTAATTTTATATCTTTGATCATACAAAAAACCAAAACATGAAAAAGTTATTACTACTAATGTTATTAGTATGTTTCAATCAAATTTATGCTCAAATTACATTAATTCCAGACGAAGGCTTTGAACAGGAATTGATTGCTCAAAATATTGATTCAGACGGTGCTGTAAACGGCGAAGTTTTAACTTCCGATATTTCAGGTATTTTATCCTTAAATATCAGCAATAATTTTGAAATTAATGACTTAATTGGTATTGAAGATTTCGTTTCACTTAATTATCTGGACATCACAAATACTATGTTGTATTTTGATAACAGTTTTAATGCAAGCCAAGAACTTGATTTATCCAATAACGTAAATTTAGAAACTTTAATTATGTATGGTGGTGATGATTCTATAACTAACGATGTAAGAAGTATCAATTTAAGCAATAATCCTTTGATTTCTGAAATTACAGTTCCAGGCAATTGGATGCTGAATCAAATAAACTTAAAGTCTGAGGAAACAGATGTAAGCGACCTTATAATTAATATAGGAATTTACCCACCCTTTCAGGAAAATAATTTTTGTATAAAGGTAACCGACGAAGCTGCTGCAAATACAAATCAAGGAGTCTATTCAACTTGGTCTATAAATGCAGACAATAATCCCTATTTCTTTTCTGAAACTTGTACACTTAGTGTTAACGATTTCAATCTAAAATCAGTTTCAATTTATCCAAATCCAACAACAAATCTAGTAGAAATTAGTAGCGATGTAAATACCATTTCCAGAATAGAATTGTATTCCATTTCAGGTCAAAAGTTAGATGCGTTCAAAGGATTTACTTCTCATCAAGCAAGTATTTCTCTTCAAGGCCTTGACAGCGGAATTTATCTTTTAAAGGTTTTTGATAATCAAGATAATACGCTCACTAAACGATTGATTAAAAAATGATTTTGAATTAAGTTTTCTTTTAACTCTAATACGTTAGTCAATTTTAATACTTTAGCTTCAACTAAAACGAATCCATTTAAAAATGAATGCCTTTGATATATTTATAGAGCATATTACAAACGAAAAAAAGTATTCTCCACATACCGTACTTGCATATCAAAATGACTTACTTCAATTTTCAACTTTCATAGAAGAAACCTACGATGAAGAAGATTTAAAAGACGTTTCTTATCAATTTATTCGAAATTGGATAATCCAATTAAAGGAAACAGGCTTAGAAAATCAAAGTATCAACCGAAAAATTTCTACATTACAATTGTTTTACAAGCATTTGCTTAAGTTAGAAGAAATAGAGGTTTCTCCATTAGCAAAGCACCGTTCCTTAAAAGTCGGTAAGGGGGAAGAAATACCATTTTCAACCAAAGAAATTGAAGAAGTTTTAGCCACATTTAAAGCAGATTTTTCAGGAAACAGAAATCGATTAGTAATTGAGTTGCTGTATGCTACCGGAATGCGGAGAGCCGAATTAGTAAGTTTAAAAGAATCTTCAATTGATTTCTCAAATCAACAAATAAAAGTTTTAGGAAAAAGAAATAAGGAACGAATAATTCCTTTGTTACCGAGTATCATCATTAGAATTAAAGCATATTTAGTTGAAAAAAAAGAATTCAGTAATTCATTAAGTTTATTAGTCAAAAATTCAGGCATACCTATCGATGATAATTTTGTGTATAAAGTGGTAAAACAAGCCTTTGAAAAAGCATCTACTAAGCTGAAAAAAAGCCCGCATATTTTAAGACATAGTTTTGCAACGCACCTTTTAAATAACGGAGCCAATTTAGCTGAAGTAAAAGAATTATTAGGACACGCTAGTTTAGCTTCAACCCAAGTATATACGCATAATAGTATAGCGAAACTAAAAGCATCATATAAAGCTGCACATCCTAGAAATAAAACAAAATAAGCCAGAGAAATCAATCGATTTTGCAAAGTCAAAAAAAATTAAAAAAAAAGAATAAAAAGCTTTTTTATAACAAAATAAAGTATCTATATTTGCAATCCGAAAAATAAGGCATGCAAATGTTTTTATGCCGATGTAGCTCAGCTGGCTAGAGCAGCTGATTTGTAATCAGCAGGTCGTGGGTTCGAGTCCCTCCATCGGCTCTATTTTTCGAATAAGTTCTTTTGGGGAGATACTCAAGCGGCCAACGAGGACAGACTGTAAATCTGTTGGTTTTCACCTTCGCAGGTTCGAATCCTGCTCTCCCCACAATGTAGCAAACATCAAACAAAGATGTAACAATAAAATGCGGGAGTAGCTCAGTTGGTAGAGCGTCAGCCTTCCAAGCTGAATGTCGCCGGTTCGAACCCGGTCTCCCGCTCTAAGTTTTAGCAGAATTGAAGTTTGCTTTTTATTCTGCCGACGTAGCTCAGGGGTAGAGCGCTTCCTTGGTAAGGAAGAGGTCACGAGTTCAATTCTCGTCGTTGGCTCTAAAGAGAAAAAGTCACAAGGAAGTTTCTGCCTTGATGACTTCAATTGTTGTTTAAAATTAAACACTAATATATAACTAAGATTAAATAATTAATTATGGCAAAGGAAAATTTTGATCGTTCCAAACCACACCTTAACATAGGTACTATTGGACACGTTGACCACGGTAAAACAACTTTAACAGCTGCAATTACTAAAGTACTTGCAGATAAAGGGTATTCAAAAGCATCAGCTTTTGACCAAATTGACAACGCTCCTGAAGAAAAAGAGCGTGGTATTACCATTAACTCTTCGCATGTTGAGTACTCAACTGAAAGCCGTCACTACGCACACGTTGATTGTCCAGGTCACGCGGATTATGTAAAGAACATGGTTACTGGTGCTGCTCAAATGGACGGTGCTATCTTAGTAGTTGCTGCTACAGATGGTCCTATGCCACAAACTAGAGAACACATCTTATTAGGACGTCAAGTTGGTATTCCTAGAATTGTTGTTTTCTTGAATAAAGTTGACCTAGTTGACGATGAAGAATTACTAGAATTGGTAGAAATGGAAGTAAGAGACTTGCTTACATTCTACGAATATGATGGCGATAACGGTCCTGTTATTTCTGGTTCTGCTCTTGGAGCTCTTGAAGGAGATGCTAAATGGGGAGAAACTGTTATGGAATTAATGGATGCTGTTGATGTTTGGATCGAATTACCTGAACGTGATGTTGAAAAACCATTCTTGATGCCAATTGAAGATGTATTCTCAATTACGGGTCGTGGTACTGTTGCAACTGGACGTATTGAAACTGGTGTAGCAAATACTGGAGACTCAGTCGAAATCATTGGTATGGGAGCTGAAAAATTGAAGTCTACTATTACTGGAGTTGAAATGTTCCGTAAAATATTAGATAGAGGTGAAGCTGGAGATAACGTAGGTATCTTATTAAGAGGTGTTGAGAAATCACAAATCTCTAGAGGTATGGTTATTACTAAACCAGGTTCTGTAACTCCTCACGCTAAATTTAAAGCAGAGGTGTATATCTTGAAAAAAGAAGAAGGTGGACGTCACACTCCATTCCATAATAACTACCGTCCACAGTTCTACGTTAGAACAACTGACGTGACAGGTACTATTAGCCTGCCTGAAGGTGTTGAAATGGTAATGCCAGGAGATAACTTAACTATTCATGTTGAATTGTTACAAGCAATCGCAATGAATGTAGGTCTACGTTTCGCTATTCGTGAAGGTGGTCGTACAGTTGGTGCGGGTCAAGTTACTGAAATTTTAGATTAATAAATATTAAGTAAATAGCTGATTGAGGTGTCTACAAGGACGCCTCAATTGGTATTTACGGGTTTAGCTCAGTTGGTAGAGCACTGGTCTCCAAAACCAGGTGTCGGGAGTTCGAGCCTCTCAACCCGTGCAAAAATCATTACAATGGCAAATATTACTGAATATATAACGGATTCATTTAACGAATTGAAAAACAATGTAACATGGCCATCTTATGCTGAAGGGCAAAGATTGACGATAGTTGTAGCTGTTTTTTCAATTTTGTTTTCGCTTGCCATTTGGGGAGTAGATGAGGTCTTTAGCGGAGTTATAAAACAATATTTTAACTGGGTTAAATCTTAACTATGTCTGAAACAAGCATTAAAAAATGGTATGTTGTTCGTTCTGTGAGCGGCCAAGAGAACAAGGTAAAAGACTACATTGAAAAGGAAATAACACACCAAGGTTTATCAGATTTTATAGATGAAATTTTAGTGCCTACTGAAAAGGTGGTTCAAATTCGAAATGGTAAGAAATACAACAAAGAGAAAGTTTATTTTCCAGGTTATGTAATGATAAATGCAGCCTTAGAAGGTGAAATTCCTCACATTATTAAAAACATCAATGGTGTGATTGGTTTTTTAGGTGAAACTAAAGGCGGTGATCCAGTTCCATTGCGTAAATCAGAAGTAAATAGATTGCTAGGTAAAGTAGATGAATTATCTACACAAACTGAAAATGCTGCGATCCCCTTTAATCCAGGAGATGCAGTTAAAGTTGTAGATGGGCCTTTCAATACTTTTACAGGAGTGATAGAAGAAGTAAACGAAGAAAAGCGAAAACTAAAAGTGATGGTTAAGATTTTTGGTCGTAAAACGCCAGTAGAACTTAGCTACATGCAAGTAGAAAAAATATAATTGTTACACGTTTATAATAGTTGGTTTCTTAGCTTCCATTTGAAACTGACACAACAAATTTAATAAAATGGCAAAAGAAGTTAGTAAGGTTGTAAAACTGCAAGTTAGAGGCGGCGCTGCTAATCCATCACCACCCGTTGGACCTGCATTAGGTGCTGCCGGAGTTAACATTATGGAGTTTTGTAAGCAGTTCAACGGAAGAACGCAAGACAAGGCAGGTAAAGTTTTACCTGTTCAAATTACTGTGTATAAAGACAAGTCTTTCGACTTTGTTATAAAAACTCCTCCAGCAGCTGTTCAAATCATGGAAGCAGCCAAAATTAAAAAAGGTTCTGGAGAACCAAATAGATTAAAAGTTGCAAGTATTTCTTGGGACCAAGTAAAAGCTATTGCAGAAGACAAAATGCAAGATTTAAACGCTTTTACGGTAGAATCTGCTATGAAGATGGTAGCTGGCACGGCTCGTTCAATGGGTATTAATGTAAAGGGCGCAGCTCCTTTTTAATTAAACAAGATTTAAAATGGCAAAAATCACTAAAAAGCAAAAAGAAGCAAGGGGAAAAGTAGATAGTTCAAACTTATACTCAGTAGCCGAAGCATCTGCTTTAGTAAAAGATACAAGTTCAGCAAATTTTGATGAGTCAGTAGACTTAGCAATACGTCTGAATGTGGATCCGCGTAAAGCTAATCAAATGGTTAGGGGTGTAGTAACACTTCCACACGGAACAGGAAAAGTAACCAGAGTTTTGGCTTTAGTTACTCCAGATAAGGAGCAAGAAGCAAAAGATGCTGGTGCAGACTACGTTGGCTTAGATGAATATCTAGAGAAAATTAAATCTGGATGGACAGACGTTGATGTTATTGTTACCATGCCTGCTGTTATGGGTAAATTAGGTCCCTTAGGTCGTATTTTAGGGCCAAGAGGTTTAATGCCTAATCCAAAAACTGGAACGGTAACAATGGATATTGCAAAAGCAGTTTCTGATGTGAAAGGCGGTAAGATTGATTTTAAAGTAGATAAAACAGGAATTATACACGCATCTGTTGGTAAATCTTCTTTTGAAAAAGATCAAATTGCTGGAAATGCAAGAGAACTTTTAAACACCATCGTGAAATTAAAACCTTCCGTTGTGAAAGGAATTTACATTAAGAGTATTAATATATCATCAACTATGGGACCTGGAATTGGTGTAGATACCAAAAGGTTTACTGAGCAATAAATTAGCATTATGACAAGAGAAGAAAAATCACAAGTAATACAAGATTTAACTGCCCAGTTAGCTGAAACTTCTACCATATATCTAGCCGATATTTCAGGCTTGAATGCAGAAGATACTAGCAAACTTAGAAGAGCTTGCTTTAAAGCTAATATCAAATTGATGGTAGTTAAGAACACTTTATTGGGGAAGGCAATGTCTTCTTCAGATAAAGATTTTGGCAAATTAGCAGATATACTTAAAGGAAATACTTCCATTATGTTATCTGAAACTGGAAACGGTCCTGCCAAAGTAATCAAAGACTTTAGAAAGAAAAATGATAAACCTTTATTGAAAGGAGCTTACGTAGAAGAAGCAATATACGTAGGAGATGACTACTTAGAGGCTTTATCAAGCATCAAATCTAAAGAAGAGGTTATTGGCGATATTATAGGACTACTTCAGTCTCCAGCCAAAAACGTTATTTCTGCATTAAAATCAGGCGGAAATAAACTTTCTGGAATATTGAAAACACTTTCAGAAAAAGAATAAGTAACACACTAATTAATTATAAATAACAAAATTTTTAAAAACGATAGAAATGGCAGATTTAAAAGAATTCGCAGAACAATTGGTTAACCTTACTGTAAAAGAAGTAAATGAATTAGCTGATATTTTAAAAGATGAGTACGGAATTGAGCCTGCTGCTGCAGCTGTAGCTGTTGCTGGAGCTGGTGCTGGTGGTGAAGAAGCCGCTGAAGAGCAAACTGAATTTGACGTAATCTTAACCGCTCCAGGTGGTTCTAAATTAGCAGTTGTTAAACTAGTTAAAGAATTGACCGGCCTTGGATTGAAAGACGCTAAAGGTTTAGTAGATGGTGCACCTGCTCCAATTAAAGAGGGTGTATCTAAAGACGAAGCAGAATCACTTAAAGCACAATTAGAAGAAGCAGGAGCTGAAGTTGAGCTTAAGTAGGCTCTTCCATAGACAATAATTAAGGTTTAGACCTTCAGACTTCAGGTCTGATGGTCTAGACCATTTTGCGTATTTATACGCCACAATGTTTTTGAACATTATATTTTTAGTTAATTTTGTAGTATAGAGCGATTTAGCTCGATTAATGCATTAAATTCTTCCTTAGATGTTAGCAACGCAAAACGAACGCATTAGCTTTTCAACAGTTACCAACAAGCCAGATTATCCGGATTTTCTGGATATTCAAGTTAAATCTTTTAAAGATTTTTTCCAGCTTGAAACAAAGACTGAACAAAGAGCAAACGAAGGCTTATACAAAACCTTCAAAGAAAATTTCCCGATTACTGATACAAGAAATCAATTTGTATTAGAATTTATAGATTATTTTGTTGACCCTCCTAGGTATTCTATCCAAGAATGTATAGAACGTGGGTTAACGTATAGCGTGCCATTAAAAGCGCGTTTAAAATTATACTGTACAGATCCAGAACACGAAGATTTTGAAACCATCGTGCAGGACGTATATTTAGGTACTATCCCCTACATGACTCCTAGCGGTACTTTTGTAATTAATGGTGCAGAACGTGTTGTTGTATCTCAACTTCACCGTTCGCCAGGTGTATTCTTTGGTCAGTCATTTCATGCAAATGGAACCAAATTATATTCTGCAAGAGTAATTCCTTTTAAAGGTTCATGGATTGAATTTGCTACCGATATCAATAGTGTAATGTACGCTTACATCGATAGAAAGAAAAAACTCCCAGTAACCACTTTGTTTAGAGCTATCGGTTTTGAACGTGATAAAGATATCTTAGAGATATTTGATCTTGCTGAAGAAGTAAAAGTTTCTAAAGCTGGTTTAAAAAGAGTGCTTGGTAGAAAATTAGCAGCACGTGTTTTAAATACATGGTATGAAGATTTCGTAGATGAAGATACAGGAGAAGTAGTTTCTATTGAGCGTAACGAAATTGTGTTGGATAGAGATACTGTTCTTGAAAAAGATCATATTGAAGAAATTATTGAAACTGGTTCTAAAACCATATTGCTTCACAAAGAAGAAAATCTAACTGGAGATTATGCTATCATTTACAATACACTTCAGAAAGATCCTACCAATTCAGAAAAAGAAGCAGTAGAACATATATACAGACAATTACGTAATGCTGAACCGCCAGATGAAGAGACTGCACGTGGTATTATTGAAAAGCTATTTTTCAGTGATCAACGCTACAACTTAGGTGAAGTAGGTCGTTATAGAATGAATAAAAAGTTAGGACTTGATATCGATATGGATAAGAAAGTCTTAACCAAGTTGGATATCATTACGATAATCAAATACTTGATTGAATTGGTAAATTCCAAAGCAGAAGTAGATGATATTGACCATTTATCTAACCGTAGAGTAAGAACAGTTGGGGAACAACTTTCACAGCAATTTGGTGTAGGTCTATCTCGTATGGCAAGAACTATTCGTGAGCGAATGAATGTTCGTGACAACGAAGTTTTCACCCCAATTGATTTGATCAATGCGAAAACGCTTTCTTCTGTTATCAATTCTTTCTTTGGTACAAACCAGCTTTCACAGTTCATGGATCAAACCAATCCACTGGCAGAATTAACCAACAAACGTAGGTTGTCTGCATTAGGACCTGGAGGTTTATCTAGAGAACGAGCAGGTTTCGAAGTTCGTGATGTACATTATACGCACTATGGAAGATTGTGTCCTATTGAAACTCCAGAAGGACCAAACATTGGTTTGATTTCTTCTATGTCAGTTTACGGAAAAGTAAACAGCATGGGATTCATTGAAACGCCATATAGAAAAGTTGAAAATGGTAAAATAAATCTTAAAGAAGAACCAATTTATCTTTCAGCTGAAGAAGAAGAAGGCAAATTGATAGCACAAGCCAACATTGAAATTTCAGAGGATGGAACAATTTTAGCTGAACGTGTAATTGCAAGAATGGAGGGAGATTTTCCAGTTGTAGATCCAAAAGAAGTGAATTACATTGACGTTGCTCCTAACCAGATTTCTTCTATCTCTGCATCTTTAATTCCGTTCTTAGAGCATGATGATGCAAACCGTGCTTTGATGGGATCTAACATGATGCGTCAAGCAGTTCCATTATTAAGAGTAGATTCTCCAATTGTAGGAACAGGATTAGAACGTAGAGTTGCAAAAGATTCTCGTGTTTTAATTAATGCAGAAGGAGCCGGAGTAGTAGAATATGTTGATGCTGATAAAATAATAATCAAATACGATCGTACTGAAGAAGAACGATTGGTGAGTTTTGAATCTGATTCGAAAACCTATGAATTGATTAAATTCAGAAAAACAAACCAAGGAAGCTCAATCAATTTGAAGCCTATCGTAAACATAGGAGACCGTGTTGAAGAAGGTCAAGTACTTTGTCAAGGTTATGCAACCGAAAATGGAGAGCTTGCCTTAGGAAGAAACATGAAGGTTGCCTTCATGCCATGGAAAGGTTACAACTTTGAGGATGCAATTGTTTTATCTGAAAGAGTGGTGATTGATGACATGTTAACTTCTATTCACATCGATGAATATTCTCTTGAAGTTAGAGATACTAAATTAGGAAATGAAGAATTAACAGCAGACATTCCTAACGTTTCTGAAGAGGCTACAAAAGATTTAGATGAAAACGGAATGATTAGAATTGGTGCAGAAATTAAGCCTGGCGATATTCTAATTGGGAAGATTACACCTAAAGGAGAAAGTGATCCTACTCCAGAAGAAAAATTACTTCGTGCTATATTTGGTGATAAAGCTGGAGACGTTAAAGACGCTTCACTAAAGGCTTCGCCATCTTTAAATGGGGTAGTAATTAATAAAAAATTATTTTCAAGAGCAGTTAAAGATAAACGAGCTCGTGCAAAAGATAAACAAGAAATCGATCGCTTAGAAAGTAAGTACGCTGTAAAATATGAAGATTTAAGAGGACAACTAATTGAAAAGTTATTCGCTTTAGTAACCGGTAAAACAGCACAAGGTGTATTGAATGATTTAGGAGAAGAAGTTCTTCCTAAAGGGAAAAAGTATACTTTGAAAATGTTGAATTCTGTTGATGATTTTTCACATTTAACGCAAGGTACTTGGACAACAGACGATCAATTAAATGGCTTAGTAACCGATTTGTTACACAACTATAAAATTAAATTGAACGACCTTCAAGGGAATTTAAGACGTGAAAAATTCACCATTAGTGTAGGAGATGAATTGCCTTCTGGTATTTTGAAACTAGCCAAAATTTATGTAGCCAAAAAGCGTAAGCTGAAAGTAGGTGATAAAATGGCTGGACGTCACGGTAACAAAGGTATTGTTGCTAAAATTGTACGTCAAGAAGACATGCCGTTCTTAGAAGATGGAACTCCAGTAGATATTGTATTAAATCCACTTGGTGTACCTTCTCGTATGAATATCGGACAGATATACGAAACTGTTCTAGGTTGGGCAGGCCAGAAATTAGGTCGCAAATTTGCAACCCCAATTTTTGATGGTGCAACTATAGATCAAATTAATGAGTTAACAGATGAAGCTGGCGTTCCAAGATATGGTCATACTTATTTATATGATGGTGGAACAGGAGAGCGTTTTGACCAACCTGCTACGGTAGGTGTAATTTACATGCTGAAATTAGGACACATGATTGAAGATAAAATGCATGCGCGTTCTATTGGTCCTTATTCATTAATTACACAACAACCATTAGGTGGTAAAGCACAATTTGGTGGTCAACGTTTTGGAGAGATGGAAGTTTGGGCACTTGAAGCCTATGGTGCATCTAGCACACTTCGTGAGATTTTAACAGTAAAATCTGATGATGTTATTGGTAGAGCCAAAACCTACGAAGCAATTGTAAAAGGAGAACCGATGCCAGAACCTGGTATACCAGAATCCTTTAACGTATTGATGCACGAATTGAAAGGTCTTGGACTGGACATAAAATTAGAAGAGTAAAGTTAAGCCACAACTTCGGTTGTGGCCACGCTTTTTAGATTACAAAATTTAGATTAATTCTTTAGCAATACTTGTATGATGACAAGAAATAATGAAAAGGATACCCAAAAGAGATTTAATAAAATCTCTATCGGTTTAGCTTCACCAGAGCAAATTCTAAGTGAATCTCGTGGAGAAGTTTTAAAACCAGAAACCATTAATTATAGAACCCACAAACCCGAACGTGATGGTTTGTTTTGTGAGCGTATTTTTGGTCCTGTAAAGGACTACGAATGTGCTTGTGGTAAATATAAAAGAATTCGCTACAAAGGTATAGTTTGTGACCGTTGTGGGGTAGAAGTAACCGAAAAGAAAGTTCGTAGAGAGCGTGTAGGACACATTAGTTTGGTAGTTCCTGTTGCTCATATTTGGTACTTTCGTTCTTTACCTAACAAGCTTGGCTATCTACTTGGTATTCCATCTAAGAAATTAGATATGATTATTTACTACGAAAGATATGTAGTAATTCAATCAGGAGACGCCAAAAATGAAGAAGGTGAGCCATTGAAAAAAATGGACTTCTTAACAGAAGAAGAATACCTTACTATTTTAGAGGGTCTTCCACAAGAAAATAGACTTTTAGATGATGATGATCCAAATAAATTCATCGCTAAAATGGGAGCAGAGTGCCTTATTGAAATTTTAAAGCGCCTAGATTTAGATGAACTGTCTTATGATTTAAGACACAAAGCAAATAACGAAACTTCAAAACAACGTAAAACAGAAGCTTTAAAGCGTTTACAAGTAGTTGAAGCTCTACGTGATTCAAAACACAATCGAGAAAACAAACCAGAGTGGATGATCATGAAAGTGGTTCCTGTAATTCCACCTGAATTAAGACCGCTTGTGCCATTAGATGGAGGTAGATTTGCTACATCAGATTTGAACGATTTATACAGAAGAGTTATTATTCGTAATAATCGTCTTAAAAGATTGATGGAGATAAAAGCACCAGAAGTAATATTACGTAATGAAAAACGTATGCTTCAGGAGTCTGTAGATTCATTGTTTGATAATACTAGAAAATCTTCCGCTGTAAAAACAGATTCTAATCGACCTTTAAAATCACTTTCAGATTCTTTGAAAGGGAAACAAGGTAGATTTAGACAGAACTTATTAGGTAAACGTGTAGATTATTCTGCTCGTTCTGTAATTGTTGTAGGACCTGAACTTAAAATGTTTGAGTGTGGTTTACCAAAAGACATGGCAGCTGAATTATACAAGCCATTTATCGTTCGTAAATTAATAGAACGAGGAATTGTAAAAACAGTAAAATCTGCTAAAAAAATAATAGACAAAAAAGAGCCGGTAGTTTGGGACATTTTAGAAAATGTTTTGAAAGGTCACCCAGTTTTATTAAACCGTGCTCCTACACTTCACCGTTTAGGAATTCAAGCCTTTCAACCTAAATTAATTGAAGGTAAAGCAATTCAGCTTCATCCTTTAGTTTGTACTGCATTTAATGCGGATTTTGATGGTGACCAAATGGCAGTTCATTTACCATTAGGACCTGAAGCTATTTTAGAAGCTCAATTGTTAATGTTGGCTTCACATAATATATTGAATCCAGCTAACGGTTCTCCTATCACTGTTCCTTCTCAGGATATGGTGCTTGGGCTATATTACATGACCAAAGAATTAAAAACTACAGCAGAACATAAAGTAAAAGGGGAAGGCTTAACCTTCTATTCTGCTGAAGAAGTTGAAATAGCTTACAACGAAAGAAGATTAGAGTTAAATGCTGCTATAAGAGTAAGAACTAAAGATTATAACGAAGAAGGCGAACTGGTAAATCAAATTATTGATACTACTTGTGGTCGTGTGCTTTTTAATAAATATGTTCCTGTAACAGTAGGTTACATCAACCAAGTTCTAAACAAAAGAGCTTTACGTGAAGTAATTGCAAATGTTTTAAAAGCGACAAGCGTTCCAGAAACCAGTGAGTTTTTAGATAGCATTAAGTCTTTAGGTTATGAGTTTGCATTTAAAGGAGGCTTGTCTTTCTCTTTGGGAGATATTATTATTCCTGAAGAAAAGCAATCTTTAATTGATGATGCAAACGAACAAGTTTTGGGAGTTGTTGCTAATTATAATATGGGATTAATTACCAATAACGAACGTTATAATCAGGTAATTGATATTTGGACTGCAACCAACGCAAATCTTACCGAATTGGCAATGACGCGAATTACAGAAGACAAACAAGGATTTAACTCTGTATTTATGATGTTAGATTCGGGTGCGCGTGGTTCTAAAGAACAAATTCGCCAGTTAACAGGTATGCGTGGATTGATGGCTAAGCCTAAAAAATCTACTTCTGCCGGTGGTGAAATTATTGAAAACCCAATTCTTTCTAACTTTAAGGAAGGATTATCTATTCTTGAATACTTTATTTCTACTCACGGTGCTCGTAAAGGTTTAGCTGATACGGCATTAAAAACAGCAGATGCAGGTTACTTAACTAGACGTTTGGTAGATGTTTCTCAAGATGTAATTGTTCGTGAAGAAGATTGTGGAACCTTACGTGGAATTGAAGTTTCAGCGCTTAAGAAAAACGAAGAGGTAGTTGAAACATTAGGAGAAAGAATTGTAGGTAGAACGGCATTGAATGATACCTATGACCCTATTTCTCAAGAATTAATTGTAGCTGAAGGTCAAGAAATATCTGAAG
>Ga0307944_1000317_pt1 | contig 27469 bp, 29 predicted proteins | sample OrgLakmetagen179_FD_201831 | JGI IMG/M metagenome (GOLD analysis project Ga0307944, IMG submission 201831) | Saline water microbial communities from Organic Lake, Antarctica - #179 | ecosystem: Environmental > Aquatic > Non-marine Saline and Alkaline > Saline | place: Antarctica: Organic Lake... | reverse complement strand
CAGCGGCACTGGCGCGTTGGAGCACGAGGCTGCGCAGGGCCTCGGGGGTTGTCCCTTCGCGCAGGGCTTTCGCGGCGTCGATAGCGATGCCGAGGCGGCCCGCCTGAGCGGCGATCTCGGTGATCTCTGCCGCTTCCCGGCGCAACCGTGCCGAGATCTCGGCCAGGTTGCCTGGTTCTGTGGCGGATTGATCCGGTGTCGATGCGCGTGGAGATGCCGGCGGAGATGCGGATGCGATCCCGGGCGCCGGTGTGGCAGGCGCAGCCGCCGCGTCAGGCGTGTGCGCTATGTCGGTCGCCTCGGGAGACGCGCTATCTTCGGATCGATCGGGCGCAGCATTTCGCTTGTCGTCCTGCTGCACATTGTCGATGCTGTCTTGCGGCGTGGTCTCATTGTCTGGCGCATGGGCCATGGCGGTCTCCTTTCGTGTGGTGGTTTGGGGGCTGGATCGGGATGGTCGAGCCATGTGCACGCGCGGGCGCGGCGGGGTGTTTTCACCGGCGACATGTGCGCGAAAGCTGGCGAAGCCGGCTGCGAGATCGGTCACATCGTCGGCCAGCCCCGCCGTGACAGCATCGGTCCCACGATAGATCGCGGCCTCGGTCGCGAGCGCGGCGTCCTGGCTCAGGGGCCCGGCGCGACCCGCGGCGACGGTCTCGGTGAAGAGAAACCGCAACACATCGATCTCGCGCTGGATGTCGTCCCGGACCGCGTCCGGCAGCGGCGCGTAGGGATTGCCGTCGATCTTGTGGGATCCTGCATGGATCAGCGTCACGCGCACGCCGTCCCGGTCGAGCTGGCCGCTGAGATCGGCATGCATGACGACCACACCGATGCTGCCGACCGCGCCGGTGCGCGGCAGCAGGATGCGGCTCGCCTGGCTTGCCAGCGCGTAGCCGGCCGAGAAGGCGTGCTCGGCCACGAAGGCCCAGACCGGCTTGTCGCGGCGCAACGCGCGGATGCGGTCGGCGAGATCGAAGACCCCGGCCACCTCGCCGCCGAAGCTGTCGATCTCCAGAGCCACGCCCCGGACGGCAGGATCGCTGGCCGCCGCCTCGATCTGCGCGGCGATCCCCTCATAGCTGGTCTGGCCGGAGGACTCCCCGATCCAGGATCCACGATGGATCAGCACGCCGGAGATTTCGATCACGGCGATGCCGTCGATGACCGGATAGGGGGCCTCTCCATGCTCCTGAAAATCACCGAGCAGGCCCTTGGCAATGATGCTCGCATGGGCAGGCAATCGCGTTGCACTTTCCAGAGCGTCACCCTCGTTCGTCATCTCCACCTGCCGCCCCAGAATCCGCGGGCCAAGTCCTGACAGGAACGCCGTGGCCTTGGCAGGTTCGACCAGCAGCGGCGTGTTGAAGGCGCGCGCGGCAATACGGGCGTGGAGCATCAGGGCTGGTCCTCATCCTGGCGCGGGCGGTCCTCCGCGGTGTCGTCTGCGTCGTCGCTGTTGGTCGCGTCCCTTTCCTCGGTTTCGCCCGGCACCGCCGTCGCGCCCTGCGCGGGTGATCCCGGCCGGCGGAAATCGAGGCCCAGCGCGCGCTCTCGGGCATGTTCCGCAGCGATCTCGCGATCGACCTGCTCGGCGTCATAGCCGCGCTCGGCGATGGCTTGGGTGCGGGATTTGAGCCCGGCCTCGATCTGGGCGATCTCGGCATTGGCGTCCTTGAGGGGATCGACCCAGTCCCATTTTGTGGGTAGCCAGTCGGCGGTCAGCAGCCTTGCGCGGTTGGCCTCGTAGTCCGGCAGGGTCAGCGCGCCCGAAAGCACCGCGGCATCCATCCAGCGCGCATAGACCGGACGGCACAGCTGGTAGACCATCACCGAGTGCTGCCAGGCCGAGACACGGCGGCGGAACTCGATCAGCGCCAGCCGCGAGTTGGAGAAGTTGCCCTTCACCATGTCATTGGCGAGATAGGGATAGGGTATGCCAAGGGCTGCCGAGATCTGCAGAAGCGTCCGATACTGGAATGGCTCGTAGGTGGCCCCGCTGTCGGCGGGCTGGCCCACGGTGACATCCTCGCCCGGATCGAGCCGCACGATCTGGCCCGGACTGATCTCGAGGCCGGCATCCGGCCCGTCCTCCTCGGGCGGGGCGAGCGGGTTTTCCGGCGCAGGAGAAGTGACGAACATCGCGTACATCGCCGCGACCTTCTTCCGGTCGAGCTCGGCATCGTCATACTGATCGAGCAGGAACAGCTTCACGATGGCGGGCGCCAGTTTCGACACCCCGCGCAGCTGACCGCCCTCGACCGGGTCGATCACGTGGATGACCTCGGCCGCCGGGACCCGCGTGATCTCGCCCGCCAGCCCCGGATCGGTGCTGTCACCGGGATGCCGGCGCAGGAAGTGATAGGCCACGCGGCGCCCGATCCGGTCGAACTCGATGCCCTGACGGATCGCGTTGCCATTGGCGGCCGTCCCGCTCTGCTCCAGCGGCAGCATCTCGGCGGGCATCATCTGCAGCTGCAGAGGCACCGTCAGCCCGTCTTCCCGGCGCCGCGGCCGGATCCGAAAGAAGACCTCGCCCGCGATGAACGCCTCGCGCGCGGCGCGGCGCTGCAGCCCGTAGAAGTCTGTCAGCCCCTCGGCATCCGCCTCGTCGGTCCAGGCAAGCCAGAGCCGCTGCAGCTCTTCCTTGCGGGCGGGATCGGCAATCTTGGAGATCGGCTTGATCCCGTCGCCCGCCGTATTGGCCGCCCAGCTTTCCACCGCGTTCACCGCATAGCCATTGTTGCGCACCAGCCAGCGGGCGCGCGCGGTGATGTCGGGGCCGGATGCTGCGATCAGCGCGTTGACATGCGCGCGGGTCGCACGAAACCCCCGCAGCCGGCGGTGGTGCTGGCCCGCATCGAACCCGCCGATGAAAGCCCCGAGGCGCTGTCGCCAGTTGATCGCGGCCATCACAGATCCTTCACGGCATAAGGCCGGAAGATCCGCCCGGCGCCACGCTCGATGCTGGCGATCCGGCGCTCGATATCCGCGAGCGCCGCGGCCAGCTCCGCGTCCGACCCATAGGTGACGGTCTTGCCGTCATAGCTGACACTGCGCGTGCCGCTGTAGCGCGCCGCCAGCAGGGCGCTGTGGCGGGCCTTGAGATCGTCGAGGGTCATCGTCATTCCATGTATCTGGGCGTACTCACCCGCCAGCCGCGTCGCCGGGGTGTGGTCACGCGCCCCGCTTGCGGCTCGGTGGGTGTGTCAGGCTCAGTCTCGGAAACCACCGCGGCCGCGGTCTCCACCCCGGCCTGTGTCTCCAGCTGCCGCCACATCCGCTCGTCAAACCGGTCGGCTCCGAGGATCCAGGCCGCGGCGCGGGCATAGACGCGCGTGTCCAGTGCCTCGTTGCGCTCGCGCAGCTTTTGCCATTCCTGCCGCGCATAGCCACGCTTGTTGCGGATCGTGACCAGCTGCTCGGCCACCAGCTGCTTGAGCCATTCGCTGTCGGCCCAGTCCGGCAGGTGGACCGTGCCGGGCGGGTTGAGCACGCCATTGGCGCGCTCTTCGTCGCTCGGCGTCTCCAGCCGCAGATGGCGGTAGGCCTCGGCCTTGAAGGTGGCCGTGGCCACGGTCCAGAGCCGGGCGCCGCGCTTGAGTTTGCGACCGTTCACCGTCGCGTCGACGAAGGTCGGCCCCGAAACCGGCGTGGCGCGGTTGAAGCCTTCCACCCCCTTGACCGGCGCGACCTGGGCCGTGCCTTGCTGGCGCGCCCAGGCATAGACGGCCGCGGACTCATAGCCGGTATCGATCGCGAGCTTTGCCAGCGTCATGACCGCGCCGTGCTCATGGACCCATGTCCGGCCCAGCAGCGCGGTCAGCGCCTCCCAGCAGGCGGGATCGTCCGGGCCGCCCGGGATCACGATGTGATCGATGAGCCAGCTTTCCAGCCCGCGGCCCCAGGCCCAGATATCGACCTCGATCCGGTCCTTCTGCACATCCGCCCCGGCGGTCAGGAACAGACCCCGTTCCGGGATCTGCGCCGGATAGGTCTCGCGCCGGTCCGCGAGGCGCTGCCAGTCCGGGGCCTCGCCGCTCTCGACCCATGTCTCACCCAGCAGGGTGTTGCGCGCGGCGCGCAGCATCTCGTCGGAGCCCTGGGCTGCCAGCCAGTCGCGCGCGATCTGCGCCCAGCTTTTCCAGCCGATCGGCGAATAGAGCGCCGAGAGGTGGAACCCGATAGCGGTCGGGTCGGTTGCCACGGCGGTTGCCCGCCATTCGCCCCGTTCCAGCATCGCCGTCTTGTAATGCTCGGCAATGGGGCGTGCGCAGCCCTCGCAGTGGTAGGCTGCGGTCTCCGGCTGGTCCTTTGCCCAGCGCAAGCGCTCGAACTGCAGCCACTGCATTGCCCCGCAATGCGGGCACGGCACGAAGTACCGCCGCTGGTCGCTGGCCTCGAACTCGCGCTCGATGCGGGACAGCCCGCGGATGGTCGGCGTCGAGACCATGAACACCTTGCGCCGATGCGCGAAGGTTGTTGTCCGCGCTTCGGCCAGCGTGACCGGATCGCCTTCCTCGTCGGCCGAGGCCGGATAGGCATCGACCTCGTCGAGAAACACGTAACGTGCGGGCATAGAGCGCAGGCCGGTGGCCGAGTTGGCGCCCGTGAGCACCAGGATGCCGCCGGGGAACTCCTTCGAGAGCATCGAATTGCCCGCATCCCGCGAGCGCGCGGGCCTGACGCGCTCCTTCAGCGCCGCGCTGTCCTCGATCAGCGGATCGATCCGGCCGCGCGAGCTGCGCTTGGCCATCTCCACCGTGGGCAGCACCGCCAGCATCGGCCCCGGTGCGTGGTGGATCACGAAGCCGATCCAGTTATTGCCGGCCTCGGTCGCGCCCACCTGCGCGGCCTTCATGAACGAGATCCGCTGCGCGGGATGCCCGGGCGAGAGCGCATCCATGATCGCGCGCAGGTAGGGCGTACGCGCGGTGCGGTAGCGCCCCGGCTCGGCCGAAGCGCGCGAGGACAGCCAGCGATGCGCATCCGCCCATCCCGACACCGTCAGGTCCGGATCGGGGCGTACGCCGCGGCGCCAGGCGCGCAGGATGTCGTCGGCCCCGTCAAACCCGAGATCAAGGTCGGCGGTCAGGTCGCTGTCGGTCAGGTGGTGGTCATCACCCTTGTCATTCAAGCGAGACCCGGAGGTCTGCGAGGGCGGTGAGCTGCTCTCGGACATGCGCTTCCAGCACCCTCTGAAGGATCGCCGTCTCGATCGTCACGGCCTCCCCCGATGCGGCCTCCATCTCTGCGGCCAGTTGCGCGGCCATCAATGCGGCCACGCGCGTGGGCCAGGTCACCCAGACATCGCGCTCCTGCCGCGCGAGGCGGAAGACCAGCGTCTCGGCCCGCGCGCGGTCGACCAGAACGCCCTTCTTGCGCTGGATAGACAGCTGGCGCTCCTGCGCCTGGTAGACCGTCAGCGCGGTGCGCGCCTTCAGATAGGAGGCGCTGTCGCCGGGGCCGGAGACCGCGCTGGTCGCGCCATCACCGCTGCCGCCGGTGCCAACCCCGCCCTGCGCGCGCATCTGCTGGTCGGGATCGGTCGTCTCCGCCCGCCGCGCATCCGAGGCGGCCGCATTGATCGACCCGTCCGGGTAAAGCACCAGCCGACCCGTCTTGCGCGCCTTCTGAACGGCCCCGCGCGAGAGCCCGGACCGGGCGGCATAGGCACGCTCAGAGAGACCTTTCATGACGTTTGGCGCTCCCTTAGGCCATTGAATATAAACGGTTAAGATCGTCTAATTCAGTTGATTACGCTCCGGATCGGAGCGAGTCTGGACCCGAGAAAACCACCCTGATCGGAGACACGCCCATGACCATCGCCCAACGCTACAACGCCGAGGCCACCCGCCTGATGCCGCACATGGCGCAAGACCTTGCTGTCGATCCCGCGATCACCACGGCAAACGACATAGACGAGATCGTCTTTCGCCGCAGCGAATTCCTCGACGGGATGGCCTGCGCGATCATCGCCATGCTTGAACAGCAGGACGGAGACACCGCATGACCGCCATCACCACCATCCGCATCGATCACGACACGCTGCCCGACCCTTTGGGTCGCAAAAGCCCCGACGCCGTCGCCGACACCATCGAGGCCGCGCTGCGCGACAATGGCATCAATGCCGAGGCGTCGGACGTGATCTCGCATCTCAAGATCGAGCTGCCGACCGCCCAGCTTGCCGCCGCAAGCACCGTGCTGGCCGGTATGCGGCTGATCTGATCAGCAACGGGGCAGAAAGCAATCTTATGATTTTGATTTGACTACGATAATCGACGGATCCGAGCGATTGTGATGACACGGAAACGATGCAACTCACCCAACGGAGCCAGACCATGACCAGCCTGAACCTGCAAACCACGCCCCGCCACCAGCTGCGCGCCGAGAAGGCCCGCAGGAACAAGCAAGCCGCATTGAACGCCTTCGTCGCGAAGAAGGCCGAAATCGACGCACGGCTCGCCCGCCTGCAGGCCCTCAGCGACGAGCATTTCGAGACCCACCCCGACGAGATCGACTGGGGCGACGTCGGCACGCTCGAGCACTACAACGGACTGCTCAAGCGCATCACCGACAGCGCATTCGGCGAGGGCGAATACACCCGTTAGCTTGTCCAATCCCCGGAGAAGGGTGCGGCTCGCCGACTTGCGGGCTTCACCCGGTAGGAGGCCGCGCAATTCCGCGCCGCCCTGTCAGCACCGGAGGCTCCCATGCCAAAACTCACCGATACCCAGACCATCGTCCTCAGCCGCGCGGCCACCCGCCCCGGCAATCTGGCAATGCCGCTGCCCGACGGGCTGCACGGGGCCGCCGCGAAGAAAGCCGTGGCCGCGATGATCTCGCGCGCCTGGCTCCAAGAGGTCGAGGCCGATCTGCGCCGCGGTGATCCGCTCTGGCGCGAAACCGGCGATGGTCACGGCACCACGCTGATCGCGACCGATGCCGGGCTCGAAGCGATCGGGATCGAGCCGGTCGTGGCCAGCACGGTGACCAATCCGCGCAAGGCCAAGCCGGATCCCGCGCCGACGCCCCAATCGACCGATGCCCCAAAACCCGTCGCCGTCCGGGCGGGCACGAAACAGGCTCAGATCATCGCGCTGCTTCAGCGGCCCGAGGGGGCGTCCATTGGCGAGATTGTTGACGCGACCGGCTGGCAAGCTCACAGCGCGCGGGGCATGATCTCCGGTGCGCTCAAGAAAAAGCTGGGGCTTGCGATCACCTCCCGGAAAGACGCGAACGGAGGTACTATCTACAGTCTGAACGCTTGACCAGGATCACGTCTCGTCGAGATCAATCCGATCGGCAATATCCTGGGCGATCTGCCCGGCATGCAGCGTCAACAGGATCAGTTTCGCATCCAGCGTATCGCCGTCATCCAGCGCTGCTTCCACACGATCGTCGATGCGCTCTGCATCCGCCGCGCTGTTGCTGGCCGCGAACTGCTCATGCCCGAGGATGCAATAGGCCAGAAGTTGCGCGGCTTCGGCGCATGCAACATCCTGAGTCCTGACACCGGCATGTTTCTTGTTGAGCTTGATCACGGTCAGCTTGACCGGGTCCGGGACGAGAAGCGGATGCACGCCGGACTCCCGAAGCGCATCCTCAAGGGCCCGCATCGCCGCGGAGCGGCCCAGCATGTCAAACAGACGCAACATGACAAGATCTCTATCAGGTCATTGCCCCGACCACACCCGTATTCCGGCATGCGGCGGCGGTCAGCCATGCCGCCGTTGCTCGAATAGTCGGCGCAGCGCGTAGCCGCGGACCAGTGAGATCCCGGTGAATAGGGCGCCAATGACCAGGTTTTCGCCGAGACTGGGGTGCAGGCCGAACCACGGAAATACGAGCAGCTGCGTGGCGACGGCCAGCGCATAGCCCACAACGACATTGGTGATGGCCTCCACCAGCGACATGCGGCGGGACTGGGTCATGCTGCCAGCCTCTTTTCCTTCAGCGCCGCGAATGTCTCACCGGTCTCCGTCAGGACCGCATTCTCGCCGGTAAACGTCTGCCAGCGCTCGATGGCCACATCGACATAGGCCGGGTTCAGCTCGACACCGTAGCAGACGCGCCCCGTGGTCTCGGCGGCTATCAGCGTGGTGCCGGATCCCATGAACGGCTCGTAGACCGGGTGACCGGTGGCCGAATTGTTCAGGATCGGGCGGCGCATGCACTCCACGGGCTTCTGCGTGCCGTGCACGGTCTCGGCATCCTGATCGCGGCTGGCGATCTGCCACAGCGTCGTCTGCTTGCGGTCTCCCGCCCAATGTCCCTTTCCCTTTGCGCGCACGGCATACCAGCAGGGTTCGTGCTGCCAGTGGTAATCGCCGCGGCTGAGCACCAGCCGGTCCTTGGCCCAGATGATCTGCGACCGGATGGCGAAGCCTGACGCGGTCAGGCTGTCGGCCACCTCTCCGGCATGCAGCGCACCGTGCCAGACATAGGCCACATCGCCCGGAAACAACGCCCATGCCTCGCGCCAGTCCGCGCGGTCATCGTTCAGCACCTTGCCGGTCCTTTTGGTCTTCGCCGCACCCGCCTGGTTGCGCCAGCCGGGATCATACGCGACGCCATAGGGCGGGTCAGTGACCATCAGCAGCGGGCGGACATCGCCCAGCAGGCGTCCGATCACATCGGCGAACGTGCTGTCGCCGCAGATCAGCCGATGCGACCCCAGTTGCCACAGATCCCCCGCGACCGATACCGGTGTGACCGGAACCTCCGGCACATCGTCCTCGCCCTCGACCGGGCCATCGCCGTCCGGTGCCTCGGGATCGCGCAGCAGCGCATCGAGATCTTCCTCCGTGATGCCCAGCAGCGACAGGTCGAAATCCTCGGCCAGCAGTCCCGCGATCTCGTCGCGCAGCATTGCCTCGTCCCATTCGCCCAGCTCGGTGAGCTTGTTATCCGCGATCCGGTAGGCGCGGCGCTCCGCCTCATCGAGATGACCAAGCCGGATCACCGGCACCTCGGTCAGCCCCAGCATGGTTGCCGCCAGCACCCGGCCATGCCCGGCGATCAACTCGCCATCGTCGGCCACCATGCAGGGCACGGTCCAGCCGAACTTCGCCATGCTGGCGGCGATCTTCGCGACCTGGTCGTCGCCGTGCATCTTGGCATTGCGGGCATAGGGGCGCAGCCGGTCGATCGGCCACGTCTCGATCTCGCTCGGCGCGAAGACAAGGTCCATGGGGCGGGTCTCTGATTTGGGGCATGACGGACGGATGCACGCGCGCCGCCGGGATGGCCGGCGGCAGGGTCGGGATCCGCGATATGGGGAAAAAGAAAACGCCCGCGAGAGGTTCCCTCCGGGCGCAGTTCTTCGATTATCAAGGTATGAGTCAAGGGGGGCAGGTCTGTCAACAGAAAATCACGCGTAGATTCATGACCTTCGCCCCAGCACACTCAGGCACGACCTTTGCTTGTGTACTGAAACCTGGCCATGCTACTTTCACTCCATTCAATTGGAAGCCCGCAGATGTTTGAAGGCCAGAGCCCCGTCCTCGAAGAGATCGTCCCGGCACGGCAGGGATGGGCACACAGGGTTGCCCGCGGCGACACGCTGGTGATCACCGATCTCGAGGGGCAACAGGCCGTGGATTTCCTGTGCTTCGACGCAGATGATCCCGGCGACAGATATTCGGCGACGAACACCGTCAAGGTTCAGGGGAATGTCTATCTCGGCCTCGGTAGCGTGTTGTATGCCGACAGCGGCCGTACGCTGATGACGGTAATCGAGGATACGATCGGCCGCCACGACACGATCTATGGCTGTTGCAGCATTCCCAACAACCGGCTGCGCTATGGTGTGGAGACGACCGAGTCCTGCTATTCGAACTTCGAAACGGTTCTGGCCCCTTACGGCCTCGGTCGGGAGGCGATCGTGGCGAACGTGAACTGGTTCATGAGCGTGCCGATCCTCGAAGATGGCAGCGCCGGCGTGGCCGAAGCCGCCTTGCAGCCCGGAAGCAAGGTTGCCCTTCGCGCCGACCACGATGTGCTGGCGGCCCTGTCGAACTGCCCGCAGATGCACAATCCGTGTAACGGCTACAATCCGACGCCGATCCGCGTGCAGGTGTTTCGTGCCTCGGACTGAGGTGCTGCCCGCTGGTGGATACGATCAACTCACACCGATCAAGGCCGCGTCTTCGTAAGTGTCCGTCCTTGAAAGTGTTGGCAGGTGGCTTCCTCAAACTGGCTTCCCTGGATTCTGCCGAGGAATCCACCCTGCCGGCCGGGTGGCCCGGTAAGCTGCTGATATTGATTCAGAATTCCGAGCCGGCGTGCCGAGGTGGATTCCAGGTGGATTCCCCGGTGAGGAATCCAGTCGCTAGCGAAATTGCGCACTGCGCCCCCCCGTATACGATCAGGGCCCGGGAGGAACCATGGGAGGGGGAACCGGCGCTTCTTGGCCGTTGACTGCGCACGCGCGACTATACTGGCAGCTTAAATGGATTAGTGTAGCACTGCCACTTGTTGTGCACGCCTTTGTTATGCGGGCCTGACCATGCCTGATTTGGGAGGACGGGCACGCGGATTGACGCGACGATCGTCGCGCGCCTTCTTCGACCAAGGGCGCGCGGCCAGCGAGCCATCCCGACATGGCATTGATAAAGAGGGGCAACGACTGTTATGTTGGCATGAAAGCGCATGTTGGCGTGAATGCCGAGAGCAGCATCGTGCGCAGGCTGGAAACAACGACGACCGAGGTCCGCCACAGCCAAGTGTGGGACGCGCTTCTGCGTGGCAATGAAACCTCGGGTTGGCGGACAGGAACTGCGTCAACGCAACGCCCGAGGCCGCCTTCTCCGGCCGGGGGCAAGTTCTGGGACGTCATGCGAAAGGCGGCGACGAGCGCTGCGCTCGACTCCACCGATGCGGACATCAACCGTATTATCGCGTCGCCAGTAGTTGCTGGATCCAGCGGCGCAATCACTGGCGACTGCGAGTCCGGGTCGAGCATCCTTTCCGCGTGCTCAAGCGCCAATTCGGCTAACTCAAGGCCCGCTACAGCGGGCTGACGAAGAACCGCGCGCAGCTCTTCACGCTGTTTGCCATCGGCAACCTGCCTGTTCCTTGTTCGACGGAATCTGATGGCATGAGGCGGAGTCTGCCCGAAATCGCAGTTTAGGCCCCCGAAGGCCCGGAAATACCGCGTAAATGCGTGGTTACGAGGGCTATCTGGCAGATTGAAGGGCCAAGCGACCGGCTGACGGCGCAGCCGAAGCGGTAGTCCAGACGTTCGTGAATACTCCACCGGCTGAAAGCCGGTGGCTTCAGGTTACGGCTCAAAGCCGGATCGGTCCGCCATGCGGCGGACTCATGTCACGTTAAAATTATCGTCGGGCTCTGGTGGCGTCTGGTTCCTGATGTATTCAGCCCATACCACGTCTGTCACATTGCCGCTGCTTGCCACCGCCCAATACCTGGTAGGATACCCCGTCACCCACACCAAGTGATATTTGCAACCCCAAATAGTATGGCTGCCACGTTTGGGAGATCCCATAATCAGGCATCTTAACGCAAATGCCGCGATCCCGGCCGGCTAAAGCCGTGGGGTTTACAGATCCCCTATCGGGGACTCTAAACCTTCCTCAAGGAGAAAGTGATGACGCGCTTGCTAGAATTGACCTGTACGGGGAACTTAACAACAATCTCATTCTGTCTACTGCACTCGACATGTCGTCCGGGCCAGTGCCCCACTTTACCCAAGGAAATACATCAAGATAAAGATGTTCTGGGCTATCGGGGCTAGGTCCGTAGTTAAAAGTACCTCGATTAGTGCTGTCGTCTACAATAGTACGCTCTTCTCCATCTCTAATGAAGACATACTCGCGGCCATCAGTGTTCGTCCATTTCTCTACAAGATTTGAGTCCAAACCGATACTATGAAACAAAGTTACACCTTGAGGCGAAAGACTCCATCCTGATTCATTTAGTATTTCTGAATACTGCACTTCTAAGTCTTGGTTCGAGTTTCTTCCATCACTAAAAAGCCCTAAGTTATTCATGCTGAGGCCAATGCTAGAACTCAATTTCTGAAGAAATTCATCAAGAGCACTGAGTTGCTCAACTTGATTTGAGGATCTAAATATCGAGTCCGCAAGTATTATCAAGTTTGCGCCGCTTGATGGAAGAAAGTCCCTTTGAAATCTATTTCTAATTCTTACTTGTTCCGCTAAAGAAAATCTTGCATCATATCGCTCTTCAAGAGTGGGAACTTTTGGCCCCAAGTAGATTGGTGGATCTCCCACCTCCTGAACGACGCGTTCAATCGGCGCACGTGGGCGGAGCGATGCCAAGTGAGCATCCAGGATCGCCTGCCCCGACGGCGCGGTGACGCGGTAGTCACCAACGCGCTCACTGAATGTCAGTGATACCTCGATCACGGGTACTTGCCTGCTTGGACCCTCTGCCAAGAAGTCGGTTCGCAGACCATCAGTGCTGACGATTTCCGGTATGCCATCGAGCGCATCCGCGCGCGCGGCGCCCTGACTTCTGAGGTTCGAAATTCTGAAGCCGTGATTCGCATCGTGCCGGACGGCATAATTGTGATACGTCGTGTCCACAGGTTGGTCGAAATACATCTCGAGTCGACCGCTGGACCTTCCGTCGCGCAGATCGACCGCACCCGTCCGGTATTCGACCGAATTCGCCGTGTAGTTGTAATTCGCCCGGTTCTGACCAAAGCGAAGATTGACCCTGCCCTGTCCGTTTCCAATTGCGCCGTTTCTGTTGGTAACGCCGACATAGTTGGGCATCGGCGACGACGTGGAAAGCGTAGCGCCGAAGCTGGGCAGAAGGAACAAGCTGCCGCCATTCAGGCGCAGCCGTCCCATGTTTCCGGCCTCGATGCCACGACCAAAGAGGTCGAATGACAGGCCGCCGCTGCTTGACGTTACGTTCGCCCCGGATGCAATCAGGATGTCGCCGACTGCGTACAGGCCCAATACAGCGTCCCCACCGGCTGTCTTGTTGATGTCGGTGCGCAGAGAGATGTTACCGCTGCCGGGACCGGTCGTATTGAAAGTCGTTACGACGGTGTTCGTCCCGGTATTCAGAGACGCTTCCAGCATGCTGGCCCCCACCACGGATGGGCTCCCTGTAGGTGAGAATGTGGTGGCGTTCAGAGAACCGCCAACGAACGACGGAATATCCACGCCGAAGTTGATGTCAACGAGCCCGTTGGTGAGATCATCGATCGCGATGTCGAGCGGGTCGAGTAGCCAGGTTCCGGCGCGGCCAGCGGGCGAACTTGCGTCAACAGTCCCGTCCACTGCAAGTTTCTCGCCGGAGGTTTCGATGAAGCCCCCATCACCGCCTTCAGGACCACCGCGTGCGGTCAGGTTTCCGAATGAAAACGTGGTCTCGTCGGACCAGACGATCAGTTTTCCGCCGTCACCGGATTTTATTGCATCAGCACTGAGTGTCGCCCCTTCGGAAACGAGCGTCCGACGGGCTGTCGGCACCTCCTTGTCTTCGAGCTGGATCCCGAGGTGAAAAATTTCGGCGTTCGTCGTGTTGCCGCCGAGGTAATCGCCGCCGAACAGGATCGTGCCGCCGCCGTCCATGCCGGATGCATCGATGTCGGTGCCCGCGTCCGCGACAACCATCTCGCCGGTCACCTCGACGGTGCCGCCCGTTTCGCCGGAATCCGCTCCCCTGGCCTGGACCCGACCCGCTGTGCGCACGACGCCTGTGCTGCCGCCGCCCAGAATGATCCGCCCACCGCGTTTTTCTACCGTGTTCGCCTGAACGATTCCGTCTGTGTTGATGACGCTGTCGACAACCCCCCGGGCGGCCGACGCGCTCATGACAACGACACCGCCGTCCGCAATCAACTCACCGCTGTTTTCCACAAGGGCGGAGACGGGCTCCCCGTTGGCATCAAAAATCTGGTGTTCGTTCGGGTTCTCGACCAGGAACGAAATCAGGCGGTCCCCGTGCATGTCGAGCGTGAAGCCGCTCGCCGAGGCAAGCTCGACGCGCCCCATCCGCGCAACCACAGCCCCCTCGTTTCGCACGTGCGGGGCGACGAATGCGCCAAAGCCAAGATCGCGGATCGAAATCTGGCCTTGGGTGATCACGCTGGCGTCTGGTTGTCCGGGAATGCCAAACTCGTAGTTGCCGGCCATGAAATCCTGAGACCGGATATCGTGCGTGGTGGCCACGAGCCCGGCAACATCGACGCGTGAACCCGGGCCGAACAGGATTCCGTTGGGGTTCACGAGGAAAAACCGGCCGTTGGACTCGATGTTGCCTTGTATCTCCGAGAGGCTGCCGCCCCGATCGCGGTTCAGCGTGACGGATTGTGCGTTGGGCAGCGCAAAGCGGGTTGTCTCACCCTGCCTGACGCTGAAGGAGTCCCAGTTGATGATTGCGCGCTGTGATTGCTGGTCGACAAGGACAGTTTTGGAATCCGCCTGACCAATTGTCGCTGAACCGACTTCGACCGTCCCGCCTTCGGGGTTTGCCAAGATCCCTTGCCCGCTGGCGAGCAGGCCGAAAAACGAGGCCGAAGCGAGAAGGACGGCTTGCCGCGATGTGCGTAGGAACATCAGAACTCTCCCGAAATGCTTACGAAAAGCCGCGGCGATTCGCTGTCGATGCCGCCGCCGGTGTTGCGCATCTGCTTGTTGATTTCGACAGAACTGCGGAAATTGCCAGCGACGCCGAAGCGCGCGCCCAAGCCGGCGGAAGAAAGGCGCGAGGAGCCGCCGCTGACATCCGACACCGAGCCTGCATCAGCAAAGGCGTAAAGCTGCAAGCTGTCGAGAAATCCTGGGTTTGCAACCTGATAGCGGATCTCTGCCAAAGCTGCCACGCATCGATCGCCAGCCAAAGTGGAAGGATCGAATGCGCGTCCGAGTTCGGAGCCGCCAAGGCTGCATTCCTCTGATGAAAGTAGAGGGTTACCGGTGAGTTGCGCGTGGACTTGACCGAACACAGACCATGCGGCCAAGCCATCGGAAAAATATCCAAGCTGTTGGGTTCGCGACAAATCGACCGTCGCCTTGAAATAGTCTACGCGACCGTCTGCGCGCGAGTTGAGTGGGTCGTCGTTCGAGTTTGCGCCGAGGCCAGTTATCCCTTTGCTCAACTCCAGGGACGTGGTGTTGAGTCCGCCAAACTCATCCGCGCGATCATAGTCGAGACCGAACCGAAGGGAACGGATTCGGTCACGCGAAAGCGCAACGTCAAGTGCCGTCGTTTTTGAATTGCGGGCCTCAAACCGTCCGTACGCCTCTAGGTTCTGATTACGGCTTCGAACGACAGGATAACGAAGCTCAGCGTAGCCGGTGATAGCCTTGGTTTCCAGCTCGATGGCACGGAACGTTTCGGTGCCGGGAAGCGCCCGCGATCCGCGCAAGCCAAGGAGCAGACGCAGCCCCTGCGCATTCAATACCGCCTCATGCTCCGCCTCGCCGTAAATGAGCTCGCGGCTCAGTGCGGCATTGGCAAAACGCAGGCGTGTCTGACTGTTCGGATGTAGCAGGTTATTGAATCTTGCCGATGCCTCAAGCTGGACCGGGCCGATCGCGTCGGTGCCCCGGTTGTCGATTGTGAAAGCATAGGTGACAGGCGGCTCTTCTTCGGTATCCAGCACGACCGTGGTTGCACCCTGAGTATCTTCCGATCGTCTTAGCACGGAGCGCACACGCAGCCCTGGCAAGTCGTCCGCCAAAAGCAGCTCCCGCTCAAGCGTCGCACTGCTGATCGGTTTCTCACGGGTGAGCCGCTCACCGTGTTGTCGAAGGATGGTGTTTTGACGCGCGCGCTCGTCATCGATCACGACGTTGTCGACAAATCCCTCAACGATCTGAAGTGTAATCACACCATCCGCACCAATCTCCTGCGCGGGGACTACGGCACGAGACAGCGGATATCCCTGCTCCCCGTAGAATCCGGTAACACGATTCGCCAAGGCAAAGATCGCAGCCACAGGGACCTCTGTATTCAGGAGATCCTGATAGAGCGGTCGCAACTCATCATCCCCTATCACGGTATTACCGGTTATCCGGACGCCGCCCAGCTGCAATGTGATTGCCGCTGCTTCAGGCGGCGCATCAAGAGGGTCGAAGGCTGGCACAACCCGTCCGGGCTGTGAGAGAGGAGCACGCTGTTGCTCGAAGCGATCTTCTACCTGCTCGACCTCAGCCTGAGCATAGCTGGCGGAAGGCAAAAAAACAGACAGAGCTGCAGATGCGGCCGCCAAAGTTCTTAGTCGCAAAAAATTCACCCCTCGTGCAATATCACGCAACCGTTACAATCCAATCCCTACCTGTCAACCTTTCCGTACACTTGGAAACCTCGTTTCTTTGCAATGTGACTATCGGGTCCGTGCACGGTGGCGAGATGCCTGCCATCGGATGCGCATGCGGTGTCGAGTGCAGAAGAACTGTGCAATTTCAGACTGACACCGAAAGAGGCGTGCGCCCGAGGAGCGATCCGTTCGAGGCGCCAGTTTTGCGCCCCGCCGGAACTTGCGCAAGAGATGTCATATGAACCCGTCTGCAAGGCATGCAATCGCCAGTTTGTGTCCGCCTGAGGTCGACTGGATCCAGCATGTGGGGTGACGGTAGCTCCGGCGTCATGCCCCAGACAAGGATTTCTTGGCGAGCGAGGTCGGAGGCGTTGATCGAGGCTCCAGTGCACGGCGACAAGCCAGTGGTCTTCGCCCTCGCGCCTGAGACCGAAGCTTTCCGCGGCACTACGCTGGGGGGGGGGCGTGTCCAGCTGGCCGACGATCCCGTGAGCCTGCGCCAGGCGGTCCAGGTCGTGGAAGGGTGTTTCATGGCATATTTCAATGAACGCCAATGATTTCACCGGTATCCAATTTCTTGACGTAATCAACCGCACTTCCATTCCAGTGGTATGCGAAATGCGCCCCCTGTGCAGGGATCGGAACCACATCCGGCCAGAACGCGGCGATGCAATTGCCACCCGCAAAGCGGACGCTGGGCCAGGTGATGCCGTTAGAACCGGCGCCGCGCCGCTCTGCACCGAAGACCTGAGAAGCGCCATAGTCATCCGGATGCAGCAAGTCGTCCATCCCGGAGACATCGTCAAGTTCGGCATCGACCGATCCGATCAGCTCGCGGAACTGCGATGTCCAGCCGGGAGCTTCCTCTGTGGCCAGCATGGTTTTCGTGTGGTGATGGATGGTTTCGGCAATCGACACCTCTGTGCTGTCGCCCGCGTAATACAGGCCGAACGTCCCATCGGTGAATCGCCCGGGCCGCAACGGCGAGCAGTGGACGAAGGGGGCCATGACCCAGCTTGCGCCGGGACCGGTGACGCGCCGGGCCACCGGGACCTTCGCGAGATCGCCGATGCTGTCACGGATGCGTGGATTGAACTTGGCCTCGGCCGAGGCCAATGCCTCCCAATCCGCCGGATCGGCGATGTCCTCGAACAGGTCAACAGGCGGATAGATCGAGCGGATGATCCGGGCGCTGCGCGGCCAGATCACGCGACGCACCGGCGCTGTCACCACGCGCCGCGCTCGGCGTCCAGATAGCTGCGCAGGTCGATCAGATCGATGATCTCGCCGCGCATCATGATGTCGAGCGCGCTTTGACCGTTGAAGGCCGCGTTCGGCTTTCTGATCCAGTCATAGCCGCGAGCGGGATCGCTGAAGAGATACCGCAGGCCTTTGTGGATCCCCATGAGGATTGCCATCCTTGCCCGCAGATCACGGTCAATCCGGCCGATGCTGCCTTCTTTCCAGCGGGCCCATGTGCGCTGGGCCATGTCGCCCAGCAGGGTGCGGGCCTCGATATCGCTGAGCTGCCAGGCGCGGAACAGGTTCACCGTAGTGCGCGCGAGGGCGGCCGCCTCCTCATCCGTGATGGTAGGAAGGTCCGGGCGGGACGCGGTGGGTTCGATCGTGGCAAACTGCATGGCAAAACTCCTATGACACAAATATATCTATTACATGCCATTTGGCAAGGATTGGTTTCCGATGAGATCGCTGCGTACGTCAGCGCCACGGTCGCACTTTTGGCATCGCCGCCGTCACCTCAACCTCCCGCAGCATACCGCCAGCCACCAGTCCGTCGCGCACCCAATCCAGCGCCTGCCACCAATCCTCATAGCCGCGCCGGGCGGAGGCGATCTGTTCAGGATGCGGCCGCCAGGTGACAGGGCAGGCCAGAACCTCGACAGTGCGCCATTTGCCCCGGGTCAGCACCCGTTCGGTGCCCACAACCTCCGTTACGGCCCGAATGCCATGCTGATTTTGCCGTGTTTCCACTGGCACACAGCGCGGTACGACACCGGGCATCCAGTCGGGCGTCAGCCCGGCTCGGGCCAGTTCGGTGATGCGGATCGCCATGCGAATGCCGCCGAGGCTGTCGGGCATTCCCGCGACGGTGGCGGCGATGACCTCTGCATCCGCGTGGGTGTAGCTGCCCATCTTGTGCTGGCCGCCGTCGACCTTGCAGCCCAGCGCGGCACGCTGCATCAGGACATATTCCAGGCCAAACCCAAAGCCTTCTTCGACCACATCCTTCGGCGGGGGTAGTTCCAGCTGTGCCTTTTCCACACGAAACGCCCATTCCAGCGCCGCCTGCACACCCAGCGCGCGTTTGACTTTTGCACCACCGGCGCGGCCAATCCGTCCCTGCATGCTCATGGCAGCCATCCTTCAAAGAGGTTCATCTGCGCTGGGCCTTCCGGCTCGTCGCTCGGTCGCCAGATCCACGGGCCTGAGGCCATGGGCAGCCGCGAGAGATCGCCACGCATGTGCTGCTGCCAGAGGGTGAACTCCGTTGCCGAGCAGGCGCAGAGCGCGTGCCCGATGGGCCAGCCCATCAGCCATCCGACGAAGAGCGGGTTCAGCCGCCGCCGTGCCCGGGCTTTCAGCATACGCCGCGAGACGGCCCGCCCATGCGAGGCAATCAGATAGGCCCAAAGCGGGCGCGAGATCGGGGCGTGCGGCGAGGATCGTTGTCCATTCATCCCGGTCACCGGGGCCGGGCGGGTGAAGCCCTGCTCGGCCCGGTAATGCAGGATATCCATCCGGCTTTTGCCGTCTGCCCGAAAGATGCTGGCCTCGCTGCTGCCCTTCCAGTTCTGCGACGCTGGTGTCGGCCATTGCGCGGCCTGCGCTGGCAGTGGTGGCGTCCTGCCCGAGCCATAGCTCTGGCCCGGCCCACCCTTGGCACCGTCCGTCGCTTTCGGCGTCGGCCAGTTGGTGATGCCCAGCGCCAGCGCCTCGGCCTTGCGGGTAAAGTCGCTGTTCCCTGCGGGGTTGTATCGATCGGTGCCGGGATGCAGGCTCATCGGTGTGGGCCAGGATAAAGACGCGCATGCGCTGGTGCGGCGCGCCAACTTCTGCCGCGCTGAACAGGCAAACCGCAGGCGTGTAACCCATGTCCCAAAGCTCTCGCAGGACGGTTTCAAGGCCGAGGGAGACGTGCCCGGCGACGTTCTCAACGAAGACCCATGCGGGACGGCATTCCCCGATGACGCGGGCGACGTCGGGCCACAGGTGGCGGGGATCGGCGGCACCCCCGCGCTTTCCAGCGGCGCTGAAGGGCTGGCAGGGATATCCGGCAAGGACGGTATCGAAGGCACCGCGGAAGCGCCGGGCTTTGAGGCTGCGCAGATCATCCCAGATTGGCGCGGGGGCGAAATATCCCGCGCGCTGGGCGGCGATGAGCACAGTCCGGGGCCAGTCTTCCCATTCGACAAAGGCGCGGGTGTGATAGCCGGGCTCGGCGAGCATGAGGCCCAGATCAAGGCCTCCGCCGCCTGCGCAGAGGGATAATCCGTGCCGGGGACGTGACACCATGCCATTCACCGCACTCCTCGCCGACGCAACCGCTCTTCCGTCACCAACCTGCGGGCCAACATCGCCTCGCACATGGCGTTGCTGATCATGCCGTTGGGCAGGTATTCGTCGGAGTTGACCTTGGCCGCGTAGAAGGCCGCCAGCTCATCCGAGCTGGGTGGAGGCTTGCCGTGGGTCTTGCGGCTGCGTTTGGATTTCAGGGCGCTGACATTTGCGGCAGCCTCCTGCGCATCGCGCTGGGCGGTGCGTTCCATGGCACGATCCAGCGCTTTCGGTCCATCGGGCGGATCGGGGTGTTCGTTCCGGGTCTCGGTCGCGACCTCAACGATCCGTTTCTCAGGCAATCCGAGGTCATCGATCCAGCGGCGCACATGGGTCCGCGCTGGCCAACCCTGCCACCAGGCTGGCAGGGTGGCATTTGCGGCAAAGCCCAGCGCCGAGAGCAGCTCGTCAAAGAACCGATCAAAATCGGCTTCGCGCGCAGCCGCGTCCTCCTCCTCCTTTACTGGTTTACTTAAAGGTTCCCTTACAAGGTTAGTGTCGCAATTTGAGACACGGGAATCGTCATTTTTGAGACACGGGTTTGCGCCAAATTGAGACACGGACCCGTGTTCTGAAACGAGACACGGGTTCGGGTCTGTCTCGGACGACAAGCCATTGTCGATATGCGATTTTTCGGCAAGTGACCCGTGTCTCAAATCCGGACACGGGGTTTCAACCTCGCCCACCTCGAAGGGATTGGTTGAATCACCCTCGATTTGGCCCGGTCCGCGCGGCGTGAACCCTGGCTCGCAGCCCAGCAGATAGCGGGTGGGGCGCTGCTGCCCGGTCTTGGGGTCGATGACCCGGATCCGGCGAATGAGTTTGCGTGCTTCCAGCCCGTCGAGGTGGCGGTTCAGCGTTGCCCGACTGATCTCGCAATCATGCGCCAGCCGCGCCTGCGAGGGAAAGCAGCCGTAATCCGGGTTGAACCTGTCGCAGAGATGCCAGAGCACGATCTTGGCTGTGGGCTTCAACCCGCGCTGCTTTATTGCCCAGTTGGTGGCCTCGTGGCTCATGGCGCAACCCTCCGCGCTGGGCGGACACGGGTGGTAAAGCCATGATCAGCCAATGCGCCCAGCGCGTCGTCGAGCGAGCGCACCAGCGCCCAGCCGAAGCCCTGCGCCAGCATGGCATCGCGAAACGCCTCCTGGTTGGGGCGCAGGCGACCCTTCGGGGCCTTCAGTTCAAGAAACAGAATGCGCCCGTCGCAGAGCACCATCAGGTCGGCAAAACCCGCATGCACGCCCATACCGACGAGGATCGCCTGGCGCTTTGCGCCGCGGGGCCCAGCCTCGGTCACCTCGTTGGCGCAGTGATGGATGATGGCGGTGCGGGGCAGAATGAGCCGCAACGTCTGCACGACGGCACGCTGCAGATCGGCCTCGGGTGTGTGGCGGCGCGTCATCGTGCCACCTCACCATCTTGATCCCGCTGCGGGGAGCTACCGGTTGGCTGCCGTGCATCGATCACCACCAGCAGAATGCGGGCGTCCTCGCGTTCAGAGGCAGTTTCGCCATGCTGAACGAGCACATTGCAGGCGAGCCGGATCAGGTGATTGGAATGATGGACCACGTCCGCCAGGACGGCGCGGGCCTCTGCAAGTCGGTCTGCGGGCCAAATTGACGTGTGCATCACCGGCGCCCTCCGGCACGGCGGCGGCGCGGGGCGGCCTGCTCCTGTTCTTCCAACCAGTCCTCGACTGCGGCGCGGCGGTAATAGACCTTGCGCCCAGCGCGCACGCAGGGCGGGCCGGTGCGTTGGGCCTCCCAGCGGCGCAGAGTGTCGACCGACAGGCCGAGTTCCAGCGCCAAGTCGAGGCGGCTGATCCAGCCGACCAGCAGCTTGCGGGGTTGTTCCTTCGATTCTGGCATCGATCCGAGATGCGGCATGGGTCTCTCCCTGTTCTGGCCCCGTGACTGGTCGTCGGGGGGCGTTTGCAGAGATCAGTGAGCGCAGAGGCCAAGGGGTGGCGGCGAGGCAGAGGGTGGCGGAAAGGCGGGCCCCTTTGTGCCACCCCTTGTTTTATTGGGTTATCTTGAGTTTCGAGGGTCAGGTGGGATGAAGCGCCGCCGCGCGGCCCGTGGTCGTGGGGGATGCGGAACGCAGGCCAAAGCCGCAAACACCTGCGAACACCGGGATTTACAGGTGATTTACCGGCATTGGCGGGCAAAGAAGGGGTGGCATCCGGCACGGCACCCCTGCCACCCATTGAATTTGTTGGACATTTACAAAATCTGCACGCTTGATCCCGCAGATTCCGGGTCTTTCGGCGTCGTTTTGGGCCTGCCAGGGGCCACCTATCGTGATGGCCTTACCCGACCACCCCCCTGACCAGCGCCGGATCGCCAGTAAAACAAGGGGTGGCACAAAGGGGGCGACCTTTCCGCCACTCTGCGCCTCCCCGCCACCCCGTCCTCCATGCTTGCCTTGATAGTACGGCGAAACCACGCCTCATGTCGGATGCAAGAAGGACAGACCCCATGGCCGAGCGCACCAAGCTGACCGAGAAAGTACTCCGCGACGCCGTGCCCATCGATGGGCGTGATTACCAGATTTTCGACATCGACGTGCGCGGGTTCGCGGCCTGCATCTACCGCGGCGGCGGGCGGGCTTTCACGCTCGACTATCGCCACGCTGGGCGGCAGCGCCGGATGACTTTTGGGCGCTGGCCGGAATGGCCGGTGTCAGCGGCACGCGAGCGGGCCAAGGAAATCCGCCGCGAGATCGATGCCGGTGGTGATCCGTTGGCTCAGCGCGGGGCGCTGCGCGAAGCGCCGTGTGTGAACGATCTGATCGAGCGCTACTGCGCCCAGCATCTGCCTAAGCTCGCCGAACGCAACGCCGCCGACCAGCGCGCCTCGCTGGCCAAGCTGGTGGCCCCGGTCTGGGGCCGGAAACTGGTGACGGAAATCACCTCGACCGACGTCGACAAGCTGCTGAACAAGATCGCCGAGGGCCGGGCGCGACCGCACAAGGAAAAACCCAACAACCGGGCGCGAAAACTGCAACCCGCAAAGCCCACGCCGGTGCGCGCCAACCGGATGGGAGAGGTGTTGCGCAAGATGTTCACGCTGGCGGTGGAATGGGGCTGGTGCACCGACAACCCCGCGCAGCGCTTTCACCGCCGCATTGAGACGCCGCGAGAGCGGTTCCTGTCCAAGGAGGAAATCACCAGCCTCGGTGCCGCACTGGATGCGGCGGAGGACCGGCGTGCCGCCGATATCATCCGCATCTGCATGCTGACCGGCGCACGGCTGGGCGAAGTCCGGCAGGCGCGGTTCGAACAGTTCAACCTTGAACATCTGAGCTGGTCAAAGCCTCCGATGATGACGAAACAGCGCCGCGCGCATCGCGTGCCGATCTCGGACGAGACCGCCGCCATCGTGCGCCAGCGCCAGCTGTCGGTGCCAAACGGTACACCGTGGCTGTTCCCCGGCGATACGCCCGGCCAGCCGGTGCAGGAGGTGCGGCGGTTCTGGGCGCAGATCCAGAAGCAATGCGCGCTGCAGGACGTGCGCATCCACGACCTGCGCCACACCTTTGCCTCCCTGCTCGTCAGCGGCGGGGCGTCACTGGAAATGATCGGCAAGCTCTTGGGCCACAGCCAGACGCAGACCACGCTGCGCTATGCGCATCTTATGGATTCGCCCCTGCGCGCCGGTGTCGATGCCGTGGCAAGCGCCTTCCGGCCAAAGCCGAGGCTGGTTCACGACGCGGACGATCACGGCGACACCAAGTCGGCCTGACGCGGCCCGGCGCGGATCCGGATCATCACGCATCCTCTCGTCGCAGGGCTCTCCAGATCGGTGTGATCCGCCGCCGAATGCTGCGGCTGTCGGGCATCTTCTTGCCGTCCGTCTGATCCGCGAACCAGTCCTGCATTTCGGCGACCAGCTCGGCTTGGGTCTCGGGCAAGCCGTGGTCGTGAATGCGCAGCATCAAGGCAACCGTCATCCCCTCCCAGTCATAGGATTTTGACGCGCCAGGCCCAGCCGCCACGCGCCGAACCATATCGTTTTCATCCTCAAAAGCATGAACCTCCTCAGCCAGGATCATCATGTCGGCGACAGCAACGGAGATGCCTCCAGCGGGATCGGTAATCAGCAGCCAGTCCTGTCGGGCCAGAGGCTGGATGCGCCACATGACGCCTTCGGAGGGGCCAGTCCCACACCGGCGGAATAGCGGAAGTAGTTCCATAGGCGACAGCACGACCTTGCCTGCAATGATCTCCTCGCCACAGCGGACAGCCGGAATCCCGGTCAAAATGCGAAACCTGCCCGCGTCGGCCCAACCGGCGATATCTGCGATGTTGCAGCCCCAGCGTGCTGAAGCTTCGTGAAGGGTGAACAATACGCGGGGCGGCAGGGCCATGGCTGAAACCTCCTCAAAATGAACCGAGGATGATCTGAGCTCAAACCGCATGCAGCCCGCGCCTTGATGGCGCAGGGTAAGTGTCTGGGTGGTACGACCTGGCGGGCGCTGGTGCGCCTCTGGCGGCCGAAATTGTTTTTCCGATAGACCTGTTTTGCTTTTGGTTGAGGACTGCTCTCCCCTTTCGTGCAACCTGCACGGGTGCTCGATTCGGAGCAAGAGGGTCACACGCACGAATCTGTGGATAGGCGAAAACGGCCTTGGTGGCGAAGTCAGCAAAGGCGCTGTGGCCGTGCAAGCGGACCCGAGCAAGTGTGGTGAAGCAATCTGCTTGAAAGAGAATGCGCGACACAGGCCAGACATCGACGATGCATAGCAATGCGGCGAAGCAGCGTAGGCGAAACTGGTGTGCCTTGGCCCAGAAATATGGTCATGCCCACGCTCAGATCACAACGATACCTTGCATACTAATCAAGTCTTCCCTACGCCTTGATCTATTATAAGTAGGGGCGACTGAATGGCATCGAACACCATTAAGCTTAGCGAAATTTTTACGCCGAACGACACTCCGACAGTAACATATGTTGGGCGCGACGACCTGAAGCTCGAAAGCAGTCTGAACACGTACTTCGATCTCCCCAAAATGGTAGTGTCAATTTCGGGGCCATCGAAGTCGGGGAAAACCGTCCTCATTAAGAAAGTTCTAGACGAAGATTTGATCATTCCAGTTATTGGGTCCGGCATAGAAACGCCTGAAGACTTATGGAATCGCGTGCTTCAGTGGATGGAAACTCCTACCTCAGTTACGACAACCCAGTCTAAGGCAACTCAAGTGTCGGGTGGCGCAAAAGGGAGCGGAGAAGCGGGCATACCCTTTGTCGCCAAGGGAAAGGCAGAAACATACGCCGACGCAGGCAAATCTTGGGGCGACACTTCTTCGGAAACTACCGAGAGCGACGGTCTGACGCGGGTGATAAAAGAGATTTCCGGAAGCAAATTCGTAATATTCGTGGACGATTTCCATTACATCAAGGAGGAGCTTCGGGAAGAAATTGGCCGACAGATCAAAGTAGCAGCGGACAATGGTGTGAAGATCGTCACCGCCTCTGTCCCGCACCGAGCTGATGACGTGGTGCGAAGCAATCCAGAGCTTCGCGGTCGGGTCGCTGCGGTTGACCTAGGTTACTGGGATCAACGGCACCTTCTCATGATAGCTAAGCAAGGGTTTGGAAAACTCAACGTCGATTTGCCGACTTCAGTTGAACAAAGACTTTGCGATGAAGCGATGGGGTCACCGCAATTGATGCAGACGATCTGTTTTTGCTTGTGCCTAGTTCTCGATTTAAGCGAACCTTTGCCCGAGAAAAAGCGGATAGAGGTCGGACAGGACGAGGTTGCGAATGCCCTGTCTCAGACCTCTCACTTCTCTGATTTCTCAAAGATGCTCAGCTCCTTGCACTCTGGGCCAAAGACCCGCGGTCAAGAAAGAAAGGAGCACGAACTTGTCGACGGCACTAGAGGGGATGTATACCGCGCAGTATTGCTGGCTATCCGCTCGGACCCGATCGCAATGTCGTTTTCATACGATGATATTATGGCTCGCATTAAAGCCATCTGTTCGGGTGACAATCCCGTCGGGTCGAGTGTGACTTCGTGCCTAGAACAAATGCATTCGATCACCGAAGGGTTACAACCCGGTCGCCCCGTGCTTGCTTGGGATGGAGACAACCTCGACATCACAGATCCCTATTTCGCGTTTTTTCTCCGTTGCTCTGACAAGATCAACACAATTGCGAAATAGAAATTTCCTCCACGTATGAGTTTGACTATCCAAATCGGTTCGAACCCTTACGCCTAAGGCTCTAGCACATTCGGAGCCGGGCATCACTGTCCGAAAAAGCCTGGTAAGGCCGGCAGCAAAGGGCTAACACGGCACCTAGCCTCACGAGAACACCAATGGCGCTCGGGACGAGAGCCTGTTGTTGTATGCGAAGACACAGCGCGCTCCACGAAAGTCATAGGTAGTGAGGGCCGTCAACTTCGGTGTCATCAAAAGTCTCTCCGTTGACCGTCATGACCATGTCAAACCGTTTGAAGTACGCAAAGAGTTTTTGAATTGGCATTTCGACCTCAACTGCTCGAATGGTGGCGCTAGGATCATCAAAGCTACCCGCTTGCAAGTAAACCACGACACCTGAGTTGATTTCGTTACTAGGGTTTTCGTTAAACACAATTCGACATCCGACGACGCGTTCACCAGTTTGCGTCAGACCCAGCCGTGAAACATAGTCAACAAGGGCGGTGTTGTCGGATCGGTCGGCAGCTACAGTGCCCTTGAAATCGTTATACTGAACGCCTGCTGTGAAGATGGACATGAGGGGCTCCCATTATGCTATAACTACTGGTAGTGATTGAGATCACGTCTCCGCAAAATTAGAAACAGATAAAATGGACATTTTTACCACGCGAGGCGCAGCCCGCTGAAGTCATGAAGGAACAAATCACTCGTAGTCGTCGGTCCACGTTAGTTCGATGGGTCTGGTTGGATCTGAACTAAATGCGGGACCCAATGAATCAGGCCTTTGACCTTGACGCATTTGTTGGGGCGCAGGGCTTGACCGTCTACTTTGGGCTGTCGCGGGGTCGGAACCCGGCGGGTCGGTGCGCGCTGCCGTCGCGCGAGCAAATCCGAGCTCCTCCATATCCAGTTCATTGACAAAGTGACCGACTACCCTCACCAAGTGCTCCTCGCCAAACCAGTCGTTCAGGCGGTTCGGGAAAAGCGTGACCTACGACCGACCCGTGCCTTCGATGAAACCCGACATACCACCCTCCGCCGAGCATTTCGGATTGTTCCATCGGGCCGGGTTTTCACACAGCTTGGGCTGGCTCCGGACCTTCTCTGCGCCTGGCATGAAGGTCCGCTGAGGGCCGAAAACGATTATGATCGGTGCATCATGGATCAACTTACATCAACGCCACATCAACCTGCGACTGCGTGTTTCGCGCTGGTTTTGCCGGTAAATCCGTGCGAGTGCTGATGTTTGCAAGGGTGAAAATAACGCCCAAACAAAGGCTTGGCAGCTAAGCGCCTGTTTTTCTTAAGTTATTGGAATCGCAGAGATTTCGGCTCATAACCTGAAGGTCGTAGGTTCAAATCCTACTCCCGCAACCAAACTTAGCAAATAATATCAATGCGTTGTAAGCCGCCCTTCAGGGTGGCTTTTGGCGTTTTCACAGCGCGTGGAAGCGCTG
>Ga0307944_1000302_pt1 | contig 27835 bp, 27 predicted proteins | sample OrgLakmetagen179_FD_201831 | JGI IMG/M metagenome (GOLD analysis project Ga0307944, IMG submission 201831) | Saline water microbial communities from Organic Lake, Antarctica - #179 | ecosystem: Environmental > Aquatic > Non-marine Saline and Alkaline > Saline | place: Antarctica: Organic Lake... | reverse complement strand
AGATGTCCTGGCGCGCTTGCCAGACATCACCGTGTCACGCTTGCCTGAATTGCTCCCATGGAACTGGAAGGCCGAGCAGAAAGCTGTCAAGGCCGCGTGACCGCGTCCCTCGCCGGATGCTTACGATCTTCTGCAACCGCGCCCCGGTCCGCTGGCTCACCGATGGCCACCAGCACCCGATTTCTTCAAAAGAAATCGGACCGAAATCTTTCGAAGATTTCGGGCACACCCCGACCGCCTGAGCGCGTGTGGCCAGCCACGGCCCCTTCACAGCCGCTGCACACCCGCCTATCTGCGCTCCATGTCGCGTCATCTCAATCATGCCGGCATCGTGCTCATCGTCATCGGTCTGCTCTGGGGGGGCCGCTGACGCGGCTGGGGCTCGGGCGGCTTCCCGGCGATATCGTGATCGAGCGTGAAAGCTTCACGCTCTACCTTCCCGTCACCAGCGCGATCCTCGTCTCGGTCGTTTTGTCGGTCGTCGTGACACTGATCCGCGGCTTCTTGGGGCGCTGATCGCGCGGCGGGAATGACCTCCAAGGCACACCAGCGGGGACAACCGTCAGCCAACCCGTTTTCTGCAAATCCTGACTGCGTCGGAATGCGTACGCAACGCGCGTACACCGCGTACATCCGGTACGCCTCAGTCGGCGATGCCCGGGGACGTCCCCTTTGGTCGCACCCGTGTCCGGAACACCCGCCATCTGCGCCCGATGCTCGACGCGCACCACGCGCCGAGACAGGCCCACGCGGCATAGGCCAAGAAATCCGCCGGTTCCATGTTGCGCCCAACATAAGATTGCAGGATCTCGGTCTTGGGCCAATGCCGGCGGATTTTGCGGATCGACCGGCGCATGTGGGCCGCGCTTTCCGCGCCCTTGAGCCGGCACGCCGGGCGCAGAATCGCCCCGACGAGGTGCCCGTCGCCGTCAAAGCCAAGCAGGATCGGCTTTGCAGTCACGGGTGACAACGCAGACTTAAACGATGTAGCTTTTGCCATGGTGACGGGCCCTGGCCTAGAAACTGGCATTCCTGGCGTCGATAACCGAAAATTACATGCCGCCAGTGCGTTACGTCATGCTCACCACCCTTTCATGAATAATTCGGGCTAAAACTCAACGATGAGCGGGTTTGAGCGTACTTGGGCCTGCTCCCGCAGTTTTTTCATTGCGTTCACACCGTTCTCGTGAGCTCCTTGACCCTTGTGTTGTGGGACACCTGGACGCTCACCCGGTCGGATAATCCCTTGGAAAACTGCACGGCACGCCTCGGTTCGATCTTGTAGATCGTCCCCTGTGTGGCACCACGTCCTGGCTCACCCTTCTGCCGATCAGGCCGTCATGTGGCGCGCCCCCCCGGCGCCATCAACGAGGGGGCGATCATGTCAGGGTTTGGTGGTTGGGATACGAGAACCGTGCTTGAGGACTGATCCGGCTCCTCGGATCTCAGAATTTTCTTGTTTTACGAATATTTCGTATCATAGATTAAGATACGTGCCTTTGATGCTGATCGCCGCCACTGAAGACTTGCGGAGCGGGTAGCCCTGTGACCGACGAGGTCAGCCAGTGGTATGCAAATCGTCGCGATGCGCCCGTGGAGGACAGGCGCATCTGGCTGGAGCGGCGGGAACCCCACGGGGCGGCGACGAGAGGATATCGAGGTCGTCGCGATACGGAGCCGAGCAGGCAGAATCCGGCACACCGGGCGACAGCCGGCCCGGACAGCCAAGGGAGGACACCATGACCTTACGACCCGATCCGACATTCCATGCCACCGCACAGCTTGCCATGCAGGCACCGGCGGAAAACTACGGCTTCACCGTCATGCTCAGCCCCGATGGCAGCCAGCCCGACGGGATCGCGGTGGTGGGTCTCGACCCGAAATCCGACAGCTACGGCAAGATCGTGCACACGCTGGTCATGCCCTACAAGGGCGACGAGTTCCATCATTTCGGCTGGAACGCCTGTTCGTCCTCACTATCGCCGCTGTCAGGGCACGCCTTCCTTGAACGCCGCTACTTAATCGTGCCGGGCATCCGGTCCTCGCGCATCTACGTGATCGACACCAAGGATCCGTTGGATCTGAAGATCCACAAGATCATCGAACCCGAAGAGGTGTTCGCCAAGACCGGCTACTCGCGCCCGCACACGATCCACTGCGGCCCCGAGGGCATCTATGTCTCGACCCTGGGCGGCGGCGGCAAGGATGGCACCGACGGGCCGCCGGGCATCTTCATCATGGATTGTCAGACCTTCGAGATCATCGGCCAGTACGAGATGGACCGCGGCAAACAGGACAAACATTACGATTTCTGGTGGAACCTGCCGCAGGATTACATGGTCAGTTCCGAATGGGGGCTGCCGCCGCAATTCGAGAACGGCATCGTGGCCGAGGATCTGCTGTCGAACAAATACGGCCATTCCATCCATTTCTGGGACCTGCGTCGGCGCAAGAACATCCAGACCATGGATTTCGGTGAGAACTACCAAATGGCACTTGAAATCCGGCCTGCGCATGACCCCAAGAAATCCTACGGCTTTTGCGGCGTGGTGGTGGACACCACCAACCTGCAGGGCGCGGTCTTCACCTGGTGGCGCGGGGAGGACGGGACATGGCAGTCGAAAAAGACCATCACCATCGACCCGCGCCCGGAAAAGCCCGAAAACCTGCCGCCGCTGCTGCAGGGCTTCGAGGCGGTGCCGCCGCTGGTCACCGATATCGATCTCAGCCTCGACGACCGGTTCCTCTACGTCGCCTGTTGGGGCCTTGGCGAGATGCACCAGTATGACGTGACCGACCCGATGAATCCCGTTCTTGCCGGCAAGGTCGAACTGGGCGGCATCGGGCGCGGCACCAAACATCCCGGCGGCGGCGATTTCGTCTTCGGCCCGCAGATGGTCGAGATCAGCCGCGACGGCAAACGGGTCTACTGGACCAACTCGCTGTATTCCACGTGGGACAGCCAGTTCTATCCCGGCGAGGAAGGCGGGCAGATGGTGATGGCGCGGGTCGGCGACGAGGGCGGGCTGACGCTCGATCCCGAGTTCTACGTTGACTTCCCCGAAGGATACCGCGCGCACCAGATCCGGCTTGAAGGCGGTGACTGCTCGACCGACAGTTTCTGTTATCCCAACGTCTGACGCCTGAATGGAACTCGACGCGGGAACGCTGACGGCCCTCTGGGGGGCCGTCATCCTTTCGGGGCTCTATCACGGCGTCAATCCCGGCATGGGATGGCCGCTCGCCGTCTCGGCGGGGCTGATGGACGGGCGCGGGCGCGCGATGATCCGCGCGCTCGGCGCTCTCGCGGCGGGGCACCTTCTAGCGATGTTGGCGATCCTGCTGCCATTTTCCATGCTGACGGTACTCGTGACGTGGCAGACAGAGATCCGCGTCGGCGCCGCGACACTGGTGATCGCGGCGGGCGTCTACCTGCTGATCAACCGCAGGCACCCCAAGATCCTCGCGCGAGTGCATCCCTCGAAGCTGATGCTGTGGTCGTTTCTCGCGGCGATGGCACACGGGGCCGGGCTGATGCTGGTGCCCATCTATCTTGGCATTTGCGGCATCGATGCCGGCGATGGCGGGCACACAGCGGCGCGCGACCTGATGGGGCGCAACATCGGCTCTGCGGTCGTTGTGGCCGGGGCACACACCCTCGCGATGACGCTGGCCGGGAGCATGATCGCCGCGGTGATCTATTTCTGGCTCGGGCTGAAATTCTTGTCGCGCACGTGGTTCAACCTCGACCTCGTCTGGGCGCTCAGCCTCATCCTTGTCGGGTTGTTCGGTCTGTATCTCGCGCTTTACGGCCACTGACGCGGGACAGGGCTCAGCCCTGTGCCGCCCAGATATAGGCCACATAGCCCGCCAGCATTGCCACACCGACGCCCCGCCCGATCACCGGGCGGGTCAGCAGCAGCATTGCCAACAGCAGCGACACCGCAATCAGCACCGGCAGATCGAAGGTCAGGAATCGAGGCGCCACCGGAATCGGCGTGATCACCGCGGTGAGGCCCAGGATCCCCAGCACGTTGAAGATGCCCGACCCGAGAATATTGCCGATGGCGATCTCGGACTGGCGGCGCAGCGCGGCGATCAGCGATGTCGCAAGCTCTGGCAGCGATGTGCCCACCGCGACGATCGTGAGACCGATGAACGCCTCGGATATGCCGTAGCCGCGCGCGATGGCGACCGCGCCGTCAACAAGAAACCGCGCGCCCAGCATCAACGCGACCAGACCGCCCACCACCCACAGCGACGAGACCAGGACAGAGGACGGCGCGGGCACGCCCTCTTCCTCGATGACCGCCACGCCGGGCCTTACATAGGCCCAGACCAGATAACCTGCGAGACCGGCGACCAGCAGCACGCCCGACAGCCGCCCCACCTGCCCGACCGCGAAGATCGGCACAAGCACAAGCACCGCCGCCATCATCATGGCCGTGTCGCGGCGCAGCGTCGCGCCCATCACCTTGATCGGCCAGACAAGTGCCGAGACGCCGATGATCAGCAGGATATTGGCGATGTTCGACCCGACGATATTGCCGACCGCGATATCCGGCACGCCGCGCCACGCGGCCTCGACCGAGACCAGAAGCTCGGGGGGCGAGGTGCCAAAGCCGACCACCGTCAGGCCGATCAGCAGTGGCGGGATCGACATGCGCCGGGCGATGCCGACACTGCCGCGCACCAGGAACTCGCCACCAAGAAAAAGACCGGTCAATCCGGCCAACAGATAGATGTAATCCACGTCACGATCCCTCTGGGGCGGTTGATCCACACCCTGCGTGATACAAATGGTCCGCTACGGATATGACTTGCAAGACGCGCCTGAAAATAAAGGCAGGTGGATCGGTCGGTCACGAGCCGTCAAGGCAACTGTCGACGCCGGATCAGGCGCCGTCGGTTTCAGGGGCGTCCCTTTTGTGCCCCTCAGAGTCATCGTCTGGCGCGCAGAACAGCTCGTACACCACTTCGAGCACGCGGCGCGGCCGCTCGTCGGCAAGGCTGTAATAGATGGCCTTGCCCTCGCGGCGGGTGGTCACGAGCCCTTCGAGCCGCAGCCGTGACAACTGCTGCGAGACTGCCGCCTGCCGGGCCGACAGCAGCTCTTCAAGCTCGGTCACGGATTTTTCGCCCGACACCAGGTGGCACAGGATCATGAGCCGCCCCTCGTGGCTGATCGCCTTGAGGAAGGTTGCTGCCGCAGTGGCGTTTTCGACCATGCGGTCCATGTCTTCGGGGCTGGTCGAGTCGTCTAGAACGGGAAGCGTCATTCGGGTCAGTTTCTCTATCTCGCTGGATCGCTCATAAGATGTTTTGCACCGGCCTGCAAAACAAGTCCTGATTTTCGGTGCAAAAAAGCTGGTGTGTGCCGACTGCGGTCGCGCGACCGCCACAAATTCATGCGATGCCCTTGCAGCCCTTCGGACGCAACACTAAGACTCGTGCTCAGCGACGGTCGGCACATGCCGGCCGATTTAGAAAGCCGGACGCACAGCACCGGGCAGCAAAGCAGGCGGGCCACGATGAACGATCCCAAGGAAACCTACATGAACACGCTCGTGCCGATGGTCGTCGAACAGACCAGCCGCGGGGAACGGTCGTATGACATTTTCTCGCGCCTGCTGAAGGAACGCATCATCTTCGTGAACGGGCAGATCCATGACGGCATGTCGAGCCTCGTCGTGGCACAGCTTCTGCATCTCGAGGCCGAGAACCCGTCTAAAGAGATCTCGATGTACATCAACTCGCCCGGCGGATCCGTGATCGCGGGCATGAGCATCTACGACACTATGCAATACATCAAACCCAAGGTCTCGACCCTTGTCTGCGGCTTGGCCGCGTCGATGGGGTCCGTGATCGCCCTCGGCGGCGAGCACGGCATGCGGTTCTCGCTGCCGAACTCGGAGTTCCTGATCCACCAGCCCTCGGGCGGCAGCCAGGGCACCGCGGAAGACATCCTGATCCAGTCGCGTCACATCGAACAGACGCGCGAACGCTTCTACCAGCTTTACATGCGCCATACTGGTCAGGACTACGACACGGTGCGGCTTGCGCTGGACCGCGACAAGTGGATGACCCCCGACGAGGCGATGGAATGGGGCCATATCGATGAAATCGTGAGCACGCGCACCAAGCCCAGTGACGAGGATAAATAACCGGTGACAGGCGCGCACGCCCACTCGGCATTTTCGCATTGTGGTAGTTTCCCGCCTGACTTAGTCTGGCTGGGCACATGAATGACAGAGAAAAGGCCCGAACAGGGCCGCATGACCGAATGGCGGCTCAGGGTCTGAAAGGTACGTGATGGCGAACAATTCCGGCAGCGACAGCAAGAATACGCTTTATTGCAGTTTTTGCGGCAAGAGCCAGCACGAGGTGCGCAAGCTCATTGCCGGCCCGACGGTGTTCATCTGCGACGAATGCGTCGAGCTGTGCATGGACATCATCCGCGAAGAGACCAAGGGCGGTGGGATCAAGTCCAGCGAAGGCGTGCCGACGCCGCAGGACATCTGCAAGGTGCTGGACGATTACGTGATCGGACAGGCCATCGCCAAGCGCGTCCTGTCCGTCGCGGTGCACAATCACTACAAGCGGCTGGACAATTCCGACAAGAGCGATGTCGAGCTGTCAAAGTCGAACATCCTGCTGATCGGCCCCACCGGTTGCGGCAAGACATTGCTGGCACAGACGCTGGCCCGCATCCTCGATGTGCCGTTCACCATGGCCGATGCCACGACCCTGACAGAGGCTGGATATGTCGGCGAGGATGTCGAGAACATCATCCTCAAGCTGCTGCAATCGTCTGAATACAATGTCGAGCGCGCACAGCGCGGCATCGTCTATATCGACGAGGTTGACAAGATCACCCGCAAGTCCGAGAACCCGTCGATCACGCGCGACGTGTCCGGCGAGGGTGTGCAACAGGCCCTGCTGAAGCTTATGGAGGGCACGGTGGCCGCCGTTCCGCCCCAGGGCGGGCGCAAGCATCCGCAACAGGAATTCCTGCAGGTCGACACGACCAACATCCTGTTTATCTGTGGCGGCGCCTTCGCGGGTCTCGAAAAGGTTATCGCGCAGCGTGGCAAGGGCAGCGCAATGGGCTTTGGTGCCGACGTGCGCTCCGAAGAAGAGCGCGGCGTCGGCGAGGTGCTGACCGATCTCGAACCCGAGGACCTGTTGAAATTCGGCCTGATCCCGGAATTCGTCGGGCGCCTGCCCGTTCTTGCGACACTCGAGGATCTCGACGAGGAGGCGCTGGTCATCATCCTGACGCAGCCCAAGAACGCGCTCGTCAAGCAGTACCAGCGTCTGTTCGAACTGGAGAACGCCAAGCTCACCTTCACCGAGGATGCGCTGACCGCCATCGCCAAGCGCGCTATCGCGCGCAAGACCGGGGCGCGCGGGCTGCGCTCGATCCTCGAAGACATCCTGCTAGACACGATGTTCGACCTCCCCGCGCTGGAGAATGTCGAGGAGGTCGTTGTCAACGAAGAGGCCGTGACGTCCGAGGCCGCGCCGCTGATCATCTACGCGGACTCGAAGCCCAGCAAGAAAGAAGGCACGCACGCGGGCTGAACGAGCCCCGACGCCAAACACCATTACAGGCCCGAGCCACGCGCTCGGGCCTTTTTAATGTCATGGACCGGATGCAGGAACGTGAATGCACAAGTCTGGAATACACAGGTCTGAGTGCACAGGGCAAAATCCCAGGCAGCTACATCACAAGCCCACGGCGGACCAGGTTCGCCCCCGCGATCAGCAAGACCCACAGCGTGACCTTGTGAAAGGTCGCCTGGTCGAACCTGTCCTGCAGCCAGAACCCAAGCCACGCTCCGAGCACGGCCGGTAGTACCAGCCACGCTGACAAGGGCAACGTTTCGGCACGCAACACGCCCGAACCGATATGCGATCCCACCAGCAGAAACGACCCGAGCGTGAAGATCACGCCCTGCACGCGCATCTGCTCGCGCTTTTCGGTCGCCCGCGCGGTCAGCATTGCCACGGTGGGCGGGCCCCATATGCCCGACACCCCGCCGAACAGGCCGGCGATCGCCCCCATGGCCGCCTCGCCGCGTCGCCCGCCGTCTGCCAGCACGCGCAGGCTGAGCCCAAACAAGGTGGCAAAGGCGTAAAGCGTGATGGACACGCCGATGATCAGGAACAGCGTGGCAGGCGGCAGCACCGGCACCAGTTGCGCCGACGCTAGCATCACCAGACCCCCGATGACAAGAAATACCGTGTAGCGCCGCATCGAGACCAGCGCCGCACGCGGACCCTGCCGCAGGGCTTGCCACAGGTTGGTCACCAGCGTGGGCAGGATCAACCCCGCCAATGCGAGATCCGGCGACATCAGCGCGCTGAGCCCCGCCATCAGCAGCATCGGCATGGCAAAGCCGACAACGCCCTTGACCACGCCCGTCACGAACGCCAAGCCTGTCGCCAACAGCCAAACCAATGGCGGTAAAAGGTCGAAAAACATATCCATGCCCGATCATTAGCATGGCGTCGCGGGACCCGCACATTGAAAACCTGTGCGCAACTAATGAACAAAACAATGCGACATTTGGCATAATTGTTGTGCTGCGGCTGCAAAATAGATAAAAGCTTCGTGACACGGACAAGGAGTTGATCAATGGCACATGACGGACAGGATATCGGACTGAACCAGCCAGTCGTCCTGCGCGACCTTCTGGCGCTGACAGGGTCGGCCCTGCAGCCCTGCGAGACGCTGCTGGACCGCGCCAAGGCGTCGGTGGCCGAAATGGTGACGGTCGATGGGCGCGTCTCCGGCTCTGCCATCGAGGCCAACCAGACCGCCGCGCATGGCTTGGCTTGGCTCGCCACCTATGTCTTCGCCCTGCGCCAGATGCAGACCTGGGCCAAGGGTCTGGACGCGCAGGACCAGTTCGGCGAGCTGGAGCAACTGATTCACCAGATCGCGTTCGGCGAATACCTCAACCAGATCGCCGGCGGCATCCCGATGAACCAGGGCGAGATGGTGCGCCTTCAGGACATGGGCCTTGCGGCCGACGAGGCCGCGCTCACGATGAACGCCGCCGCGACCACGCTGATCCAGGCAGGCAACACGCAGGCCGGTCGCACCCGGCTGGTCGAGCTGATGCAGGAGCGGAGCGCCGAGGCGACAGTGGGCCGCAGCGGCCTCGATGAAGAGCTGGAGATGATCCGCGAACAGTTCCGCCGCTTCGCCATCGACCGGATCGAGCCTTATGCGCATGACTGGCATCTCAAGGACCAACTGATCCCGATGGAAATCATCGACGAACTTGCCGAGATGGGCGTGTTCGGCCTGACCATCCCCGAGGAATATGGCGGCCTTGGCATGTCGAAGGCGTCGATGTGCGTCGTCTCCGAGGAACTCAGCCGCGGCTATATCGGCGTGGGCAGCCTCGGCACGAGGTCCGAGATCGCGGCGGAACTGATCCTTGCCGGCGGCACCGAAGAGCAGAAACAGAAATGGCTGCCCGAGCTTGCCAGCGCCGAGACGCTGCCAACGGCCGTCTTCACCGAACCCAACACCGGGTCTGACCTCGGCAGCCTGCGCACCCGCGCCGTCAAGGACGAGAACGGCGACTGGAAGGTGACCGGCAACAAAACCTGGATCACCCATGCCATGCGCACCCGCGTAATGACGCTGCTGGCGCGGACGGTGCCCGACACCACCGATCACCGCGGGTTGTCGATGTTCCTCGCCGAGAAGACACCCGGAACCGAAGACGACCCTTTCCCGACCGAGGGCATGACCGGCGGCGAAATCGAGGTGCTGGGTTATCGCGGCATGCAGGAGCACGAGCTGGCCTTCGACAATTTTCACGTCAAGGGCGAGAACCTTCTTGGCGGGGAAGAGGGCAAGGGCTTCAAGCAGCTGATGGAAACGTTTGAGTCGGCCCGCATCCAGACCGCCGCACGCGCCGTGGGTGTAGCGCAATCGGCGCTCGACGCAGGCTTGAAATACGCGCAGGACCGCAAGCAGTTCGGCAAGCCCCTGATCGCGTTTCCACGGGTCAGCGGCAAGCTGGCGATGATGGCGGTCGAGATCATGATCGCCCGACAGCTTACCTATTTCTCGGCCTGGGAAAAGGATAACGGACGCCGCTGCGATCTGGAGGCCGGGATGGCCAAGCTTCTGGGGGCCCGGGTCGCTTGGGCAGCAGCCGACAATGGCGTGCAGATCCATGGCGGCAACGGCTTTGCGCTGGAATATGCCATCAGCCGCATCCTGTGCGACGCACGCATCCTCAACATCTTCGAAGGCGCCGCCGAGATCCAGGCGCAGGTGGTGGCAAGGCGTCTGCTCGGCTAACACATGCGCAACATTCGGATATGTTTCAGGATATCGGCCCGGTGGTGTCACCGGGCCGAATTTTTTGCGCGCACTTTACGGGATGAGGCATGACACCGCGGATTCACGGAGTTGAAAGCGAGACCCCTTACGACAACCTGTGTCGGGACGCATCTCGTTCAGGCAAAGGGGTAAAAATGGCATCATTCCGGAACCTCTCCGCGGCAGGCTTTGCCGCGACCGCGATCACCTATGGGCCGGCCCGCATGGGGTTTGGTTTGTTCCTGCCGGAGTTCCGGGATGATTTCGCACTTTCCACCGGGATGGCGGGCCTGATCTCCAGCCTCGGATTCCTCGGTATGCTCCTCGGGCTTGTGGCGGCCTATGCGACACTGGCGCTGGCCGGGCCGCGCCCGCCGGTCCTGCTCGGGCTGGGGCTGGCGACATTCGGCACCGCGCTGGTCTCGGGGGCCACCGGGCTGCCGATGCTCGCGTTGGGGATCGTATTGGCCATGGCCAGCGCGGGGTTCGCCTGGACACCCTTCAACAACATCGTCAGCCGCCGCCTGCCAGACGAGACGCGGCCCTCTGCGCTGGCGATCATCAGCACCGGCACCAGCCTCGGGATCGCGGCTGCAGGTGCGACCGCCATCGCCGTGAGCCTGAGCGGCCTGCCGTGGCGGATGGCCTGGGCGGCATTCGCCGGGGCCAGTGCGCTGGCGCTTCTGGCCAACATCACCGCCCTGCGAGAGCCGTCGGGCCCTCTTGGCGCAAGCACCCCGGTCGCGCCCTGGGCCTCGTTGCTGCACGGGTCGGCGATGCCGCTCTACGCCATTGCGCTGTCCTTCGGGACCACCACGGCGATCTATTTCTCTTTCGCGGCCGACCGGATCGTGCAGGCAGGCGGCGTGCCCGGCATGCCATCCGGCAGTTCGCCCGCGATCCTGTTCCTGTGCTTCGGCGTCTTTGGCTTGCTTGGCCTTGCGACGGGACGCATCAAGGGGATCATCGGGCTGTCGGTGCTGCTGCGCGGTCTGCTTGTCGCCTCGGCGCTGTCGCTCGGCCTCGTCGCAGCGATGCCCGCGTCATGGTCCGGCGTCGTGCTATCGGCTGGATTGCAAGGCGTGTTCGTGATGATTATGAGCGCGGTGCTCGCCTTCTGGTCGGAACGGCTGTTCCCGCACATGCCCGCGCGCAGCTTCACCGCCGCGCTGATCGCCGTCGCCCTGGGTAGCGTGCTTGGCCCGGTGGTTGCGGGGACCGTTTCGGACATATGGGGGGGCGAGGTCATGTTCCTCGGTACAGCGGTGCTGTCGATCACGACCATGCCGGTGATCCAGCCGCGTCTTGTGCAGGAACGCCCTGGCCCCGCCGTGTAGCCATGACGGGCGGTCGTTACTCGGCCTCTGTGATAGTTAGATGCAGAGGGCTCAGCCCTTCGATCTCGCCCAGCAGGACGTTGCCCGGCCCCACCGGTCCGACCCCCGCCGGGGTGCCGGTAAAGATGAGGTCGCCCGGCATCAGATGATAGTAGCGCGACAGGTCCGCGATCACCTCGGGCACCGACCAGATCATGTCCGACAGCGTTGCGTCCTGCCGCACGGCGCCATCCACGGACAGCCGAATCGCCTGATCGCCCACCGCCCCGAACGCGTCCTTTCGGGTGATGTCGGCGATCACCGCCGAGTCCTCGAAATCCTTGCCCAGATCCCAGGGACGACGCTTGTCCTTGGCCGCGCCCTGCAGGTCGCGCCGGGTGAGGTCAATACCGCAGGCATAGCCCAGAACCGCATCCAAAGCCTCGTCCGCGGTCACGCGGAAGGCCGGCGCGCCGAGGGCCGCGACAAGCTCCATCTCGAAATGACAGTCCTCGGTGCCCAATGGATAGGCGATCTCGGCGCCGCTCTGGCAGATGGTCTGCGCCGACTTGGTGAAATAGAACGGCGCCTCGCGATCCACCTCGTTTCCCATCTCGACGGCGTGGGCGGCATAGTTGCGCCCGACACAGAAGATGCGTCGCACAGGGTACACGGCACGCTCGCCCACGACGGGGACGTGCGGCGCGGGAATGGTGAAAAGCGGATCGGTCATGGGCGGCTCCGGAGAAAGATTCAGGTTGTCCCCGGTCTGCGACGCGGACCCGGCAAGGTCAAGGCTGGTCAGGTGGACGCGCGCGCGATCACATCCTCGATGGCCGTGCCGATCAGGTCCAGGCAGTCGGGATCGGAGAACCGGTGATCCGCGCCCTTGACCAGCGTCATACGCAGGTCCGGCCCGGTGGCATGATCCAGCAGCGCCAGCGCGACCGACTGTGCGACATCCGCATCATCGGTGCCTTGCAGGAGCCGCACCGGGAATGGCAGATCGAGCGGCGCGCGCAGGACAAGATGATCGCGCCCGTCCTCGATCAGGCGACGCGTGATGATGAGGGGCTCGCCATACTCGCTTGGCAGCGTCACCTGCCCCTCGGCCAGAAGCGCCGCGCGTTGATCCGCGTCGAACCCGGCCCACATCGCATCTTCGGTGAAATCGGGGGCCGCGGCGACCGTGACAAGCCCCGCGACTCGCGCGGGGATGTTGCGGGCGAGCAACAGAGCGATCCAGCCGCCCATCGACGAGCCTACGAGGATCTGCCGGCCTGTCGTCACCTCCTCGATCAACGCGCGCGCATCGGCCGTCCAATCCCCGATCGACCCGTCGGTGAAATTGCCAGAGGATGCACCGTGCCCCGAATAGTCGAGACGCAGGAAGGCTCGGCCCGCCGCGCGCGCGCGATCTTCCAGCCAGAGGGCCTTGGTGCCCTCCATGTCGGATTTGAACCCGCCCAGAAAGACGACGCCCGGCCTACGGCCCGGTGTCAGGTGATACGCGATCCGGCGCCCTGTCGGCGTCGTGAGATAAGATGGCGGCATACGACCCCCCTTGGATGGTTTGCCGCGATCCTGTCGCGCGCGGCGCCCTGCTGCAAACGGGTTTTCTCACCCGCCGCGCGTCGCCCGGCCCTCGCCGGCCGATACCGCCTAACCGCCGATATAGGCCCCCCGGCGCGGCCGGTAGAATATTTTCTGATTGTGCAGGCGTCCCAGCAAGTCTTGGATATGACGGAGTGTCATATCAGCCTCGGACGCGGACTTGTCCACCTTGCCCTCGTCGGTCACGACACGTGCCGACATCTCCGCCCGTTTCTGGTAGAGTGCCGCCTCTATCAGGTCGATATCCGCAACGGACAAGTCAAACTTCGAGTTGTAGCCCGGCATGGTCTCTGCTCCCTTAATACATGGTGGCTCCACGGCCGCGCGCGCGTTTCCGCGCCGCTCGGCACCGTACCGAAAGTGTAGACCCCTTGCGTCACAGATCCAACGGTTTTTTCAAACGGTGTCAGGCGGTTAATTCCATACCATCGCATACCGCCATGGCAGCCCTTGACGTCACACGTCCCGCCGGGCATTAGGCAATCCAACCCGCAACCGGGCGTTTCGTAGGCGCCGAACCGACGAGGAGCCGGACCATGACCGACATCTCCCTGAAATTTCCCGATGGCAATGCGCGCAGCTATTCAGCCGGCGTGACCCCGGCCGATGTCGCCGCGGATATCTCGGGCTCGCTGGCAAAAAAGGCAATCTCGGCGCATGTCGACGGGCAGCACTGGGATTTGCAATGGCCGGTTCCCCACGACGCCGCAATCGCCATCAATACGATGAAGGAAGAGGCGCCGGCGCTGGAGCTGATCCGCCACGATCTGGCACATATCATGGCCCGCGCCGTGCAGGAGATCTGGCCAGAGGTGAAGGTCACCATCGGCCCGGTGATCCAGAACGGATGGTATTACGATTTTGACCGGGCAGAGCCCTTCACCCCCGAGGATCTCGGCCGAATCGAGACCAAGATGAAAGAGATCATCGCGGCGCGCGATCCGGTCACCACCGAGGTCTGGGACCGCGCGCGCGCCATCGCCCATTACGAAGATCGCGGTGAGCCGTTCAAGGTCGAGCTGATCGAGGCGATCCCCGGCGACAAGCCGCTGCGCATGTACTGGCACGGGCACTGGCAGGATCTGTGCCGGGGCCCGCACCTGCAGCATACCGGCCAGGTGCCCGCCGACGCCTTCAAGCTGATGAGTGTCGCGGGGGCCTATTGGCGCGGGGACAGCAGCCGCCCGATGCTGCAACGCATCTACGGCGTCGCCTTCCAGAACCGCGACAAGCTCAAGGCGCATCTCACCTTTCTGGAAGAGGCCGAGCGCCGCGATCACCGCAAGCTTGGACGCGAGATGAACCTTTTCCACATGCAGGAAGAGGCGCCCGGCCAGATCTTCTGGCATCCCAACGGCTGGAGCATCTACACCACGCTGCAGGATTACATGCGCCGCCAGCAGACGCGCGGCGGTTATGTCGAGGTGAACACGCCGCAAGTGGTGGACCGCAAGCTATGGGAAGCCTCGGGGCACTGGGACAAGTACCAGGACAACATGTTTCTCGTCGAGGTGGACGAGGACCATGCCCGCGAGAAATCCATCAACGCGCTCAAGCCGATGAACTGTCCCTGTCATGTTCAAATCTTCAACCAGGGGCTGAAATCCTACCGCGACCTGCCGCTGCGCATGGCCGAATTCGGCTCTTGCGCGCGCTACGAGCCGTCGGGTGCCTTGCACGGGATCATGCGCGTCCGGGGCTTTACCCAGGATGACGGGCACATCTTCTGTACCGAGGCGCAGATCGAACCCGAGACGGCCCGGTTCATCGCCTTCCTGTCGAACATCTATGCCGATCTCGGCTTCCATGACTGGACGATCAAGCTGTCGACCCGCCCCGAGAAACGCATCGGCAGCGACGAGGGTTGGGATTTCATGGAAAAGGCCCTTGGCGAGGCGTGCAACGCGGCCGGCTACGACTATGAGTTGCTGGAAGGCGAAGGCGCTTTCTACGGGCCGAAACTGGAATTCACGCTGACCGACGCCATCGGGCGCGAGTGGCAATGCGGCACGCTTCAGGTCGATGCGAACCTGCCCGAGCGTCTCGGGGCCAGCTATGTCGGCCAGGACGGCGCACGGCATCTGCCCTACATGCTCCACCGCGCCACGCTCGGCAGTTTCGAGCGGTTCATCGGCATCCTCATCGAAGAGCACGAGGGCCGCCTGCCCTTCTGGATCGCGCCGCGCCAGGTGGTCGTCGCCTCGATCACATCCGATGCCGATGCCTATGTGCACGAGGTCGTGGAGATGTTGACCAGGCTCGGGATCCGCGCCGAGGCCGACACGCGTAATGAAAAGATCAACTACAAGGTGCGCGAACATTCCGTGGGCAAGGTGCCAGTGATCCTCGCATGTGGACACCGCGAAATCGAGGATCGCACCCTCTCCGTGCGCCGGCTTGGGGAAAAACAGACCCGCGTACGCGGGCTTGACGAGGTGACGCAAGAGCTCGCCACGGAGGCCACTGCCCCGGACCGTCGTTGAAAATGGAACGCGGAGCAGGGCTTCGGGCACGCGCCGCGAAAGCCGGGTTGAACCCGTGGTCAACTTGGCGGTACCGTGATGCAACATTCACTGACCGGCGGACCACATGACCGATCCACGGCCTTTCCTGCGCGACCTTTTCGACCGGGCGGTGGCCGTCGCGGATCCGATGCAGAGCCTCGCCCCCTACCTGCCGCCGCGACCCGAGGGACGGCTCGTGGTCGTCGGCGCGGGCAAGGCGAGCGCGCGCATGGCAGAGGCGGTCGAAGCCGCCTACGGCCCCTGCGAGGGTCTGGTGATCACGCGGTACGGTCATGCCCGGCCTTGCCGTGGCATCGAGATCGTCGAGGCCGCCCATCCGGTGCCCGACGAGGCGGGCGCGCAAGCGACATTGCGGATGCTTGATCTGATGCACACTCTTGGCGAGGACGATCAGGTCTTGGCGCTGATCTCCGGCGGGGCGTCGGCCCTGCTGGTGCAGCCGGCCGGAGAGATGACCTTGGCCGACAAGCAAGCGGTCAACGCCGCCTTGCTCGCCTCGGGCGCACCGATCAGCCTGATGAACGTGCTGCGCAAGCATCTCAGCCGCGTCAAGGGCGGGCAGCTGGCCGCCGCGGCGTGGCCCGCGCGGATGCTGGCGCTGATGATTTCAGACGTGCCGGGCGACGATCCCGCGATGATCGGATCGGGGCCCACGGTGGGCGAGGCGAGCACATCTTCAGAGGCGCGGGCAATCGCCGAAAGGTACAGCCTGAAACTGCCACGGTCTGCGCTGGATGTGCTGCAGGGGCCGACAGGTGTCGTGCCCCCCGATGATCCAAGGCTGGGCCGGACCGGCAACATCATCTATGCCGCCCCGGGGCAGTCGCTTGACGCCGCAGCAGAGCTCGCGCGCACCCACGGGATCACGGTGGAGACCTTGGGCGATGCGATCGAAGGCGAAGCGCGCGACGTCGCGCGCCATCACGCGGATCTTGCGCGGGCGGCACAGGCACGGCTGGCGCCGGATGCGGCACCACATCTGTTGCTGTCGGGCGGCGAATTGACCGTCACCGGGCGCGGCGACGGCGTGGGCGGCCCGAATGCGGAATATTCGCTCGCACTCGCACTGGCGCTGCAGGGCGCGCCGGGGATCCATGCCATCGCCTGCGACACCGACGGAGTGGACGGGGCGGCCGAGGTGGCCGGCGCGATGATCGGCCCGGACAGCCTCGCGCGCGCAACGACGCTTGGCGTGGATACGGCGCAAGGCCTTGAGCGCAACGACGCGCATAGCGTGTTCGCCGCACTCGGCGATCAGGTCATCACCGGACCGACCCTAACCAATATCAACGACTTCCGCGCCATTCTTGTGTTCCCATCCGAGCAATCCCCCGCAACGAATTGATTGTATTCGATTCGCAATTACGAAGACAATTTGCAATAATGGCAACTTATCTGAAAGGGGATGACACATGAAACGCCGCGAATTGTTCATTGCGCTTGTGACCATGACGCTTTTGCCGGTTCTTGCGACGCTGGCCATGGCGCAAACCACGGCGCAAAAGCTGAACGCGTCCGAAATCGAGGATGTGCTCGCCGGTAACACCATCGAAGGCGTGTGGGGCGGTGATCGCTACCGGCAATTTTTCGCCGAGGACGGCAGCACCATTTATGTCCCGAGCGAGGGGAAGCGCGTAGAAGGCCGCTGGCGCGTCGATCCCGACCGGGGAATCTACGAAAGCTGGTGGCGCAGCACCGGCTGGAAACCCTACGCGATGGTCGATCTGCCGGATAGCGGCTACGCGTGGGTCAACGGCGACGCCGTGGAGACCTTCGAGGTCAAGGACGGGCGACAGATCGAGTGACGCAACGCGCGCGCTTCATTCGATCGTGCTGTCGATATCGCGCGGCTTTTCTTCGGTATCGCCCAAAGACAGTGTATGCGCGCGCAGCCAGTCCATGAAGCCACGTGGATCGCTGGTCAGCATCTGCATCTGCGAGGCATCGATCGGCGCACCGACGATGGGCTTTTGCGGATGGTTGCAGCTATGAACGACCTCGTGCAGCAAAAGCCCCTGCCGCAGCGTCACCGAAAGACGGTTGGCGACCTGATACCAGCGTGAATTGGCGCCGGGAAAGAAGACCGGCACCACCTTCGCCCCCGAGCGCCGGATCATCTGCGCGGTGAACACGTTCCAGTCACGCTCTACCGCCGGGCCGAACATCGTCTCCGACGAGGCCACCACGCCGGAGGGAAAGACGCTGATCAGCCCTCCCTCCTTGAGGTGGGCCATCGCCTTGGCGCGCATCTCGACCGATTTGCGCTGCGCCTCCGGCTCGTGCGGGAAGGGTACCGAGATCATGTAGGAGGCCGCGACCTCGTCGATGCCAATCAAAAGCTCGCGGGACAGGATCTTGAAATCCGTGCGCCGGCGCCCGATCAGATCGGCAAGCACCATGCCGTCCACCAGACCGTGCGGATGGTTGGCCACCAGCACCACGGGGCCGTCCGCCGGAATGTTCCGAATCTGGTCGTCGGGTGTCAGGATCGGGATGCCCATGATATCGAGTGCTGCGCGCCAGAACGCCTGCCCGCTTGGCGGGCCGGCCTTCTCGAACCGGCGGATCATGCGGATGATCGTGATCTTGCCGGTCATCCATTCCAGCGCGCGGATAAATACCGAGGTCAGCGGGCCATCGAAACTGTTGGCATAGGTGATGCTGCGGCGGTCATGTGTCCGGGGCACTTCCCCGTCATCACGCCCCGTATCAGGCTTTTTCCGCGCCTTGGTGTTCACTGAACCGTTCCCGTCCCGACCTTCCGTGACCGGCGGATGTCCGGCGCAGTCACATGTCCTCGCCAAATCGCGCAGCGACGAGCGCCGTGATCGCGTCGGCGAGCGGTTCGGCGTCGGACCCTGCGATTTCGACGTCAATAATGGTTCCCTTGGCTGCTGCCAACATCAAAAGCCCCATGATGCTGTTGCCAGAGGCACTTTGCCCGTCGAGGGCCACCTCGACGCTTGCGTCGAATCCCTCGACCACCTCGACCAGTTTCGCGGCGGCGCGCGCATGAAGGCCCTTCTCGTTCACGATCTGCAACTGCCGCGAAACCTTTTCGGCCATGCCGGCGTCCCCTTTCCTTGGTTTTTCAGTCCGTTGTCACGTTGTGGCTGTCGATATACTTTCGACCCGCGTCGAGCGCGGCGCGCACGGCCTCCGGCACGCTGACATGGCGGCTTTTCGCCAGCTTGATCAGCAATGGCAGGTTGGCGCCGTAAAGGATGCGCCTGTCATCCGGACGCCCCGCGCGCATCGCCAGGTTCGACGGTGAGCCACCGAAGATGTCGGTCACAAGGATCACGCCGTCGCCGCTATCCACGGCATCTGCCGCGGCGCAGATCTCGTCCTGCTTGCGGCTGCGTTCATGGCCTTCTTCGATGCTGATTGCGCGAATGCCCTGCTGCACGCCGACCACATGCTCGACCGCGTTGAGGTATTCGCGTGCGAGGCCGCCATGCGCCACGATGACTATGCCGATCACGACCCGTTTACTCCTTTGGTCAGCGGATCCCACCCTCGCCGCGTCGCTCTAGTTCGCGATGTCTTATAGACACCTGCCAGTCGCGCTGTGCAAGGCTTTCAGCCAGACTTTCGGCCATGACCACGCTGCGATGTTGCCCGCCGGTACAGCCGAAGCCGATGGCAAGGTAGGATTTTCCTTCGGCCTCGAAGGCGGGCAGCAGTTCCGTCACGAGGTCTGTCACGCGGCTGTGAAAGCCGGCAAAGCGCGGATCGGCCTGCACGAAACGGGCGACCTCGGGCGCGCGTCCGTCCTCTCCGCGCAAATCCGGTTGCCAGTGCGGGTTGTTCAGGAACCGGCAATCGAGCACCATGTCAAGCCCGTGCGGCAGGCCCCGCTTGTAGGAAAACGAATGCACCGATACGGCTAGCCTTTGCCCGTCGGGCGCGGAAAACCAGCGCTCCAGCTCGGCGCGCAGATCGTGCGGCGACATGTCCGACGTATCCACCAGCAGATCGGCGCGTGCACGCACCGGTACCAGAAGGTCGAATTCACGGGCAATCCCGGCCTCGACGCTCTCCTCGGGGGCAAGGGGGTGCCGGCGACGCGTTTCCGAGAACCTCTGCTGAAGGATCTCGGGGCGGCAGTCGAGATAAAGCACCCGGAGCCGCAACCCCGCCTGCCCGTCAAGACGCTCGATCAGGGTGATCAACGCATCCGTGGAAAAATCACGGTTGCGCACATCGAGGCCGAGTGCGAGCGGCTTTTCCGGCGGCGACCTTCCATCGAGCAGACGTGGCAGAAGGCTGAACGGCATGTTGTCGATCGCCTCGAACCCCAGATCCTCCAGCGCCCGGATCGCGGTGCTGCGCCCCGCGCCCGACGGCCCGGTGACGAGCACCAGATGCGGCGGCAGCCGATCGGCTTCACGGGAAGTGTCATCCATCATGGTCACGAGGTTCCAAAGTCATCCAGCCCCTGATGCTTGAGATAAAGCAGAATCGCAGCCGGAAAATGCGCGGAAGGGACATTTTCGATGCACGACAGCGCCACACCCATCACGGTTTCGTGCGCCGGCGGCGGCAAACGCTCGCTCACGGTCCGATCCATGTCCACCAGCAAGGCGACCGAGGTCGGCCCGGACGGCGGCACCCGCAGAATGCCGACGCCCCGCGCCTCGATCCGGCCGCGGATCGTGTCGGGCGCATCGGCCATCAGGGCTTCACCCGCCCGCCAGAGCCGGGTGCGATCATCCGAAACAAGGACGCCCCCCATCGCCACGAGTTGCAGGGCCAGTCCCGACTTGCCGCGCCCCGACGCACCCCGGATCAGCACCGCACGCGCTCCGACCGCCACGCAGGACGCATGCATCACCTGTTCGCAAGGCGCCTTTGCGCATGTCATCGGCCAGACGACAGGCCCACGACGAAACGCGCGCCGAGAGGGTCGGACGTGGCGTCGGTCTCGGGCGCCTGGATGTTTTCGGCCCAGATGACACCGTCATGCGCCTCGACGATCTGCTTGGAAATCGCGAGGCCCAGACCGGAATGATTGCCGAAGTCGCGTTCCGGGCGGTTCGAATAGAAGCGCTCGAAGATCTTGTCGAACGTGCCCGCGTAAATGCCCGGCCCGGTATCCTCGACCACGACAAGCACCCGGTCGGCGCGGAGGCATGCCCAGATTCGGATCGCGTCTCCCGCCTCGCAAAAGCTGATCGCGTTGGTGATCAGGTTGACGAACACCTGCGCCAGCCGCGCCTCCAGCCCGGTGATGACAATCGACTGATCGGGAAAATCGGTTATGACCGTCACCTCTTTGCTGAGCGCCTGTGGCTCCAGATACTGCACGACATTGCGCAGCATCTCAACAAGGTCGAAGCGGACCTGCTCTTGCTTGACTAGGTCGCTATCGAGGCGAGAGGCGCTCGATATGTCGCTGACCAGCCGGTCGAGCCGGCGCACATCATGCTCGATCACATCGAGCAGACGGTCGCGCTGATCGTCGCGCATAGTGATGCGCATGGTGTCCACGGCACAAAGCAGGCTTGTCAGCGGGTTCTTGATCTCATGCGCCACGTCGGCGGCGAATTGTTCGTTGCTCTCGATACGCTGATGCAGCGCGGCCAACATGCCACGCACCGACGCCGACAATCGCCCGATCTCGTCAGGGGGTGCCGCCAGATCCGGCATGCGGTCGCGCCCTGCACCGGGCCCACTGCGGTCCGCGAACCCGTCCCCTTCAGTCTTGGCCGCGGTTGCCGGATCGGCGCGCGATGTCGAGATGGTCTTGGCCAGCATAAGGCTGAGCCCCACCGAAATCAGCGCGGCAACCAGGAAGATGCGCATCGCGTGTTCGCGCTCGGAACGGACGAGCCTGTCCAGCCCATCCGGGGCATCGGCGAGCACGAGCACAGCCAAGGGGGCGGTCGCGGTCACCGGGCCAACCGGCGCGGCAGCCAAAAAGCCGGGCCCGGCCACGCTTTCGCCCCGGCGCAGCACAGGGCCTTCTGCCAGAGCCGGGCCGACCAGTTCCCGTGCCGCCTCTTGATGCTCTCGGAAGCTCTCCGATGTGCTTGTGGGACGTGACGCACCCGTCAGCCAATCACCCAATCGATCGAGACCGTCCATCATCGGCGTGCCGGACCCCGTCGATCGCGGCCCACCGGCCGCGGCCTCGCCGGTCCTTTGCCCAAGCACGCGCGCGGCCGGGTCGAAAAGCCAGACCCCGCGTCCAGTCGCAGGTGCCGCAGGTGATCCAAGCCGACAGGCCCCGCCGGCCCGTCGCCCGACAGCCCGGGTGCAGGCATGTCCTCGGGCAGCCGTGCGGCGATCCCGTCGGCCATGAGGGTCACGGCTTGCAGAAGACTGTTCCCCCGTTGCTGCACCAGCATATCCTGCGACCCGCCAAGGTAAAGCACCCCCACGATCAGGCTGTTGAAGGCAACGAGATTGAGGATGATGATCCGGTTCCTGAGCTTGGCCCCTCCCGCCCGAATCCGGCCCCGCACCGCGCCGGCTATACGGGTGAAAAAATTCGGTGCGCCGGGATGCCGGGCGCCATCCCCGTTAGACCAAGGCAGCAAGAAGGCACCCTTTCATCAAGCGACCCGGCAATCAGCTTCCGTTATAGCGATATCCGATACCATATAATGTTTCTATCGCGGCAAACTCCGGATCCACGAGACGCATCTTCTTGCGCAAGCGTTTTACATGGCTGTCGATGGTGCGGTCGTCCACGTGGATACGATCGTCATAGGCCACGTCCATCAACTGATCGCGGCTTTTCACGAAGCCGGGCCGCTGCGCGAGCGCGTGAAGCAGCAGGAATTCCGTCACGGTGAGCACGACCTCACGACCTTTCCATGTCACCGTGTGGCGCTGCGCATCCATGCGCAGCCCGCCGCGCTCCATCACGGGATCCGCGTCGTCTTCGGTCGACGTTTTGACCGCCGCGGACTGATGTCGGCGCAGCAGGGCCCGGATCCGTTCGACAAGAATCCGCTGCGAGAACGGCTTTTTCACGTAATCATCTGCCCCGAGACGCAGGCCGAGCACCTCGTCGATCTCGTCATCCTTGGAGGTCAGAAGGATCACCGGTATCAGCCATTGACCGCGCAGGCGCTGCAATAGGTCGATCCCGTCCATGCGGGGCATCCTGATGTCAAGCAAAGCGAGGTCGGGCACCCTCCGGTGGAACGCATCGAGCGCCTGCTGCCCGTCGTGATACGCCTCGACCTGGAAACCTTCAGCCTCTAGCGTCATGGACACTGATGTGAGGATGTTTCGATCATCATCCACCAGCGCGATTCTCGGCCCGGATGGCTGGACTGTCTTACTCATGTCTTGCCGACCATTCGCGGCCAAGAGCATCCCCGTGATAAAATAACTCGTAATCTGTCATCCACCACCCTCCCTGACTTGAATATAGCAGAAATTCCTTTCAAATCACTGAATTCTTTCGAAATACCGCTTAGGTTGGGGGTGTGCCGTCCGTACATCTTTGGGTTTCAGCGCCACACACGTGATTGCGCTAACTGCAAAAAACGATCTGTTATTTCGCAAAGGGGTCATGTTACCTGCTCTTGGCCGGGCAAAGCGCCCGCCAGGCATCGCATTGGTGTGGTGCCCAATCAGAGGCCGCAGGCGCGCGGAGACTACGCACAGGAGCAAGGCATCATGACATTCGGACGGGTAAACCCGCAATTCCGGCTGGAGGATCAGGGCATCACCGGGCTGGGCGATGTCCATTACAACCTCTTAGAGCCGGCACTGATCGAGGCTGCGCTGAAGCGTGACGAGGGCACGCTTGGTCAGGGCGGGACGTTTCTTGTCAGCACCGGAAACTTCACCGGGCGCTCGCCCAAGGACAAGCATGTCGTGGTCTCGGACATGACGCGCGACACGATCTGGTGGGAAAACAACGCCGCGATGACCCCCGAGGCGTTCGACGCGCTCTATGCCGACATGACGGCGTACATGAAAGCGCGCGACATGTTCGTCGAGGATCTTGTCTGCGGGGCGGATCCAGCGCTCGCCATCAACGTGCGCATGGTGACAGAGCTCGCTTGGCACAGCCTGTTCAATCGCACCATGTTCCGCCGCCCCGAGCGCGACGCGCTGGACGCGTTCATTGCAGATTTCACGGTGATCAATTGCCCCGGCTTCAAGGCAGACCCGACGCGTCACGGCTGCCGTTCTGAGACAGTGATCGCGATGAATTTCGATCGCAAGACGATCCTTGTCGCGAACACGGAATATGCCGGCGAGAACAAGAAATCGATTTTCACGCTGCTCAATTACCTGCTGCCCGATCAGGGCGTGATGCCGATGCATTGCTCGGCGAATCATGCGCAGGACAACCCGGTGGACTCGGCGGTGTTCTTCGGCCTGTCGGGCACCGGAAAGACGACGCTGTCGGCCGACCCCGAACGCACCCTGATCGGCGATGACGAGCATGGCTGGTCCGAACGCGGGATCTTCAACTTCGAGGGCGGATGTTACGCCAAGACCATCCATCTTGACCCCGAGGCCGAGCCCGAGATCTACGCGACCACCGGACGGTTCGGAACCCTGATCGAGAACATGGTGTTCGACCCTGAGACGCTGGAGCTGGATTTCGAGGACGATTCACTCACCGCAAACATGCGCTGCGCGTACCCGATGCACTATATCTCGAACGCGTCCGAGACGGCGCTTGGCGGGCACCCCAAGAACATCATCATGCTGACCTGCGACGCGTTCGGAGTGCTGCCCCCGATCGCGCGGCTCACGCCCGCCCAGGCCATGTATCACTTCCTGTCGGGCTTCACCGCGAAGGTGGCGGGAACCGAACGCGGCCTGACCGAGCCCGAGCCCACCTTCTCGACCTGCTTCGGTGCGCCATTCATGCCGCGCCGCCCCGAGGTCTACGGCAATCTTCTCAAAAGCAAGATCGCCTCGCACGGCGCGACCTGCTGGCTGGTCAATACCGGCTGGACCGGCGGCGCCCACGGCACCGGCTCGCGCATGCCGATCCGGGCCACCCGGGCTTTGCTGACCGCGGCGCTGGACGGATCGCTCGGCGATGCAGAGTTCCGCAAGGACGAGAACTTCGGCTTTGATGTGCCGGTCTCGGTGCCCGGCGTGGCCGATGTGCTGCTCGACCCGCGCCGCACTTGGGAAGACACCGACGCCTATGATGCGCAGGCCGAACGGCTGGTGCAGATGTTTGCCGACAACTTCGCGCAATACGTGCCGTATATAGACGACGACGTGAAAGCCGCCGCGATCGGCTGATCGATCTTAAGAACCCCCTAACAAGATCGCCCCAGCCTAGCGATGGGGCGTTTTCTACTAGGCGAGAAAGGGTGTGCTGACTGAGAAAACAAAGGGGTGGAAGTTCCTTTTGGGGCCATGTCAAAATAAACCGATCCGGCAATACGGCCTTGTTTTTTCAACGTCTACGCGGCGAATATCATGCGGCGAAGGAGACATCGCTGAATTGATGATTATGACTGCCACCGTTGGAATTTTGAAGGTGGCGATAAAATGAAGCCCTATTTTTAGAAAGACACGCCCATGGGGCGTTGTTGCAAAACTATCCCCGTGAAGGATTCACTTCGGGAATCCATGCGTTTACATGGGCTGCATGAGCAAGCCCCCTCCCGCCCGCTATCGCACGACGAACTGGTCCAGCTACAACGCGTCGCTCAGGAAGCGGGGGTCTCTGCTGATCTGGGTCGACAAGGACATGAGCTGGCGCGCGCCGCGTGACGGGCGGCCGGGACGCCCGCCGGTGTTCTCCGATGCGGCGATCCAATTCTGCCTGTCGATCAAGGTTCTGTTCAAGCTTCCTCTGCGCCAGACCGCGGGGATGGTGGCCAGCCTCCTGCGGCTGGCGGGGCTGGACTGGCCCGTGCCGGACTTTTCCACGCTGTGCCGGAGGCAGAAAATCCTGGCCGTGCAGATCCCCTATCGCCGTGCGGGCGGGCCGCTGAACCTGCTCGTGGACAGCACTGGGATCAAGTTCCTCGGCGATGGTGAATGGCAGGCGCGCAAGCACGGGGTGCAGGGCCGCCGCCAATGGCGCAAGGTTCATCTGGCCATGGACCCGGCCACATCCGACATCCGCGCTGTGGAATTCACCCCCAGCCGCGACGGCGACAGTCCGGTACTGCCGGACCTCCTCGGCCAGATTCCCGGAGACGAGCCGATCGGCACGGTCACCGCCGACGGTGCCTACGACACGCGCCGCTGCCACACGGCCATCACCAATCGCGACGCAGTTCCGATCATCCCGATCCGAAAGAACGGACGTCTGTGGAAGGAAGACTGCCCGGCGGCCCGCGTCCGCAACGAAACCCTGCGCGCCACCCGATACTATGGCCGAGCGTTCTGGAAACACTGGACCGGATACCACGCCCGCAGCCGCATCGAGGCGAAGATGCGCTGCCTCAAGGCCTTCGGGGAACGTATCGCCGCGAAAGACCCCGACCGCCAGACCGCCGAAATCCACATCCGCATCGCCCTCATGAACCGCTTCTCGGCCCTCGGCACCGCCGAGGTCGTCCGCGTGGCATGACGTCAGTGGGGTAAGGGGCACTCACGTCTCAGGCCTGAGTTCTGCAACAATGCCGTTTCACGGCTTCCAGAGCGACCGGCGAGATATCATGCGCGGGCTTGTTCTTGCGCACGTTCCCGGCGATATCGGCCAGCTCGAAGAACTTGCGCCGCGCGTGGCTCCAGCAGAGCGCACTGCGCGCAGGGCCGGGGCTGCGGTCGGCCAGATAGAGATCATTGTAGCCGCTATAGGCATCAGCCTGCAGAACACCCTGCCAGCCAGCGAGATGCTTGTTGGGGTGGATCATCTGGCGATCCCGCGAGAACTTGAACAGGGCTGCGGGTGGGGCGCGGCCACCCCATGGCCGGTCATCACGCACATATGTCCATAGCCGTGCCGTCCTGGTGCCGCCACGCGCCAGGAGCGGCACCGTCGTGTCATCGCCATGCAGGCGCGCGCCTTCCAGCACATGGCGCTCGATCAGCTCATGGATCGGGGCCCGCGCCACACAGGCATGACCGATCAGATCGGCGAGAGTGGAGAGGCTGAGATCAATACCCTCGCGCGCAATGCGCTCGGATTGGCGGTTCAGCGGCTGATGCTGGCCGTATTTGTCGAAGGCCACCATGGCGATCAGGCTGGGCCCGGCCCAGCCACGCGGGATGACATGGAATGGCGCTGGTGGCTGGCTGATCTTCTCGCAGGTCCTGCAGGGTGAGCGCCGGTCCGCAAAGCGGCAAACCGTCCGGGGGACGGTTTGAGGCGTGAACGGGCGGAGCCCCGGGACCTTCTCGCGCACCGTCTGGATCACCTTCCACTGGCGGGGAATGACCTCCAGCGTCTCGGTGATATCCTCGCCCATCTTCACGATGCCGTCGGAACCACAGCAGGTGCAGTTGGTCGGGGCCTCGACCACCACACGCTCGCGCGGCAGATGGTCGGGGAAGGGTTTGCGCACGGGCTTGCGCCGCGTGAAGGTGCCCACGGTGCTGGTCTTGTCGTCCTGCGCCGCCGCCTGTTCAGCCGCCAGCGCATCCTCGGTCGCCGTGGCTTCCAGGTCTTCGAGTTGCAATTCCAGCTGATCGATCAGCCGCGCACGGCGCTCGGAGGAGATACCATACTTGTCGCGGCGCAGCTTGGCGATCTCCAGCTTCAGTTCCTTGACCATCGCTTCCGTGCAGGATGCCAAGGCGCGCGCCTGGACCAAATCGCGTTCCGCGGCCTGCGCACGGGCTGTTTGTGCGGCCAGTTCAGCGCGCAATCTGGCGATCTCGGAAGCGGCATCTGACATGGGAGAAGATTACCACAGATGGTCAGGATCGCCAGTAAAACAGGCGCTTCAGCGTGAATTATCCCGCCTTTGCAGGCCTTTGCGTCCAGCGTGGGTTGCGCCAGTCGATCCCTTCGAGCAGATAGCCCAGCTGCGCCGCAGATATCGAAACAGCGGTTCCATCCTGGCTCACCGGCCAGATGAACTTCCCCGCCTCCAGTCGCTTTGTGTAGAGAGACATGCCGACCCCATCATGCC
>Ga0307944_1000280_pt1 | contig 28564 bp, 17 predicted proteins | sample OrgLakmetagen179_FD_201831 | JGI IMG/M metagenome (GOLD analysis project Ga0307944, IMG submission 201831) | Saline water microbial communities from Organic Lake, Antarctica - #179 | ecosystem: Environmental > Aquatic > Non-marine Saline and Alkaline > Saline | place: Antarctica: Organic Lake... | reverse complement strand
ACGCCAGACTCCTTAAGGTCTGTGATGAAATAACTTGAAAAAATTATCGTCGTTATTTTTTTATTAATCTAGGCGAAATTTTCAAGCATCCACTTCAAGCGGACAGTTTAAAATTTTGACAAATAGAAAGTAGAAAATAACAAATCAAAACGTTCAAATTAAAATTGTACAGACCCTGAGAATTAAGGAAACAAAAATATTCTTCACAAATTCAGAAAAATAAAATGCTATGGTCACAAAACTGACTTTAAAATTAAATCAGAAAATTAGTGAAAAGTCTTAAAAGAAATTACTTTACAAATCGATTGGTTCGTTCTATAGCAAGCTTTTCTTTGTATTTCATCCAGGCATCACCACGTAGTTTTCGCATTAAATTTTCTACATTTCGCATGACTGCTAAATTATAAACTGCCTTACCAATGTTCATAGCACTTCTTGGTATAGCGCGTAAACTCATTGAAAATCCTGGTGTGAGGTAGTGCATGTGATGCCAATAGCCTTCTGGCATGTACAAGGTATCTCCATGATTCAATTCCGTGACCATTCCTTGTGCTTGTTGCAAAACAGGAAAACGCTCAAAATCTGGATTATCAAAGTCAATATCATTCAAAGTTACTAAGGAATTTGGAACTTTATACATGTATTTGGTTTCAGAAGGAGGAAACAAAATACATCTTTTTTTTCCTTCAAAATGAACATGCAAGATGTTTGCAAAATCGATATCATAGTGCATAAAAACTTTAGAATCTTTTGCGCCAAAAAACAAAAAAGGCAAATCTTTTAAAAATTTAATCCCCAACTGTGGTGCTTCAAAATGATTCTGCAATTCAGGAACTTCTTTTATTAAGTTGAAAAGAAAAATACGGTATGCTGTTTTTTCAGATTTTAGTAAGTCTATATAATCGCTTAGCTTCATTTTCGAGTGCGGCTCATTGAATCTATTTTTATGACTAATAGGGCGATTATCGTATAAAGGAACTTCTACATTTCCTGCAATTTTTTTGAAATATTCAAATCTCCAAAGGTCGTAAGCTTCCCATTGATTGGTTAAATTCTCTATCACTACAGGTTTCTGTGGCTTCACGTAGTGTTCCACAAAATCTTCACTAGAAATGGATTTTACACGTGGTATTTCAGTAAGATTCAATCCTTTGTTCATTGCGTTTAAGTTTAGTTATTTAAGTTACCCCTAAACAACTCTACAAAAATACAAAAAGAAAATCGGATTTAAACAACATCTGTTAATAGCAGCAAGTATTAATCTTTGTAATGCTCATTATTTGATGATCGTTGTGAGTTCTAAGTTCTTTTTTTGCTAAATAAACATTCACCTACAAAATTGCATTCTTCGAGTCTATTATGTTGATCTATAAAAATTAAAAGTTTTACTGCTTTTTATCCTTGAAAATTAAGATTATAACTACTTTTATAGCAATAAAGAATCTCTTTTGTAGTTTAAACCCACCTTTATGAAAAAATTCGCCTTCTTCTTAAGTCTTTTTAGCTTGTTATTTTTTTGGTCTTGTACAGATAAAAAAACAGAAAATCAGGATGCCGTCATTTCAAAATACATTCGGAATTACACTCAGCAAGCCATTTCTGTAACTGCTCCCGTAGAAATTGAATTGAAGGAAAAATTACCGCAATACACAACAGACCAAAAGCTACCTTCTGCTTTTCTTAAAATTGAGCCTTTAATTGATGGCGATTTGTATATCGAAAATGGAAATAGACTGCGTTTTATTCCTACTAAAAAGCTTCAAAATAATACAACTTACCTTTTTAGTCTTCAACTTGGCGAATTGTATGAAAACTTACCAAAGGAGGAAAAAGAATTTCATTTTAAGGTAGCAACCATTGTTCCTGATTTTAGAATAGGAATTCAATCTATACAATCTTACAATTCAGATTGGCAGTATATTTCTGCAGAAATTGAAGCTTCAGATGTGTTGAATTTAGAGCTTATGAAACAGAGTGTTTCTGCCAAGCAAAACGACCAAGAATTGGCTATTCGTTTTTTAACTGCATCAGATGCAAAGTATTTTGAAATTATTGTAGATAGTATCTACCGTGAAGATAAAGACTCTGAAGTACTTCTATCCTGGAATGGTAACCCAGTCGGTGCAGAAACCAAGGGAAGCGAAGCCATAAGCATACCTGGGAAAGACAATTTTAAAGTGATGGATGTAAGAGTAGCAAAAGCAAAGAAACCTTATGTAGCCATTAATTTTTCTGAAGCTTTAGATCTAAACCAAGACTTTTTAGGCCTGATTCAATTGGGAGAAGAAACCGACCTTAAATTTGAAGTAAATGGAAATATTTTGAATGTTTTTACAGAAAACAGCTTGAATACCAGTCTAGATTTAAAGGTGTTTGAAGGCATAAAAGCTGAATACGGTAGTATTTTAAAAACAGAGTTTGCAAAAACCATCCAGTTTCAGCAAATAAATCCACAGGTTAGATTGATTTCTAAAGGAGTGATTTTGCCGGACAGCAACTCCAATCCTTTTTACTTTGAAACGGTAAACCTAGCTGCGGTAGATGTAAGGATAGTTCAAATTTATGAAAACAATGTTCTTCAATTTTTACAGGAACAAAACATGAATTCAGCCAACTCGTATAATTTAAGAGATGTTGGGAGATTAGTAGCTAAAAAGACCATTCCACTTGCCAAAGATGAATTGAACAAGGCTAATGAATGGCAAGCGCACGCAATCGATTTGAGCTCTGTTTTTGAAGTATCTCCAGGAGCGATTTATCAAGTAGAAATCAGTTTTAGAAGTGCTTATCGTTTTTATGATTGTGGTGGAAATCAAGATGTAGATGCTGAAGAAATTGCCAAAATAGCAAAAGAATTTGAACAAAAAGGCGAAGATGAATACTGGGATAAAGAGACTTGGGAATATAGAAACACAACCTACAATTGGCGGGAGAGAGATAATCCTTGTCATGAAGCTTATTATAATGAAGATGTATTTGCTAGAACAAATTTACTCGCTTCTAATTTAGGCTTGTTGATTAAAAAAACGGAGAAAGGAAGTTATTTTGTAGCTACAACCAATATCCTAACTGCTGCTCCAGAAGCACAAACCTCGGTGCGTTTTTACAACCAACAACAGCAACTTTTAGGAAGCCTACAAACCAACGGTGAAGGAATTGCAGAATTTGAAACCACAAAAAAAGCTGCTTTTGTGATAGCTGAAACTAAAGAAAATTTTGCTTACCTAAAGCTTGAAAATTCCAATGCTTTAAGTCTTTCTAATTTTGAAGCTGGTGGAACTAAAATCAGAAAAGGAATAAACGCATTTATGTATACAGATCGAGGCGTTTACCGTCCTGGAGATGATATTTACTTCAATTTTGTGTTGGATGATGCTGCCAATCCTTTACCAGAAAATCATCCCGTAAAACTCGATTTTTTTGATCCAGAAGGAAGGTTGACTTATACGGAAGTGCTTAATTCATCATTAAATGGATTTTACCATTTCACACTTTCTACCGATGTGGAAGATCCAGCGGGAGGCTGGCGAGTTGTTGTTAACGTGGGTGCGGTTAGGTTTATCAAGTTCATTTCCATTGCTACGGTTAAGCCAAATCGTTTAAAAATAAAGCTTTCAACTACAGAAGAACCACAGCTGATTACCAAAGAATTTAATTTGAATTTATCTACCGAATGGCTTACTGGCGCTACTGCCAAAAATTTAAAAGCAGATGTACAAGCTAAGTTTACTTCACAAAAATATGGATTTAAGAATTTTGATAAGTTCAATTTTAGTGATCCTACTCGAACTTTTTACCCACAAGAATTGCAGGTGTTTGAAGGAAAAGTGAATCAAAAAGGAGAAGCCAGTTTTACTTCAAAAATAAGTTTTAGTAAAAAGCCACCAGGGATGATTAAGGCAAATTTTTTATCTAAAGTATTTGAAGGTGGTGGTGATTTTTCTATAGATGTAGATGAACAATGGTATGCACCTTACACTCATTTTGTAGGTTTAGGTGCAGTAACCGAACATCAAAACTATCGTTTTGAAACAGATCAATCTACCCAATTTGAAGTAGTCAGTGTAAACTTCGAAGACAACATAGCGGCTAACCGAAAAGTAAAAGTATACATCTATCAGATTGAATGGCGTTGGTGGTGGAACCGTGGAAGAGATCAACTTTCCAGGTATGAAGATGCTGAAATTCACAAAGCCTACAAAAGTTTCGATTTAACAACAGATGCATCTGGAAAAGCGAAATTTTCTCTTGAAGTTCCAGAAGATGAAAGAGGTCGATTTTTAGTGCGTGTAGTAGATGAAGAAAGTGAACATGCCACTGGTCAGGTAATCTACTTTTTTAAAGATTGGTGGAACATTCAACAGACTTCAAAAGAGCACAATCTGGTGTTTACTTCAGATAAAAAAACCTATCGCGTTGGAGAAAAAGCCAAAATAAACTTCCCTTCTATGGCAGCAGCAAAAGCATTGCTTAGTGTAGAAAATGGAACAGAAATCATTCAGCACCAATGGATTGATGCTCAAAAAGGAATGACAGAAGTAGAGTTGGAAATTACAGAAGCTATGGCACCCAATGCTTACCTCAGTATTTCGTTATTGCAGCAGCATCAAAATACGAAAAACGATTTGCCAATTCGCTTATTTGGAGTAATTCCTATTGAAGTAGAAAATCCAAAACGCAAGCTAAAACCACAACTAAAACTTCCTGAAAGTATACGTCCAGAATCCGATTACAACCTAGAAGTTTCAGAAGAAAATGGAAAAGCAATGACTTATACCATTGCCATCGTAGATGAAGGTTTATTAGATTTAACCAGCTTTACAACGCCCGCTATTTACAAGCACTTTAACGCAAAACAAACTTTAGGCGTAAGAACATTTGATGTTTTTGACGATGTTATTGGCGCTTATGGCGGAAGCATAAAAAACGTGTACAGTATTGGCGGTGGAGACGAAGCTGCCGGTAAGAAAAACAGAAAAGCCGAACGTTTTAAACCCGTAGTAACTCACTTAGGCCCTTTTTATCTTCCCGCAGGAAAATCGAAAACGCATCAATTACGCATGTCCAACTACATTGGTTCTGTAAAAGCCATGTTGGTTGCAGGAAATACTGATGAGCAAAGCTATGGAAGTATTGGTAAAGTTATGAAAGTGAAACAACCGCTGATGTTGCTCACTTCCATTCCTAGAAAATTATCTCCTAAGGAACAAGTACGGATTCCTGTCACCATTTTTGTGATGGATAAACAACTTAAAAACATTGAAGTAAGTGTTCTAAACCACGACCAATTACAATTGATTGGAGATGAAAAACAACAATTACAGGTGACAGAAACCGGAGAATACATGGTGTATTTTGACTTCAAAGCGGGAACTGATTTAGCATCACAAAAGATTAAAATTCAGGCTAAATCTGGAAAAGAAATCGCCTATAATGAAGTTGAAATAGACATCATCAATCCCAATCCAATTAGTTCTACTGTTCAAAAAATGGAACTTCAAAACGAAGAGCAAAAAGACATGGATTTAAAACCTTTTGGTACGCCAGGGACAAATGCGGTAAATATTAGTTTTAGTGCATTTCCACCTATCAATTTAGAAAAAAGATTGAGTTATTTAACGTCCTTTCCGCATGGATGTGTAGAGCAAGTTACTTCTAAAGCATTTCCGCAATTGTTCTTAAAAAGCATTGTAGAATTAGGAGACGAGCAAGAAAGAGACCTCGAAGAACAGGTGCAAAACACCATTAAAAAGCTGAATAAATACCAAGTTATTTCAGGAGGAATTTCGTATTGGCAAGGTGGGAATCCAAATTCGTGGACTACCAATTATGTAGGCCATTTTATGTTAGAGGCCAAAGAAAAAGGCTACGCATTACCTTTTGGTTTTATTTCAAAATGGAAGGCATTTCAAAAGGAAAAAGCGAGAAGATGGTCTGCTTCTGAAAGTGAAAGCGAATTTGTACAAGCGTATCGGTTATACACTTTAGCTTTAGCTGGCGAAGCCGAAGTTGCTGCGATGAATAGATTAAAAAACAAAAGCAATTTGGGTACTCAAGCAAGAGCAAGATTAGCTTTAAGCTATGCAATAATCGGACAGAAAACGGTGGCTAACAATTTAATGAAGGAATTGAGCAGCACGTCAGTTCGCACTGTAAATTACAGATATACTTATGGTTCAGTTCTTCGAGATTTGGCAATGATGCTAGAAACCTATGTATATTTAAAAGACGAAAAAATGGAAAAAATAGCTGAAGAAGTTGCTCAACTGCTTTCTTCAGCCCAATGGTTGCATACACATGAAACGGCTTATGCACTTTTGGCTATGTCTAAATACATTGCACATAAAGGCGGAAAAGAATTGAATTTTGCATTTGAACTAAATGGAAAAAATACGGCAGTAAATTCTACTAAAGGGATTTATCAAACGAGTTTAAAGCTAAGTTCTATGTCTGCTATTCCATTTTCAGTAAAAAATAACAAGGAAGGAAGTTTGTTTGTAAACGTTTTACAATCTGGACAATTGCCTCTTGGCGAAGAACTAGTTAGCTCCAGAAACATCAAAGTAACCACAGACTATTTAGATGTAAACAAAGAGCCTATTCAAATTGAAAACCTAAATCAAGGAACAGAAGTCACTTTAAGAATAAAGGTGAATAACGAATCCAATTCGTATTTAAATGAAGTCGCTTTGAGTCAATTTATACCCAGTGGTTGGGAAATTATTGACACCCAATTTACCGATTTTAAAACAGGTGATTTTGAAAATGCCAATCATGTAGATTTGCGAGACGACCGAGTGTATATTTACTTTGATTTGGGCGCTAGAAAAATCACTTATTTTGAAATTAAAATAAATGCTTCTTATTTAGGGAATTACTATTTACCGGGAACGCAAGTGGAAGCGATGTATAGCGGAAATCATTTTGCAAGAACTGCTGGGAAATGGATTAATGTGGTGGAATAGTTGGGTTTTGAAGATAGTATGAGATTGTTGAAAACAAAATTTAGTTTGAAATATTTATAGGCAATTTATTATAACCTCAATTTAAAACAAAAGCTTCCAGATGCTAAACCTGATAGCTTTTGTTCTTCAATTACTTCTTTACAAACTTTTTCGTTACTGTTCCTTTCTCCGTTTCGATTTTTAATAAATACATCCCTTCACTTAAATGATTAACACTGATAGATTGGTTAACTATAAATTGAGTTTGTATGACCTGCTTTCCATTAAAATCGAAAATTGATAGCTTTTTAATTTCAAGATTCTCACTTTCTATATACAATAGATTAGCAGTTGGGTTGGGATAAATTGAAAATTCAATGGGGTTGAAATCTTCATTACTTAAATTATAAAGATCTACCTTTTCACAAGTTGTCCAGTCTACTTGATTTTGATTCAAATTAATATCCCAATAATCATTAATTGAAAAAGTCTGATTAGAATCTTTTATAATACACGTAGGAATTAACTCTCCAAAATAATATTCAAAGTTTACGCCTGATTGATACAAGGGTTCAGAAAACAAAAAAGGGAATACACCTTCTTCAAAAAATACTGGATCATTTAGTGACCCCATGCCATCATAGCAACAAAACAAATTTTGCGTATCAAATACAATTTGTTTTTTACCATTTACATAATTTACTTCTGAAACAGTAACGGAGTTAAAGTCGCCAAAAATAGTCACGTCATCACCTACTTCTAGAGACAGGTCTACAATTAAATACTCAGCTCCTTCAATTGTTGAACGTAGCCATAGTTTCCCTTCTGTAAGATTTTCTCTAAGATAAAAATTTTCTAAAGGAGATTCCTGAAAACTGCTATTGTAGCGTTCCACTTCCTTTAATACTTGATTGTTTTGTGTAAACACTTCCTGTTTAATTGCTAAAGAATCTTTGGATAGTGGGGTTTCGCCTAAGGTATAGTCGTTATTCAGTAAAACTATATGAGTTTCATTTTCGCCAAAAAAAGACGAGTAGTTTTGTCCTTGCATTACTAATACTGTCAAAAAAAAGAATGATAAATTTATAAATACTGTTTTCATAATATTTTCACTTTTAGTTAATTATTAATTGTTTTGCGTCAATAATAACTCCATTCGCAATCAGGTTTACAACATAAGTACCTTTTACTAAGTTTTGAGTAGGTATTGTTAGCGAGCTATTTTGACTATCCAGAATGTAGTTATTGAATACACCACTTATAGAATTGGTTAGTCTTACATAAGCATTGTCTTCTGCTGCTACTTGATAAGTTACAAATGTTGATGTAGTAGCAGGATTGGGACTGATGCTTTCTATAATTCTCTTGTCTTCTGTTTCTACAGTTTTGTAGTCTTTATGCCCATCTGTTTCGGCAATAACTTCTAATTTATATTCTTTAGCAATCATATTGCTAACTGTAAAATCTGAACCACTATAAATTAAAACCCCATCTTCGTCATACCAATTGTAAATGGCTTCTTCATTAATGTCCTCTACATAAAAGGTTTCTGAACCATCCGTGTTGGAAACTCTATTGGTTCCCACATTAAATGCTTGTCTCTGGTTGTCTCTTAAAAAAGTATACGAAAAGCCCCCAAGTACTTCTTGTGTAGCTGATTCTACTTGCTGTACATGTATACTATAGTCTTCTTGAGCATCTACTTGGTTTATAAGAAAATTAATACCTAAAGTTGCAATTCCCCATTCGTTACTTTGCATGGCTATATTGTTTAAACTTGTATTGTTTGCAGTTAGTAAAATAAGCCTTTGTGCAGGGTCTAATACCCTAACATCATCAAATTGCGCACCACTATTTTGCCATAAATTCCATAGGTCTTGACTAAGCTCCAATCTAACTTCTGCATCTTGCCATAAGTTATCATCTTCAATTGTATTGGTGAAAAATTCAATGTCTGATGTTAAGCTAGTTGAGTTTCCTATATTACCAATAACAATAGAACCCGTACTTGGTCTCCCTGCTACATTAATTACCGTTGCATTTTTATAAGCAATATTATTATTATTTCTAGTATTTAATGCTGCATTTGCTCCTTCTGTGAAAGTCATAGGATCTGAACTTGTTACTATTCGGCTTAGAAAACAAAACATCCAAGGCTTTTCAAAACCTAAATTCGCATAAGCACCTGGGTCTAATGGTTGCCATGGGAATTCTAAAATAGTTGATTCTCCAGGAGCAAGACTTGGTATGTTTACAGGATCATCATTTACAGGATTACCTATTGGTGTATTAGGATCAAGGTTATCATTTCCTTCCCATACATTTGGCCATTGTTGAGATAACCCGCCTTTAGCCCAATATAAATTAAGAACTTCGTTCCCTGTTGAAGTTTCACAGCTATTGTTTGTTACCTTTACATATACGTATACGGGAGTTTGGTTATCTACGAAATGTAAATCTTGACTTGTTTGATATAATATACCGTCATCTTGGTTTCTAACCCAAATATCTGGACTGTCCCAAATAATATCTGTATCTACATCGGGTTCAACGCCAAAATCATCTTCTGAGTTTTGCATCATTAAATCTAATCCTGGTGTAAAATTAGCATCACATTTTGCCTGTAAAACTGCTGCATAAGCATTTACACGCCCTGCACCTAATAAACCTGCATACGGTATGTTTTCTGGAATATCATCAATAAATACGGCAGTTTCTTGTAATATTTCTTTAACTCTAGTAGGTGTTATCGTAGGATGTACAGAATACATTAGTGCAGCAACACCTGCAACCATTGGAGATGCATAAGAAGTACCATAACCTAACCTATAATTATTATTAAAGGTAGGAAAAGCAACAGAATATCCCGGAGCAACAATATCTACTTTATTGTTGTGTTGATGCGAATAAGTAGTATTAGTATTGTTGAGATGTAACAGATGTACATCCTTCCAATCAAAAGATCTGTCGTTTTCATCAACAAAGCCATATTCATTTTGGCTACCAACACTACTCACGGATATCACAGATTCATAAGACGCTGGATAATAAAAATCAGCAGGATTACCGTTGCCAGATGCCCAACCATTACCAGCAGCAGCTACGACAGTAACGCCCAGTGAATTAGATATATAGTCATAGATTTCTGATTCTACATCACTCCCGTTATTATTGCTAACACTTCCCATGCTAATATTTATAACCTTAAGGTTTGGGTGATTTTCAGCAAGAAATAATGAGGAATTAGCAAGACCAATATTATTTATTGTTACTAAATTTGAATCATATCCAATAGAAGCTATTCCAGTGTTATTGTTAGTATCAGCAGCGGCAACACCTGAAACATGTACGCCGTGAGAATAAGATGAATTAGCAGTCTGAGCTCCATAAGCTTGTGAAATTTTGTTAAATAAATCATCATGACTTTGGTCAAATTGAACGTCAACTATACCTATTTCGACATGATCAATCCCTGTTGTTATATTCCAAGCTTGTCTTGCATTTACTAAATCTAAATGTTCGTATGCATTTACATTAAATGCGGTAAATCCATCTCCATTAGGCTCGTCAGGTTTGGGATAGTATGCACTTGGTATATTTGCATGATCAAAGTAATCATTTGGTGTACCCAATGTTTTATTTTCTAACTTACCTATATACTCCGCAAATAATATATGAGGTGCCAAAAGTAAAACATTAGCATATGTGTCTGAATCCATTCCTACTAAATAATACTTATGAAAATCTATGTTTTTTGACCATTCAAACTCTCTAACATAAGAATAAACATCGAATTGGTTAAAAAAATTGGTAATATTTGGATCGTTAAATTGTAAATCTAGAGTACTGTCAGATTGCTCTATTGCGGATGTTGTTTTAAGTAAGTCAGTACTTGCTTCTTCAATATAATAGTAATGAATAGTTGGGTTTGTGTTTTGAGCAATTAAAGACGAAGGCATTATATTTAACACAAAAAGACTCAAAAAGATAGTAAAACACCAGAATTTATATTTACTTTGTGAGTTTGTGAGTTTGTGAGTTTGTGAGTTTGTGAGTTTGTGGATTCGAATTCATAATATATTATTTAGATTTCTGTAAACTTACTACAATTCTATTAAATAGCTGACTATGTCATTGTATTAATTGTTAAAAAAAAGTTATTTAACATATTGAGGCGGTACAAAATATCTAAAACTAATATTCAATAATTATTGTATGTAATGTACTAGAGCCAAGTAATAATACAACTACATAAAACCATATTATAATTCAGTAATTTGAAATAAGTTATTCTTACATTTCTTGATTTCAAGTAAGATGAGATAACAGTTAGTAAAAGCTTTAATAAAAATTTCTACTGTTATAATTAATTTCTTCATAATTGAAAAGTAATGAACTTTGCCGTTATAACTAAAAAAGCCTAAAAACAAGAAAAGACAAAATATGAAACACCGCTCAAAAAGGAAATGGCTAATAGGTTTATTTGTCCTAGGAGTGGTCTTGTGGTGGTTCAGCTTACCCAAGGTTTTATTTCAAGAGCCATTATCTTGTGTGGTCAATGACCAAAATGGAAATTTATTGGGAGCAAGAATTGCAGACGATGGTCAATGGCGCTTTCCTGCTTCTGAAAAAGTCCCTGTAAAATTTGAACAAGCCATTCTTCAGTTTGAAGATGAGTACTTTTATTATCATCCAGGTTTCAATCCCATTTCGATGGCTAAGGCGTTTTATTCCAACTTAAATTCTACTTCAAAAAGAGGCGGAAGCACCTTGACCCAACAAGTGATTCGGCTTTCCAGAAAAAACAAAAAACGTACTTATTCTGAAAAATTAATAGAATTGATACAGGCAACTCGCTTGGAGTTCAAATTCAATAAAGATGAAATCCTTCAACTCTATGCCGCTTATGCTCCGTTTGGAGGAAATGTTGTGGGACTAGATGCTGCGAGTTGGCGTTATTTTGGTATTCCAGCTGAAGAATTAAGTTGGGGACAAACTGCTTCACTTGCGGTATTACCCAATTCGCCTAGTATAATTTATCCTGGAAAAAACAAAAAGAGGTATAAAAACAAACGTGATCGACTTTTAAAAAAGCTGTTTTTAAATGAAATTATCAATGAGGAAACCTATCGCCTTTCGGTTTTAGAACAGCTACCTGCTAAGCCATTTCCGTTACCAAATGCTGCACTTCATTTTACAGATTTTGTGTGTAACAAAAACAAAACTCAAATTATAAATACAAGCATTGAGTATCAGCTTCAACAAAAGGCTAACCGCATTATAAGTAAACATCAGCGGGAACTTCAACAAAACAATATTTACAATTTGTCTGTGCTTGTGGTAGAAAATAAAACTAGAAAAGTAGTAGCTTATGTAGGAAATACAAGTAATAACAAAAGTCCCTTTCGATTTGTAGATATGGTTCAGGCCAAACGAAGTGCAGGTAGTACATTAAAACCATTCTTGTATGCTGCTGCTCTTCAAAAAAGCGAAATATTACCACAATCTGTATTGAGAGATGTTCCAGTGAGTTTTGGTGGCTATGCTCCAAAAAATTTCAATGAAAAATTTCATGGATTGGTTCCCGCTAATGAAGCATTAAGCCGTTCCCTAAATGTTCCTTTTGTAAATTTATTGAAAAGCTATGGTCTTCCTATTTTTTATCAAGATTTACAAAATTCAGGTTTACAGCAAATTAATAAAGGAGTGGATCATTATGGTTTAAGTTTGATTCTTGGTGGAGCAGAAGTCAGCTTATGGGAACTTACCCAAGCCTATGTTAACTTTAAAGAAGTGTACAGCACCTATTTAGGTTCTTCTAGTCAATACGTTGTAGATGCAAATCAAACTTTGGAGATTAACGAAACCGCAATTCAAAAAACACCACAATTTACATACAATCCACCAGTATGGAATGCCTCTGCTGTATACTTTACATTAAAAGCGATGACAGAACTTAAACGTCCTGAAGAGTTTAATTATCCTTCCTTTCTAGAAGACGACCAGCAAATTGCATGGAAAACGGGTACGAGTTATGGCTTTAAAGATGCTTGGTCTTTGGGTGTTTCTGAAAAGTATACGGTTGGTGTTTGGGTAGGAAATGCGGACGCAGAGGGAAGGCCGAACCTAACGGGCATAAAAGCAGCAGCACCAATCATGTTCGATCTATTTAAAGAATTGCCCAAAAGTAAAGCTTGGATTGTTCCTCCTTTTGATGATCTAAAAGAAGTAGGTATATGCAGTTTTAGTGGCTTACCCAAAAGCGAAGCCTGTGATAAAACGGAATTGAAATGGATTCCCATACAATCTAAAGCTCGGAGAAATTGTTCTTACCATACTGAAATAAGTGTAGATGAAACCGAAAGCTTTCAAGTGAATAATACTTGCTATCCACTTTCTAAAATAAAAAAGAAGTCTTTTATAAAACTCTCACCTGTTGAAGCTCATTTTGCACAATCGCTTCAATTTGAGACGCTACCTCCAATGCATCCTGATTGTGATGCTGTTTTACAAGAAAATCAACTTATGGAGTTTATATTTCCCCGGAAAGGAGAACGCATTTTATTACCCAAAAGTTTTGATGAAACCAAAGAAAAGGTAGTCCTAAAATTAGCCCATGCTAAAAAAACTGATGTACATTGGTATCTAAATCAAAGTTATTTAACCACTACAAAAGAGCTTCATGAAACTAGTATTTATCTAGAGCCTGGAAATTATCAACTTAGTATTGTAGATGGTGAAGGCAACTTTTTGATGCAAGAAGTGAATGTGGAAAAGATAAAATAGATTTATTTTAAGGAAGGTTTTAAAAAAAAACTTAGCCTCAAAATTTAAATCCTCGAGGAACAAGCCTTAAATTAATTATCTGTAACTGAAATCACGATTTTACTTCGATATTATTCATAAAAAAACCATAAAATAAGATATCAGTATTTTATTGGTATATTTTTTGTTAATTCAATAATTAAACATAAAAACAATTGATATGAAAGCAAGAACATTTTTTGGAATTGCATTATCTGCGATTCTTGTAACAAGTTGCGCCGTAATTAGGCCAGGAGAAGTTGGAGTAAAACAACGACTAGGAAAATTAAATGATAAAGTAGTTGATCAAGGATTTCGATTTTTTAATCCTTTTACAACTACATATATCAAAGTCCCAATTAGAACTTCCAACGTAGAGCAAGTTTTATTATTACCATCTAAGGAAGGTTTAACCATTACTGCAGAAGTTTCTGTTCTGTATAACATTGAACGTGATGAGGTTCCTAAAATAATTCAAGATATTGGTGTAGATTTTGAACGAAATGTACTGGTAAATACCTTACGTTCTTCTGCTGCAAATATTTCTGCTGAGTACTTTGCAAAAGACATGCATAGCTTAAAACGAAATGAAATTGAACGATCTATACAAGATAAAATGAATCGGATTTTAAACGATAAAGGTTTTGAAATTCAAGCTGTTTTAATGAAGAGCATCAACTTACCTCAGCGTTTATCTTCGGCCATTGAAGATAAGTTAAGGGCTGAACAGCAATTTCAAGAAATGGAATTTATTGTACAACGAGAAATTAAAGAAGCAGATAGAAAACGAGCTGAAGCAGAAGGTATTCGTGATTCTCAAGCCATTATTAATGAAGGCTTGACTCCGCTTTTAATTCAGTATAAATCCATAGAAGCTTTTAGAGAACTAAGTCAATCTAACAATGCAAAAGTGATTATCTCTGATGGGAAGTCACCCTTTATGATTTCAGAATAAAAGAGACAAATTTCATCCAATTCTAAATAAAGCTCAACATAGGTTGGGCTTTTTTGTTAGTCAAAATATAAAAAGGCATCTTCCAGATGTTCAATTCGGGTGCCTAACTTATTTTTAATAATGGCCACCACATCAAAACGAACTTCAACATCCAAGTCTTTTTCATTTACATAATGGTCTACTGCTTTTACCAAACGTTTAATTTGCTGAGGTTTCAAAAAATCTTGAGGATCTCCAAATTCAGGTGTACTTCTAGTTTTTACTTCAACCGCCACTAAAGTTTCTTCTTTTATAGCAATGATGTCAACTTCTGCCTTTTGAAAACGGTAATTATTTTCCAATATCTTGTAGCCTTTTTTTAGCAAGAAGTTGGTTGCCAAATCTTCCCCTTTTTTGCCCAATTCATTATGCTCTGCCATAATCTCTTGTTTAAAATTGAATACTACTTTTTTCCTTAGTTAGCTTTAAGCTGATACTTTTACCCATTGGAATTGCTAAATTTTTATATTGATGACCAAAAGGAGCTCCAAACACAACAGGAATGTTTAAATCTTTTAAGTAACCATGAATAATTTCTTCTGCGGTTAAACCGAATGGAATTTCGTTATCTTTCATCTCTGTCATTCCACCTACTATAACTCCAGCTAAATTAGCAAAAAGGCCAATTCGTTTAAAATTTTGCACCATTCTATCGAGGTGATAAACATACTCATCTAAATCTTCTAGCAATAAAATTACTTTTTTTTGTTGAGGAAAACTAGCCGAACCACAAAGGGAAAACAAAACAGATAAATTTCCTCCAACCACAGGAGCCGTGATTTCTCCAAGTGCATTTAGGGGATGATGTTCAAAATTATATTCTTGCGATTCACCAAACAAAACACTCCGTATAGTTGCAGCACTTTCCGCAGACCTTGTGGAGATGTCAACAGGCATTTGTGCGTGTAAACTTACCAAGCCTAAGTTTTGTAAATGTGCATGAAAAACAGTAATGTCAGAATAACCAATTATCCATTTAGGTTGTTTTTGTAAAGGCAAGAAATCTATTTCATCTAAAATGCGAATACTACCGTAACCTCCTTTTGCACACCAAATGGCCTTGATATTTGGATTATTGATTTGCGCTTGTAAATCGGTAGCACGCTCTGTATCCGTTCCCGCAAATTGATGACTTATTTTTCCAATGCTATTTCCTAAATATACATTTAGTCCCCAACTTTCAGCTATCTTAATTGCATCTTGTAAATCAGATTTATCTGTACTTCTTGCAGTAGCAACTATGGCAATGTTATCTCCTTTTAATAGTTTTGGTGGAATTTTCATTTCTTTTTTTATAATATTTTGCTGCTGAGTTTATTTATGAGTTTTAAGCCTATTGCTACCGATTGGTATTTTAAGTAGCATTTTACCTACATAAATAACTTTCAATTGTATGTATTCAAATTAGTATATCTCAAGAGTGATTACTACCTTTTTCTTGATATATAAAACAAATATAAAGCTTTGAACTCAATTATATTGGTGAGTTTATACTGTATAATTACTATTTAATTTCAATTCTATTCTATTCTCTGAAGAAAAATTTAATGCTTAGGCCTTACTTATAAAATTACTTTAGAGTCTCTTCTGATGCTTTTACTTAGATTTGTTTTTTAAAATATTTCAGTTTAATATTACACAAGCATGCTATTCAATTCCATAGATTTTGCCATCTTTCTACCTGTTGTATTTGTGCTGTATTGGTTTGTTTTCAAAAACAAAAGAAAGCTTCAAAATGCTTTTTTGGTATTGGCAAGTTATGTGTTTTACGCTTGGTGGGATTGGAAATTTTTAAGCTTGATTATACTTAGTTCTTTGGTAGATTATAGCATAGGTATTGCGCTTAACCAATCCAAAAAACCCAACAACCGAATCATACTATTATTAATTAGTATTTTTGTAAACATAGGAGTACTAGGAGTATTTAAGTATTTCAATTTTTTTGCTGAAAATTTTGCTGAAGCATTTCAGTGGTTTGGTTATCCTATTCAAGCAAGTAGTTTAAACCTTATTTTACCTGTCGGCATTAGTTTTTACACCTTTCAAACCCTGAGCTATTCCATTGATGTATATAGAGGCAAACTGAAAGCGACTACAGATTATATTTCATTTTTTGCATTTGTGAGTTTCTTCCCACAATTGGTTGCTGGACCAATTGAAAGAGCTAAAAATTTATTGCCGCAATTTTATAAGAAAAGAAACTTTGACTATGAATATGCTATGCTTGGTGTAATACAAATTAGTTGGGGTTTATTCAAGAAAGTGGTGGTTGCAGATAATTGTGCATTCATTGTAAATCAAATTTTTGAAAATTACACAGAATATAGTGGTAGTACTTTAGCTTTGGGAGCTGTACTTTTTGCTTTTCAAATTTATGGGGACTTTTCTGGCTATTCAGATATGGCGATTGGAACAGCAAAACTCTTTGGTTTTAAGCTGATGCGCAATTTTGACTTCCCTTATTTTTCAAGAGATATTGCCGAATTTTGGAGGCGTTGGCATATTTCTTTAAGCACTTGGTTTCGAGACTATGTTTATATTCCTTTGGGTGGAAGTCGCGGAAATATGCTTATAAAAACCAGAAATATTTTTATCATTTTTATAGTTAGTGGTTTTTGGCATGGTGCAAACTGGACGTTTATAGCTTGGGGTTTTATCAATGCGTGCTTGTTTATACCACTTTTGTTGACCAAAAATAACCGTAACCACCTTCAGATAGTTGCTCAAAATAAGTTTGTTCCTAGTTTAGCCCCCAATAAAGTCGGAGTGTTATTTTTATTTTCAAATAACTACTTTTGAATTATGAGTTACAAGAAATGGAGTTTAGAGGAGAAGTTAGAAATACTTACCTCATCAGAAGAATTAGGTGCAGTAGAAGCTTGCCGCAAATACAGCGTAAGCACAGCTACTTTTTATAACTGGAAGAAGAAGTTCGATAGCCAAGGAGAAGATGGTTTAAAAGTGACCTATGATAGCCGAAGTAAAGAACTAAAGCAGTCAGAAGAAGAGAACCGCATACTACGCAAGTTACTTGCTAATAGAGACATTGAGCTAGAGGTTCAGCGAGAACTTTTAAAAAAAAAGTTTGGGACGTCCGATGTAAAAAAGATTTAGTAGATATGATTTACAGCAAGTATAAGCTTAGTAAAGCAGAAATAATCAATATGGTAGGTATGGTTTCTAGTAGTTATTACAGAACACCTAGTGAGGGTAAAAAAGGGAATAAGCCAAGTAAATATACCTCTCACAGCGAGAAGGGCTTAGTGACTCAAGATATAGTGCTCGAATCTATTAATAAAATATTAGCACATCCTTTCATAGACTGTGGCTACAGACTGATGACGGCATACCTAAAACGTGATGGATACACCATAAATCATAAGAAGCTTTATCGCATAATGAAAGAAGCAGGTTTATTAAAATTAGAAAATCGCATAGACAGAAGTGGTTCTGGACGCAAATTTGTTCAATTCAGGAAAGTTAAAACCACAAAACCTTTTGATTGTTTAGAAATGGATATAAAAATAGTATGTATACCAAGTGCTGGTAAAAACGCGTATTTGCTATCAGTAATAGATGTTCACACCCGAAGAATACTGATAGATCTTTTTGCTTTTTCAATTAAACAAGCACAGGTTATAAATTTACTATCTGAATTGTTTATGAAATACCAGTACCCAAATAATGTTGTAATTAGAAGTGATAACGGAAGCCAATTTATTGCAAAAAATGTAAGAGAATATTTAGGATTGATAGGTGTCTCACAAGAATTCACTCACATCGCAACACCAGAAGAAAACGCTCATATTGAGGCATATCACGGTATCTTAAAGAAAGAAATTTTTCGAAGATTTGAGTATACAACCTTCGGAGAAATAGAAAAAATCCTTAAAGACTACGTGCTGTTCTACAATAATGAAAGACTACACGGGAAACTTGGTAGAATAACACCAATGGAAAAATGGGAAGCAGATAAGCATCTTATAAATACCATAAAACAAAGTGCTTAAAAACTTAGAAGGTATGCCAAACAAAGTTATTCTAATTTTTTTGGCCTCTTAAAAGGCCTGAAAAAAAATTGGAAATAACTTTACGATTAAGCAAATAAATAACCAAAAAAACAAAAAATGAATACTAATCGAAATTTAAAATATTACTCTTGTTTTATAGGGGCTAAAACAATTTCTGGGCTATATCTATTTATAATTCAAAAGTATTTTCCTGAATATTTTGATTTGCTCCAACAAGAAATGTATTCAGATGAAAATACAAAAAAGTTTGGAAGTAAAATTACTGAATTTACAACCGAGTACAATTCACTAATTAACTTCATTTTAATTCCGTTTTTAGCCTTTATCTCTTGGGTCGTTTTCTCAAATAAAAGATATAATTTCACTGAGCATTTAGTTATTTATTTTTATACAATGCCTTTTTTATCAATTGTATCAGTAGTTCTAAATTTATTTCTATTAGTATTTTTTCAAGAATATTTACTTCAGATTACGTTTATGATTTATGGTTTCATATTTATATATCATTCTTACGTACTAAAGCGCATTTTTTCGCTCAGTTTTAAACAATTGGTATTGAAAACACTTTTGTTCATTCCTATATTTTTTCTTTTTTACGTTTTAAGTTCCATCCTTCTTGTCGTTATATTATTTGCAACAGGAAATTTAGTGCTTGAAGATTTTGCTCCAAAAGCATAAATAATACTAAATTGAATTTGTAAGTTCTTCATAAATCATTTCATTTTCCCTTACTTTTCGATTAAAATTATTTCCATAACTAAGGCTATGCAGAGAATTTTTAGCTTCAATTCAGCAAAAAAATAATTCAATTTATTTTAGCGACATTACAAACTTAGGTTGGTATAAAATGATATTACATAAAATTAGCTTTCTTCTCTATTTCAATTAAGAGTTTTTTAGTTGAAGATAGTGATTTATTGTTGCTATTGTAGATTTACATTTAATTTTCAAAATTAGTTTTGAGACTTATTTCTATAAAGTTAAAAAAATATCAAATCACTAATTAGGTATTGTTTAAGCTTAGGTTAGCCTTAGATTTGAATAAAAAGATATGACTACAGTTAGAGCATACGGCGCCAAAACTTCTGATGCACAGTTAGAAGAACTACAAATACAACGCCGCGAATTGGAACCAAAAGACGTGAAAATTAAAATTGAATATTGTGGCGTATGTCACTCTGATATCCACACTGTTCGTAATGATTGGGGTGGTAGTAAATACCCCGTAATTCCTGGACATGAAATTATAGGTAAAGTAGAAGCTGTTGGGGCAGAAGTAACCAACTTCAAAGTAGGTCAAACTGTTGGAGTAGGTTGTATGGTAGATTCCTGCCGAAGTTGTTCTGCTTGCGAAGAAGATTTAGAGCAATTTTGTGAAAAAGGAATGGTAGGCACTTATAACGGAAAAGATAAGCACTTAGGAGGACATACTTTTGGAGGTTATTCTCAAGAAATTGTAGTTGATGAATATTTTGTGCTTTCAGTACCTAAAAATATTGATTTAAAAGCTACCGCACCCTTATTATGTGCAGGAATAACCACTTGGTCACCCTTGCGACACTGGAATGTACAAAAGGGGGATAAAGTTGGTGTGATAGGCTTAGGTGGTTTAGGACACATGGGAATCAAGTTTGCAAATGCATTGGGTGCTCATGTTGTAATGCTAACCCGTTCTGAAGACAAAGCAAAAGATGCTAAAAAATTGGGAGCACATGAAGTCTTGATTTCTAAAGACGATAAACAGATGAAAGAGCATGCCAACAGCTTTGATTTTTTATTGAATACCATTCCCGTCAAACATGATATGAATCCTTATTTAGCATTACTAAAACGTGATAAAACCATGTGTTTAGTAGGAGCTATTGAACCACTAGAACCTATGCACGGAGCTTCTGTAGTATTAGGTAGAAAGCGTGTTGCAGGATCGTTAATCGGTGGAATTAAGGAAACTCAAGAAATGTTAGATTTCTGTGGAGAGCATAATATTACCTGTGATGTGGAAATGATTGATATGCAAAACATCAACGAAGCTTATGATAGAGTTACAAGTTCTGATGTAAAATACAGATTTGTAATTGACATGGAAACATTGAAATAATTGTTTTCTCTATCGAATGTAAAGAACCGGGATTTATAAAAAGTCTCGGTTTTTTTATTGAATTAAATTGTGATTTTATTGATTGAAACAGCTAAGCTGAAAAACTATTCATGAAATGGAAAAATTAGATGTTTATATTTTATAATACAGCTTAGTTTTTTTAAGTTAAGAATTCCTTTTTACATAACGAGAACTTCTATTTCAAAATTTACCCCTTTCCCGCCAAAAGTCTATCTATCTTTGCAAAAATATTTTTTATGCCAAAACAGTTTTCAGATTTAGGAATTAGTGAGCAGTTAATAAAAAGTTTAACTGACTTACAAATTACTATCCCTACCGAAGTTCAAGAAAAAACCATACCTGTGGTTCTTGAAAGTAGTAAAGATATTGTTGTTTTATCTAAAACAGGCTCGGGGAAAACCGCTGCTTTTGGCTTGCCTTTATTGCAATTAATCAATTTAGAAGAGACTAGTATTCAGACCTTAATTCTTGCGCCGACTAGAGAATTGAGTCAGCAGATTTATAGTAATCTACTTTCGTTTGCTGGTAATACTTCCCAAATAAAAATTATTTCGCTTTGCGGTGGCACACCGATAAAACCACAAATAGAACAACTACAATCGACTACGCATATAGTTGTGGCAACACCTGGCCGTTTATTAGATTTAATGAAACGAGAGGCAATTGACATCAAAAGTTTAACGTATTTGGTCTTTGATGAAGCAGACGAAATGCTAAGTGCTTTAAAAGAAGAAGTAGACAGCATAATCAAAGCCATTCCAAAAACCAGAAGAACTTTATTGTTTACGGCAACTATGCCTGGCACAGTGAAGCAATTGGTTCAGAATTACATGTCTAATAAATTGGTGCAAATTAATGTAGATACTTCTACGCTAGGTCATCAGGGAATAGATCATCATTTTGTGGTGGTTGAACCCATTGAAAAACTAGATGTTTTACTTCATTTTCTAAATTCAAAAGCAGGGGAGAGAGGAATTATATTTTGTAAAACCAAAGCGGCAGTAAATAAGCTATCAAAAAAATTAGCCATCAACAGATTTTCTTCTGGAGCTATTCATGGTAGTTTAACACAAGGCATTCGGGACCGCATTATGGGTCAATTTCGAGAAGGGCATATCGATATTTTGGTAGCAACCGATTTAGCTGCTCGTGGAATTGATGTAAAAGAAGTTTCGTATGTAGTCAATTACCATCTGCCAGATACGTATGAAGCGTATGTGCACAGAAGCGGAAGAACGGCTAGAGCAGGAGCGAAGGGCTTTTCTTTAACCATTTTGCAGCAAGAAGAAGTAGAAGACATTGCTAGTTTTGAAAAAGAATTGGGCATCAAATTTCATAAATTCAAAAAAGCAGATGCTCAAAGTATCGAAGAAAACAATGCTTTGCTATGGGCGAAAAAAATATTCAAAACCAAACCAAATCGGGAAGTTTCTGAAGAACTTAAAACCAAAATTAAAACCGTGTTTCATCATTTAACTAAAGATGAACTCATAGATAAAGTACTAGCGCATCATTTAACTCAATCCAATGCCGAGCTTTCAAAATCTGAATCGACTAAAAAGAACTAATTCGAATGGCAAATAACATCAAAACACAAGCGGATATTTTACAAAAATTAAATATCCAAATATTGAATCCCATGCAAAAGGAAGCAATTCCTATAATTGAAAAAACACCAAACACTATTATTCTTTCTCCGACAGGAACGGGGAAAACCTTGGCTTTTTCGTTGCCTTTACTGAATATTTTAAATCCTGAATCATCAGATGTCCAAGCATTAATCTTAGTGCCATCCAGAGAATTAGCTATTCAAATTGAACAAGTAATTCGTTCTATGGGGTCAGGTTTCAAAGTAAATGCAGTCTATGGTGGTAGACCAATGTCCAAGGATAAAGTAGAAATCAAACACAATCCAGCTATTTTAGTAGGAACACCAGGAAGAATACTCGATCATTTCAAGAGTGAGCGTTTTTCAAAAGAAAGTATTCAAACCTTAATTTTAGACGAATTTGATAAATCTTTGGAAGTCGGTTTTGAACAAGAAATGAAAGCCATTATTAGTGAATTACCAAATCTTAAAAAGCGTGTTCTTACCTCTGCAACCCAAGGCGTTTCTATTCCTAAATTTGTAGGACTGCTTGACCCACGCACAGTCAATTATTTAGATGAAAAGACCCCTTCAAAATTAAGCGTAAAGATTGTTGCCTCACCTAACAAAAGCAAGTTTAACACACTATTGGAATTGGTGCAATACCTTGGAAATGCACAAGGAATTGTGTTCTGTAATTTGAGAGATAGCATAGAAGAAGTGAGTTCTTTTTTACTTAGAAACAACATAAGTCATGCCTGCTTTTATGGTGTTATGGAACAGAAAGAACGAGAACATGCGCTCATTAAATTTAGAAATGGTAGTGCACAACTATTAATTGCAACCGACTTGGCAGCTAGAGGCATAGACATTCCTGAAATGAAATTTATAATTCACCTCGAACTTCCTAGGCATGAACATGAATTTACCCACAGAAATGGAAGAACGGCAAGAGTAAACTCAAAAGGAACAGCTTATATTTTGAAACCAGAACATGAACCTTTACCAGGTTATATAAAAGATGTTAGTAGCATAGATATTTCCAAAAAAGCATCGACAAAAGCTCCATACTGGGAAACCCTATTCATCTCTGGTGGCAGAAAAGAGAAAATTTCTAAAGGAGACATTGCAGGTTTATTTTTTAAACAAGGCGGCTTGAACAAAGACCAGTTAGGAAACATCGAACTGAAATCAGATTGTGCTTATGTTGCTGTCCCGCTTAGCTTAGCAGAAGAATTGGTAGACAAATTAAACAATTCCCGTTTAAAGAAAAAGAAGGTTCGGATTACGGTTCTTGAAGGTTAATTGTGAATTGAATACTTTTTTTAAATTTGAAAATATATTAAGTTAAGCTTTAGCTTTCAGTAGTTAATTAATTTTAAGTCAATTATTTAAGTATTTGATAGCGCTTATAAACTGCACTGAATACAAATTTTTTTGGTATTGTGTGGTGGGAGACATGAACGAAAGTTTTTAGTCCTACAATGATTATGTGTTAGGTTGAGGAATGATGGTTTTTTTTATTTTTGCAAAATGAAGATCAGGATGGTACTCCTCTTTAATCGGTATGATTAAAAAATTCCGAGATTGTCATTTTACGGTAAGAGAAAACACAATCAATTCGCCTTGTCATTCCAACGATATGAGGAACCTACTCCATGCTAAGATAAAGTTGCTCGCCAATGTTGATAGAAAAGCAGTACGAAACAATCAGGATGGTTTGTTTGTGTAAGAAGACTGCAAAGATTTTCTTTAAAATAGCAGACGAGAGTGATTGAAGCTAGTCGATACACTTTTGTAAGCAGACTGATTTTTAGTTTAACTTAATAGTAATGCTACGAAGTTACAAACTTCGCAGAGCGAGAGAGCGATCAAGTGTAATAATCAATACACTTTTGTAAACAGACTATTTTTTAGTTTAATTTATAGGTAATGTTCCGAAGTTACAAACTTCGTAGAGCGAGAATACCTTATGAGAGCGATCAAGTGTAATAATCGATACACTTTTGTAAACAGACTATTTTTTAGTTTAATTTATAGGTAATGTTCCGAAGTTACAAACTTCGCAGAGCAAGTGCTCCTAAATTGTAAATTTCGCAGAGCGAGTGTAAACATCTCCGCAATGTGTCCATCACCAAAGAGGCACCTAATTATAGCAGATAAGTAGTATAAAATGGTTTTATGATATCTTCAGTCGGTATAAGCAAAGTATTACTCCATTTTAGCCTCAGCTAATTCAACAATTTTATTGAATTGCTCTTCTGGAGTTAAATCTGAATTGTCTATTTTGATGCTATCATCAGCCATTTTTAAGGGCGAATGTGTTCTATTGGAATCTATTTCATCGCGTTCTTGAACGTTTTTCAGAATTTCATCAAAGCTCACATCGGGCTGCTTTTCTTTAAGCTCTTTATATCTTCTTTCAGCTCTTGTTTTTGCAGAAGCAGTCATAAATAATTTTAGTTCTGCATCGGGAAAAACAACAGTACCAATATCTCTTCCATCCATTACAATACCTTTGTATTTTCCCATTTCTTGTTGAATTTCAACTAGTTTGCTACGAACTTCTGGTAGCTTAGCTACGTAACTCACTCTGGATGAAACATCCATGTCTCGTATGTGTTCTTCCACATTTACTTTGTTTAAATATACTGAACCTTGGTCTTGGTCTTGTCTTTTTTTAAACTCAATGTGTACATCATTCAATTTAGATAGTAAACGTTTTTCATCTAATTGGCTGTTACTAAAACATCCAGTCTGCATAGCAAAATAGGTAACCGCTCGATACATTGCGCCGGTGTCTACATAGATGTAATCAAATTTTTTAGCCAGTTGCTTGGCTACGGTACTTTTTCCAGTAGAGGAGTGACCATCTATGGCGATGATAATTTTTTTTGACATGGGTTTTTATTCAGGATATTCAATTCTTAGGTGAAAAATATTCTTCAATTTTGCTTTAAGTACTTTTTTGATGGCTTCAATTTCTTTGAAGGTAATGTCTGCATTCAAAAATTGTTTTTCTTCAATTTGCTTGTCAATTATTTTTTCAACAAACTGATCTACTATTTTAGCAGTAGGTTCTTTTAAGCTTTTACTAGCTGCTTCAACTGCATCACACATCATTAAAATAGCTGTTTCTTTACTAAATGGAATTGGACCAGGGTACTGAAAATCAGCTTTGTTTACTTCATCTTCGCTTTCCTGCTTCTCTTTTGCATAGAAATAATAAACCGTTGAAGTTCCATGATGTGTGCGAATAAAATCGATTATTCGGTCTGGAAGGTTGTGTTTTTTGGCAATTTCTACCCCGTTAATCCGGTGATCTATAATAATTTTAGCACTTTCTTTTGGTGAAATTTCATCATGTGGGTTTACAGAAGTACTCTGGTTTTCAGTAAAATAATATGGATTTTTCATTTTACCAATATCATGATACAAGGCTCCAACACGAACTAAAAGACTATTAGCCTGTACCTCGTTTGCTGAAGCTTCAGCTAAGTTAGCTACGTTTAAAGAGTGATGAAATGTACCTGGAGCAACTTCAGATAAATTTTTTAGAATTTTAGAATTGGTGTCTGTCAATTCCAATAAAGATAAATCTGAAATAAGACCAAAAGCTTTTTCATAACCGTAAATAAGCGGCTGTATAAATAGTAAACCTATACCATTAATTCCAAAATAAATTAGATTTTCAAAAGCAATTTGTTGGAAAGAAGCTTCCTGAATTAAATTGAATGCCAAATAAGCAAAAAGGTATATAAGGGTAATTCTACCTACCGCTAAAAATAAATTGGCTCGCTTGTACAATTCCGAAACCGTAAGAATAGTAACAATACCAGCTATGATGTGCAAAAACATGTACTCGTAACTATTAGGTACTACAAAACCTAAAATTAACAAGGTTATTACATGAGTAAACAAACCCAACCGAGCATCAAAAAACACTTTCAAAGTGAGGGGTAAAATACAAATAGGAACAACATAAATATAATCATTAGAAAATTCCATGATGAGCAATGTAAGTCCAACCACTAGCAGAATGTTGAAAAAAATAAAAGTTAGTTTATTGTTGTTTTCATAAATAGTTGGACGATATAACTTGATGAATAACAACAGCATCAACAAGGCTAAAGCAACCAATAAGCTATAACCTAAACTTACGGATAGATATTGATTCTGACTGATGTTTTTTCGTTTAAACTCTTCTCTCAACGAGTCTAATTTTTTGTATTTAGCAGCATCAATTAATTCACCATTATTAATTATTTTTTCTCCTTCCTTAACCAATCCAACTGTATAGGATATTTCTTCTAATTTTTTTTGAAGCTCCAGTTCAGTAAAGCGTTTATTAAAAGTAGTGTTGGCAGGATATTTTTCAATAGAATTCAAAATGAGGTTCTCATGCACTTTTATAATGGAATCTTCAATACTAGCTCTAAAACTCTTTTTGAGGTTTTTTCGAATTAAAAATTGACTATATAAAGCCTCCGTAACAAAGTTTCCTTTCTTAACAAAAACTAATTGATTGCTATTGAATTGCTTTTCGTTTTCAACAACTCCATTTTGGTAAACTTCTTCAAAGTGATTTTTGGTGAATTTATAAAGTTGATTTTGCATTTCAACCGAAATACTATCTGGTAACTTGGTAAAAGAATCTGTCAAGTTGGTTTCAAAGTCATTCCAAACACTTTTATCAAATTCAAAATAAGGGATGTGGTTTTCTTTGATTTTTTCCTTTTCTTCCTCAATTTGGTCGTTAGATTTATATAAGGCAAAACTAAATGGAGCATAAAAATCATCGTATTGCCAAACTTGGTTTTTAGTAAAATCATATTTGAATTGCGCTCCTTTTGGAAAAAAGTATACAATTAAGAAAGTACTCAATGCAAACAAGAAAAGCTTGTAAATAAAGCCTTGGTATTTGTAAAATTGATTGATTAAATGGTTAAAGTGTTTCATCAAATTCAAAGTTAGAAAAATAATCAAATAAGCAGCTTATTTTTTATTTATACTGCTACTTTTTTTTTGAAATCATCATTTCTTAAAATTGATAATTTTACAATACATCAAGTAAAAAAGACGTAATTTAAGAAGAATTAACAATAAAAAGCTTATTTAATTGAAAACTTCATTTTATCAACGGTTTAATTTAATTAAATTAGCGCCAAATAAAAAAAAGTAATATTATGCATGAAGTTGTAATTGTTAGTGCCGCAAGAACACCAATTGGATGTTTTTTAGGAAGTTTATCTTCTGTACCAGCAACTCAGTTAGGTTCCATTGCAATAAAAGGAGCGCTAGATAAAATCAATTTAAACCCAAATGAAGTAAATGAGGTGTTGATGGGAAATGTAGTTCAAGCCAACACAGGCCAAGCTCCAGCAAGGCAAGCTGCGTTGGGAGCAGGAATTCCAGAAAACACTCCTTGTACTACTATAAATAAAGTATGTTCAAGTGGTATGAAAGCAGTCATGCAAGCTGCACAAGCAATTGCTTTAGGAGATGCAGAAGTAGTTGTTGCAGGAGGGATGGAAAGCATGAGTTTAATTCCGCATTATGCTCATTTACGCAAGGGACACAAATTTGGTTCTACTGAATTTATTGACGGTTTACAACGCGATGGTTTGGTAGATGCTTACAATCAACAAGCCATGGGAGTTTGTGCAGATTTATGCGCAACAGAACATCAAGTTACTAGAGAAGAGCAGGATGAATTTGCTATAGAATCTTACAAAAGATCTGCAGCTGCATGGGAAGCTGGAAAATTTGATAATGAAGTAGTGCCTGTTGAAATCCCTCAGCGTCGAGGAGAGCCAATTGTAGTAAACGAAGATGAAGAATTTAAAAATATTAAGTTGGATAAAGTAACTGCTCTCCGTCCAGCATTTTCAAAAGATGGTACTGCAACAGCTGCGAACTCTTCCACAATTAATGATGGAGCAGGGGCAATGATTTTAATGTCTAGAGAAAAAGCAGAATCCCTAGGTTTGGTGGTTCTTGCTACTATAATAGGATATGCAGATGCAGCGCAGGAGCCAGATCGTTTTACAACTGCACCAGCAAAAGCATTGCCTAAAGCTTTAG
>Ga0307944_1000268_pt1 | contig 28990 bp, 29 predicted proteins | sample OrgLakmetagen179_FD_201831 | JGI IMG/M metagenome (GOLD analysis project Ga0307944, IMG submission 201831) | Saline water microbial communities from Organic Lake, Antarctica - #179 | ecosystem: Environmental > Aquatic > Non-marine Saline and Alkaline > Saline | place: Antarctica: Organic Lake... | reverse complement strand
CTGCTAGGCGTACCTATCGGTATCGGCATGTCCCGAAATAACGTGATGCAGAGGCTGACGATCCCGGTACTCGACATGCTGCAGACCCTCCCGCCTTTTGTGTACTTAATCCCGCTGATTTTTCTGTTCAGCGTGACCGAGTCCAAGCTGTACGGCATCGCCATCATTCTCTACGCCATTGTGCCCGTTATTCGCATGACCAACCTGGGCATCCGGCTGGTGGATCCAGACGTGATTGAAGCGGCGAATGCCTTCGGCATGACCAGCCGGCAAATGCTGTACAAGGTACAGATTCCGCTGGCGCTTCCTAACATCATGGCAGGGGTAAACCAGACCATCATGATGAGCCTGGCCATGGTTGTTATTGCCTCTTTGGTGTCGGCGCCCGGCCTTGGCGTGCTGGTGCTTCAGGGTATACGCAATTTGGAACTCGGCGTTGGCCTGGTAGCGGGTCTTGGCATTGTTATTCTGGCGGTCATTCTGGACCGGGTAACCAAAGCATCGCTAGCGCGTATTAACGCCTCGCAAAAACAGTAAGGAAGCGCATTGTGGATCGGGACATTAAGATTTCAATCCGAAACCTGTACAAGATTTTCGGCCCTACTCCCGACGTTGCCCTTGAGTACGTGAAACAGGGCATGGGAAAGGCCGAACTGCTCGAAAAACATCAGCACGTGCTGGGCCTTCAGGACATCAACGTGGGCATTCGCGAAGGCCATGTGACCGTCATCATGGGCCTGTCAGGATCTGGCAAGTCAACGCTCATAAGGCATCTCAACCGGTTGATCGAACCCACCGCCGGTGAAATTCAAGTGGATGGCGAGAATGTGCTAACTTATGATCAAGACCGGCTGCGCAACCTGCGTCGGGAACACATGTCGATGGTGTTTCAGAAATTCGCGCTGCTGCCGCACAAAACCGTTCTTGAAAACGCCGGGATGGCGCTTTCCGTGCGCGGCCATAAAATTGAGGCATTCGAAGCGGCAGCCACAAAATGGATCGCCCGTGTGGGTCTGGAAGGCAACGAATATCAGTACCCGCACCAGTTGTCTGGTGGTATGCAACAGCGCGTTGGTATCGCCCGGGCACTGGCCTCTGACTCACCGGTCATGCTGATGGACGAGGCCTTCTCGGCGCTGGACCCGCTGATACGGTCAGACATGCAAGACCTGCTGCTGGAGCTTCAGGACGAGCTGCATAAAACCATCGTTTTCATTACCCACGATCTGGATGAGTCACTGAAACTGGCAGACCACCTGGTGATACTCAAAGAAGGTTGTATTGTTCAACAGGGTGAGCCGCAAGAAATATTGATGCATCCAAACGACCCTTACATCGTCAACTTCATCAGCGACATCAATCGCGCCCGGGTACTGCGAGTGCGGTCCATCATGAAGAAAACCACGGAAGCACCCGACAACGTGGCCGGCGATATCGGTGAAAGAGACAACCTGGAATCAGTGATCGCGCTGTCTGGGGGCGACACCAGCCTCGTCTATCGCGTGGTTCGCAAAGGTCAGCAGGTCGGGGTTCTGGAAGTCCAGGACCTGTTCAAGGCTCTGGTGCCTACCGAAAGCCCGGAAGGCGACACTCGCTCGCATTATTGAAACAACGAAAACCGGGGCCGGTCTGGTCATCAGAATCAGACCTGCCCGGCTTTCGGGTGTTGCAGCGCCTGCTAGGCCCCCGAACGATGAAGCGCCTTATAGCGCTCCTCTAGCTCAGCACGAATCGCGCGGCGTTCATGGCCGTTCGCAAAGCGCCTGATTTGATCATCGGTGACGGGCTTCATTGTGGGCACTTCAACGGATTTTCCATTTTCATCAACCGCCACCATCGTGAAAAAACAGCTGTTGGTGTGCCTCACCAGTTTGTCGCGGATGTTCTCCGTGATCACCTTAATGCCCACCTCCATTGACGTGCGTCCGGTGTAGTTAACACTGGCCAAAAAAGTCACCAGTTCGCCCACGTGAACGGGTTGAAGAAACATAACCTGGTCAACAGACAGGGTAACGACATAAGCACCTGCGTAGCGGCTGGCGCAGGCGTAGGCCACTTCATCAAGGTGCTTAAGCAAGGTACCACCGTGCACATTGCCGGAAAAATTGGCCACGTCAGGCGTCATCAAAATGGTCATGGTCAGTGTTGCAGATCCGGGTTCCATAGTGCTTTCTCTGTTATTGGGCTTTTCAATATATGCGTAGAACGCGGGTTTTGGAACCGGCTAGGTGTAGTAAGCTTCAACCGTACCTTTTAACGTGATCAGCATGGGCTGGCCACGGCGATCCAACGCTCTGGGCGATGCAATTTTTACCCAACCTTCGCTAACGCAGTATTCATCAACGTCTTTACGCTCTTTGCCATTCAGCCGAATGCCGATTTGATGCTGGAAAAACTCTTCCAGATGATGCGGGCTACGAGGGTTGCCGGCAAGACGGTCTGGCAAGGTTGGTTTTGAGTGTGTGTCGGTCACGTTCATGGCCTAAAGTATGTGAAAAGTACACTATTGTAGACAATGCGCGACTTGCGCTCAAGAAACTCCTCTTTCAGTAACTCGCCTGGCGTTACAGGATCGGTGCTGCGCATGACTTCCCTCCTAACGATAATCAACGATTTCGACCTCTGCCGCACCGGCTTGGGTCCAGCGGAAGCAAATCCGCAAGTTTCTGAAGGCGGCGGCGCCCAAGCATCGCGGTCTGGGCAGCAAGCACAATGCGATCTACTACAATGATGAAACCTACGGTTCAACCTGTCATCACCTGGCGCCTTCGGTCGACAGCGGGCGGATTATCGATGTCGCGCGCTTCCACATAGCACGGGCTAAGACCGCATCGGCGGTACAAGCAATCGGAGCTCAAGCTCTGGATGGAAAACGTCCGCGCTGAGAAACCGGGTCATCGTTGCTTCGGGCGCGCTGGCGCAATGGGTATGAGAGGGTTCTATGTTTGAGTTTTCGAGTTTCGCTGCCGCACTGGGGGTTTACGTAATCGGCACCGCCAGCCCGGGGCCGGGCAACCTGGCGATTGCCAATACCTCGCTCAATTACGGGCGCGCACCCGGCCTGGCGTTGGCCGCCGGGGTCATTTCCGGGTCGTTGTGCTGGGGTGCAATGACGGCGGCCGGCGTCTCGGCCCTGTTGATGTCCAACACGCAGGTGCTGGTGTGGTTGAAAATATTGGGCGCTTGCTATTTGTTCTTCCTGGCCTGGAAGTCAATCCGCGGTGCGCTGGCGCACAACGCCGTGATCGTGGCGCACACGCAGAAAAAACAGACGCGCAACCTGGGCTTCTATTTGCTGGGGCTGGGCATTCACTTGACCAACCCCAAGGCGACCTTGACCTGGTTCACCGTGACCACTGTCGGGCTGAGTGCCAGCGCGCCGATCTGGGCCAGTTTTGTCCTGGTGGCGAGCTGTGCCGTTTTGGGGGGCGTGATCTTCTGCACTTATGCACTGGCCTTCTCCGCGCATTCGGCGGAACGGTTTTTCGCCCGTACCCGTAAATCGTTCGGGCTGATTTGCGCCGGCTTTTATTCGATGGTGGCCATCGGTTTTCTCAGCTCGTTGTTCTGAGGCACCAATACCATTTCCACTTGTGTGCCCATGTTGGGGAAATCTGGAAGCAACTCAATTTTACCAACCAATTGGATAGGGTGCGGAAGCTGTGCTCATATCGCGTTTCTCCGGTGATGGCCAATGCTGGCGTAAACTTTTCAAAACTGCTGTGGTGGTGCAAGTCGTTGTACTGCTTCAAGACAGGGGCAAAACGCAAGGCCTGAACCCGGTACATGACCGGGTGCTAACGAGGCTGTAGAAAAACCCTCGAGACTTTTTTGATGACGCTCCTACGAAAAATCTGGGTGTGCTTTCGATGATAAGTCCTCCAGATTTTAAGAATAGGCGCTATTTTTAGATAGTTTATTGATCAATTTCAAATCGGAGATTGTCTTCGACCTTTTTCTACAGCCTCAACGCTCGGCTCAGCGGGAAAATGCGAGCGCGAGCGAGTAGTTTTTCCGCTGCAGCGCCTCTGTTACGCTAATTTATCCAGCAGTGTAAGAACGATGCCACCAAACTCGTCTGCTTTAGTAACAATACTATTAATCTTAGTATTTCTATCTTCAGAAGATTTTACAATTTTCATTAATTCTACAAGCTTTTTCGTATCAGCTGGATCCGGAAATAACTCTTTGACCTCCTCATCGGTCATTCTCGTAATTGAAGATATTTTTGATGCAAGCTTATCATCCGTTGCTTCAGCACTTTCGATTATTGCTCTATCAATATCGCTGTCAAACATATCCCAATCTATTGGCATTTTTTTATCCCCGTATATGAATTAGATTGAATCTCTAATAGATCTCAGTTTTTCGATAAAGTCATCTGCTCTGTCAACTTTACTCTTCGTATCTTTCCCCTTTCTGAGTAGATCAGAAACTGCATCATCCGTTTGGTCAATGAGCTGGCCTATTCGTTTGTCCGTTACTCCTGCCATTTCTAAATACCTATTTCTATTTTCAGCTACTTTAGCTGCTGACAATAAAAAGCTTGTTATGCTATTGTTCATAGATTTTACTTGCGAGTATTCTTCACGTATACCTTTTTCAATTCTTCTTTCTAGGGCATCTAGTGGCTGAACTAACTCCAATCGTTTTTCGTTGATCTTTGTTTGAAGTTTTGGCCCAGTTTTTACAAGAAACATTAGCCTTTGTTTTTTATTATTTTCACTGACTATCGTATTCCATGCTTCTGAAATGACATCGTTGGAAAAGAATTCGTTAGCGAATATTGGGATCCACTCATCTTCAATAAACTTATCAACTTCACGTCTTTTCTGATCAAAGAATCTATTTAGAAGGGTTATGTTAGAACTCTCTATTGCTGAAATTCTTTTCCCAAGTTCAGTCGATAATTCTGGAGCTTCTGGCGGGATAGTTACACACGCTGTGAGTAGTGAAATTATTGCTAAAATTGCAATTGTTTTAATATTCATCGGTATCTCCTTTGGTTATTTAGAATTTATCGTCTAAAGCACAAACTTAATTGCTGCGTTAGCGAACGACTGGAATTATTTTTTAGACTAACTATTTTTATCATTTGCAATAATCTTTAATTTGTTTCTATAAACAGATATGGAATGGTCTGCTGGCATTTTAAGAAAAGATACTTTCTTACTTATGAATGCTTTTATTCTAAAAGTAAAACTTACTGCATATAGTAATTTCACATTTTTGTGATTTTTATTTGCGCAGTCACTTAAGTACCTCATGTCTCCAAAATGAAAATAACCACCAAATTTTGAAATCAAAAATTTTCTTGTTACCGCTCCAACATAGGGAATGAAGCTAAACAACCAAGAAAAAAAACCAACAATTTCAGCACCAGGAGGAAGCATTGTTACTGGGTCAGCGGCATTAACTATTCTATAAATTGGTGTTTTTATATTTATCGTCCAATCAATATCTCCAACTCTAGGTGAGCCAAATGTATAACAAGCAGCGACACCGCCTTTGTGGGTTAATCTTTTAGTGGCAACGGTTGCTAATGCTCCACCTAAACTATGTCCTGTTATAAAAAGAGGTTTGTTTTAAATTTATCTTCGTTTAGCAAAGTTTGAATTTCTATGGATAGTTGGTTAAATGCTGCATCAAATCCTGAATGAATTTTCCCTCCAGTGTCACAAGCTTTAATAACGGCATTGGCATCGGCTTTTATATCTTTAATACTTGTAGCTTCCGTACCTCTGAACCCCAGAAAGACATATTTATCATTTTCAAGAAATATAGCTTGCGTACCATTATTGTCAAATGTTTTTACGAGTTTAAGTTTTAAAAATTCAATGTTTTCTTTTAACTTTTCTTTTTCTTTTTCAGAATCGTAAGCGACAATGTTAATTAGGCTATTTAGTGACTTAATTTTGTTTTCATTCACTAATTCAGATATCTTTTTTAAGAAATAATCTTTTGTGTTATCTTTAAATATTGGGTTGAACTTCACATAAGCGAGTTCAGAAATACAGGCCATAAGCCAAGAGGTTCTATCACTGTAGGCTTGCCTATAGTTAGGAAGGCTTTTATTCAATAATTTTTCAATTTCTTTTTTCTCTTCGGCTGAGTTTATCAATATATTTGACATATCTATTCCTTACTTAATTTTTGCACATAGCAGTGACTGCATAAAATGCTCTGCACCTCAAACACACGCCCCACTCAAAAAAGATTCCAGGCGAACTCACTACGAATCACAAAAAATCAGCGGCTAAAGTGCAGGCGTTACAGGATGCAAAAAGCCAAGAAAAAGACAGAATCAGCAAAAAGAAGATCATCGGCAGTCATCCTTAAAACTTAGGTGCGTACGTTGTACTAGTACGTATACACTAGACCCTTTTTGGCCTTATGACTTCCCCCAAATGACCAAATAACGCAAAAAAAAGTCTCCGGCTCACGCAGAAGACTTTTCATCAAAACACCATCTGCTTCAACACCAAATCACTTCACCGTAGGATTCAGCACCCTAGTGTCATAAAGCTCATACATCCACTCAAGATTAATAGGCTTAGTCTTGTTGGCATTACCCGCGCAACTGCACATTTCGTGACGCGCAATACAAATATCTGACATGACCACTATGGTGGCTTTCAGGAATTTGCGTGGGTCGAATTCGGCTGAGTTTTCGGCCAGGAAGCGGGGCACGGCGCCGGTACTGGCCATAGAGCACCAAAGACAGGCACTCTAAACATTGTGACAAACCTTACAGGGACAAAGAACGACAAGGAGTTATTATGCCCGGGCCACGCAGCGAGCAAATCAGCATTGCCGACACCCCCCTTCTGCCATGTCATTTCACGCTGCGTACGGCGCACACTCCTGTGCGGCAAAGATCGTGCAACAGGGTGCTGTCACGAACACCAGCGCGGCTGGATTGAAGAGCGGATTCGCCTACTGACCTCTGTGTTTTCGCTGGACGTAGTGGCTTGTGCGGTTATGTCGAACCACTATTACCTAATGGTGAAGCTCAGCCCGGCCGCAGTAGACTGTTGGAGCAATGATGAGGCGCTAGCGCGTTGCTGCTGCCGGCATAAGGGGCCGCCCCTCGTTTAACGTTACCTCTGGGGCTACGAGGGTCGCCGGCAAGACGGTCTGGCAAGGTTGGTTTTGAGTGTGTGTCAATCATGTTCATGGCCTGAGGTCTGTGAAACGTACGAACCAGATCAATATCTTCCTCAACACTGCGCCCAAGCTTGAGCTGAAACCGGCGAAAGCCTTCTGACCGAAACTGGCGCAAAGATTCTTCCATCTCATTCGGGTCCGCCAGCGGAACATTTCGGTGCAGCGGCATAGACGCCGAGATTTCCCTACCCGAATCCGCGACGTCGCATGGCCCTGGTGGGCCATTGCTGAATAGGCATGCCTCGCCGCCCCTCTTTTTGTATTTCGAAGTCGAGGTGGAATAGTACATAATTAATGCATGGAGCCGCCTGGCACCCCAGATTGAGAGACACAGCATGATTCGCATCTGCGCATTTCTTTTATCGACCCTTCTGATGACATCCGCCGCTGGCCCGCTTGTGGCGCAAGACACCCTCATTCGACCCGCCAAACTTATGGTTGTGGGTTCAAACACCGGTGGAATTACCCGACAGTTTTTTGGGCAGGTTGTCGCGCGACAAACGGTTGATCTGGCCTTTCAGGTATCGGGTCAAATCGTTGAATTCGCCGCAATAGAAGGCCAAGAAATGGCGCAAGGTGCGCTGATAGCAAAGCTGGAGTTAGAACCCTTCGAACTTCAACAGCAGCAAGCGCAATTGCAGGTCGACCAGGCTGATCGTTTACTGACACGCTTGAACAACCTTACCAATGCGGCCGCAGAAGTATCGCAGCAAGACGCCGAGACGGAACTGGCTCTGGCCCGCGTGCAACTTCGAAATGCGGAATACGCGTTAGAGAGGGCGACGTTGCATGCGCCCTTCGATGCCTTGCTCGCCAGTCGTAACGTCGCAAATTTTACCACCGTGAACGCCGGCAGTCCCGTTGTCCGTCTGCATGATATGTCGGATTTACGGATTGAAATTGAGGTGCCAGAGGTCTTGTTTCAACGCACCGATGAAGACGCCGCTGTGCAATTGCTTGCCCGGTTCCCAACCGGCGATGAAACGTATCCGCTTGAAATTCGTGAATTCAACGCAGAGGCGTCATCCATCGGGCAAACCTTCCGGCTCACACTTGGCATGGAACGGCCCGAAGGTTTCAGCGCCTTGCCGGGCAGCTCGGTCACTGTCCTGGCAACTCTGGATGAAGGCGTTGCGCGTTTTGCCGTACCCGCCACGGCGTTGCGAATCGCCAACGATGGGTCAACCAGGGTGATGAGGTTTATTCCCGGCACCGGTGATACCGGCACGCTTGAAGAAGTGCCGGTGGACGTCACAGCAACCCGCGACGGGGAGTTCAACATTGTCTCAGGCCTGGAAGCCGGGGCAGAAATCGTCAGGATTGGCGCGCAAATGGTCGACGACGGCGAAACGGTTCGTCGGTTTTCTGGCTACGCGAACTGATAACAGGATAATCCGATGAACATCGCGCGCGCCTCTATCGACAAACCGATCCTCACCTGGATGATTATGCTGGCCTGCCTGTTTGGCGGCGTTTGGAAGACCCGGCGTTCACCATCAAGCAAGCCGTGGTCGTCACCCAATACCCCGGCGCCTCTGCCCAGCAGGTGGCAACCGAGGTGTCTGAGCCATTAGAAGCCGCCATTCAGCGCATGGCCGAAATCAGTGAAATCACATCCATCAATCGCCCCGGCGTGTCGCGGATTGATATTTTGGTCGAAGACACACTGGGCGGTGATCAATTGCCCGCCATCTGGACCGAGCTGCGAGAGCGCCTGCACAACGTACAAGGCCGTTTACCCGTTGGCGCTGGAACTCCGTTCGTGGACGACGGCTTTGGCGACGTCTACGGAATCTTTTTCGCGGTAACGTCAGACGGCTTTACGGACGCCGAACAACATCAGCTGGCGACCTTTTTGCGGCGCGAGATACTGACCGTGGAAGGTGTTGCCGATGTGGATATCGCAGGCCTTCCAGCAGAGGCGATTTTCGTCGAGCCCATTATGGCGTTAACGGCGCAACTGGGGATTGACCCCCGAGTTATTGAGCGAGCATTGGCGTCCTCGAATTCGGTGACGCCTGCGGGAACGGTCAGTAGTGGTGATACGCGGACGCAAGTTCAGTCCGCCGAGGGGTCTGACAGCGTCAGTGAAATTGCGGCCCTGACCATCGGGATTGGTGGGGAACTTTTGAACCTGGTTGATATTGCGGATGTCAGCCGTGGCCGCCAGAACAACCCCTCTCAGATTATCCAGTTTAATGGACAGGATGCGTTCACGATCGGCGTATCAGGCCTTGGCGATGAAAATATCGTGGATGTGGGCAACCGCGTTGACGCGCATCTGGCAGCGCTTGCGTCACAAATCCCAGTCGGCGTTGAGCTGCTTCCGATTTACCAACAGCACGTCGTTGTGGACGCATCTTCCAACGGCTTTTTAGTCAACCTTGCCATGTCAGTGGGTATTGTGGTGCTGGTGTTGGGCGTTTTCATGGGCCCGCGTGCGGCGGTCGTGGTGGGAGCCACACTGCTGCTGACCGTTGTGGGGACCGTGCTGTTCATGGCGATCTTTTCCATCGAAATGGAGCGGATTTCATTGGGCGCACTCATCATCGCAATGGGGATGTTGGTCGACAATGCCATTGTGATGGCCGAAGGCATGCAAATCGCCATGGGCCGGGGCAAATCCTCGCGCAACGCCGCAGACGAAGCGGCAGGCAAAACCCAGATTCCCCTATTAGGGGCGACCGTCATTGGCATTATGGCCTTTGCGGGCATCGGGTTAAGCCCTGATTCAACGGGCGAATTCATGTTCTCGCTCTTTGCCGTGATTGGCATATCGCTGCTGTTGTCTTGGGTTCTGGCGGTTACGGTAACCCCGCTGCTGGGTCATTACATCTTCAAGCAAGGCGTTGATGATGGCGCTGACCCCTACGGCGGCGCCATCTTTCAGGGTTATGCCGCCATTCTGCGCGGCGCCCTGCGCGCGCGCTGGCTGGTGTTGGTAGCGCTCGTGGCCGTCACTGCCGTCTGCTACATCAGCTTTGGCATGGTGAAACAGCAGTTTTTCCCAAACTCCAATACGCCGCTGTTTTTTGCCCATTACACCATGCAGCAAGGCACGCCGATTGCGACAACCTCTCCTGAAATGGCCATTCTAGAGGCCTACCTGGCCGATCACGACGACGCCGTCGCCGTTTCGACCTTCGTTGGCCAGGGTGCTACCCGTTTCTTGCTGACCTATGAATCGGAGCCGCCAAACCCTGCCTATGGTCGTTTGATTATCCGCACCGAGAATCTTGAGCTTATTCCCGCACTGATGGCTGATTTAGAAGCCTTTGCCGCACAAAACCTGCCAGAGGGGGAGTTCCGCACGGAGCGTCTTGTTTTTGGCCCCGGCGGCGGCAGCCCCATCGAAGTGCGGCTATCAGGACGTGACCCGGAAGTTCTGCGCAATCTGGCGGATCAGGCGATTGCGCTGATGACCGCAACCTCAGCCAATATCCTGACCCCCCGGATTGATTGGCGCGAGCAAGAGCTGGTCTTGCGCCCTCTTTACGTTACTGAACGCGGCCAGGCCGCCGGTATTACCCGTGACGACGTGGCGCAGGCCATTTTGCTCGCAACAGACGGCGTAACAGCCGGAACCCACCGCGAAGGCGATCGCGCCATTCCTATCGTCGTGCGGATGTCGCCCGACTCTGACATTGGCATTATGGACCAGGTGTTGGCGACACAGGGCGGAACAACGCTGATACCCATTGAACAGGTGGTCGACGGTTTCGCGTATGAAGTTCAAAACACATTAATCCAGCGTAGAAACCGGGTGCCAACGCTGACCGTTGGGGCGAGTGTTCCCGCCAACATGACAGCGGCACAGGTTCACGCCGAAGTGCGTGCCGCGGTGGAAGCCATGCCTTTACCGGTTGGTTATCAGTTCGAGTGGGGCGGCGAGTTTGAAGCGTCATCCGATGCCAATGCCAGCCTTGGCGCACAGCTTCCCGTGACCCTCCTGATCATGGTGCTGATCACCGTACTGCTGTTCAACGCCGTTCGGCAGCCTTTAATCATCTGGCTTTTGGTGCCCATGTCGGTGAACGGTGCCTCACTTGGCCTACTCGGGACCGGTCTACCGTTCACGTTCACAGCACTTTTAGGACTGCTAAGCCTGTCAGGTATGCTTATCAAGAATGGTATCGTTTTGGTTGAAGAGATCGACATCGTCCGCCGCGAAGGTGCGGAGCTGCGCGACGCCATCGTAACGGCGTCAACATCGCGCCTACGACCGGTACTGCTTGCCGCCGGGACAACTATCCTGGGGATGATTCCGCTGCTGGGTGACGACTTTTTTGTGTCTATGGCGGTCACCATTATGGGCGGCCTGGCATTTGCGTCAATCCTGACGCTGATCGCGGCCCCAGTGCTTTATGACATTTTCTTTTCTGGCTTCAAACGGCCTGCGACCGGTTTGAAGCCCGCTCTGGGATAAATTCAGCGGGCATTCCTGGGGTCAGATCTTGCGTTTGGCCTCTCGAATAACCCGGCTTAGGCGAGAATAATGCAGGCCCAAGAAATCGCGGATTTCCGCGAAACGTCACATGGTACAACGCGCCGGCAAATTCCAGTCGCCGCGGTCTGGCCATTCTCCGGCGACTTCCGTGGTTCTGGTTGAGGCGGGACAGAATGAGACGATTACAACGAAACGGCAAGGCAGAGGCAAAACGCAAGGCCTGACCCCGGAACTATTGGTTATGCCCTGTGCCCAATTTCCGACACGGAGTTCCACGGACGAATATTTTTCAACTGACCCTCAAGAGCCTCTTCCGCAATCTCTGTATCGTAGGCTGCCTGGGCCCGCAGCCAATACCCGTTGGACAAACCAAAGAAGCGGCACAGGCGCAGGTCAGTGTCTGCGGTTATTGAACGCTTACCCGCAATAATCTGGCCTATTCTCTGGGCAGGCACGCCAATTTCTTTAGCAAGGCGATATTGAGAAATGCCCATCGGCTCAAGAAACTCTTCTTTCAGTAACTCGCCTGGCGTTACGGGATCAATGCTGCGCATGAATTACCTCCTAATGATAATCAACAATTTCGACCTCTTCCGCACCGGCTCGGGTCCAGCGAAAGCAAACTCGGAACTGCTTGTTGATTCGAATGCTGTGCTGACCCTGCCTGTCGCCGTGCAACGGCTCCAACATATTGCCGGGCGGTACTTTCAGATCATCCAACTGGCTTGCAGCCTGAAGTTGCCGAATTTTCCTCAAGGCAACGCGTTCGAAATTGACAAAACGCCTGACGCAACACACTAATAACGTAAAGCGTTACTATATGCGAACCATGGCTGCCATCCCCCCACCCGACCATGAGTTCGATTGACGTGTTGGGTGTACACCCCGTTAAGTTGGCGCACACCTCTCGAAAGATTGCCTTCAGGTGTTTCCAAGACCTGACCCCGGAACTACTGAAGCATAACGCCGCGATTTGCGGCTGCTTTGTAGCATCAGCGGACAAACAGTCCGACAGCAGCGCCTTGTTGTTGCAACTTGCCTCAATTGTGGCGCATGGCTACAATTGAGGCAACTCAACGCAGGAGTTACAAATGGCTACAAACAGTATTCGCTTAGACCAAAACCTAATTGAAAAGGCCACTATTATGGCCAAGGCGCTTAATCGAACGCCGCCCAAACAAATAGAACATTGGGCAAAAATCGGCGAAATGATGGAGGATAACCCTGATTTACCTTACGAGTTCGTAAGACAGGCCATCATCGCGCAGGCAGAGCGGAACGCCGGAAAGCTGGAGGCCTACGATTTTGGTTAAAGCCACCCGTGTATTACAGACCCCTACATTCAAAAAAGCGGTAAAGAAGCTCAAGCCCAACCAGAAGAAAGACCTTGATTTGGCCGTTAAGGACCTAATGGCCAACCCCAACATTGGCGAGCAGAAGAAAGGGGATCTGGCCTTTCTGCGAGTGCATAAGTTCAAAATGAACAAGCAACTGACACTGTTGGGCTATAGTTTTGATGATGGCGCCCTTGTCCTTGAACTGATGGCCCTGGGCTTACACGAAAACTTCTACCGCGATATCAAACGGAAAGAGTGACGTTGTAACGCTTTTGTTCAACGGCGACCTTTCGAAAGATTGCCGTCAGGTGTTTCAATCAAAAATTGTTAGTGATTGCCCATTAGGCAGTAGGCGTGGCATTCCCAGTTGAAAGCCTCACACACTTCGTCGAAAACTGACAAAAAGGTGCGGCGGTCATCGTCAGATTCAAAGATCGTCTCATGCCGATTTTCGCGAAACATCACATGGTAGAACGCGCCAGAAAATGCCGGTCGCTGGCTTGTTTATGTGTTGCTTCAGGCAGCGACAAGCTTCTTAACCTTGAGCTCTTTGCGATGTTGCTCAGCGTGCCAGAGTTCATATTGAGACTGCTGGTTCAGCCAGCTCTCTGCCGAGGTATCAAACGCGATAGAAAGCCGAATAGCCATTTCGGGACTAATACCAGCCCTGCCATTCAGCACAGCGCTCAGAGTTTTGCGGCTTACCCCCAATGCTTCTGCGGCAGCCGTTACAGACAAGCCAAGGGGTTCCAGACAAAGCTCTCGCAAAATTTCACCCGGGTGGGGAGGGTTGTGCATCAACATTGGCGGTACCTCAGTGGTAATCTTCGTAGTTCACTATCTCGGCATCTCGGTCCTCAAACCAGAACGTCACTCGCCAGTTACCACTGACCGTCACTGACCAGATTCCGGTGCGATTCCCCGAGAGCGTGTGCAGTTGAAGGCCTGGTGAGTCCATATCATTAACGTCTGACGCTGCATCTAGCCTACCGAGAATAAGCCGAAGTCTCTTTGCGTGAGCGGCCTGAATCCATGCGGTGCTGTCGGACTTGAAGAATTTAGCCAGGCCACTGTGTTTGAAGCTTCGAATCATTCCTTGAATGTGCCCTGTAACGTGTCGGGTGTCAAAAGCACATAACGCCCGCCGCATTCACGACTTTGGAATGAGGGTAGGTGCGGCGATCTGACCATTCCCTGGCTCCTTCCACGGCCCTAATTGAGACAAAACAGAATGAGACGATTGCAACGAAAGAGCAAGGCAGGGGCAAAACGCAAGACCTGACCCCAGAACTTTGCGGGTGACAGACATGGCAAACGAACGATTCGAAAGTGTGTGGGATGCGATTGAAGACACCCCTGAAGAAGCCCTGAACATGCGCCTGCGCTCCGATCTGATGATTCAGATCACCAGGCGCGTGAAGGAGTGGGACGTCACTCAGAAAGAGGCGGCGCGGCGCCTGGGTATCACCCAACCCCGCCTGAACGACCTGCTGAACGGCCGCATTAACAAGTTTAGCCTCGACGCCTTGATCAATCTGACCGGTCCGGCGCACTTCCACGTAGAGCTAACGCTGAAGGACGAGAAGGCGGCCGTGGCCTGAAGCCATGCCTCCCGGGGATATTCCGCAAACCATTAACCGAAGGGATTTGCGGCAGTTGATCACAGGCTGTGAAAAAACAAAAAAGTGGCTGTAGATTGGGCTCTGTGAAAGGTTTTTCTACAGTCTCGTTATGACCTGAATCAGTGACTCCGCTCGAATGTAGCAGGCAGAGCCTTGGCTGACCCAAGCCAAACTCATTTTTGAAGCTATTCCGATTTTTTTGAGAATACGTGTGCCATCTTACTGGTTGCAGCGCCTGCAAAAGGATGGTTTTACATTGCAATTGACGATGACTTGAAATTTCGTTTACAGTGAATTTTTGCGACAGGGGCGCTCGTTTATGCGGGCTGAGAGGAACCCTGGAACCTGAACCGGATAATGCCGGCGGAGGAAGTCGCAGAGCCGGTGTCCTGCCCCAATTGCAGATACTTTGCCCTGTCCCGGTCTTGTCTTCCGCCCTGCTCTTTGCTGGTTGGAGAATACAATGCTACAAGTTGGATACCATTTGGCTGTTATGCGGCGCACTGCGCCGCTGGTGCATAATATTACCAATTATGTGGCAATGAACTTCATGGCCAATGTGCAAATCGCGGCTGGCGCGTCGCCGGCGATGGTCAATGCGCGGGCTGAAGCGGCGGAATTTGCCGGTTTGGCTAGTGCTCTCAGCGTCAACATAGGTACGGCAGATCCGGAGTGGGCCGGCGCCATGGAAGACGCCATTTCTGTCATGAACCAAAATGGCCGACCCTGGGTGTTCGACCCCGTCGCCGTGGGTGCAACGGCGTTTCGCAGAGAGCTTGGTCGAAAGTTGATCGCACTGCGCCCGAGTGTTGTTCGCGGCAATGCATCAGAAATTCTTGCCCTTGGAGGCCATGCATCACAGCTCCGCGGTGTCGACGCACACGATGAGGTTGAAGCTGCACGCGAGTCTGCTCGCTGGCTGGCTGCGCAAACCGGGGGAGTGGTCGCGGTGACCGGAGCCCAGGACTATGTTACCGACGGTAGCCGCGGATTAACGATCTTGAACGGCCACCCAATGATGACCAAGGTCACTGCCATGGGCTGCTCGTTAACGGGACTTGTCGCGGCGTTCTGCGCGGGTCAGCCGATGTTTGAAGCGACGGCAGCAGCGCTGGCGTATTTTGGCCTTGCCGGCGAGCGCGCCGCCAAACAGGCATCCGGGCCAGGCAGCTTTCAAGCGGCTTTTCTTGACCAACTCCATGGGCTGACAGCGCAAGATCTGGATCAGGGCGCGCGGGTTGAACAATCGTCAATCACCCCGCCCTAAAGGACGGGGCTTGTAGAGAACACCCTACATGCCAGGTTGACCAGGGAAAGCGGTAACCAACCCGCTCCGTTTATCACAGGTCGTTAAGACCCACTCCGGTGTGCTTCCTCAGCACCGGACACTGGAAAACCGGGATCACGCTGGCGAAAGGTAAAGCGCCGAAGGTTCCGGTTGCCGCGTAAGCGGGAGCCGGTGGTAGACATTCCCAAGGGGAGAGAGGTTACGACCTTCGTCACAAGGCCCGTAAGGGCGTCTATTGGAAAGTGTATGTCGGTATTTGTATTGGATAGACAGAAGAACCCACTGATGCCTTGCTCTGAAAAGCGAGCAAGGCTGATGCTGACCCGTGGCCGGGCCGTGGTGGTTCGTCTGTATCCGTTCACCATCCGTTTAAAAGACCGAGCTGGCGGACACACCCAACCGGTTCGGATCAAGATTGACCCTGGCAGCAAAGCAACCGGAATAGCTGTATCCAGAGTCAGCGATCAAGGGGAGCATGTCTTGTGCTTAATCGAACTGATTCACCGTGGCCGCCAAATCAGCAAAGCGCTGGATCAACGCCGGGCGTTTCGCCGGCGCCGCCGCAGCCAACTGCGCTACCGTGAACCGAGATTTAACAATCGGACAAAACCGAAGGGCTGGCTGGCGCCCAGCCTTAAACATCGAGTGGACACCACCGCCAGCATTGTTAACCGGCTATGCACCTTGGCACCGGTCATAGCGATCAGTCAGGAGCTGGTTCGGTTTGACCTGCAACAGATGGAAAACCCTGAGATCAGTGGAGTTGAATATCAGCAAGGCACTTTATTAGGCTACGAGGTTCGAGAATATTTACTGGAAAAATGGGGCCGTGAATGCGCTTACTGCGCAGCTGTGGATACGCCGTTAGAGATCGAACACATTGTTCCGAAGTCCAACGGTGGCTCTAACCGCATCAGCAACCTGACCATTGCCTGCCACGACTGCAACCAGGAGAAAACCGCACAGACTATCAATACGTTTTTCCAATCATCCAAGCGCCTAAAGGACAAGCAACACCGAATGGACAAGGTGCTCATTCAATGTAAACGTCCCTTGCGGGACGCCGCAGCGGTGAACGCTACCCGCTGGGCCTTGCTCCAATCACTTAAAACCACAGGATTGCCCGTTAGCGTTGGCACGGGTGGACAAACCAAATTCAATCGTCAAAGACTAAATATCCCAAAAACCCACGCCCTGGATGCAGCCTGTGTCGGCATCGTTGAACAGGTTTTTGACTGGGAAAAGCCAACGCTGCAAATCAAAGCCACCGGCCGTGGCAGTTACAAACGAACTAGCTTAACCAAACACGGCTTCCCTCGTGGTTATCTGATGCGAGAAAAATCGGTTCATGGCTTTCAAACCGGAGACATGGTGCGAGCGATAATTACCACCGGCAAAAAAGAAGGCATCTGGCTGGGCCGTGTGGCCATTCGCAAAACCGGAAGTTTTAATGTTCAAACCGCAACCGGTGCCGTTCAAGGGATTTCCTACCGGCACTGCCAGATAATGCAAAAAGCCGATGGCTACGGTTATCACATTCAACCTAAACCTACAGAGGAGGTGCGGGCGAGGAAATAAGTCGTGCTTTCGCACGACTCGCTATTCCTCCCGGACCTAAAGGAACCGGGTTTCCCGCGAATACAACGATGATGGGGCCGATTCACTTCATCACTGATCGTTATGCGACCATGCCGGTGGTTGATCAGGCGCTTGCTGCCGCCCGCGGCGGTGCAGACATCGTTCAGTTTCGTGACAAAGTCGCCACGGATGCGGAATTTAGTGAGACAGCCAAGGTGCTTCTTGCGGTACTGACGCCTTTGGGCGTCCGGCTGATCATCAATGACCGAATTGATGTGGCTTGTCAGATCGGTGCCGACGGTTTGCACATGGGCCAGGGGGACGGCGATGTTGAGCGCTGCCGAGCGTTGCTGGGCCCCGGCAAACTACTCGGCCTATCGATTGAGAATGCCGATCAACTGCAAGCGGTAAGTCCAGGTGTCGACTATTTTGGTGTTGGTCCTGTACGCGCTACGGCAACCAAACCAGGCCATGCTCCGCCTATTGGCTTTGAGGGTCTTGGGCACATCATCAGCCAAACCAGAATTCCCTGTGTCGCAATCGGTGGTCTAGGCCAAGGTGATTTGGGGAAACTGCGCGCTTTGGGCGCCGCCGGTGTTGCTATCGTCAGCGCAATCTCGCGTGCCGCTGACCCGCAGCAGGCTACGCGCGAGCTTTTAAATGAATGGAACCGTTCATGATCCCGAATATCCGCTCTTGCATATTCCGGCCCACCATGAACACCCATTCCTGGCGAACGCGAACACTGCTTCTGGCTCAACGTGAACGGCTATTCCAGCTAAAGCGGTCCTGAGTACAAATTCTCGCAAATTCTCGGGGTCAGGTCTTGCGTTTTGCCTCTCGAATAATTCGGCTTATGCGAGAATAATGCAGACCAAAGAAATCACCGATCGCCTTCATGCTATACCCACCGCTGGAATACGATAGAACGATAGCCTCGTTTCGAGAAGAAGCAACATCCGCATAATGCTGTAAAGGCTTTGCCAAGGAGCGACGTTGGCTGGACGGTATCTCGCTTAGCAGATCTGGCCGCTCAATCCGCCTCTGCGTGTCATCGACAAACTGGTCGCTCCCCAGATAAATCTGATTTTTCAAATGTTCCCATGGGGACGGTTGATTCTTCCCTTCAGCCACGAATCGCTCATAGCCGGTTATTGCTGCTTCACGACGCTCACCAAAAGCAGCAAGAATCCAATCTATATTTAGTGCATTGAAGCCCTGTTGATAACCCACTGTCGCCCGATAACTACTCCACGGCCAATCAATTGCAGATCGAACCATGGCAGCGCGAACCGGGTTTAGAACGATGTATCGACACAACTCCAATAGGTAACTGTTTTTCTCAACCAGAATCGCTTTATACCGTCCCTGAAAAACATGCCCCACCCGACCATGAGTTCGATTGAAGTGTTGGGTATACACTCCGTTAAGCTGGCGCATACCTTTCGAAAGATTGCCGTCGGGCGTTTCAATCAGAAGATGGTAGTGATTGCCCATTAGGCAGTAAGCGTGGCATTCCCAGTTGAAAGTTTCACACACTTCGTCGAAAACTGACAAAAAGACGCGGCGGTCATCGTCAGATTCAAAAATCATCTCACGCCGATCTCCGCGTAACGTCGCATGGTACAACGCGCCGGCAAACTCCAGTCGCAGCGGTCTGGCCATTCCCTGGCTCCTTCCGTGACTCTAATTGAGAAGTTATGGGATGAGACGATTACCACAAAAGGCCAAAGCACGGGCAAAACGCAAGACCTGACCCCGGAACTACTGAAGCATAACGCCTTGACTCTCGGCTGCTTTGTAGCATCAGCGGACAAACAGTCCGACAACAGCGCTTTGTTGTTGCAACTTGCCTCAATTGTGGCGCATTGCTACAATTGAGGCAACTCAGTGCAGGAAGTAAAAATGGCTACAAACAGTATTCGCTTAGACCAAAACCTAATTGAAAAGGCCACTATTATGGCCAAAGCGCTTAATCGAACGCCGCCCAAACAAATAGAACATTGGGCAAAAATCGGCGAAATAATGGAAGATAACCCTGATTTACCTTACGAATTTGTAAGACACGCCATCATCGCGCAGGCAGAGCGGGACGCCGGAAAGCTGGAGGCCTACGATTTTGGTTAAAGCCACGAGTGTATTACAGACCCCTACATTCAAAAAAGCGGTAAAGAAGCTCAAGCCCAACCAGAAGAAAGACCTTGATTTGGCCGTTAAGGACCTAATGGCCAACCCCAACATTGGCGAGCAGAAGAAAGGGGATCTGGCCTTTCTGCGAGTGCATAAGTTCAAAATGAATAAGCAACTGACACTGTTGGGCTATAGTTTTGATGATGGCGCCCTTGCCCTTGAACTGATGGCCCTGGGCTTACACGAAAACTTCTACCGCGATATCAAGCGGAAAGAGTGACGTTGTAACGCTTTTGTTCAACGGCGACCTTTTTTTAACAAAGCGAAGAAAAGGGCGTCCGGTGGAGGGCCGTCAGGCCCGGAATGCATTGGAACAATTTATTAGAGATCTTCTAAAATCTGGGATCTCGCTCGCGTGTACTCCTCATCAGTTATCAAACCCTTGGGACGCAACGTTTGGAGCTCCTCCAGTCTGTCTTCCCCGCGCTCAATCGCAGCCACCTCAACTCTGCGCCCTACTTTGCCGAACTCGTTTAGCGCTGCCCCATATATTCGTTATAGCGCGACAATTAACTTGGTTATAGTTGAGAAGAGACAGAATGAGACGATTACAACCAAAGGGCAAGGCATAGGCAAAACGCAAGACCTGGCCTCGGTACAGCACTATCGTACAGAGGGTGCCGCGCCTGGTTAAATTGCTATCGTTCACCCTCCAGGCTGTGCCATACCCGCAGAATGATGATGACACTGGCGTGAACTGAGTATCGAACAATGTACTTTCCGAAAATCATATCTCGAATGGAATTAGGCACCGGTGCCATTTCCACTTGTGTGCCCATGTTGGGGAAATCTGGAAGCAACTCGATTTTACCAACCAATTCGATGGCAATTCTGGCCGCCGCCGACGGGTTGTTAACTGCGATGAACGCCCTGAGGCGCTTTAAATCTTCAATGGCTTCATCCGTGTAAACCAGTTTCACTTACCTGATCTCGGCGCATCCTGCTCGTTCTCGGTTCCCCAACTACTAAGCCAACTGTGTACCTCACTGGCATCAACCAATTTGCCTTGTACGGCAGATTCCATTGCTTCCAGCGTTTGCGTCCATCGCTCCTGCTCTAGCTGCTGCTTTTCTATGTATTCCGACAATGCTTGGTTGATTACCCAGCTCTTACTCCGATGAAGCCTACCGGCGATGGCTTCCAGATGCTGCTCAACTTCTGCTTGAAGACGAACTGTAGTGACACTCATGACGATACCCTTAGACTCAATAACTACACTGTATTACATCATAGTCGGTAAAGGTGCGGCGGTCATCGTCAGATTCAAAAAACATCTCACGCCGATTTCGGCGAAACCTCAAACGGTAAAGCACCAGGGAAAACGGTAAAGCACCAGGGACAGGCACTCTACACAACTGACACCCTCAACCACCCCATCAATCGCTGGTCGATCAGCGATTGATGGGGTGCCTGTCCCTATTGAACCCTTTGTCTGGGGCAGGGTGGCCCAGTAACTTCATATCGAGAGACAGGTCGATATCCTCGGACATGCGATCAATGCAACCGAACACTTTGCTCAGCGTGGTTCCCTTCCCCCTTTAAACATGAAGGGAGTAGCGGTCTTCCCCAGACAATCTGGCTTCAGCTGCTCGAAAAGTAGCTTTAGCACCAAGGTAACGTAATAGTCCTTCTCAACAACGTAAGCGGGCAGGCCGGTCTCTGTCCCAGCTGCTAGAAAAAGGTCTACCCGATCTTTGTTGTTAAGACTAAACAGATACGGCACGCTCGCTGGAACTCTCCACAACGGACTTGGCCCATTTCATTCTTCCTTCAAAAACACCCAGTAACTTGAACTGTGCTTTCTCTGACAGGTGCTCAAATGCGCTTGAAAATGCCTTCAATTCTCTACGAGCGTGCTCTTCCCCGGCGTAATGAAGGGCAACCCATAGTTTTGCGGCCTGTTTCTTCTCTGCGGCAGGCAACCCAGCCAGCTTGGACTCTACTGATCCCAGTGAACGGCTGTATTCGAACTTGATTATCGTTTTACCCAGCTGGATCGGCTTGATTCGCTTGGTTGAGATATAGGATGGCTTCATGGCCATTTGAGTGGACGCCCCAATCTCGTTAAGAGCGGTGGCGCCAGCAGCGACAATGAACGCCTCACGGATCTTTTCCAGAACCGAGACCACGGCCTGCGGTGACGCCTGGACAATGCCAAAGCGTGTTTTCTTGGGGCGCTGCCACAACCCACGCTCAATCGGCATGACCACCTGGTTTTTTTGCAGCTCAGCCAAGCTCTGGGAGATACGGCTACCATGCCCCCCAAAGCGAGCGACCAACTGTTGGTGCGTGAATACACTCCCGAACGATCTGTGCTTCACGTACTCCTCAACTCGCTCACCAATGTTCATTGCTCTAATCTCAGTGTTAGCAGAACCTATAACGCTTTTTTACTAAACACATTGTACACTTTTTGCGCCGTTTTTCACTGTGTTTGGAAAAACTCACCCGTTTGGGAATACTGGCCCCAGCGTCCGTGAAAATGCCTTTTGTCGATGCAGATGCCCTTATCAAGCGGATTCGGTAGTCCAACACTCTGTCTATTAGCCTATATACCGTTTTAAGATCTGATTTGAGCGCCTGGAATCCGACAACAAGAAGGAAAGCACCAGGAAGGGAAAGCACCAGGGACAGGCACTCTACGCATTGTGATAAAAAGCTGGACATTTATACGGGGTATCCCTTTAGCTCCACAAATGGCAAAATCTCTCAATGGATGTGCCAACAATTGCTCCGATAGGTGGAAAAGATTATCCAACGACTTGGGTTCAATTCCTTGATTGGTTCCACTCTGAACAAGCGTGCCGGGATTTTTTGGAACAGCTACGCTGGTCGGACGGACTGATTTGCCCGAAGTGCGGGGTAATATCGCAAGTTCATCGACGCAGTCGCGGCAGATTGATCTGTCCAGCATGCAGACATCAAGCAACGGTAACAGCGGGTACCATTTTTGATAAAACGCGCACAGAGCTTCGCGTCTGGTTTGCCGCCATTTGGTACATCACCAACCAAAAGCATGGCGTCAGTGCATTGGGGTTGCAGCGCGTACTTGGCCTTGGCAGCTATGAGACAGCGTGGACCATGCTGCACAGGCTGCGCCGAGCAATGGTACGCACAGACAGAGAGTTGCTCCATGGAGAGGTTGAGGTCGATGAAACCTATCTTGCACTCACCGACCGAGCCGACCCGATTAGTGCGGTGGGACGTAAAAGCAACACCACCAAGGTGTTGGTCGCCATAGCAGTGGAGATGCTGCAACCCAAGGGATTTGGAAGAATACGGATTCAACGGATTGAGCGTGGTGACAACGATAACCTGATGCCCTTCATCAAAGCCTTCATTCGTCCAGGATCGCTCATCCATAGCGATGGCTCACCTGCTTACCGCCTGCTCACGGAGAGTGGATATGAGCACCGACAAACGGTTCATCTTGGTTCAGCCACTCCAGCCCATGAATCAATGCCAGGCGTTCACCGTGTGGCATCACTCCTGCAACGCTGGATGATGGGCACACACCATGGCGCAGTCCAGCCAGGACAGTTGGATAATTATCTTGATGAATATGTATTTCGGTTTAATCGCCGTAAATCCAAATCAAGAGGCTTACTGTTTTATCGCTTGCTCCAGCAAGCAGTTGTGACAAAGCCGATCACCTACCAAAAGGTGGTGGCACGGCGGGGAAAATCTGAAAATTGAAGTCTGTGGAGCTAAAGGGATACCCCGTTCACATATACAGTGTTTTGTTATTCTTCGGCTAACCGTTATGCCAAGTGGCGCGCCGCAAGGAGGCAGCAATGAGCAATAAACTGATCCGTAACAGCACCGCCGAGTTTTTGATTTTCACCGGGCAATCGGGCGAGCAAAGCATCGAAGCACGGTATGAAGATGAATCCATCTGGCTGACGCAAAAGCTGATGGCCGAATTGTTTGGCGTTGATGTCCGCACTATCAATGAGCACCTGAGAAACATATTTAAATCCAATGAATTGGATGAGCGTTCAGTTATCCGGAAATTCCGGACAACTGCCGCAGATGGGAAAAACTACAACACCCAACACTACAGCCTCGACGCCATCATCTCAGTCGGCTACCGCGTCAACTCCCTACGAGCCACCCAGTTCCGCCAATGGGCCACTACGGTGCTGCGCGAATTTGCGATCAAAGGCTATGTGATTGACCGCGAGCGCATGGAAAACGGCAGCTTTCTGGGTGAGGATTACTTTGAGCGTTTGCTGGAAGAAATCCGTGAAATCCGGCTTTCAGAGCGGCGCTTCTATCAGAAAATCACCGACATCTATGCCACCAGTTTGGATTACAACGGTGAGGCGCCAACCACTAAGACCTTCTTTGCCAAGGTGCAGAACAAATTGCATTACGCCATCCATGGCCATACCGCTGCCGAACTGGTAAAGCTGCGCGCCAACAGCAGCAAGCCGAATATGGGGCTGACCAGTTGGGCCAAGGCGCCTGAGGGCAAGATTCTCAAGACCGATGTGGGTACGGCTAAAAACTACCTGAGCAAGGATGAACTGGATTCGTTGGGCAGAATAGTGAACGCCTACCTTGAGCTGGCGGAAGACCGCGCCAAACGTAAAATCCCGATGACGATGGAAGACTGGGCGAAACGCCTCGATGCTTTTCTGAAGTTTGATGAACGCGACATTCTGCAGGACAGCGGCAGTATTAGCGCCGCGTTGGCCCGCCAATACGCCGAAAGTGAATTCGAGAGCTACCGTATCATCCAGGACCGCCTGTTCGAGAGCGACTTCGACAAGCTGGTCGAAAACCGCGATAACACGGCAGATAACGACTTACCCTTGAAAGACAAAACCGATAAGGATTCAGCTGAATGAGCCCGGCAAGTGCCCCGATCATCTCCAAAGTATGGAGTTTCTGCACCACCCTGCGTGACGACGGCGTTGGCTATGGAGATTATCTGGAACAGCTTACTTACCTGATCTTCCTGAAGATGGCAGATGAGTACGCCAAGCCACCTTACAACCGTGATGTGGGCATTCCGGAACAATACCGCTGGCATACACTGAAAACCAAAAAAGGTGCGGAGCTGGAAGTGCTCTACGTGGAACTGCTACGGGCACTGGGTACCCAAAAGGGAATGCTCGGCCAGATTTTTACCAAGGCGCAGAACAAGATCCAGGATCCGGCCAAACTGTATCGCCTGATTGATATGGTGGACAGCACGCAATGGGTGGTCATGGGTGCGGACGTCAAAGGGGATATCTACGAGGGCCTGCTGGAGAAAAATGCCGAGGATACCAAGTCGGGTGCTGGCCAGTATTTCACCCCGCGCGCGTTGATCCGCGCAATGGTGGACTGTTTGCGCCCGGAACCCGGCAAGACCATCGCCGACCCGGCCTGTGGCACGGGTGGGTTTTTTCTTGCGGCATACGATTTTCTGACCGATCAACAGAATTACCAGTTGGACAAAGCGCAGAAGAGCTTTATCAAACATGACACTTTCTTCGGCAATGAGATTGTCGCCAACACTCGCCGCATGTGCCTGATGAACATGTTCCTGCACAACATCGGCGAGATTGACGGTGATAGCCTTGTGTCGCCTAACGATGCCCTTGTGGCTGCCAGCCCACAGAGTTTCGACTATGTGCTGGCCAATCCGCCTTTCGGCAAAAAAAGCTCGATGAGCTTCACCAATGAGGAAGGCGAACAGGCAACCGATGACCTGACCTACAACCGTCAGGATTTCTGGGCCACTACGTCGAACAAGCAACTTAACTTTGTTCAGCACATCCGCAGCATGCTGAAAACCACCGGCAAGGCCGCCGTGGTATTACCAGATAACGTGCTGTTTGAAGGCGGTGCCGGTGAAACCATTCGCAGAAAGCTGCTAGAAAATACGAACCTGCACACTATTCTGCGCCTGCCCACCGGCATCTTTTACGCCCAGGGCGTTAAGGCAAACATTTTGTTTTTTGACAACCAGCCGGCCAGCCCAAGCCCTTGGACGAAAGAGGTCTGGTTTTACGATTACCGTACCAATGTGCACCACACGTTGAAGAAAAAGCCCCTACGTTACGAAGACATGGCCGACTTCATCGCCTGTTATAGTCCGGCGAACCGGCAGAAGCGCGCTGACACCTGGCACCCGGATACCAACCCTGATGGCCGTTGGCGCCAGTACAGCTACGAAGAACTGGTTGCCCGTGACAAGACCAGCCTGGATATATTCTGGCTAAAAGACAAAAGCCTGACCGATCTGGATAACCTACCTGAGCCGGACGAACTGGCTGAAGAAATCATTGAGAATCTGGAGGCCGGGCTGAATAGCTTTCGGGAGGTTTTGGCAGGGCTGGGCGAAAAGGTTTGATACGGACGTACGTGAACGGAACCCGGGACAGATTATTTTTCCCGAGAAAACCAGATTTTGGAGAGCTTTAGAAAAACAGTGCTGGGGACACCCCAAACCGCCTGCTCAGGGCTTCAATGTGTTTTCGGGTCAGTTTTTTTCCTTCAGCACCGTTGAGAATTCTGCTCACATTGCACTTTGACCCCAACTCTGGCACATCAGCAACCCCAAGGCCGTGTTGCGCCATCAGGGTTTTCAGTACAGCAATACCCCTGTCCGTTTCAGCGACGGCGGTATTATCGCGAAATTCAATGAAGGCAATCAGCCGTAAATTGAAGATACGGCTTTGTGCCTCAATACGCTTTACGGTGGTTGCCCTGATAATCAAAGATCCGTTCCTGCACCTGCCAGTAGTGCTTGTGCTTGCGGGCAATGACAAAATCCGGCGCGGGCAACAAGGCTTGCATCTCAAACACCTGTTCAATCAAGCTGAACGTCTGCGGGGCCTGGCTGTTCGCTAAACGCCGGCCAAACAGTTTGTTAAAAACGTTGCGCTGCGCCGGCTTGCCGAAATCAAAAGACTCGCTGAGTTCTTCCCCCTCTTCACCGTGATAGGTGATTCTCAGCTTGCCCTCGTTTTTATTGTCGTTTTTGCGACCAACGGCGCTTAGTGTCATCCCGGCGCAACGAATCACCATGGCATCTTTGAGTTTCAGCGCGTTTCTTAGCTGATCATCCGGGTCGATAATGGCTTGTTTACACTGCTGACAGTTACGGGCCGCGATATCATTTTCAGCACCGCAGTGTGGGCACTCCTTGAAACGAAAACGGTAATCGCACTGTTCAGGGCGCCGGCTCTGCGCCGCCGGTTGATCCTCTTCAGCGGGCCCTAGCAGCCCCTGACAACGGCGACCGAAGTGCTCGATAACCTGGCCTTCATCGTCTGTTTTGCCCCAGAAGATACTCGCAAAACCACAGCTCGGGCAGAATACCTGCACCGGCTCACAATCCGGGTTCGGTTTCGTCTCCCCCACTTCCGGGTGATACAGATTGACGCTGTTACCCGCATAATCAATCACCAGACAGTCCTGTTTACCCTCGTCCAGACGGAGACCGCGGCCCACAATCTGCTGATACAGGCTAACCGACTGAGTGGGGCGAAGAATGGCGATAAAGTCCACATGAGGCGCGTCAAAGCCCGTGGTAAGCACAGACACATTCACCAGGTACTTTAATTGCCGCTGTTTGAAGCGCTGAATCAGCAAATCCCGTTCATTCAGATCGGTAGCGCCGATGATTAAGGCGGTTTGGTGTTCCGGCAGATAGCCGGTGATCTCCCGCGCATGGTCCACCGTTGCAGCAAAAATCATCACCGCCTGACGCTGAACGGCCAACGCCACCACCTGCTCGATAATGGCACGGGTTACGCGCTGATGTTTGCCCAGCAGCTGGTTAACGTCTTTTTCAGCGTATTCGCCGAAACGGTTCTGACACAGCGCGGAGAAATCGTATTGCGCCACCGCCGCGTTAACCCACTCAGGCCGGGTGAGATACCCCCGATGAATCATATAGCTCAACGACAGTTCATAAATGCAGTGCCCAAAGGGCTTGTCCTGCTCATCAATGCAGCTACGAACAAAGCCCCGATAGTGATAGCGATAGATCCAGCCCATACCCAGGCGATAGGGCGTGGCGGTTAGCCCCAGCACTTTAAGGGTGTCATTTTGCCGCCGCAGCAGCTCGATGATCGTTTGATACTGACTGCTGTCATCACCACTGACCCGATGGCACTCATCGATGATGATCAGTGAGTATTCATCTCTGAACCGATCCAGGTTCGCCGATACAGACTGCACACTGGCGAAGGTGACCTGATGCCGATTTTCCTTACGTTTTAACCCGGCGGAGAAGACGCCGCCCGTTAAGCCATAGCTCTGGTATTTAGCGTGATTTTGCTCAACAAGCTCTTTTACGTGAGTCAGCACCAGAATTTTACGCCGGGCAAGACGGGCCAACTCAGCGATAACCAGACTTTTACCCGCACCGGTCGGCAGCACAATAACGGCAGAATCGTCCGATTTGCGAAAATGTTTCAACGTGGCATCAACGGCTTCCTGCTGGTAAGGCCTCAGTTTAAAAGGAACATTCATTTTGCAGCACTTGATCGTTATCAGGATGAGAAGAGGAAATCATACTATCAAGGATCGATGCCGTTACCTGCATCCGTTTGAAACGACACGGCCCACCGGCGAAAACTGGCGGGCTTTATGGCTTTAAAAGATTGCAGACTGCCTCGATTTGAGCAAGTTTCCTCGCAACCGTCCGTAATGTTACGGCAGGGTTCACCGTTTTATACTCGGCAGTAAGTTATTTAACTTGTTAGTACGAAGTTATAACTGGAGAGTATCGAATGGCAAGGAAAGCTCACACAGACATTTCGCGGTTGAGCAGATTGGCTCAAAAGAAAGTTTAGTAACGTGCGTCTATTTCGAACAAACACCAAACAAAAGGAGAAGCTCAATGAAAATTCGCGCAGCCGTCCTCCAAGCTATCGGCGTTCAGCGTCCTTATAGCGACACCCAACCTCTGATTATTGAAGAACTGGTTCTCGACCCACCCGGCGATCACGAGGTGCTGGTGCAGATCAAAGCTGCAGGCCTTTGCCATTCGGACCTGTCTGTGATTGACGGAAACAGGCCCCGCCCGGTACCTATGGCACTGGGCCACGAAGCGGCGGGAGTGGTGAAAGCTTTAGGTAACGGTGTTCACGATCTGAAGCTGGGAGATCATGTGATCACCGTATTCGTGCCAAGCTGCGGCCATTGCGCGCCCTGCGCCGAAGGCCGGCCAGCGTTGTGTGAGCCGGCAGCCAAAACCAATAACGCCGGCACATTGATCGGCGGTTCTTATCGCATGCACCGAACAGACGGCACACCCATTAACCATCATCTCGGCGTGTCTGCCTTTGCCGACCATGTGGTGGTATCAAGGAATTCGCTGGTAAAAGTCGATGCGTCGTTGCCCTTTCACCATGCT
>Ga0307944_1000244_pt1 | contig 30880 bp, 25 predicted proteins | sample OrgLakmetagen179_FD_201831 | JGI IMG/M metagenome (GOLD analysis project Ga0307944, IMG submission 201831) | Saline water microbial communities from Organic Lake, Antarctica - #179 | ecosystem: Environmental > Aquatic > Non-marine Saline and Alkaline > Saline | place: Antarctica: Organic Lake... | reverse complement strand
CTGGAGCCTGTTTCTGTTATAGGCTAATGCCCCCTGGAGCCAGGTTCGGCGAGGGCTGCATGCACATTCATCTTAGTGGAATGCCAAGAGACCCGCCGCGATTAAGAAAGTCAGCCAACGGCAAACCTTTAAACAGCCACATGCACATGATGTTGAAGAATTTGGCCTAACATCAGGAATTTCAGACACGGAAAAACCTCAGGGAGGTATGTGTACCTCAGTTTTAGAAGCGTGGCTCGGGTTAGTTGTCTTACGGCTGTTAATCCGATGTTCGGTGGTAACCAAATCGTCGACACTGGGCTTTAATTGAAAGCGCGGTGCCAACCAATCTTTTGAATTGGCTTTCGAAATGTTGAGTGTTGTAGACCCAACCCTCCACGTCGATGTAAAGGCATTTGATTATGGGCGGGGTCTGTTGGTCGTTATTTCTGCGTTCGTTGAGGTAACAGTCTGGTGGGGATTCAAACCGCGAGCCATTCCCATTTGGAATGGCTCGCATAGTAATCATTCACTGGTGGAATCTATTCGCTTCCTCTAACTTGGCGGTTCAATTGGAGTGCGAACCATGAGTTGGATTGGCTTTACCCTGCTGGCGGCGTTTATGCAGGCGGTTCGAACCGCCGGGCAAAAGCAGCTTTCCCAGAATTTATCGGCAATGAGTACGACACTGAGTCGGTACTTGTTCGGGCTGCCCGTTGCATTGCTATATACGGCAGCGTTGTGGTACCTGCAGCCGAGTGCCACGCCTCACTGGTCGGGTGGCTTTCTGTTTTGGGCAGGGCTTGCGTCGGTGGCTCAAATAGGGGCGACCTGGTGTCTGGTAACTGCATTTCAGTTCAATAACTTCGCGGTTGGTACAACACTGGCCAAAACCGAAGCGCTGCAAACAGCCCTGATCGGCTGGTGGCTGTTCGGCTTGCCACTGGCCATGCTCGGGTGGCTAGCGTTGGCAGTCGGGTTTCTGGGTGTGCTGGTGATGGGTAATCCGAAAACCCTGATCAGCAATAAACGAGCCTGGCGTAGCCCTGCGCTGGTGTATGGGCTTTCGGCGGGTGCATTGTTTGCTATTGCGTCACTCAGTTTGCGTACGGCGGCTTTGTCGCTCAATGTCGACACGCTGCTGGCGGCGGCGTTAACGCTCAGCAGTATGGTGCTGTTGCAAACGCTGATCTGCGGCGTGTGGGTGAATGCTACCGAGTCAACGCCCTGGCAACGGCTGTGGCAGTATCGTCGGTTGGCACTGTTCATCGGTGTCACCAGTGCCCTGGGTTCCATCGGCTGGTTTACGGCCATGACATTGCATAACCCGGCCCTGGTTAAAACCCTGGGGCAGGTCGAATTCCTGTTGACGCTGGCCATAACGCATTGGGTATTTCGCGAACGGATTCATCGCTACCAGGGCTGGGGTATGGCTCTGGTGATGATCAGCGTTTTACTGTTGTTGCAGTAAGCGTTGCTGTCGTCAGAGGGGCCTGATGGGACACCCGGCATTAATTTTTTGAATTCTGTTGGGTGTCCACACTAAGTGCTTTGTGACTATTCTATTGATCGGGGAGTACCATAATAGTTCTCTCTTAGTTACAGTGCAGCGACTAAAATTTTATGGCTTATCTCGGGAGTAATGAGTCCGTTCTCACCCAGCTTGACCATGCCATGTTTAGTTAACTTTTCAATTAGACCATCAATCTCAGACTCACCTATATCTACATGAGAAAGGCGAGTAGGGACTTTCATGGTTTGAAAATAGAGTTCTGTCAATTCAATTGCACGGTTGATTCGTGTATCTTCGTCACCTTCAGTCACACTCCAAATACGTTCCGCATATTGCAGCAGTTTCTCTCGTTTTTCCTCTTTGCAAACTTTCATGACGGCAGGTAAAACGATCGACAGAGTGCGCGCGTGATCAATTCCATAGGCGCCGGTTAGCTCATGCCCAATCATGTGTGTCGTCCAATCTTGCGGTACACCCGCACCAATTAGGCCATTCAAGGCCATAGTTGCTGCCCACATGATGTTGCTGCGAACATCCAGATCATTTTTTGTCTCAGGGGCCAAAGCTTTGGGTCCTTCTTCAATAAGCGTTTGCAACAGACCTTCGGCGAAACGATCCTGTACTTTGCCATTAACGCTATACGTGAGGTATTGCTCTATGGTGTGAACAAACGCATACACCGCTCCGTTACTGATTTGACGATCAGATAATGACAGTGTTACTGCAGGATCGAGCACGGCAAACAGAGGCTGTACAAGGGGACTATGAAAGGGCAGCTTGTTGCCATCACGGGTTACCACTGCATTCGCATTTGATTCCGTGCCCGTTGCTGGCAGTGTTAATACGCATCCCAGAGGCAACGCCTTATTAACAGCTTCTCCTTTTGCGATGAAGTCCCAGGGATCGTCTCCTTCGAACAGCGCCGCTGCCGCGATAAATTTGGTACCATCAACAACAGAACCGCCGCCAACAGCCAATAGAAAATCAATATCATGTTGGCGAACTAAATCCTGAGCCTTCATTAATGTTTCGTAACTGGGGTTGGGCTCAATACCGGAAAACTCGAACCAGGTATGCTCACGTAAGGCATCAGCCACTTGATCATAGACGCCATTCATCTTGATCGAACCACCACCATAGGTGACCAGGATCTTTGCCGTTTTTGGTATCGAATCGTTAAGTGTTTTAATCTGCCCTTCGCCAAAATGGATTCGGGTGGTGTTTTAAAAGTTAAAATTCAACATTTTGGTATCCTTGATGTGTTAAGTAAGTGACGTAAGCTATCGATTCAATCAGTTTTCAGAGATTGCGAATTGAAGATGAGAATGCTGGAGTCGATATTGAGTGGTGAAAATATGGAGATATCAGAGGAGTATGACGACACCCTTTTCTGTTGGTTTTTTAGTCGACGCTATATCGACACTGTATCGACGCTGTATCGACTCTACAGCGGTAGAGAAGTTCGTGGCTGTGACTAAGGATTATCAAAATATCGCCAACCTGTTCTTGCCCACAGTTAGTGCGATAAGGCTTCTCATCCTGGTAGCAGTAAAGCGGCTATTTTGTCCGGTTTGTACCAACAGCGGCAATAAAACAAACAACACGCAACAACATGAAGGTCCACTTTATTGGAGTTCAAAGAGAGTTCAACTGATGCTGATAGGACAGGCACATTATTTAATAACCGTAATTGCAATTCTTAAGTCATTGGCTATCTATTGCTTAAGCTGCCTGGCCTATGCCACCAGTTTGTATCGGGGCTACGCGTACCATCAATCTGTTAACAATCGCAACACTGTCTCACGGTTGGCGTTAGCCTGGCCTTGCATCAGTATCTTGACCTGGTCGCGCACGTTGGTTTGCGCCAGTTCGCTGGCAAATTTGGCGTAGTCCAGATCCTGGATTCGGCTCAGTGTTGCGCTGGTGTCCAGTCGTTGCTGCATCAGGGTGTTGCCCTGGGCTTCCAGCCGATTGGCCAGCGCGCCATCGCTAGCCTGCGCACTGGATACGGCACTAATGGCGTCATCCAAGCTGTTTAATACGTTGCCAAGGTCTCCATTGCTGGTAAGGCTCAGTGAACCAAGACCAAATTGGTCGAGTTGCTCATTCAGAGCATTCCCTTCCACGACGGTCGTCTGGCCTGCATCCGGGCCGGTCTGAAAAACTTGTTGATCTGAACCAAAGAGAGGCCGGTTGTTAAACTGTGCCTGGTCGATTTGTTCAAACAGTGTGTCACGCAGGGTGGTGAATTCCTGGTTTAGCAGGTTACGCTCTTCGGGCCCGTTGATACCGTTATTGGCTTGAACTGTCAGTTCGCGCATGCGCTGTAGCTGCTCGGTCATCGTGCCCATGGCGCCGCTGCGGGTCTGCAGCAAACTGATACCGTCGCCAATGTTGCGCGCGGCGACATCAATGCCACGCACCTGGGACGAAAAGCCCTGGGCAATGGCTGTTCCTGCGGCATCGTCTGCGGCTGAGTTGATGCGCAGGCCAGAGCTTCCTTGCCGGGCAAGGGTGTTAAATCGATTGTCGGTCGTTGGTGTATAGGCAGGACTGTTGATAGAAAGGGCCATGATGCGCGACTACTCATGATGTATGGTTAAATAATAGCCGATAAAAGCAGAGTTCGCTATCGGAACACAGGGTCTGCCTGTGAAGCAGGAATACTGGCAGGCTTGGCAGCGGCCTGCTCGAACACAAGAGAGAAGGCAGGTCGTATTCTGTTCATCAAACACCCCGTTAGGGTGGTAGTATGGCCATCTGTTTTGATGACTGGGTTTATTGGACCACTGCAAGGCGTTGGCCGTGGTCATTGGGTAATGGCTTGTTACGCTAAGTAACGGAGTATGTAATGTTTCAGAGCCTCGGTCGTGCACTGGCTGCCTTTCTTACCCGGCCAGACCCGAAGCATCAACCTATTGCTACCAGTGAGCCAGAGGTGTTGCTGCCGGCATTACGCCGGGGCGATGTGCTGTTGGTGGAGGGCAGCTCCCGTGTCAGTTCGGCGATTAAGTACCTTACCCAGTCCACCTGGTCTCATGCGGCTCTTTACGTTGGCGAGGCGATGCCGCCTGGTCATCAGGGAAAGCCAACACCGTCGTTGTTAGAAGCCGACATGCGTGACGGCGTACGGTTGGTCGCGCTCGAACACTATGCGCAATTCCATACACGGATCTGTCGACCGGTCGGCCTGAAAGTGGCCGATATCGATACATTGATCGACTATGCCAAGACAAAAGTGGGTCACCAATATGACCTGAAGAACATCATCGACCTGCTGCGCTACCTGGTCCCAACGCCGCCGGTACCTCAACGCTGGCGCAGGCGTTTGATCGCGCTGGGCAGTGGTGATCCCACTCAGGCCATATGCTCGTCGCTTATCGCCAAGACGTTTCAGTCTGTCCGTTACCCCATCTTGCCGGTCGTCAAAAAGTCCCGGTACGGTGATCCAGCAATAGCTCGCCTGGGTGACGAGGTTCTGCACATCAGGCACCACAGTTTGTTCACCCCGCGAGACTTTGATGTGTCGCCATTTTTTGAAATTGTGAAGCCCCGACTGGCCGCCGGATTTGACCCTTATGCATTGATCTGGGCTGACACGATCGATAGGGAATCTCTGAACTGATCTTTTTTGAGTTGCTGCAGCCAGCGATGAGGGCCAACAGAATGCTGAGCTCAGTGAATGTGAGAGTTACTGTATCTCCAAAAAGTACCGCCATGCTTGTCCAGTGTGAGGGGCTAACTAAGGTGTGAAGGCGCCAAACGCATTCACCTCGACCTCGCCTTCACTGTAGCCCAGTGTCAACATATACGATTGGTTGTTCATCGTCATTTGCAGGGTATCCCAGTTTTGAAAGACGTTTTTATCGCCGCCGCGTGAAACATTGGCGTATTGCTCAATCGGCTGGCAGTTGGCGTCGATGATCGCATCGACCTTGAACAGGTTGTCAGACGCAAAGACATTGAAAGTTATCCCACCAAACGTTTCTCTGTTCTCGTTGAACAGCAGTGCGATGGGGGCGGTCTTGGTTTGACTCGCCGAAAGTACAGTTTTGTCACTGGTACCGACTTCCACAGTGCTTTGTCGGTCGGGTGGGAAGTCACTGAAATACCGATCAAAGCATCCCGTCGAAGTGGATGGCGCGGGCGCTTCAGTGGAAGCACCGGGTAGCCAGAGGTTCGGTTGTTCGGTTCTGGCATAGGCCAGAATACAGGCTACGCCCAGCACAATGAGAGGTAAACCAGCTCCCACAGACGAGACTTCAAGCGAGCCAATGGCAATTTTTCCGCCGGGCTTGTGGGGATAGCGCAACAGCACTATGCCACCAAATAGCAGCAATCCGATTCCGGCCATCAGCAAGATAACCATAAAGCACCTCCAGGGTTGTGCTTGGGGCTATGTTGTTTGTCAGAGTCACTGTAGCCCGTTTAAGGTGGGTGTCCACCCTGTGGCCAATGGCGAAGTCGATAGTTGGGCCGTCACGCCTCTGGGGCGACTTGTCTTGATTATTGTTCCTGATCAGTTCCCGAGAAGTGTCTGGGCAGACACGAGGAATGCGTATTCTCAGGATGCCAGGGCACTTGCTGTATGTCTTGAGGGGCTCGACAGCGGTCACTTCGAGTCTCTGAAGACCATCTGGTGTAGATCAGTGTTCAAGCTGTCGCTTGAACACGGTGAATGCATCGGTCGGCTGCTTATGCTTCAGGCTCTGCCACAGGCCACCATTGTTGTTGATAAAAGCGCTCAATCTCGCCGTCATCTGTCCAGCGCAACAGATACAACCATTCGTTATCGATCAGCTGGCGCACGCTGTCATGCTGAGCAGCTATGCGCTCGATAGGCTCTTTTGGTGCGGCAATATAAACCGATAAGCGTTGAGGTTGATGCATCCACTTCTCGCCGTTGTGCAAAGATTGCATGGCCAGCCCGATGCGCAAGTCACCCCCGTTGCCTTCATATAGGCCGATGTGACCGCCGACTGCATTGTGCAAAACTTTGTTGCCGCTGCCATATTTCAGGTTGTCGGTGACGGAGGCATTGTATTGCATGTTGATCCAGTTGGTCACAATCATTGGTGCGGTCATGATCAGTTCGAGTACGGCAAATCCGTCGTCGTTTTGCCACTGGTAGTCATGCAGAAAACTACGGCCTTTCAAGTCTACCTGTCGAGTCCACGCCCTTGGTGCAACGATAAAAGCCGCGTTATTGGCCAGGCCCCACTCCGGTCGTACTTGTGACCAGTCATTGCTGCGCTTGATGTAGGCTTTATCCAGGGCTGCGTCAGTTGCTGCAGCCAGGGTCGGGTCTATTAACGCTATTCGCTCACGCTGTGAACCGCGAGTTGCAGCGAGTAGCCAATTGGTCACGGTTTCGCTGACAGGTTCATCAAAGCAACTAATGTGGTCAGTGGTGGTGATGTGCAGTGCAGCGACAAAGCGGGTTGTGTCCAGGATAGTGACACCAAGCTCAATAAGCGCGGCACGCACGTCCTTGTCATTCAGCAACTGAGCGAGTACGCGCACGTTGACTTCGCCGGTTTGTCCCCCGCACGCGCCACAGTCCAGTCCCGCAGCATGCAAGTTGTTGGTGGTGTGGCTGCCATGCCCAACCAGCAATACGGTGGGGGCAAAGTCGCGCAGCCCCATGGCGTTTAGAATGCCTTTGGCGAGTTCGGCTTTGTCACTCACAGTCAACTCTTGGTCACCAGTCTTTAGCGTCCAGTGTTGCTGGTGGCTTAAATGACTCATTGGGTTTTCGTCGCTTCTGGCAAAGAAGGCTTTCTTCAACATTTTGAAGGCATAGAGCCAGCCCATCGATTCCACCATGGAGAAGGATGACGGGGCCGCCTGCGTCCAGCTTTGCCAGCGCGCCGTTTGGTTCAAGCTTGCTGCTTTATCATCAGTGCGCCGGGTTTCAGTTGCCCGAATGGCGGGTTTGAGCAAGCCTGGTAGTTGCGGGCGCGATAGCTGGGTGTCGGCAGGTTGATATTCCAGGGGCAAGCCAAAAAAACCAGCAAAGCCGAAGGTTTGTATGTGCTCACTTTGTGATTCGAGCGCCCGACGCATCACTTCAGAGCGAACATCAATGCAAAATGCCGCCTGGAGCTTCGGTTTGGCAATCGTTTGCTGCTGTGCCGCTAAAAGCTGTTTGTTCAGTCGATGTTGGTAGCTGAATTCCGCTGCTTTGGCCCATACCCACATTGGTTTGCTCGTATCCTCAGCTTGTACAAGTAAGTGTGGCAACTGATCTTTTTCCCGTACCCATAGAGTGCCCAGACGTTCAAAAGACTTGGGATGTTTTGCTTGCATAAAACGCCAAATGGTCAGTTCCCAGGCCATTCGAATGGCCAGCAACTGCAACATGTCATCATGCGGTTTATCGTGCAGATTGCCTTGCCAGCGCAAGTAGGCCACCCAGGATGCCCAACCGTTGATATCCAAAAGCAATGCATGCGCATAAGGCTCAAGCTCTTCATCAGCCAGTGTTAACGAAGTGATGCATTGCGCCAGAAGCGTTTCTGCATCGCCCGGTAATTGCTGAAAATACTCGTGAAACCCGGGCTCATCCAGGATAATGCTGATGCCCTGGTCGCGACGTGTCACTTCGAGCCAGTGGCGATACAGGTCCGGTCGTCCCTTGATGTTGCCACTGCGCAGCATCGGATGCAGCTTCTGATAATGAGCCGCGCAAAACTGGCTGATTTGATGGGTGATTTCATCGCGCCACGCTATCGTGTGCGGGTCGCGGTCGCTGTCCAGCAGATCGGACAGATTATGCCATTGAGGCACATTAGTAGAATGCTCAAGTTCGTTTTCGAGCTCCTGAACCGACTTTGTGACTTTTTGCTCTGTTGCCGCCTGTAACAAAGATGCCCGGCTAATATCTCCGCTTTTATAGAGCCCCAGATAGTACTCTTTTGGCATCAGTAACCGGGCGCCTGTCAACGTTGACAGTCTGGCAGCAACCCGTTCGATCGGCTCGTCACGCATTTCCCAAAAAGGGTTGACGGCAATCATCTGATCGAGCGGCCAGGTAGGCGCGATTCTTACGCCCGCTGCGATTAGCAAAGACTTCTGCTGTTCAGTTAACTGACTTTCATAGGTAAAGGCTGTGGCAGCAGTCATACTAAAGCTCCTTCGTTAACGGTTTTTTGAATGTGTTTAATGTCTTGGGGTTGGCGTGAGCAGGCAATCTGACTGGCCAGATTTTAAGCGTCAGACGCGTGAGCCATTCGTCAAGATAAAGCCCGGCGAACAGGATCATGGACAGCCGCTGCATAGCCGGGCTATCGGCCTGGAAGCGCAGAAACCAGCTCAGGGCAAACAGGGTGATGAATAGCAGCATCGCCCAAATATCGGCCAGGCTCAGGGCGCTGACTCTTAAGCTTTGGTCAATCGGTAATAGCACGCCCAATGCCGATTTGAAGACGCTATAGCTTGCGACAAGTAGCAAGGCCAGCCCGACAAACGGCCAGATACTCGATTTGAACGTGCCCCCGTGGCGTTGAGCAATGAGCATGGTTAGCGCCAACGCGAGTAGTAACCATATGCTCCAGACACCCTCATACCCTGACAAATACACTGCACCGACAACCATAATCGACGATGCGCCCATGGCTAACAGCCAGGTTGAGACGGATGGCACGCCAGACGGGGCTAAACGGCGACGGATACTATCGTTGACTGCGTTTCCGGCATTGAGGAATGAGTAGGCTTTGTAGGCCGAATGAGTTAGCAAGTGCAGCAATGCCAGCTCGTACAAACCCAGTGCACATTCGAGCAACATCAAACCCATCTGAGCGCTGGTAGACCAGGCCATGCGCACTTTTAAGCTGATGCGCGTGGTCATCACCAGTGCACTAACGACCGTGGTAAAACCGGCCACAATAAGCACCAGCCACTGGGCGGCAGCCACTTGCATGAACAACGGCGCAAACAAGATCAGTAGGAAACCGCCAAGGTTTATAACACCAGCGTGTAGGAGTGCGCTGACTGGTGTCGGAGCCTCTACTACTTGAACTAGCCAGCCATGAACGGGCAGCTGGGCGCACTTGATCAGTGCTGTCATTGCGATCAGCACGGCCGCAATCTGGTCAGCTGTGGACAGCTCCAATGCTGCGTTTGAAGCAACTTGATTGAAGTGGAACATCAGTTCGCTGATCAACAACGTGCCGTGTTGTTGGTATAGAAGCACAACGGCAACGAGCAGCAATGATTCGGCCGTACGTGCCAGCAGGAACTTTTTGTGAGCCGCCAAGGTGGCTCTTGGACGGTCAGGGTAGAACGTCAGCAGTTTGTGCAGAGAGAGGCTGATCGACACCCACCCCAGCCAGAACACGACCAGATGGTTGCTGATGATAACCAACGATACCGCGGCGAGCGTATTCAATAACCAGCGCCAATAAGTGCCGACGCGCTGCTCACCAGCCATGTAGTTGCGTGAAAACGCGATCAGGATGACACTCATGAACACTATCAGCCCCATCATGATGAGGCTGAGATTCGATACACTGATGTAGTGAGCCATTCCATCAGCTGCAGGCAAGGTCAAGTTGCTGATTACTGCCGCCATAAATACGGACACTAATAAGAAAGCTAACCTCAACAAAACGTGACCCACGTTTTTGACCGGTGCTATGCCCGCCCACCAGCCGCCTGCGGCGAGGCCGACCGGAATGCTTATTAATAAAATTGACGTTAACCACATACTAATCAGTGCCCTTAATAAAGTTCGGGGGAGTATCGCAAGCATAGAGTGATTTAAAAAATATATATAAACTTACCTGACGTTCTGTTTTAGTTAACAGTTAAGCTAAAGGAAATAAGCCGACTATTGATTATGAAAAGAATATAGCTCCGGGCTATAGGCTTGGGGTGGGTGTCCATACTGAGCGTTGATTATGAAAAGAATATAGCTCCGGGCTATAGGCTTGGGGTGGGTGTCCATACTGAGCGTACTTATTCGCTGCTCAAACAGATTGGCCACGCAAACCGCCCACATAGCGCCGACACCAGTACCAGCCTGCCAAAGCGATCATCGCGCTGCCTAGCCCCTGGCCAATCAGCGCTCCCGGTGCACCGAACCAACGCGCTCCCGCCCACACGAAAGGGACGGTAAATACGGTAGCCTTAAGTACATTAAACAGCGTTGAGGTTTTGGGCGCGCCCAAATTATTGAACAGAGCGTTGGTCACAAAAGTGATGCCGTTGAATACGAAAATGGCACTCAACCCCAGCGTGAACCAGCGAATCAACTCCGCAGCTTGAGGTGAGGCCTGAAAAGCCCAGACGATCGGTTCTGTCAGCGCCGCCAGGGCCAAACACACCACCAGGCAATAGCGAAACACGAAGCGGACAGATTCAGTAAGCACCGCTGAGACTCTATCGTGATAGCCAGCACCCCAATTCTGACCCGCGATGGGTCCTACCGCGCCAGACAAGGCAAACAATGCCACGAAGGCTACTTGCTGCAAGCGGGTGATAATGGCCAGGCCAGCCACGGCCGAATCGCCGTACTGGGCCATGGTGGCAGTGACAAATGCCAGTCCAATAGGCGTGGCAAGGTTGGTGAGCACGGAAGGCACGGCAATACTGCTGATCGTTGTGAAGTCTCGCCGCACTTCTGCTGGTTTGGGCCGGGATAGCAGGCCGTATTTGTACAGTTTGAAAACGCCATAGCCAAAAATAGTCAGGCGCGCCATGACGCTCGCCAGGGCCGCTCCGGTCAGGTCCAGATTCATCGCAAAGATAAGAATTGGGTCAAAAATGGCATTAACGATGGCACCACTCAGAGTGACCCAGAGTGCTCCTTTCGCATCACCTTTGGCCCGTATGACACCGCCAGCCGCCATGCCGATGGATACCGGCACGAAGGAAGGCAAAATGATGGCGATGTAATTGGAGGCCTGTGACAGCGTATAACCCTCGGCACCCAATAAGGTAAGAATCGATTCTCGCCACAGCCAAACAGAACCAGCGACCACGCTAGTGATCAGGATGATCAAAACAAAGCTGCTGGCGATCAGTTCGCGAGCGCGATCCACCCGATCAGCGCCGAGGGCCCGGGATACCGTTGCTCCGACTGCGATGGTAAGACCAATACTCAGCGACTGGCAAAAGAACAGGATGGATGCCGCAAAACCGACGGCTGCGGCCAGCTCTCGTTCGCCGAGTAAAGAAATGAAGAAAAGGTCGGCAAAATCAACGGTGAACAACGCTAGCAAGCCCAGCCCCGCGGAGGCCGTCATGCGATTGATGTGAGTGGAGACGGGACCGGCAAGGTAGCCAGCTGGGGCGGTAGAAGTGGTCATTCGCAATTCCGGGTAGGTAACGGTTCAGAAAACGTCAGTGTCTGCTGGACTGTGCAGAGCTTGTTTCATAGACCAAAAGGGTCGCTTACCCTCGCAAGCTTGCGGCAAGATGCCACATTCGCAAGGGCAGGTCACCCACCGATGGCTACTAGGGGCAACCTGATTGGACATGTAAATCACTCGACTATTGCTTTTTTTAGTACAGATAGAGCTCAGCTATGAGTATTGAGGTAGGTATCCATATTGGTATTGTCATTAAAGACACTATGCTGAATTTGACAGGATCTGCATACATGCCGGGTATGACGGCGCTACACCGCTTGCAGGCAGCGACATTGCGTGATTGTCTCAGTGTGCGAACATAGTTCGCCAAGAGTTCGAGCATATACGTTCGGATGTTATTACCAATATGGATGATTAATTGGGTATTTCATAGCATGCACACTACAAAGAAGATCCGTAATCGGTACAACCGGGTTGCGCCATTTTACGACATAATGGATGCCGTGATGGAGTTAGGATTGTTTAAAAAAGAGAGGCCCATTCTGGTTCGACAAGCAACTGGCAAAGTGCTGGAGGTGGGCGTGGGGACAGGTAAAAACCTGCCTTACTACAGCCATGATTCAGACGTTTGTGGTATCGACTTTAGCCCTCGCATGCTGGCTAAAGCCAAAGGTCGCGCAGCGGATTCAGGTGCACATATTCAGTTGATGGAAATGGATGTGCAAGCCCTCGATTTCGCCGACAACAGCTTCGACAGCGTGCTTACCAGCTGTGTATTTTGTTCCGTTCCCGATCCGGTCCAGGGCTTGAAAGAGATTCGCCGTGTGCTAAAACCCGGTGGGCAGCTCTTTATGTTGGAGCATATGCGCAGCGAGCGGCCGCTTATCGGTAAATTGATGGATTGGCTTAACTTCATGCCGGTTCACTTATATGGTGCTAACATCAATCGTCGCACCCTTGATAATATAAGGGAGGCTGGTTTTACTGACGTTGAGAGCACCAACGCCTGGTCTGATATCGTTAAACGCATTCGGGTTGTTAACGATTAAACGCGGGGCCAATGTGAATGTGGTCTGAACCTCTCTATTGCCTTTGTCAGTGCGATGGGTGTCCCGATAATACGCTTTCTGAGAATTCTCTCGATTAGTCTGTAATATTGATTTTAGGCGTTAGATAGAGTGTAAGTTAACAATGTTTAAGCGATTTCGTAACTGGCTCGACAGCAGGCGTGTTAAAGACATGGGTTTTACGTCGGCTCAATGGGAATCTGCTATTGCCGACTGGCCGGTTATGCATCGCTATCAGGGCGTGGAGCGCGACGCACTTCGAGATATGACCTTTCGATTTCTTGTACGAAAAAGCCTTACCTCCGGAGGTGAGTTTCAATTTACCGATGCTATGCGTCTGAAAATTGCCACCATGGCCTGCGTTCCGATCCTGCATCTTGGCCTGGACTGGTACGACCATTGGTACACGATCATTATCTATGAGGGCGATTTTATACCGAACCGCCCGTATCGCACTGATGATGGCGTCGTGCATTCCGAAAGTCCTGGTTTGAGTGGTGAAGCCTGGGTTCGAGGTCCGGTTGTTTTGTCGTGGCAATCGATTCTGGAAACCGGCGCCCATGTCCGCCACGGTAAGGCCAGTAATGTGGTCATTCATGAGTTGGCGCATAAGCTCGATATGCTGCGTGATGGTGCTAACGGCGCACCTCCGATGCACCCTGATATGCGCCCGGGCGAATGGCATGATATTTTTTCGGCTGCATGGGAGCGACTGCAGAAAGACTTGCACCGGCACCGGCCATTGCCGCTCAATGACTATGCGCTGACCAGTCCGGCGGAATTCTTTGCGGTGTGCAGTGAGACTTTTTTTGAGGCGCCACACGCTATGCAAAAACATATGCCGGAGGTCTATCGGTTGCTGTGCCAGTTATATCGCCAACAGCCGCTACCGCTTACGAATTCCGACAGGGCTTAGTTGGACATTCATCTTTACCTGCTATCGATTTTGTTGTGCTAATAGCAATTGGCAGCAGGAGCAACTGAGCGCGACGTAAACACAGGGCGGATTGTGGGCGTTTGCTTCGGCAAGACTCAAGTGATTGATCAGAAGCAAGGCCCTGTAATCAGTGGTGCCTGATGAGTCAGGCTGGGGCCATGATCACGCCAGCCCGGCGCGAAATCTGCCTTAATGCCATTTGTGAGCGACAAACCAAGACGAGTGAGGGCAAAGGCTGGATAATGGCGGTAATTTAAGGCCATGACGCGCCAAATTCTACAGACCGGGTACCCTCGTAATGGAAATCAACGTTAATTTTCTCGACAATCTCAGACTTGAAGCAAAGTTTGACGATTTTTCCGTCATTACCGACCAACCGATACGCTACAAAGGTGATGGCTCTGCGCCCAGTCCGTTCGATTATTTTCTGGCGTCATCGGCGCTGTGTGCGGCCTATTTTGTCCGCGTTTACTGTTTGGCCCGCAACATTCCGACCCATAATATCCGCCTGTCGCAGAACAATATTGTTGATCCCAATAATCGCTATAACCAGATTTTCAAAATTCAGGTCGAGTTGCCAGAAGACCTTTCAGAAAAACACCGTACAGGTATTCTGCGCTCAATCGATCGCTGTACGGTCAAAAAGGTGGTGCAAACTGGCCCCATGTTCGAGATTGAAACGCTAGAAAACCTGGATCAGGACGCGCAGGCCTTGCTGATGACACAGCCCGTGGACGCGACCAGCACCTACATTGTCGGTAAAGACTTGCCGCTGGAGCAGACCATCGCAAACATGACCGCCATTCTGGCGCGGCTGGGCATGAAGATCGAAATTTCTTCCTGGCGCAATATTGTACCCCACGTGTGGTCGCTGCATATTCGTGATGCCGCCTCGCCCATGTGCTTTACCAATGGCAAGGGCGCCACGAAAGAGAGCGCTCTGTGTTCGGCGCTGGGTGAGTTCATTGAGCGGCTGAGCTGCAACTTCTTCTATAACGACCAGTTTTTTGGTGAAGGCATCGCCAATAGCGAATTTGTCCATTACCCGAACGAGCAATGGTTCAAACCGGGGCCCGAAGATGAGCTGCCCAGGGGTATTCTGGATGACCACTGCCTGGCCATCTATAACCCGGACGGTGAGCTGGGCGGTTCCAATCTGATCGATACCAACTCGGGTAAGACTGAGCGGGGTATTTGCTCCCTGCCGTTTGTGCGGCAGTCAGACGGGGAGGTGGTCTATTTCCCCTCGAATCTGATCGAAAACCTGTTTCTCAGCAATGGCATGAGTGCCGGTAACACTCTGGAGGAAGCGAAAGTACAGTGTTTGTCGGAAATTTTTGAGCGCGCGGTGAAAAGACAAATCATCGAAGAAGAAATTGCGCTACCAGACGTTCCCCGGCAGGTGCTGGAAAAATACCCCAATATTCTTGACGGCATCCTGGGGCTGGAAGCGCAGGGTTTTCCGGTGCTGGTCAAGGATGCCTCTCTGGGTGGCCGCTTCCCGGTGGCGTGCGTCACCCTGATGAACCCGAGAACCGGTGGCGTCTTCGCCTCTTTTGGCGCGCATCCGAGCCTGGAAGTAGCACTGGAACGCAGCCTCACCGAGTTGCTGCAAGGCCGCAGTTTTGAGGGCCTGAACGATGTGCCACCGCCTACGTTTAACAGCCTCGCCGTGTCTGAGCCCAACAACTTTGTGGAGCATTTCATCGATTCGACCGGAGTGGTTTCCTGGCGCTTCTTCAGTGCGAAACAGGATTACGACTTCCAGGAATGGGATTTCGCGGGGTCGAACGAAGCAAAAGTGGCCGGTTTGTTCACTATCCTTAAAGACATGGGCAAAGAAGTGTACACGGCAGAATATAACGACCTGGGTGCCCCGGTCTGCCGCATCCTGGTGCCGGGCTATTCTGAAGTGTACCCCGCAGAGGACCTGGTTTGGGACAACACCAACAAGGCCCTCGACTACCGTGAAGACATACTCAATCTCCATTCACTGACTGATTCGCAGTTATCTGACCTGGCAGAGCGCCTGGAAGAAAGCCAGATCGATGATTACGCAGACATCGTTACCCTGATCGGCATTGAGTTCGATGAAAACACGGTGTGGGGGCAGCTCACCATTCTTGAGTTGAAGCTGTTGATCAATCTGGCTCTGCAACAGTATGAAGAAGCCCTGGAGCGGGTCGAAACCTTCCTGCAGTTCAATGACAACACTGTGGAGCGCGGACTGTTCTACCGGGCCGTTCAGGCGGTATTGGAAATTACCCTGGATGATGAGTTGGAACTTAGCGACTACCTGGTCAACCTCAAACGCATGTTTGGTGAGCAGACCATGGAGGCGGTGGTTGGCTCGGTGAATGGCAGTCTGCGCTTCTACGGCCTTACCCCAACCAATATGCAACTGGAGGGTCTGGATAAACACCTGCGTCTGATCGACAGTTATAAAAAGTTGCATGCAGCGCGAGCTGAGAGTCAGGGGGTAAATTGACGAGGATGCTATACTGATAAAAGGTGTATTACGAAGCAGCCTAAAAAGTCGCTCAATCAGTAAGAGCGAGAGCGCCAAGACGCTATAAACCAAAAGCAGTTCGATTATTTTCTGGAGTTCACTATGCGAGTTTTTTCAAATCCAGTCGGTTCAGGCTCACTTTGGTTTGACAACCTGGCAACCGCCGAAGGAACGCCCGTCGCTTATGACCCACAGGCTCGGGCGTTCCTGCCGATGCCGCCGTTCTGCGCCAACCGCGAGGTGATTGGCTGCAACTGGATTGCTCCTGAACCAGGCGCTTTCTGTCGATCATGCGCCATGACCGCTCTGGCGCCAGACACCTCCATCCCTGACGCCATGCCACTTTGGGCAAAGACCGAAGCCGCCAAACGCTGGGCGCTCGACAATCTAGGCCGCTGGAACTGGTTCCGGCCGGAAGATCCAGGAGCGCCCCCGGTTTTTCACATGCTCGCCGAGGGTCCTACCCCGGTGCTTATGGGGCACGTTGAGGGTGTAGTGACGATCAGTGTGGCCGAGGCGGACCCGGTTCTGAGCATAACCCGCCGCCAGGCGCTGGATGAGCCATATCGTACTATGATTGGCCACATGCGCCATGAAATCTCGCATATGCTCTGGTGGCGGCTAAGCCTGCGCGAGGATTTCCTGGATGCCTTCCGGGCGATGTTTGGCGATGAACGGGCAGATTACACTGCTGCCCTCCAGCGTCACTACAACGAAGGCCCCGGGGAATTTTGGCAACTGCACTATCTGACCACCTATGCCTCGGCACACCCCCATGAAGATTGGGCCGAAACCTGCGCCCATTTGCTGCACCTGACTGATATCACCGACAGCTTTGTCGCGGCGGGGTTGACGTCATCAGAGATGCCAGGCCGGGGTTGGGAGCCATACTCGGAACCGGATGCCGACCGGCTGATTAATATTGCGGCCTCCCTCGCTGTGGGGGTGAACCATATCAACCGGTCCATGGGGTTGTCTGATCTATATCCATTCGTCCTGTCAGACACTGCACGCCGCAAGCTGGCGTTCGTGCATGACTGGCTACGCAGGGGCGCGCTGGGGCTTTGACTGCGGTGGTCGAAGACGCCGCGTGCCCTCCACTTGCTTAATATAAAGTGCGATTAATAGGACATTCAGCTTTGCTCGCTATTGATATGGCTGTGTTGATAGTAATTAGCTATATGCGTTGGAGTGGGTGTCCCTATAACATGTCCTATAAGATGGGTGGATAAGCCAACATTTAACCGGGAGATTATAATGAGTAAGAAACCCTCAAAAGATTCAGTAACGACTGCCACCATTGAGGAGCAAACTGCTGCCTTTTTAAAGTCTGGTGGCGCTATTGATTATATAGTCAAAGGTAAAAGTGGCCAGATCCTACCTCCGGGAGCTAAGCAACAGACTCCGAAAGTTAGCTGACATTGTCGATTATCTGTCCCGGAACACCTTGCATAAACAATGGTGAATACCGGGACGTGTATAACAACCGGCTATTGGTCCGGTGTTGTTGATAGTTTTAGGCTATATTTTATAGGCGTGTTTCTACGTTGATTGAAGGAACGTAATGATATGAGAAAGTTACATTTATACCCGGCATCACATTACGAAGAAATGGTATGGCCAGAAGAAATTGACTCTCTATCGCTTGAAACACCAGCACTTGATTTTTTTACTGATTTCAAAAGTAATAGACCTTTGGTTATCGAATCGTCGGTATCTGCCATTGAAGTGCAAAAATTGATGAAAAAGGCGCATGTCCGATTGAAGTTTGTAATTAACCCGCAGTATCAATTTTTGGGTGTTGTCAGCACTGATGATCTGGTTGATCGGCTGATTGTTCAGAAAACATCTGAGGGTTTTAAAAGAGAAGAAATCGCGGTAACGGAATTAATGCGACCAAAAAAGAATCTGTCTACATTGGATTATAATGAACTATCCAGAGCAACCATAGGCGATGTCATAATCGCGCTCAAAGACAGCGGGCAGCAACATTGTCTTGTTGTAGATAAAGACTCTAATAAAATCAGAGGAATATTTTCAGCCAGCGATATATCAAGAAAGCTTCATTTATCGATTGATATTCAAGAAAAATCGAGCTTTTATAAAGTTTTCTCCGCTACTACCTAAACATTAGCAAGCTAAATCCGAAAAGGGTGACGCCAGGTGCTGAAATTAACCGACTAACCGGAATTGCACATTAGCAGGTTGTTGAAAAAGGCTTCCTGCCTTTTCCAAAAACACGAAAAGCAAAAATTGCGATTTTTACTTTTCTCACTAAATCAATGACTCAGGCGTCATTTATTTTGCCGGTATATCCATATACCAGTAGCAGGCCGCCGAAATTCTGAGAATTTCAACAGCCTGTTAGCCGACTATTGGAAGAGGTGTCCACAGTGAATGCTGTCTGGATGCAACACCGATAGTTTCAGGCTGTGCTTGACCAGTTAGTTCACAGGATGCTCAAAAGTGCCAGGCGTGAGCGATGCCTGATAATTGATCACGATCATCACGTGTTCTTTATGATGTGAAGGTAAACACACTACTGAGCTGCGTCACTCGAATGCCCTGCGTCTGCCCGGGAACCATAGCTGCATACAAGCTCGAATCCTATTGCCTGGGCCATTATTTTAAAAAATATTGCGTGAAAACGCAGGCTTTTTTTGGCTGAACTCAAAGGGTTTCATGTTAATGCCATTCGCTTTTTGCTGTGTATCCGGGATAGGTGACTGGGGCGAGACTGATTACGGTAATAGTTGTCCGAGCTACGTTATTATAGCTGGTGGTTGCCCATGGAAAGCTGATCGGACCCTTGATGGCAGGGTCTCACGAGAGTGATATGGTAGGTTCAAAGCTGCATCTGCCGGAATACGCAATAGAGCAGGCAATGAAGAAACTGCTAAGTAAATGGAAGTCAGGCAATATGATTCACAGCTCAATGAAATCCGTCGTTACAATAGGAAGTGGTGGCTATGAGAATCTGGTCTGCAAAGATGTGCCGATCCCTGAAATCGGGCAAGGCGAAGTACTGATAAAAGTGCTGGCCGCAGGCGTTAACAACACAGAGATCAATACCAGACTTGGCTGGTACTCCTCTTCAGTTAACGGCTCCACCAATGAAACATCGGAATCAAAGGAAGAGCAGGCCACGCCAAAGACCGATGGTGGCTGGAACAATAAGACTACTTTTCCGCTTATTCAAGGTGCCGATTGCTGTGGATTAGTCGTAAATGTGGCAAAGGATGTCGACAGAGACCTTATCGGTAAGCGTGTGCTTGTTCGCCCGTGTATGCGCGAGCACGGTTTTGGGTCTCTTGATAACATCTGGATGGGAACTGATTTTGATGGTGCATTTGCTCAATATGTAAAAATCCGGGGAAGTGAAGTGTTCCCGGTGACCTGTGACTGGACCGATGCGGAACTTGGTACTATTCCCTGTGCTTACGGAACGGCTGAGAACATGCTTCACAGAGCTAATTTGAGGTCAGGTGAAACGGTTCTTGTAACGGGAGCATCCGGAGGTGTGGGCTCTGCGACTGTGCAGCTTGCAAAACGCCGGGGAGCAAAGGTTATCGCCATTGCGGGTGAGGACAAACATGAAAGGGTGTCGAAGATTGGTGCAGACATACTGCTGGGAAGATCCGCTGATTTGTTAGCGCAGCTGGGTGAGCAATCAGTCGATCTTGTCGTTGATAATGTAGCTGGTAGTCTATTTCCTATCATGCTCAAACTATTGAAACGCGGCGGACGACTCGTTTCATCGGGTGCAATTGCGGGACCTGTTGTTGACCTTGATATGCGTGATATGTACTTGAAAGACATCACCCTGATGGGAACAACCGCCTGGGATGAAGCGGTTTTTCCAAATATTGTAAGATACATAGAGCAGTGTGACATTCAGCCGGTTTTAGCAAAGACCTTTCCGTTGTCTTCAATTGCTGAAGCTCAAAAGGAGTTTCTGTTGAAAAAGCATGTGGGTAAATTTGTGCTAATACCCTAGCAGGCTGTTGAAATTCTACGAATTTCAACAGCCTGCGGCCAGAATATGGATGTTCTAGCGAAATCGACGGCTGGCTAGTCGTTGATTTCATGTTTTGGAAAAGGCAGGAAGCTTTTTTAACAACCTGCCAGACAGGTAACTTACTTAACAAGAACAGGCAGTCGGATGCCTGGTTGGCCGTTGGGACCTGCACCATAGCCGCTGGAGAGCTTTCAAAAACTGAGCCAGAATTGATCTGTGTCCTAACTGGTTGGAATGTGTGGTAGCGTAAGGCCTCTTTTAGATCCGTTACAATGAGAAGGATATCATGTGCTGGAACGCCTGCAACGCCGATTGGGACTGCAGACTATACCAGGGGTGTTTTTCACCTCGGCAGGTATAGCCGTGCTTTTTGTCGCCCTGGCTATTGTGTTTGATCGAGTCGTTGCCGAAAGTTTCGGGCTGCTCACCGGTTGGGTGGCCCGCAACCTGGGCTGGTTCTATATCCTTGCAGTGAGCGCCCTGTTGATTTTCCTGCTCGGTCTGGCAGTCAGTCGCTATGGCAGTATCCGCCTGGGCGCTGACGACAGCCGCCCCGACTATTCTAATCTGACCTGGTTCACCATGCTGTTCGCCGCTGGCATCGGCACGATCCTGATGTTCTGGGGCGTGGCGGAACCTATTTCCCACTTCAACAAACCTCCGTTTGAGGGCGTTCAGTCGGGTTCAGAGCAGGCGGCCAGCGATGCCATTACCATAGCGCTCTACCACTTTGGCCTGCATACCTGGACTATCTTTGCCTTGCCGGGACTGGCGATCGGTTACTTTGCCTACCGTCACAATCTGCCCATGCGTATCAGCAGTGTGTTCTATCCGATCCTTGGGGAGAGAGCGTTTGGGCCCTGGGGCTGGGCAGTGGATGTCATTGCTGTTCTTGGCACCCTGTTTGGTGTGGCAACGTCGCTGGGGCTCGGAATCCTGCAGCTTAACAGTGGCCTGAACTATCTGTTTGACGTGCCTTCAACTGGCCTGGTTCAGGTAATCCTGATTGCAGTCATTACCGGCATTGCAGCCACCTCGGTGGCGCTGGGGCTCGATAAGGGGGTGCGCCGGCTGTCACAGATCAATATTTTGCTGGCTATGGCATTGCTCGCGTTCGTTCTCATCGTAGGGCCCACGTTATTTATTGCTGAGGGGATAGTCCAGAGCATTGGTAATTACCTCGATGCCTTGCCCCGGTTGGCGTTCTGGACCGAGACCTTCAAAGACACCGACTGGCAACGACAGTGGACCCTGTTCTACTGGGCCTGGACCATTTCCTGGGCACCCTATATCGGGATTTTTATTGCCCGGATTTCCCGGGGACGGACTATCCGCGAGTTCGTCGCTGGCGTCCTGTTTGCCCCTACGGCATTTACTCTGGTGTGGTTCGGTATTTTCGGGTTATCCGCCATTCAGGTAGAAATGGACGGCCAGATAGCACTCGCCGAACAGGTTCAGCAGGATCCTTCCGTGGCTATTTTTGCCTTCCTGGAAGCTCTTCCGCTTTCGGGTGTAGCGTCTGCCCTGAGTGTGATTATCATCGTTATCTTCTTTACTACTTCATCTGATTCCGCCTCACTGGTTATCGATATGCTGACCCGGCGCGATGACCAGCCATCTCTGGTGCGCCAACGTATTTTCTGGGCGGTTGCTCAGGGTACCATCGCCGCCACTCTGTTGTTGGTAGGCGGACTTGACGCCCTGCAAAACGTGATCACTTCTCTCGGACTGCCATTCTGCATTCTTCTGATTTTTATGGCCGTGGCCCTTTTCAGGGCGCTTCAGGCAGATTATCGGGGCTACAGTATGAATGAGCTGGTCCAGGGAAAAGCTTTCCCGGAAGTAGAGGCCATCTCAGAAACCAAACAGGAGAAAGACCATGTATCGGAAGCTGTTGATCGCAATTGACCCTGAAGACGACGGCGAGGGCAAGTGTGCGCTGGCGGTCGCCATGGATCTGTTGGCCGAGGACGGTGAGCTCCACCTTGCCAGCGTCTACGATCCGGGCGGTGGCGGCTTTTTTCCACACGTTACCCAAGAGGCACCGGAGCAGAAAGAGGCCGAGGTTCGGGCAACACTTGATCGGCTTGTGCGCAAATACTTGCCTTTGAACCGTAACGCGAGCCTGCATGTGGTAGCGGGCAGTGCCGGTGAGAAGCTATTGGGCCTGGCGGGGCAGCTCAGTGCTGACCTGATGATCCTGGTCTCTCGTGGCAGCAGCGGTCACTGGCCTCTGCGCCGCGCGACTGTGGAGTATGTCTCGGTGAATGCCTCTTGTCCGGTACTTGTATTGCCGTCGTTGGAAAAGGCCAGCCCTCAGCCGACAGAGGAAATGGATGACTGACAACCAGAACAACTTGATTGGCCAGGCTGGAACAACTGCTGATGATTATGGAGGCTCAGGCTGAATCATCATTATAAACACCGAGCGAGGCGATGGCAGTGGGGCCTCCAGAATCTTATTAAGCTACCAACTCTTGAGGAAAAAAACATGTCAAATGAAGGGTACCATGAGCCAATAGAAGAGCTCACAAATGAAACAAGAGACATGCATAGAGCTATTACATCATTGATGGAAGAGCTTGAAGCAGTAGATTGGTACAACCAACGAGTAGATGCCTGCAAAGACGAAGAGTTGAGAGCAATTCTTGCCCACAATCGGGATGAGGAAAAAGAGCACGCAGCAATGGTGCTTGAATGGATTAGAAGAAAAGACCCCCGTTTTGATAAAGAACTGAAAGATTATTTGTTTACCGATAAACCCATTGCTCACACATAAAATGCGTAGCAATGCCAGTTAATGCGACCTGAACTTCCCCGGCCTTGGGGGCATCTATGGATAGGATATCCAGGGGTGGTTATGCCAGAGGCTAATGACATTGCACGTTAGCCAGCTGTTGGCTCTGTAAAAATAATACAGGTCAGATTAGCAGATTGTTGAAATTCGCAGAATTTCTACCGGCTGCTACCGGGACATGGAGGTTCCGGCGAAATCAGTGACTGATAAGTTGTTAATTTCGCGAGAAAAGTAAAAATCACATTGTTTGCTTTTCGTGTTTTAGAGAAGGCAGGAAGTCTTTTTTAACAACCTGTCAGGGTTTGGAGTGTTGCGTCAGAGTGAAGGTCAACAGGAAAATGATTGTGGCTATGAACAATGCAATAGTTTGTATCCCTTACACAATGAATCGCATTATTCAGAATGCTGGTTTCACTGAAGTAAATGAATGAAGCTGTAAGGCCCTGACTGATCGGGTTTTCGGGATTCTGACAGAAATTGATGCAGTAATAGATCAGTTACAATTCGTCCATCCTCCCAACCTGGCGAGCCAAGCGCATCGATTCATTCTTTTCCATCTTCAATAAAGCCTCAAACAATTCCCTTGCTTCTGGTATTTCGGCTCTCTCGGACATTGCCTGGAAAAGGTCCATCACTTGTCCATGAAAGTCCCTGGCAATAGCAAATTTCAGAACCCCGGACTGAAACTGAGCTGTACCTGCTTCAATAATGCTGTGTAAGTTTCTGTATAAGTTTTAGCTTAAACGCTGTTTTATGTGTCCGAATGAAGTACGGCGCTTCCCAGGTTAGGGTGGATCTGTGCTGTTAGCACCGGGCGCCCCCTTTCAAGCTTGCTGATAGTCAACCTGTCTGACCGAATGTCGCGTTCCTTCGTTACCAGCGATCGTTGTTGCAAGGCCTTCTGCAAAACACTGACCGTGTTAGCCGGCGTTGCTTAGTGAATCTGTGAGGTGGTTTTTGAGTATTGGTCTGATCCAAAAACCCGACTGCAAGCGTAGCTGTTTAGCAGAGCCGGACTTTGTCTTGTTCTTACTGGTTGGTTGTCGACACAACAGACTTTCAGAGCCTGCCGGCACCTGGCCTCTAACTGTACTATTTAAGAGGAATAACAACATGCTAGCGATTGAAAGTTTATCAGTTGGTCAGTATGGCTTTATAGCAAACGCATTTTCCTTCGGTCTGGCAGTCATGGCTGCGACCACCCTGTTCCTGTGGCTTATGAGGTCATCTGTTGCACCGGCTTATCAAATGGCCGTTACAATTTCTGGTCTGGTCACGGCTATCGCGGCCTACCATTACTTCCAGATCATGCTGTCCTGGGAAGGCGCTGCGACAGTCAGCTCAGGGCAAGTCGTGGAAACCGGGGAAGGTTTTAACCGTGCTTACCGCTACGTAGACTGGCTCCTTACGGTGCCACTGCTTTTGATTGAGCTGATTCTGGTCATGAAGCTAAGTGGTAGTGAAACTATTAATCGCTCGGTTAAACTGGGCGGTGCTGCTGCATTGATGATTGTTCTTGGCTACCCCGGCGAAGTGTCTGAAAGCGTCGGAACCCGGGCGATCTTCTGGATCCTGTCAATGATTCCGTTCCTGTATATCGTGCGAGAGCTGGTAATCGGTCTTAAAGAGTCTATCTCGAAGCAGCCCGATGAAGTAAAAGGCCTGATCAACAAGGCGGCATTTCTGGTGGTTGCGTCCTGGGCGTTTTATCCAGTCGTTTACTTACTGCCTCTGCTCGGTGTTACAGGCGGTACCGCGATTGTTGTTGTCGAAACCGGCTACACCATTGCAGATATCGTTGCGAAAGCCGTGTTTGGTCTGCTGATCTTCACGATTGCCATACGCAAGTCCCAAGCGGAAGCAGCAGAGCGGGCGCAGGCAAAGCAAGTTCTCTGAACGCAGTCGATAAGATCTGCCGGAACTTGACTTCTAATTGCTCGCAACTGTGACCAAACCGGCACGGATGTTGTCCGTGCCGGTTTGGTCTTTCAGTTTTGCATAGCGTAATAGGTCAATACACGGCATTCAGTGCTCGTCCCCGTGTAGGGAGAATAACAATGACTGTTTCTGTTTTAGATGCCGATGTAGCTCTGTATGTAGACTTGCGGTCCAATGACCTATCGTCCCAATGGGTCGATACGGCAATTTACGCCCGGGAGCTTGAGCAGGTCAGAGCGCTTATGCTTGATCATTTGCAGGAGGCAATTGAAGGGCCAGCAAAAAGTGCCAGCCAGTATCAAATTTGTACAGGAGGGAGTTTGTTAAGGGCTCGTCTGGCCCTTGCCAGCTGCCGAAGTTTCAAGTGTTCACAGCAGTATGCGGTAGCTGCCGCTGCTTGCTGTGAGCTTATCCACAATGCGTCTTTGGTGCACGACGATCTGCTCGACGGCGATCAACTCCGAAGAGGACAGCCGACGGTATGGAAAAAGCACGGGAAGGGCGTAGCGCTGTGCGCCGGTGACCTGCTCCTGTGTACCGCGTTTGCGGTTGCCGCCAGTCTGGAGGACGCCAATCAATCTCGTTGTCTGACGAAACATATAGCCACGATGACCGGTCGGGTTATTGTCGGGCAGAGTGTCGAGATTGCCCCGCGGGAGTCCATTGCGCGGCCCCGGTTTTTTGAATACTTGGAGGCTGCAAAAGCCAAAACAGTGCCGTTGATCCAGCTCCCGTTAATGACGGGTGCCATAGCAACCAATGCTCATCAGCCGGTTAAGGACATTATTAAGCGATTCGCCGATGCGGTTGGTCTGGCTTACCAAATTATTGATGACCTGGACGATCTGAGCGAGCCGGAGAGTAAGTTGAACATCGAATTTGATTCACTTCACCCCTTTCATGCCTGGCATCACCATCGCGCAATAGAAGGTGATTGCCCGGAACTGAGAATCCATAAAGCGACCCGCCACGCATTAGTTTCATTGCAGCGAGGTCGATATCAGCTTGAGCTTCTGGAAAAACAGATGTCTACGCCTGTGACGCCCACTTTAGGTCCGTTACTGATGAAATTGGAACGCAGAGCATTAACACACCGCAACTCCTATCGATTTAGTGAGGGAATGTGGTCATGAAAGCATCGTCCAGCATTAGTACCGCCAAAACAGCGGTAGTCGTGGGTGCCGGATTTGGAGGTCTTGCGGTTGCGTTGCGCCTTCTGGCCCGAGGTTATGAGGTTGATCTGCTCGAGAAGCATGATGACCTGGGTGGGCGAGCCAGAACCTTTGAACTGGACGGGCACAGCTTCGACGCTGGCCCAACGGTGATGACCGCACCTTTCCTGTTTGCAGAATTATTTGAGCGTTTTGGCGAGGTGCTTGAAGACCATGTGACACTGTTGCCAGTCTCACCGTTTTACCGGATGGACTTTGCCGATGGCAGCTATTTTAACTACTACGGTACCACCGACGAACTGGTCGAAGAGATTGAACGGTTGTCGCCGGGAGAGGGCAAACAATACTCACAATTTCTGCAGGCCGCCGATGCGATGTATGATCGAGGTTTCGTTGAGCTTGCGCAGCGGCCATTCACCCGCGTTTCAGATATGCTCGACGTTCTACCGGACCTTATCAAACTGAGGGCCGACCAGAGTATCTATCAGTTTGTTTCCCGATTTTTTAAAGATGAACGACTTCGCAGAGCCTTCTCAGTGCCGTCATTACTGGTTGGGGGTAATCCTTTTCGGACCTCATCACTTTACGCCCTGATTCACGCTCTGGAGCGTAAGAGCGGTGTTTGGTATGTCCAGGGCGGAACTGGCGTTCTGGTTCGGGCACTGGCGCAACTTTTTCAGCGTCACGGTGGACGCCTGCATTGCGGCCAGTCTGTCCAGCGTTTGGAGATGGACGGGCTGGAGGCGCGCGCTGTGATTACCGAGCAAGGACGACGGTTCGACGCTGATTTCGTCGTGAGCAACGCCGATCCCCTGTATGTCTATGAAAAATGGATCGAAAGAACTGGTCTCCAGCGGCTCGTCGACAGTCATCGTAGCCGGTTAAAACAGTCAATGGGACTGTTCGTAGTTTACTTCACTACAGATCGGGTCTATTCCGATATTGAACATCATACGATCGTGTTTGGTGAAACCTTCCGTGAAATTTTGTCGGAGATATTTGATCAGCGCAGCATCCCGGACGATTTAAGCCTTTATCTGCACCGACCCGGAGCGACGGACCCTTCCATGGCCCCGGCCAATGGTGATGCCTTCTATGTGCTTGCTCCAGTCCCCAATCTTCAGGGAGATCAGGATTGGAACGAGTTATCGCCCCGGATTGAGAATCGAATTATCAGTATCCTGGAAAAACGGTTGATGCCTGACCTCGCGCAACAGATTCGTGCCCGGAAAAGTATTTCCCCGAGCTATTTCCACGATGAGCTGAACAGTCCTTTTGGCAGTGGGTTTTCCATTGCCCCGACGCTTGCCCAGTCGGCAGGTCTGCGTTTTCATAATCAATCATCCCGGTATCCCAATCTGTTTTTTGTCGGTGCTGGTGTGCACCCAGGAGCGGGTGTGCCCGGCGTTGTGTGCTCGGCGGGCGTGGTTGAACGACTAGTCATCCGAGCCTATGAACCCGAGATGGAAATAGACACACGAACCTTTGATGCTTCTATTAGTGATGTGAAATGACCGGGTCATCCGCCACTCCCGATACGGCTCCAACAAGCGCAGATGTGCTGCGACGCAAGGGGAAAAGCTTTTATTGGGCTGGCCAGTTCTTGAGTCCAGACCAGTTCGGGAAAGCCGCAGATGTTTATCAACTTTGCCGGGAAATAGACGACCTGGTCGATGAAGCAGTGACCCCTGCTCAGGCCCGGTCAGCAGACCAGCAGTTGGCAGCATTGCATTCGGTGCTGATGTCGCGGCTGCCGTCGATTTCGGAAAAAACGATGTTCTATCGCCAGGCGGAGTCACTGCTTGGAGCTCATCCACTGGCGATGAGTGCCTTGGGTGACCTTGTCGCTTCGATTCGTAACGACCTGGGTACTGTCAGGGTCGCTGATCGCAGCGAGTTACTTAGCTACTGTTATGGCGTGGCGGGAACCGTTGGCGTGGTGATGAGCTGCCTGCTGGAAGCGTCTGAAAGGGAACAGGCTGTACTTCACGCTATTGATCTGGGCATTGCCATGCAACTGACCAATATCTCACGTGATGTATTGGAAGACGCTCACCTGAACAGGGTTTATCTGCCCGCTGATGGCGCCGGGGGCATACTTGCACCCAAGGATATCCTTGCTGGTAATCAAATGGCCCGGCATGGGGCCTGGCTCGGAGTTCGCGAATTGCTGGAACTGGCTGAGTTATATTACCGCAGCGGCTGGCAGGGACTTAGATACCTCCCGTTCAGGCCGCGCCTGGCCATTGCGGTTGCTGCGAAGGTCTACCGTGAAATTGGTCAACAGATTCTGCAAAAGGGGGAGGAGCACTATTGGCAAGGCCGATGTGTGGTAGGTCCGGCGCAGAAACTGAAAGTCTCCGTCGGTGCGCTCGCCCGGCTTATGTTGAAGTCAACCAGTCGCCAGGGCGCCCGTCACGATCCAGGGTTGCATCATGGGCTGACTACGAGTTTTGTTCTGCACAGTCCGAAATAGCAAAGAGTTGTCCTATGCCTGAACCTGAGCTTGAAGATCCAACGAAGCCGGCGCTGCAAAATGATTATGACGTGGTCATTATCGGTGCAGGGTTGACCGGACTCAGCCTTGCCTGTTGGCTGTTGCAGCTGGCGCAGGATGAGCAGAAAACGCTGCCCAGCGTATGCCTGCTCGAGCCTCGTCTGGCTTACCACAACGATCGTACTTGGTGCTTCTGGGATCTCTCACCGCATCCGTTTCGCGAACTCATCACCCATCGGTGGTCCAGTTGGGAGGTGAGCGAAGGCGATCGCTCTGTACGCCAATCGGGCGGGACTTTCTCATACGCAATGTTGCCAGCAGACGTTTGTTACGAATACGCGCGGTCCACCATCGAAAAAGCACCAGCTATGGATTTGCTTCTGGGCATTACCGTTGACACGGTCGAACAAACGGATGGAGCAGTGGTTGTCGAGGGACCGCAAGGCCGTTGGCAAGCAAAGGCTGTCATTGATACGCGACCTCCCGCAGAGCATCAGCTTAAGTCGGCTGCTGGTTTCTGGCAGGTCTTTTCAGGGCTACAGATAGCCTGTCCCGATCATGGTTTTGAGACCTCAACGGCCACCCTGATGAATTTCCAGCCTAGCCGCACCCAGGCTTGCTTTGTGTATCAGTTGCCTTTGGACAAGGACAACTTATTGGTTGAGTGGACGGCCTTTCAGCCTGGTAAAGTCGCATTCGATTATCAGTCAGATCTTGAATCCTGGTTAGTGCAACAGGGGCTTGGTGGCTACCAGGTCACTCGATCAGAGTCAGGCATGTTGCCGATGATGCCGATAGCTGGCCAGAAAAGCCCGGGCCGGGTGGTCAGAGCCGGCGTCGGCGCGGGCTGGATGAGGGCCGCCTCCGGGTATCATTTTGCAAGCTGTCAACGAGGTTGCGAGGCGCTTGCCCGGCAAATCCTTTCAGCCAAAACCAGCGGCGACTGGCTGCTCCAGCCGCCAAGAGTTCGCCCGCGCTGGCTGGACTGGATGGACGAGGTATTTCTTCGCGCAATGAAACAGCACCCGGAAAAAACACCCGAATGGTTTCTGGAATTATTTGCGACCACAACGGCAGAGCAAATGAGCCGATTCATGAACGACGAACCACGCCTGGCTGATGCATTTGCGGTCGCCAATGCCCTACCGCGAGGGCCTTTTATACGGGCGGCCATGCCATGGTAACGGCTGAAGACGCCGATCGTGACAATCTGCTTTACAGAAGTTCTGGCGGTCGCCGTCATCAATGGGTTATAGCCGCTATGGCCAGTCTTGGCTTGGTAGCCGGCGTTACTCTGCCTGCGCTTTCGATTGAACATCAATTCTGGATTGTACTGGTACCGATCGGGTTATTCGGCCTGTCTCACGGGGGCGCCGATCCTATGATCCTGAAGAAACTGACTTCGCAATCACAGGGCAGGCTTTTGGCTGTCCTGGGCCTGTATCTTCTGGCGTCGTTTACGTTCGTGGCACTGATCTGGTTTTTTCCAATAGTGGCTTTGCTTGTGTTTTTAGGGTTGTCGGCCTGGCACTTTGGCTACACGGATGAAGCGTTTCTGAGCGCCGAAAATAATCCGATTTTGCGTTGGCTTAGCGGATCTATTCCCCTACTTGGTCCAGCGATAGGGCACCCGGAACAAACAAGTGAGTTGTTTGCCTGGCTGATAGAGGTTGAGCCGACGGTGGTTAGGGATATTCTGTCATGGATGGTGCCACCTTTGACGGGCCTTTGGCTTTGCGGATTCGGGTACGTTGTGATCAGTAAAGTCCATCGCCCTGATGTAAGGGCCCTGGCTGAGCTGGTCATAGTTGGCGCGGCCCTTATCGCGCTGCCGCCACTGCTAGGCTTTGCATTTTACTTCTGTGCGATTCACAGCGTGCGCCATTTCCTGTCCATCGCAGAACACCGTCTGTTATCGAATCAAAAAAGCCTCCTCCAGGCGTTTCCCAGTCGAAAAATCCTGCCTGCAACACTGGGAGCTATGGCAATGGCCTGCGCTGTATGGGCGATGAACGTATTCCTTGAGCCTTCCACGGATTTGCTTGTTGAGGCAGTCAGAGTCATGTTCTGGGCGCTGGCCGCGCTGACACTCCCGCACGCTATAATCGTCAGGTTATGGTGGAATCGCAGTCTGGAAGTC